>Ga0137403_10003291_pt1 | contig 19423 bp, 19 predicted proteins | sample CZOMad2_1_16fung_FD_122057 | JGI IMG/M metagenome (GOLD analysis project Ga0137403, IMG submission 122057) | Vadose zone soil fungal communities from Angelo Coast Range Reserve, California, USA - CZOMad2_1_16fungal (Hybrid Assembly) | ecosystem: Environmental > Terrestrial > Soil > Vadose zone...
GCAGCAATCGTGTTCGCCCTCCTTTGGGTCCTCGTCCTTGCCCAGCCATGTGGCGACACGGGCTGCACGGGCACCCAAACGAACTTCGGCTCGGCCGTTCACGACCCGCAGGACTTCCTCGCCACCCTGCTCGACGGCCTCACGTCTGCCGGTGTCTACTTCGTCGTGGCGAGCGGGTTCACCCTCATCTTCGGCCTCATGCGAGTCGTCAACATGGCTCATGGGGCCTTCTTCCTGCTCGGCGGGTACATCGCGTTGAAGCTCCAGCGGGCGTTCGTAGGACAGGACTCGGCGTTCGGCCTCCTTAGCTCGCAGGTTCACTTCTGGCAATGGCTCGTGCCCTCGCTGATCGCAGCCGTGTGCATCGGGATCCTCGGTCTCGGGATGCAGCAGGTCTTCCTGCGCTGGAACCAGGGGCAAGAGCTGCGGCAAGCCCTGATCACGATTGCGATCTCGATCATCCTCGCCGACCAGATGGTCGCCCACTTCGGCGCATTCGCAGAGGATATTTCGTGGCCGGGCGTCCTCGATCGCCGTCTCGACCTGCACGTCGCAGGCGTCCATTACACGCTCACGCGCCTCTTCATCCTCGCCGTTGCCGTCGGCATCGGGTTGGCGCTCTGGCTTTGGCTGAAGAAGACCCGCACAGGAATGGTGATCCGCGCCGGCGTCGACGACCGCCAGATGGTTTCGGCGCTCGGCGTGAACATCCAGCTCACCTTCGCGATCGCGTTCTTCGTGGGGTCGGCGCTCGCGGGCTTCGGAGGCGCCCTCGGCGGATCATTCGCAAGTCTCGGGCCCGGCGTCGACGGGAACTGGCTGCTCTATTCGCTCGTCGTGGTGATCATCGGCGGTATGGGCTCGCTCGGTGGGGCAGCCGTCGGCGCGCTCCTGCTCGGCCTCGTCTCGAACTTCTCCTCCGCCTACCTGCCGGGGAACTACACCTTCTACTCGATCATCTTCACGTTCGTGCTGCTCGCGATCGTCCTCGCGTTCCGGCCACTCGGGTTGTTCGGGAGGCCGGCGTGAGCCTCGCGTCCAACGAGCTCAGGCGGGCGCCCGGGATCGCCATCGGCCTCGGGATCCTGATCTCGGCGACGCTCGCACCGCTCATCTTCGATACCTACTGGATCAGCTTCATCCTCACGCAGGTTCTTCTCCTCGGGGTCGCGGCCGCAAGCCTGATCTTTCTCTCTGCGTACGGCGGAATGGTCTCACTCGCCCAGGTCGCGCTCTACGGGACCGCCGGATTCGTGCTCGGCAACGTCGTCACGACCGGCAACTCGAAGGGGCTGAACCTCGGTTGGGACCCCTGGCTGGGCGTGGTGCTCGGGATCGCTATCGCAACTGCGGTCGGCTTGATCTTTGGCGCGCTCGCAAGCCGCAGCGCCGGGATCTACTTCCTGATGATCACGCTCACCTTCGCCGTCATCGCGAACCTCTTCTTCGGCCAGGTGACGACGTTCTCGGGCTTCGGTGGGATCAGCGGCGTTCGGACACCCGGGTTGATCGGTGAGGTGGACACGCACCCGAACCGGCTCTACTACGCCGCGCTCGTCGTGGCGGTGCTTGTCTATGCCGCGACCAAGTACCTCGTGCGGACGCCGTTTGGGATCACCCTTCAGGGTGTTCGCGACGATCCGGTGCGGATGAGCTCGCTGGGCTACAACGTCCCGTTCCATCGGATGATCGCCTTCGGGTTCGCAGCCTTCATCGCCTCGCTTGGCGGTGTCCTGTTCGTCTGGTGGAACGGCCACATCGACCCCGCCTCGATCGATCTTTCGTCCACGATCGATCTGCTTGTCATCTGCGTGATCGGCGGCCTCTATCGACTCGAGGGCGCCTGGCTCGGCGCGCTCGTCTTCGTAGTCATCAACAACTACATCCGCAGTGTTCCTGGGCTAGGCCACATCGGCCTCTCGGAGGAGCGCTTCCATACCGTCATCGGCGTCATCTTCCTCGTCATCATCCTGCTCTCGCCGGGCGGCCTGATGGGGATCTTGGGGAAGGGTCACGAGCTCGCCGGGAGGCTGTTTCCCGGGCGGCAGGTGGCGACTTCCGCAGCGCCTGCTGCGACATCCCGGCGTGCGAACGGCGGCCCCACGCCCTGAGATCAAGGTGACTCGGAAACCTCAACCTCATAGACTCGCCCGGTCACGCGATTTCGGTCAGGCCCGGAAGAAGCGAGGCAGCGAAAGGAGGGCCACGCAGGTTCATAGCTTTGTTCGCCGGATCGGTCATCTATGGACGGAGGAGGCACCACATGACGTACGTGAGAAAGAAGGGCCGCCGGTTCTGGCTTCCCGCCGCGCTTTCCATCCTCGCCGCCGCGTTGGTGGCGACGGTGTGGGTGACGGTGGCTGCCGGCAGGTCGTCGAAGAGCACGGCCTCGACGATCAAGATCGCGATCCTCTCGGACTGCCAGGGAGCGTTCGCGTCCAACTACGAACAGGACATCGGCGGGGCGATCACCGCCCTCGCGCAATACGCTGGCGTGAAGCCGAAGAACCCGAACAAGCCGTCGGCCGGCTGGACCGGTGGAAAGATCGGCGGCCATCCGCTGAAGCTCGTCGGAATCGGCTGCTCGAACGACAAGGCTGATACCGCGATCAAAGAGACGCGGCGGCTGATGGAGCAGCTCGGCGCGGACCTGATGATTGGGCCGTTGTCGGGCGACGAGTCGGTCGCGGTTGCGAACTACGCGAAGCAGCACCGCAACAAGACGTTCGTCAACGGCACCGCCGGCGCGTGGGATACCACCGCCGCGGTGAAGGCGCCGAACTTCTTCCGCTTCAACGGCGATGGCATCCAGTGGAATGCAGGCATCGGCGATCTCGCGTACAAGAAACTCCACTGGCGAAAAGCCGCGATCATCATGGACGACTACAGCTTCGGCTATGCGTCCGGCGCCGGCATGGTCGCCGACTTTTGCGCGGCCGGCGGCAACATCGTCAAGCGTGTCTTCCCGCCGCTGAACTCGACGGACTTCTCGTCCTTCGCTCGGCAGCTTCCGGCCCCGGACAAAGTAGACGGCTACTTCTGGGCAGTCGGCGGAACGGGCACGATCCCGTCGCTGAAGGCGTACGAGCAGGCCTACGGCAAGATCAAGGCGAAGCAGGTTGTCGGGAACCTGTTCTTCTTCGCCTCTGGCGCCGACAAGCAGCTCGGCCCGCGGCTGAACGGCGCCTACGTCGGCGGCTTCGGCAGCTCGCCGGACCTCAAGGGCGCGGCGGTCACCAAGTACAAGAAGATCCTCGACAGGTGGTTCAAGAAATACCCGCCGCTCGCCGGGAAAGCGTCAGACCATGCCGCGGACGGATTCACGTACAACTACTACAACAACGCCTGGGCCCTGGTAAAGGCCCTGAAGGCAGTCAAGGGCGATCTCTCGGGCGGCCAAAAGAAGCTGCAGGCAGCCCTCCGTAAGACGATCGTGAACGGGGCGTACGGGAAGATCACGCTGGACAAGAACCGCCAGGCGATCCAGCCCCAGTACTCCTACCGGATGAACGTCAAGGCTAGTGGTGGCATCGCCATCTCGACCGTTCAGTACATCCCAGGCGTCAGGCAGTCGTTCGGCGGCTCGATCACGAAGCCTCCGAGCCGCAACTCGCCGGGGTGTGTCCACAGGAAGCTCCCGTGGACGGGCAAAGAGAGGCCGGTCGTCAACGGCGTCATCAAGTAGTCGCCATCGCGTAGTAGTGACGGAGCCAGCAACCGAAACGGCGATACATACCGAAAGCGTTGCGCCGGCCCTCCGCTTGCGGGGGGTCGGCCGGCGCTTCGGCGGGCTTCACGCCGTCAAGGACGTCGACCTGGAAGTTCGTGCCGGCGAGCGTCGCGCGATCCTGGGGCCGAACGGGGCCGGGAAGACCACGCTCTTCAACGTCATCTCCGGCGACTTTCGGCCGACCTCGGGCACCATCGAGCTGTTCGGCCAGGACGTGACCCCGCTCCCGCCGCCGCGGCGGGCGAGGCTGGGGCTCGCGCGGACCTACCAGAAGTCGCGGCTCTTCCTTGGCCTCAGCGTCGAGGACAACCTCTACCTGGCGGTGCTCGGAGTCCGGAGAGGCCATCTCCGGCCGGTCATCCTCCCCGGAAGGGACCGGACATTCCGGGAGAAGGCACGCTGGGCGGCCGAGGCAGTTGGCCTGGCCGAGAAGCTCGACGAGCTCGTCGGTTCGCTCTCTCACGGCGAGCAGCGCCAGCTCGAGGTCGGTATGGCGCGTGCCAGCGACCCGAAGCTGATGCTCCTCGACGAGCCCGCGTCGGGGCTTTCCCGGGGCGAGCGAGGCGCGCTCACAGATCTCCTTTTGAAGCTTGATCCCTCGATCACGCTGATCCTGATCGAGCACGACATGGATGTGGCTCTGCGGGTCGCCGAGCGGGTCACGATGATGCACGAGGGCCGCGTCATCGTCGAGGGCTCGCCCGCTGAGATCCGGGCGAATCAGCTCGTCCACGACCTCTACCTCGGGAGTTACGGAGAGGAGGACCACGCGTCGTGAGCGAGGCCGCTCCCCTCCAGCCGCCGCCAACGCCGGTCGCCGTCCCCGTCCTAGCGGTCGACGGCCTCAACGCGTACTACGGCCGCGCCCACGTCCTCGAAGACGTGGGCTTCGAGATGGGCCGAGAGTCAGTTGCAATCGTCGGCCGGAACGGCATGGGCAAGACGACACTCTGCAACGCGATCATGGGCATCCGGCCGCCCGAGCTCTCGGGCTCGATCCGCTTCGAAGGCCAAGAGCTCGTCGGGCGACCTTCCTACAGGATCGCCGGGGCGGGGATCGGCTACGTGCCGCAGGGGCGGCGGCTCTTTCCCTCGCTGACCGTCGACGAGCACCTGCGTATGATCCGAGCCCCCGGGAGGGCGCGCTGGAGCCCGGACCGGGTCTACGAGCTCTTCCCTCGGCTCGCCGACCGCAAGCGACACGGCGGCGCGGAACTCTCCGGCGGGGAGCAGCAGATGCTCGCCATCGGCCGCGCTCTGCTCACGAACCCGAAGCTCCTAGTCATGGACGAGCCCTCCGAGGGGCTCGCGCCGACCATCATCGAGCACTTGATCGAGTCGTTCCGCGCGCTAGAGCATGAAGGGGTATCGATCCTTCTGATCGAGCAGAACCTCGGCGTTGCGACCGCGCTCGCCGACCGCCAGCTCATCATGATATCGGGCCAGATCGCGACCGAGACGACGGCGGAGGCGCTCGTCAACGATCCCGACGCCCAACGTCGGTACCTCGGCGTGGAACCGCTCGCTGAACGCCACTGATGCAGGCCGTCCTCGTCCGGGAGGGCGGCGCGCTCAACGTCGAGTCCGTCCCCGACCCCGAGCCGCGGCCGGACGACGTGGTTGTCCAGTTGCGCGCCGCCGCCGTCAACCGGCGCGACCTGCTGGTCCGAAACCCGCCGGGGCCTGCGTATCGCTTCCCGCTGCCGGTCATTCCCGGTTCGGACGGCGCGGGGATTCGGCGGGACACCGGCGAAGAAGTCGTGATCTATCCCGGCCTCGGCTGGGGCGATCGCGAGGACGCTGCCGGCCCGGACTGGCGCATCCTCGGTGGCCCCGACAACGGCACGTACGCGGAGCTCGTCAAGGTGCCTCGCGCGAACGTGTTCCCGAAGCCTCAACGACTGTCGTGGGAGGAGGCCGCTGCGTTCCCGCTCGCCGGGCTGGCCGCCTACCGCGCGCTGTTCAGCGTCGGCGGGCTGCGCGACGTCGAGACCTTGCTCGTCCTGGGCGCCGGTGGGGGGGTCTCGACCTTGGCGGTGCCGCTTGCCGCCCAGGCCGGCGCGCGTGTGTTCGTGACCTCGTCGAGGGAGGAGAAGATCGCCCGCGCCCGTGAGCTCGGCGCCGAGGCCGGCGTCCTCTACACGCAAGGGGACTGGCCTGATGAGATCCGTGAGCTGACGGCCGGGCGCGGTGTAGACATCGTTCTCGACTCCGTCGGCTCAACCTGGGCAGACTCTCTGCGCTGCCTGCGCTGGGGCGGCCGTCTCGTGGTGTTGGGCGGCACGGGCGGTCCGACCGTCGAGGTCGACGTCCGCTTCGTCTATCTGAGCTGGCTCTCGATCCTCGGGACGACGATGGGCTCAGGCCGCGACTTCGGAGCGTTGCTGCGGATGGTTGAAGATGGCAGCTGGAGCCCGGTGGTCGACAGCGTCCGCCCGCTGGCCGAGGCCGAGGCCGCGCACGACCGGATGGCGAGCGGACTCCACTTCGGCAAGCTCGTGCTCGCGACGTCGTAGCCGCGCGCCCGGCAGTACACTCCGCGCCCCATGGACGAGACGCGGGCGTTCCTGGAGTCGGTCGGCTTGCCGCGGGGCGACCTGCACGAGCTCCCGGACTCGCCGAAACGGTTCCCGGACGGCGCGCAGTACCGCGTCGAGATCCCGAGCGTCGAAGGGCCACGCTGCCTCGAGGCGGTGCTCGAGGAGGCCGAGCGGCTCGACGTGTTGGTGCACCGCGTCTCGCAGGGCAGCGGGGTCTTCCTCCAGACGGATGACGAACTCGCCGAGCTTGCGCGCACGGGAGCCGAGGCCCGCGTCGAGATCAGCCTCTTCGCGCGCCCGAACGCTGCCTGGGATACCTCCGCGATGGCGAGGGCGCCCGCCGGAGCAGTCGTTGCGGCGACCTCGCGGGGGCAGGAGCAGGTGGTGCAGGGAATCGAGGATGTGCAGCGCGCCGCCGCCTACGGCATACGCAGCGTCCTCATCGCCGATCTCGGGCTGCTTTCGATCTTCGGCGAGATGCGCAGCCTCGGCGAGCTCCCCAACGACATGCAGGCCAAGATCTCCGTCATGCTGCCGGCCGCAAACCCGGCGGCGGCTCGGGTGCTCGCCGATCTGGGCGCGACCACCCTCAACCTGCCAACCGACCTGAGCCTGCCACAGATCGCGGCGATCCGAGCGGCGGTCGATCTGCCGCTCGACATCTACGTCGAGGCGCCCGACAACGTCGGCGGGTTCGTGCGCCTGCACGAGATCCCCGAGATCATTCGCGTGGCCGCGCCCGTATACGTGAAGTTCGGCCTCCGAAACGCGCCCGACGTCTATCCGGCCGGGACGCACCTGGAGGCGACCACCGTCGCGCTCTCGCGCGAGCGAGTCCGCCGCGCGCGCCTAGGGCGCGAGCTGCTCGCGCGCTCCGGCTACAAGCCGTCCACGTCGGAGCGCGGCGCCCCCGGGCTCGCCGTGCCGGTGCTGGCAGCGGCCTAGGTAGGCTGGCGATCGCCCGAGTCGTCACGCTGTTCACGGGCCAATGGGCCGACCTACCGCTGGAAGAGCTGGCCGGGAAGGCGGGCGGCTGGGGCTTTGACGGCCTCGAGCTCGTCTGCTGGGGCGACCACTTCGAGGTCGACAAGGCGCTTGCGGATTCGAGCTACGCCGAATCGCGGCAGAAGCTCCTCGCCCGGCATGGGCTGCGCGTGCTGGCGATCGGAGCGCACCTCGTCGGCCAGTGTGTCTGCGACCCCATCGACGAGCGGCACCACGCGATCCTGCCGCCCGAGGTCTGGGGGGACGGTGAGCCGGAGAACGTGCGTCGGCGCGCAGCCGAGCGGATGAAGGACACGGCGCGCGCGGCGGCTTTGCTCGGCGTCGAGCAGGTGAACGGCTTCACCGGCTCGAGCGTCTGGCACATGCTCTACTCCTTTCCGCCGAACGACTTCGCCGAGATCGTGCGCGGTTACCAGGACTTCGCCGAGCGCTGGGGGCCGATCTTGGACGTGTTCCGTCAGGAAGGCGTCCGCTTCGGGCTCGAGGTGCACCCGACCGAGATCGCCTACGACTTCGTCACGACGCGCAAGACGCTCGACGCGGTCGATCGCCGCCCCGAGTTCGGCATCAACTTCGACCCGAGCCACTTCGCGCACCAGTTCCTCGACCCGGCGGCCTTCGTCGAGGAGTTCGCCGACCGCATCTACCACGTCCATGTGAAGGACTCGCGCAAGACCCTCGACGGGCGCAAGAGCATCCTCGGCGGCCACCTGAACTTCGGCGAGGCGGAGCGAGGCTGGGATTTCGTTTCGCCCGGCCACGGCGACGTCGACTTCGAGTCGCTCTTCCGCGCGCTCAACCGCATCGGCTATACGGGGCCGCTGTCGATCGAGTGGGAGGACTCGGGGATGGACCGCGACTGGGGTGCGCCGGACGCGCTGGCGTTCGTCCGCCGCACCGACTTCGCGCCGTCAGCGATCGCATTCGACGCGGCGATGCAGCGCCCCGGCAGATGAGCTCCGAGAAAGCCAGGGTCGTCCAGCTCTTCGCAACCTGCCTTGGCGACCTGGTCTTCCCGGAAGCCGTCGCCGATGCAGAGTCGTTGCTGGGGGAGGCCGGGTTCGAGGTCGAGTTCCCTCCACGGCAGACCTGCTGCGGCCAACCGGCCTTCAACGCCGGCCACCGCGCAGCGGCTCGCCGCGTCGCCGGTTCGTTCGTGCGCGCCTTCTCGCGACACGCGCCGATCGTGTGCCCCTCGGGTTCCTGCGCAACGATGGTCTCCCATTACCTCCCGGAGCTCGTGGGCTGCCAGCCGTTCGACGTTTGGGAGCTGTCGTCGTTTCTCGATGCTCACGGCGGTGAGCTGCCGCGGCGAAACGAGGGGCGGAAGCTCGCCTACCACGATTCCTGCCACATGCTGCGCGAGCTTCGCGTCGCCGATGCGCCACGCAACCTGCTCCAGCGCTCGGGCGCCGAGCTCGTCCCACTGGGGCGGGCGGATCTCTGCTGCGGCTTCGGGGGGACGTTCTCCGTCCGGCAGCCTGAGGTCTCGGTGGCGATGGCCGACGACAAGCTCGCCGCGGCGGAAGCCGCCGATGCACTCGTGACCGCCGATCCCGGGTGCCTGATGCACCTCCGCGGCCGGGCTGCCAGGGTCGGCGGGCCTCCAATCATCCATCTCGCCACCGCTCTGGCCCGCGGCGCGTGAGCGGCATCCCGCAGCCCGAGGAACGCTTCCGCGAAGTGGCTCGCGGCGCAATCGCGAACGAACACATGCAGGGGGCGCTGGATGCAGCCACGGCGCGGCTGTACGACAACCGCTTAGCGGCCTGGGACGAGCTCGACGACGTCGAGGCGCTGCGCGAACAGGCGCACGAGATCCGCATGCGCACGATCGACGACCTCGACAAGCACATGGCCGAGTTCACCTCCGCGTTCGAGTCGCGAGGCGGCCACGTCCGCTTCGCCGCCACGGGGGACGAGGCGTGCTCGTACGTCGTCGACGTCTGCAGTCGTGCGGGCGCGAAGGTGGTCGCCAAGTCGAAGTCGATGGCGACCGAGGAGATTCGCCTGAACGCCGCGCTCGAGCAGGTTGGTGTGAAGCCAGTCGAGACCGACCTCGGCGAGTACATCCTCCAGCTGGCAGGCGAGCACCCCGCACACATCGTCGCGCCCGCCATCGACAAGACGGCACAGGACGTTGCGGAGCTGTTTTCGCGCGTCGAGGGCCGACCGGTCGAGCCCGCGCTCGAGCAGCTTGCGCAGGCGGCGCGGCGCCAGCTCCGGGAGGTCTTCGAGTCGGCGGATGTCGGCTTGAGCGGCGCGAACTTCGGCGTCTGCGAGACAGGCTCGATCTGCCTGGTGACGAACGAGGGCAACGGCCGCCTCGTAAGCTCGCTGCCGCGCGTCCACGTCGCCATCCTCGGCATGGAACGGCTCGTCCCGACGCTCGCGGAGCTCGCCGTGCTCCTGAAGCTGCTTGGGCGCAGCGGCACAGGCCAGCGGCTGACGACCTACACGACGCTCATTACGGGGCCGCGCCGAGCAGGCGAGCAGGACGGGCCGGACGAGCTGCACGTCGTGATCCTCGACAACGGACGCTCCAATCTCCGCCGCGGGCGGTACCGCGAGATGCTGGCGTGCATTCGCTGCGGCGCCTGCCTGAACGTCTGTCCCGTGTATCGCAAGTCGGGCGGAGGTGCTTACGGGCCCGTCTATTCCGGCCCGATGGGCGCGGTGCTCGTCCCGTTGCTCGTGGGGCTCGAAAAAGCGCCCGCGCTGCCGCATGCTTCCTCTCTCTGCGGCGCGTGCACCGCCGCCTGTCCGGTCAAGATCCCGCTCCACGAGCTCCTGCTCGACCTCCGGCGTGACCTCGTCGCCGACCGCGTCGCGCCGTGGACGGAGCGAGCTGCCTTCGCCGTCTGGTCGTACCTCTGGGCGCGGCCGTGGGGCTACCGGCTCTCGACGACGCTTGCGCGACTCGGCAGGCCGCTCGGAGCGCTGGCCGGACCCGGCCGCACCTGGGCGGGTGGCCGGTCGCTGCCGCCGCTCGGCGGCGGTCGATACCGTGACCGCCGTTGACCGACCTTCTCGAGCAGTTCATCGGGAGCGCCGAGCGCGCCGGCTTCCTCGTCCACCGCGGCACGCGGCCCGACCTGCCCAACGCCGGCGTCTCGCACGCCCTCTACGGCCTCGCAGACACGGGCAGCGTCGTGCTCGCTGCTTCGCCCCAAGAGCCCCGGGCGCGCTCGCTCCTGCCGTTCGTCCACGTCTCGCTCCTGCGCGAGGACCGGATCCTGCCCGGGTTGGAGGAGCTCTTCGAGGCCGTCGGCTCGAGTCTGCCGAGCGCGCTTGCGATCGTGACCGGCCCGAGCCGCAGCGCGGACATCGAGCAGACGCTCGTCGTCGGCGTTCACGGGCCCGGTGAGGTGCACGTCGTCCTTGTCGACCGCGCCCGAGCCGGGGATTCGGCCGGATGACGTCCTCGCCGGATGCACCACCGCTTGCCGGAGTTCGGGTCGTCGACCTGTCCCGCGTCCTTGCGGGCCCTTATGCCACCATGACGCTCGCAGATCTCGGGGCGGACGTGGTCAAGGTCGAGCACCCGGTTGGCGGCGACGAGACGCGCTCCTGGGGACCACCCTACGCCGGCGGCGAAGCGGCGTACTTCCTCTCCGTCAACCGCAGCAAGCGCAGTGTCGCCCTGGACCTAAAGGATCCTGAAGGACGGGAGCTCGCGCTCGAGTTGTGTGCGCGCGCCGATGTGGTGATCGAGAACTTCCGCCCGGGCGGAGCTGCTCGCCTCGGCCTCGACTACGACGCCGTCCGACGGCGCCGATCGGACGTGGTCTATTGCACGATCAATGGCTTCGGCCGTCGCGAGCCGCGCGACCGACCCGGCTACGACTTCGTCATCCAGGCCGAGTCCGGCCTGATGTCGATCACGGGCGAGCCGGACGGGACGCCGATGAAGGTCGGCGTCGCGGTCGTCGACGTGCTCGCCGGCCTCAACGCGGCGACGGCGATCGTCGCCGCGCTCCGCCGACGTGACCGGAGCGGGGACGGCGAGCTGATCGAGATCTCGTTGCTCGACAGCGCTTTCGCGGCGCTCGTCAACGTCGCCGAGAACGCGCTCGTGACCGGCGCGGACCCGGGGAGGTACGGCAACGCGCATCCGAGCATCGTCCCCTACCAGCCGTTCCGCGCGGCGGACGGCTTCCTTGCCGTCGCGGCTGCCAACGACGGCCTCTATCGACGTCTATGCGACGCGGTCGATCGGCCGGAGCTCGCGGCCGACGAGCGCTACGCAACGAACGAGGCGCGCGTCCGCAACCGGGAATCGCTCGTCGCCGAGCTGGAGGCGGTGTTCGCGAGCCGCCCAACGGAGGACTGGGTGCGGCTGCTGCTCTCGTCAGGTGTGCCCGCCGGCAAGATCCGCGGCGTCGGCGAGGCCTTGCGCATGGCGGCCGAGACGGGAGTGCCCGCCACCGCCGGGGTTGCTCATCCGACTGCCGGCACTGTCGAGCTCGTGGCGCCGCCGTTCTCGTTCGACCGCGCTTCGCTCCGCCCTCCGGAGGCGCCACCCCTGCTCGGGCAGCACACGGCGGAGGTGCTGGACGAGCTTGGCGTGGACGCCGAGCGCCTGTCGGCGCTCGAGCACAGCGGCGTGGTCGCGCAGGCAAGGCCTGCGTAGAATCTCCCGGGACGTCGACGGAAGGAGCCGGCTAGGCGTGGCGCAGATCGCGGCGGGACCGTCGGGCGAGATCGGGCGGCTCAGAGAGCGGAGCCTGCTGCGCATGTCGGCGTACGTAGGCGGCCAATGGATCGAAGCCGACGCCGGCGGAAGTTTCGCGGTCCTCGACCCGGCGAGCGGAGAGGAGCTCGCCCGCGTCCCTCGCATGGGCCCGGCCGAGACCCGGCGCGCGATCGACGCCGCCGGCAACGCTTTGCCGGCCTGGCGGGCGATGCTCGCGAAAGACCGCGCACGCACGCTTCGCCGCTGGGCCGACCTGATGATCGAGCACGTCGACGACCTGGCGTTGCTCCTGACGACCGAGCAGGGAAAGCCGCTCGCAGAGTCCCGTGCCGAAATCGCCTACGCGGCGTCGTTCCTCGAGTGGTTCGGCGAAGAGGGTAAGCGGATCTACGGCGACACGATCCCGACGTACCTGTCCGACCGTCGGGTAGTGGTCACGAAGCAACCGGTGGGAGTCACGGCCGGCATCACACCGTGGAATTTCCCGGCGGCGATGGTGACCCGAAAGGCGGCGCCGGCGATCGCAGCCGGCTGCACGATGGTGCTCAAGCCGGCCGAGCAGACGCCACTCTCGGCGCTAGCCATCGCGAAGCTCGCGCACGAGGCGGGGTTGCCTCCCGGCGTCCTCAACATCGTCACCGGCGACGCGGAGGACGCGCCGAGGATCGGCCGGGAGATGACGTCAAACCCGATCGTGCGCAAGCTCGGCTTCACGGGCTCGACGGAGGTCGGGAAGCTGCTCATGCAGCAGTGCGCCAGCCAGGTGAAGAAGGTCTCGCTCGAGCTCGGCGGCAACGCTCCGTTCATCGTGTTCGAGGACGCCGACCTCGGTGAGGCAGTCGCGGGTGCCCTGCTCTGCAAGTACCGCAACTCGGGCCAAACCTGCATCTCGGCGAATCGGATCCTCGTCCAGGACTCCGTCCACGACGAGTTCCTCCTTCGGCTGACCGAGGGCGCAACGGCCCTCAAGGTGGGTGCAGGCACGGAGCCGGACGTCAGCGTCGGGCCGCTGATCGACGAGCACGCACTTGCGAAAGTCGAGCGGCACGTGGCCCAGGCGCTCGAGGGTGGCGCCGAGCTGCTCGCCGGTGGCGGCCGGCACGAGCGAGGCCAGACCTTCTTCCAGCCGACGGTTCTGGCCGGGGTCACAGCCTCGATGTCGATTAGCTCCGAGGAGACGTTCGGGCCGGTCGCGGGCGTTGGGCGGTTCTCGAGTGAAAAGGATGCCATCGAGATGGCCAACAACACTCCCTACGGGCTCGCGAGCTACTTCTACAGCCGCGACGTTGGTCGCATCTGGCGCGTCTCAGAGGCGCTCGAGTTCGGGATCCTCGGCATCAACACCGGCTTCATCTCGACCGAGGTCGCACCCTTCGGCGGCCTGAAGGAGTCCGGGATCGGGCGCGAGGGCTCGAAGTACGGCATCGACGAGTGGCTCGAGATCAAGTACCTGTGCATGGGCGGCATCGACTCGTGATCGTCGAGCAGCGCGACTATCACGTCTTCACGGGCAAGCTGAACGAGCTCGTCCGCCTCTACGAGGAGGAGGGGATCGCGATCCAGCAGGAGATCCTCGGCGGCCTGATCGGCGTCTTCACGACGGACATCGGCGCTCTCTCGACGTACACGAGCATGTGGGGATACGACAGCTTCGCCGAGCGCGAGCAACGTCGCTTGCGCCTCCAGGCCGACGAGCGCTGGCGTGGGTTCCTTCGGCGCATCCAGCCGCTCATTCACACGCAGCAGAACCGGATCCTTCTTCCGACCGCCTTCTCGCCCATCCGTTGAGCGGCGCACTCGAGGGGAGTGTCGCGGTCGTGACAGGAGGCGCGCAGGGCATCGGCAACGCTATCGCCCGCGGCCTCGCTGCGGAGGACGCCCGCGTCGTCGTCGCCGACCTCCAGCGAGCCGAGGAGGCTGCTCGACCACTCGGTGGCGTCGGGCTGGTGGTCGACGTCTCGGACGAGTCGCAGGTCGAGCGAATGGTGGAGGACGTCATCGAACGCTGCGGGCGCATCGACATCCTTGTCAACAATGCCGGGCTCTACGCCTCGCTCGAGATGCGTCCCTTCACCGAGATCCCCATCGACGAGTGGCGCCGGGTGATGGACGTGAACGTCCTCAGCATGTTCCTCACCTGCCGGGCCGTTGTGCCGCGTATGCGGGAGCAGGGCGGCGGCCGCATCGTCAACATCTCCTCGGGGACGCCCTTCCGCGGCGTGCCGTTCCTGCTCCACTACGTGACGAGCAAGGGCGCGATCGTCGCGCTCACGCGGGCGCTTGCGAAGGAGCTGGGCGGCGACGAGGTTCTCGTCAACTGCGTCGCGCCCGGCTTCACGATGAGCGAGGGGGTCCAGGAGCATCCCGAGGTGATCGAGGCGCTGCGCGAGGTTTCCGTCGCGGCCCGCACGCTGAAGCGCGACCAGCAACCGGAGGATGTCGTTGGCGCGGTTGTGTTCCTCTGCGGCCCGGGCGCCGCGTTCATCACCGGTCAGACGATCGTGATCGACGGCGGCCAGTACTTCCATTGATCCTAGCGCTGTACGAGCGCCCCGACGGCGTCGAGACGGCGGACGGCAACCGGGCGGTCTACGACCTCGAACGCGCCGAGGCCCACTTCGGCGCGGCGAGGATTGGCTCCCACGCGCTCGTCTGGGAGCTCGGAGAACAGCCCGGGCCGGGCGCGGCGGTCGCGGCCCCGGTCGAGCTCGATGCACGGACCGAGTGGCTGATGCGCTGCGACCGGGTCGACTTCCCGCCGGGTGGGATCGCCTACCGGCACACCCACCCGGGCCCAGGGATCCGCTACCTGCTGCACGGCTCCATCCGGATCGAGAGCGGTGGCGAGAGCAAGCTCTACGGCCCGCTCGAGCCCTGGTTCGAGTCGGGCCCTGACCCGGTACTCGCGCTCGCCTCTGACACCGACGAGACCGCTTTCGTCCGCGTCATGCTGTTGCCGCGCGAATGGGCGGGGAAACGGACGATCCGCTACGTCGATTCTGCCGACGAAGCGAAGCCGAAACGGCAGCAGGCGACCGTCTTCTTCGACCAGCCGATCGACCTGTGACCCGCACGGGGGCGCGGATCCTCGTCGACCAACTCGTCGTGCACGGCGTCGACACGGTGTTCTGCGTCCCCGGCGAGAGCTATATCGGCGCCCTCGATGCCCTCCGGGACGCGCCCATCCGGCTCGTCGTCGCGCGCCACGAGGCCGGCGCCGCGAACATGGCCGAGGCCTACGGCAAGCTCACCGGCCGCCCGGGTATCTGCTTCGTCACCCGTGCGCCCGGGGCGACACATGCGGCGACCGGCGTGTACACCGCCTTCCAGGACTCGACGCCGCTCATTCTCTTCGTCGGCCAGGTGCCGCGCGGACACCGTGGCCGCGAGGCCTTCCAGGAGCTCGACTACGCGGCCGCGTTCGGCTCCTATTCGAAATGGGTCGACGAGGTCGAGCAGCCGGGAAGCTTCCCGGAGACGATGGCACACGCGTTCCAGACGGCCTTGTCGGGTCGCCTTGGACCGGTCGTGGTCGCGCTGCCCGAGGACGTGCTCGACGCCCGCGCCGAGGTCTCGGACGCAGCGCCCCGCGTTCCGGTCCAGGCCGCCCCCTCTGCGGCCGACCTCGCGCTTCTGCGGGAGCTGCTCGGGGCAGCCGAGCGGCCGCTGGTGGTCGTCGGCGGGGGCCGGTGGAGCGCGCAGGCGGCGGCCGACCTGCAGGCGTTCGCGGAGGCCAACGGGCTTCCGGTCACTACCTCCTTCCGCCGCCAGGACTACGTCGACAACGCCTCGCCGAGCTACGCCGGCGTGCTCACAATCGGGCACGATCCCGCACTCGCCTCCCGGCTGCGAGATGCGGATCTGCTGCTCGTCGTCGGCGCCCGCCTCGGCGACATCCCCACCCGCGGCTACACGACGCTCGAGCCGCCGCGCACGCCGCAGACGCTCGTCCACGTTCACGCCGACGCTGACGAGCTCGGCCGCGTCTTCGAGCCCGACCTGCCGATCGTCTCCGGCTCGCCTGAGTTTCTCGCTGCCGCCCGAACGCTCGAGCCGGTGGAACCTGCTCAACGCGCCGGCTGGACAGAGTCGGCTCGAGCCGACTTCATCTCGGGTCTGCGGCACAGGCGGGGCCCGGGCGAGCTCGACCTCGGCGACGTGATCGAGCACCTCCGTGAGCGACTTCCGGACGACGCGATCCTCACCAACGGCGCCGGCAACTACACCGTGTGGTGCCACCTCTACTACGTCTTTCGCCGCTATCGCACTCAGCTCGCGCCCTGCTCGGGGGCGATGGGCTACGGCATCCCTGCGGCGCTGGCCGCGAAGGTCGTCTTTCCCAAGCGAACGGTCGTGTGCGTCTCCGGTGATGGGGACTTCCTCATGAGCGGGCACGAGTTCGCTGCCGCTGTGCAGGAGAAGCTGCCGATCGTGGTGCTCGTCGTCAACAACGGCATGTACGGGACGATCCGGATGCACCAGGAGCGGCTGTTTCCCGGCCGCGTTGTCGGTACCGAGCTCGTCAACCCGGATTTCGTCGGCTGGGCGCGCGCCTTCGGCGCTTACGGTGAGCTGGTCGTGCGCTCGAAGGACTTCCCCGATGCGCTCGAGCGCGCCCTTGGCCAAGATCGACCCGCGCTGCTCGAGTTGAGGGTCGATCCCGAGGCGATCACCCCGCGGCAGACGCTGTCGGAGATTCGCTCTACCGCGCCGTAATGACTGGCACGTGGAAGTAGGCTTCTCGGATGATCGCTGGGCGCATCCGGCATACCGTGGCGTTCACGCTCGCCCATGCGGAGGGATCGGCGGGGGAGCGGGACTTCCTCGAGGCGGCCGAGCGGCTCGCGGCGGTCCCGGGCGTGGAGGCGTTCGAGCTCCTCGCCGAGGTCAGTCCGAAGAACGGCTACCGCTTCGGGATTTCGATGGAGTTCGCAGATCAGGCCGCGTACGACGGCTACAACGAGCACCCGGACCACCTGCGCTTCGTGCAGGAGCGCTGGTTGAGCGAGGTGAGCGACTTCCTCGAGCTCGACTACGCCGCGCGCTATTAACGGGGTACTCGCCGGTCTCGTTCGGCGGCTGAGGTTGGTGAGTTCATGGTGAGTAGAGCCGGGAGAGAACCAGAGAAACGCGCCCTTCTCCTCTTGCCGGAAACGGCTCAATCATCCCCGTCGTCCCTGAGTCCCCAACCGTGCATGCTTACTATCGAGGTGCTCTAACGACTGAACACGTCGCCGGTCAGGTTCCAAGCCGAGATCCACTGAGAAGGCGAAATAGGTTTGCTCTTGCGGATTACACGTCCGTTCCTATGTGAGTCCTATTGAGTCCTCGCTGGAGACAGAAGGTTTCGTCGAGCGGGGAGCGAACGATCCGGGCTCGGAGGGGCCGATGCGCGACAAACTCATTAGGCACAACAGCCGTTCTAGTGCCCAAACCCAACTACCTCTGAGTCGCGGGGACCCGCCTGTGTAGCTTTCGCCGAGGCTTTTCTCTCAAATGACGCCCGCGGCATGTTCAGTTCATCTGCAGCGCCGCGGCAAGCGAGTTGGGGACCTACCGGCGATAGTGGTCGCGCGATGACCGGAGCCACAGACCCGCCCCGCAGCCGGCGCGTTCTCCGCCTGATCGCCCTCGAGCGCGCTGGACGTGGCCTGCTGCTGCTCGCCGCCGGCGTGTATCTGCTCTTTCACCTGAACAGCGACTTTGGCCGCCTCGGAGAGCGGGTGATGCGCGCGATCGAGCTCGATCCCCGGCGGCCCTTCTTCCACCGCATCGTCGCCTATCTTCATCACTTGCACGCCTCCGAGCTGCGCGTCGCCGCGATTGTCGCGATCGGCTACGGGGTGCTCGAGCTGGTCGAGGGCACCGGGCTCTGGCTCGACCAGCTGTGGGCGGAGTACCTGACGGTGATCGCGACCTCGCTCCTGCTCCCGTTCGAGCTCTACGAGCTCGTGCACCGTCCGAGTGTCTGGAAGGCCGCTGGAATAGTCGTGAACCTCGTGATCGTCGCGTACCTCGCCTACCTGCTGAGGCGTCGGGTGACGAGCCCGCGCATGCTCGAGCCGAAGACTCCTAGCGAACGCCTGGACGAGCTGAGCCCGTGAGACCGCGCCGAGACGGGGCATCACCGCCCTCACGTGTCCGGGGGTGGCCTCGTGTGATCGCGAAGAAGGTTGCCCGGGTCATCCCGGAGGCAGTCCAGCGATTCTTCGCTGATCAGTGTCCGCAGCAGGCGGCCGGGATCGCATACCGGGTGCTGTTCTCGATCGCACCACTGGCGATCGTGCTCGTCTCGATCTTCGGGCTCGTGCTTCAGGACGACAGCATCCGCCACGATGTCGTGAACTCAATCGTCGATGCGTTGCCGGTGTCTGCGGCGGGCCGGAAGGACGTCGAGAATGCGATTACGGCGATCGCCACGCCGGCGAGCGCCGCAGGGCTCGTCGGCCTGCTCGTGTTCGCCTGGGCGGCGACCGGGATGATGACTGCCATTCGGCGGGGCCTCGAGTCGGCGATGGGCGTCGCCGAGTCACGGCCGCCGGCGCGCGGGAAGCTCGTCGACCTCGGGCTGATCGTCGGCGCTGCGTTGCTCGTGCTCGTCACGGTGGGAATCAACCTGCTCGGCAATCTCGTGCAGAGAGCCTCCGGGAGCCTGGGCGAGGCGATTGGCCTCGGGGCCGGCACGTTGACCAGCAGCCTCTTGCACGGGACCAGGTTCTTGCTCTCGATCTTGGTCGTGCTCCTGCTCTACCGGTTCGTCCCGGCCCGCGGCCTGCGCATCCGCGACGGGCTCGCGGGAGCGATCGTCACCGCCCTCCTCTTCCTGCTGATCTCGCTTGCCTCCGGCTGGATCAGCGAGAAGACGGCAAGGCTCAGCGTGGTTTACGGCTCGCTGACAACGGCGCTCGTCTTCCTCTACTCCGTCTATCTCTACTCCTCTGCGCTGCTCCTCGGCGCCGAGGTAGCCGCCGCCTGGTCGCGGCCGCATACCGCGGATGGCGAACCGATCCTCACCCAAGTGAAACGGGCCGTGCTGGGGCTCTTCGTCAGGCAGAAGGAGTCGCCGGCCAGCGAGGCTGTCCCAGACTCAAGCCCTGACGACGGAGCGCCAGGCCAGCGATCGGTGCTCTAGCCGCCGCATAGCCCCAACGTGTCAACGAAAACGGGGCAACCTCAAGGGCCCTCTAGCGCAGGCCCTTCTGCTTCACGCGAAGCGCCGTCCAGCCCACTTGGTACCCCTTTGGTAACCGATCATTCTCGGAAGCTGCCAAACAGGCGGTCTTCGGTCCGCTCGGCCGCGCCAGGGAAGAGAACACATGCCGCGATGCAGGCCTGCAGGTTTGTCATGGGTGTACTCCCGCGTACTGACCAGAGCTAACGTACACAAAGACCGCTGCCGCGGCGAGGGCGCGCGCCCCGCCTGCAGAGCTGGTGTCCCCGGTGCTACATTCG
>Ga0137403_10003292_pt1 | contig 19420 bp, 13 predicted proteins | sample CZOMad2_1_16fung_FD_122057 | JGI IMG/M metagenome (GOLD analysis project Ga0137403, IMG submission 122057) | Vadose zone soil fungal communities from Angelo Coast Range Reserve, California, USA - CZOMad2_1_16fungal (Hybrid Assembly) | ecosystem: Environmental > Terrestrial > Soil > Vadose zone...
GGGACAGATCGGCAGTGAACCATCACCCCCTGGACAGGAATACACCTATTCGGTGCGGGCGCAGGGCCGGCTCACATCGCCGGAGGAATTCGGGAACATTGTGGTGCGCGCGGCGCCAGATGGCGGGATCGTCAGACTGAAAGATGTTGCGCGTATCGAACTGGGAGCGCAGGACTACACCATCGTCGGCAGGCTGAATGGGAAGCCGAGTGCCATCATTGCGGTGTATCAACTGCCGGGATCGAATGCGGTGCAGGCTGCCGCCGGCGTCAGGAAGTTGATGGACGAGGCTAAGACGCGCCTTCCGCAAGACGTTGACTACACCGTTGCGCTCGATACCACCCGCGCCGTCTCGGAAGGAATCAGAGAGATCCTAATCACATTATTGATCGCCATCGTGCTGGTGATCATCGTGGTCTACATCTTTCTGCAAGGTTGGCGCGCGACGCTCATCCCATTGCTGGCGGTGCCGGTATCGCTGGTTGGGACCTTTGTATTCTTTCCACTGTTCGGATTCTCCATCAACACGCTCTCATTATTCGGACTGGTGCTGGCGATCGGCCTGGTGGTGGACGATGCCATCGTGGTGGTAGAAGCCGTGGAGCACCACATTGAAGAGGGGATGACACCGAAGGACGCTACCTTCAAAGCCATGGAGGAGATCTCCGGACCAGTGATCGGAATCGCTATGGTGCTTTCCGCGGTATTTATCCCGACCGCGTTCATCCCCGGCATTACCGGCCGCTTGTATCAACAGTTCGCGCTGACCATCGCGATCTCAGTCATCATTTCTGCTTTCAACGCGTTATCCCTTAGTCCGGCATTGGCTGCGCTGATCCTGCGTCCAAAAGAAAAGAGCACCGGCCTGCTCCAGAGGTTCTTCGACAAGTTCAACCAGGTGTTTGGCCGGGCAACGGAGAACTACGTTCGCGTCTCCGGAGCGCTGGTCCGAAAGAGCGTGATCGCACTGGTCGTCCTGGCGTTCTGCGCAGTGGGTGCCGGGTTCTTCAGCACGCGCGTGCCCTCAAGCTTCTTGCCTGACGAAGACCAGGGTTACATGTACATGAACCTGCAGCTCCCCTACGCTGCATCGCTGCAGCGGACGCAGGCGGCTGCTCATCAAGTGGAAGAGACGCTGGCCAACACGCCAGGAGTCCAGTCCACGGCGAGCATCATCGGGTTCAGTCTACTGAGCCTCACTCGTTCCAGTTACAACGCGTTCTTCTTCGTCACGCTCAAAGAATGGAAGGACCGGACGAAAAGAGAAGAACAGTATCAGTTCATCCGAACAAGCCTGAACCGGAAGCTCTCGACTATGCCGCAAGGGACCGCGTTCGGCTTTTCTCCCCCCGCCATTCCGGGAGTCGGCACCTCAGGCGGATTCACGTTCGTGTTGGAAGACCGTGCCGGCCGCGATGTTCAGTTCCTTGGCGACAACCTCAACAAGTTTCTGGCCGCGGTGCGTAAGCGACCTGAGATCGCCAGCGCGAATACGACGTTCCTGCCCAGCGTGCCGCAGCAATTCGTTATCGTCGACCGCGAGAAGGTGCTGAAGCAGGGCGTCGCGATCGGTGATGTCTACAAGACCATCCAGGCGTTCATGGGCGGCTCCTTCATCAACTACTTCAATCGCTTTGGACGGCAGTGGCAGGTCTACATCGAGGCCGAAGGCGATTTCCGCACTAAGGCGGAGAACGTTGGACAGTTCTACGTGCGCAATAACAAGGGCGAGATGGTGCCATTGTCGGCGCTGACCAAGTTTGAATCTCGTTCCGGGCCGGAGTTCACCATGCGCTACAACCTCTACCGCTCAGCGCAGGTGATCGGGGCCGCCGCGCCAGGGTACAGTTCGGCGCAAGCGATGGCTGCGTTGGAAGAAGTGTTCAAAGAGACGATGCCCCCGGAGATGGGTTACGACTACATGGGTATCTCGTTCCAAGAGAAGAAGGCCCAGACCGGCATTCCGTCGTACGTGATCTTTGGATTCTCTCTGCTGTTCGTGTTTTTGGTCCTGGCGGCGCTGTACGAAAGTTGGACGTTGCCGTTCAGCGTGTTGCTGAGCACTCCGGTCGCTGTCTTCGGAGCGTTCTTCGTGTTGTGGTTACGACGCGTACTGCTGGGCTTTTTTGTGCCTCCTTATATGGTGCAGATCGAGAACGATGTTTATTCGCAGATCGGATTGGTGATGCTGATAGGGCTGGCAGCTAAGAACGCGATCCTGATCGTGGAGTTTGCCAAGGACAAATTCGAGCAGGGCACGCCACTGGTGGAGGCAGCCCTGGAAGGCGCGAAGGTCCGGTTGCGGCCGATCCTGATGACATCGTTCGCCTTCGTGCTGGGATGCGTGCCGTTGTGGACGGCGAGCGGCGCCGGCTCGGTTGCGCGCCAGATCATGGGCACCACGGTGATCGGGGGAATGCTCGCGGCCACGTTGATTGCCGTGTTCATCATCCCGGTGCTGTTTGTGTTGGTGGAACGATTCTCTCAAAGACGAGGGTCGCTGGACCTTGGCCACGTCGGGGTGCATGCTCCGCAGCCCGGCCATGGAGATGATTAGGTGAAGTGCACAAAAATTTTCGCTGCCTTGTGGGTCGCGGCCTTCCTCTGTACAGGATGCGCCGTAGGGCCTAACTACTCGAGACCTAAGGTGGAGGTGCCAGGCTCATACCGGGGATTGGCTCCGGATGCGGCACCCCAAACTGATACGGCGTCGTTTGGAAACGCAAAGTGGTGGGACGCCTTCCAGGACCAGACCCTGCGCGAGTTGATCGCCGCAGCGCTGAAAGAAAACTATGACGTGCGCATCTCTGCGGCCCGGATCTTGCAAGCGCGAGCGCAGCTTGGGATCGTGCGTGCTGACCAGTATCCGACCGTTGGCGCTAACGCGGCAGCGATCAATGAACGTATTCCCGAAACGAAGGGACGACGGGCGATCGAGACCAGCGCCAACCAGGTGAGCCTTTCGCTCGCATGGGAGCTGGACTTCTGGGGGAAGTATCGACGAGCCACCGAATCGGCACGCGCCAACCTGCTGGCGAACGAGTGGGCCCGCCAACAGGTGGTCAGCAGCCTGGTCAGCGATGTGGCAGGCGCTTACTTTCAGCTCCGCGAACTGGATCTGGAGCTGGAGATCTCTCGCAACACGCTCGCTTCGCGCAAGGATTCTTTGCGGTTGACGCAGATCCTGGCCGACCACGGCGCCACTTCCATGCTCGATGTTCGCCAGGCAGAGCAGCTGGTGTATTCAGCGGCCGCTAACATACCGGACCTGGAGAGCAGGATCGAGCAACAAGAAAATTTCATCAGCACGCTTCTCGGAAAGAATCCTGAAGGCATACCCCGCGGGAAAACATTACTGGAACAACCCCATGCTCCCGAGGTTCCTGCCGGTCTTCCGTCCGCTCTGCTGGAGCGTCGGCCGGACATCCGCGAGGCGGAACAACAATTGGTCGCGTTGAATGCTCAGATCGGCGTAGCCAAAGCCGATTACTTTCCCAGCATTACTTTGACGGGCACAGGCGGATACCAGAGCTCGGCGCTGAGCAGTCTCTTCACCGGACCTGCGGGGCTTTGGAGTTTCGGCGGCAACCTGGCGCAGCCGGTATTTGAAGGCGGAAGAATACGCAATCGAGTGCGATTCACTGAAGCTCGCCGGGACGAGGCAACACTGGTTTATCAACGAGCCATTCAGCAAGCTTTTCGTGAGGTCGCCGACGCACTCGTCAGTTATCGCAAGAGCCAGGAATTCCGCGCTAACCAGGAGCTGGTGACGCGCGCCGCCGAAGATGCGACTCGCCTGTCGAACATGCGCTACAAGGGTGGGGCCACGAGCTATCTGGAAGTGCTCGACAGCAACACCAGACAATTCGTTGCCCAGCTCACGCTCGCGCAAGCCGAGCTCAACGAATTGCAATCGCTGGTGCAGATCTATCGTGCGCTGGGCGGAGGCTGGCAGCAGTAGAAGTCACTGAGATCAATCACTCGTTGCAGGTCCAATCTGGATCCATTCACTGCCGAACGCCAGCGATAACCATGGTCTTTGACGCAGAAGCGAATCAACAACACGATTAGTTCTAGCTAATTCGGGACCAGGGGTCGGAGGTTCAAATCCTCTCTCCCCGACCAATCAAAATCGACATTGCCTCTCAAGTACTTACAAGCCCACCCATTTCGCAAGTTAGAACTTTTGCCAGGCAGTGAGTTATAAGGGTTGTACCGACCTATTAGCCTGACCACAGCGCCGAGATTGCTCTCGGCAGCTGGGCGTCACAACCGCTGAGTGGATTGATTCAGTTCCGCAGATGTCAGCCCTCGTTTCGTTAGGATAAGTCTTCACCCGGCGTGACACCTAAACACCTGCGCGTTTCGCCTCACTGCGCGGTCTGATGCAACCCGGCTGCGCGCCGGTGTCTTCTACGTGGTGGTAGTAGTACCACGAGCAGCTCAGGCAGCTCGAAAAGCGGAAACCCATTTTCAACGTCAACAAAGGCAAGTCCCTTCACCCAATGGAGGCCAAGATGATGAAACGGCAATTACTCGCAACCAGTGTACTGTTGGTCGCCTTTTTGCTTGCACCTGCGCCGAGCCAGACAGTCAACAGCACGCAAGTCGCGCTTTCGTGTAGTGACGGCCACAGCGTGATCTTTACAGCCGATCAGACCGAGCTGACCGGCTTGCTGGCGGACGTCCAGGCGATCAACGCCAGCGGCACAGGAACCACCTGCACATTAAGCATGGCTGCAACCGATCCCTCAAGCGCGAATCCGAAGTGGACGGTTTACGATTACAACCCTTCAAACCAGGCGATCGCGCCGCGGAACTCGCCCAACTCAATGCCGGCGAACACAACGGGCGACACAACTACGTTCCCATTCAAACCCGATATCTACACCGCGCTACTCACCACGACCGACCGGAGCTTGACCGGCGATCTCTCCACGAAGACACTGACCGATGCGATCAGCGTTAGCGGCGATGCCCAAAGCTTCATGACTCAGCACGGCGGCGGCAACTGCGTAGGCAATGTCCCCGCTGCGGTGAGGTTTTATTTCAGGTCGCCGTCGGCCTCCGGGCCAAGCACGGGTAGTCCTCCGGCGGGTTTCTACACCCAGTTCTGGTGGTCTAACCCAGTGAACATGCAACTTACCGATGGAAACCAGCCCCCTGTAAACATTACTGCGGTGATGTCTGATCCCAATGAATGGTCGGATTGGAATGGCCAGCGTGGCAGCAGCAGTCCCGCTGTCATGGCGGCTTTCATGGAGGCAATACACAACGTGAAGGAGATTGGCCTCTCCTTTGGGGGCTTGTGCTTCTTCGAAACCGGCGTCACGCCCACTCCCGCAAACTTCACCACTGAACAGTTCTCCAGCATGTTCAGTGAGAACTAGCAGCGCCAGCCAGCGGTCCCGCGCGTAGGCCTCTTGGCGTATTGCGCGGGCCGCGAAGCAGTCGGATTCCCGGTAGCGCTACCAATTCCTCCTGCTACGTGCTGGTTTCCTCGGCACTTAGATAAGACTCGAAGCAAAGACGAGGTGAGATATGGAGGGGCACAACTTGGGGCACAGTTAGTTTCCGAGTAGCCCGTAATTCAGGAGAAATCGATGTGCGGCTTCGCCGCCCGCGTGGAGATGGGCTTCTGTGGGAAGCTAGTTTTGCCAGTAGGAAGTGCGGAATGGGAGTTTCTAACATCCCTGCCATGCATTTTCTGAGTCGAAACCATGAATACAAGTGTTCGCTAACGATTACTTCCGGTCTGTCGGCTATCCGGAAGCTAACCTTAACTGGCGAGAAATCGCGCTACCACGAGCTATCCCAAGTCCTGGTCGTTTGCCGGTTTCAAAAGGGGTTCACAAGAACAGTTCTAAAATCGTCCGCTAGGGCCGACCAAAAATCAAGAAGCATCCATTAGTATCCCGACTTTTTTCTTAGAGGCGCTCTCTCTCCGGGGTTGCTGCCGGGCAACCGCTCGCAAGATTCCGTAGTCTGTTAAGAGCAGCCCAGACAAGGTCGATCGATGGTTGGGACGATTCCTGGTTGCGCACGAGCTTCAGTGCTTATGTGGCAGCCAAGCGAGTAGAGCATAATCAGCGAGGATGAAGAACGGGACTACAGCCCTGCTTTTCCTGGCCGCGATTTGTATTGGGGGTTTCGGCAAGCAGGCCGAAGGACAGCTCCATTGGCCCGATTATCCTCCCAAGACAGCGCCCATGCGAGTGCGTCTCGTTGCCATAGCTTCAACTCTCCCGCGCTCTTCTTTCGGCTCCAGCTATGAGGTGTTCGTTGCCGAAACGGAGGTTGGCCACGAAGAGTGGAGTCTCATCAAGCTCGTCTTCACCTTCCTGCCGTATCAACCGCGGCTCTCGGAATCGGGCTTTGATTACTCAGTGGTTCACCAAGTCTCGGCCTGGCGAGATCCGGAATGCGACGACACCGTCGCGCAGTTAACAGCGCGCAGCCTGCCCAATCGTCATGCGCCGTTGATCTATTCTCGCAACGTGCCCAGAGAGGATCTGGATCGCAGACATATCCCACTGCCTTGCTACCAAACGAATGCGGACGACTACATAAAGTCCAGCTTCGAGCCTATCGCTCCACCCTCGAACCCGCCTCAACCTGCCCTTAAGGCGCGTCCAACCCTGAGATGACACGCTGGAGCGCGTTTGCAATGACACCAGAGCAGAGGCCAACGCGACAGGACAAAGTTTTTTTCTCCTCTCCAAAACACCCCAAAGCGGACGGGTCTGATGAGGCATTTGGTGACACAGATCGCCGCCAGGGTGCGGCACCCCATTTCGATTTCGTGAGCAGCATTGGAACCAGCGCAGAAGTGCGCCAGCCGCCTAAATGCACCCGGGGAACTTGAACGATGCAAGACGCGTGCGGAAATTGAAACTGCCATTACTCGGGATGTACTGATTCACGTACCAAAAGGTGCAATCATTCGACGGATCTAGAACCAAAGAGCTGTAATCACCCCAACGATTTGCGCCGTTCGCGGTCCCACCTGTTTGAGAACCGCCGCCCGTAAAGATGGTAGCCATCGATTCCAGCGTACCTGCCGGATCTGAGGGAGTGCGGCCCGTATAGCCAATCCCAGGATGGGTTGTGCTGCTCGATTTGCTGAACCCGACCGCTATATCGCCCACCTTGTCCATCGCAATACTCCCCATCCAAAGCGAAGTACTACCAGCGCCAAATGTTCCCTTCTGGAAGACAGACGGCGTGGTATTGGGCGTGCGAATCTCGTACCAGCGTATTGCCGACGCTGCCGTACTGGTCTTGACGGAATGCGTGATCACGAGTGACTCACGAGTACCGAAATTCCGATAGGGCATCCGGAACATCAATCGGTCGCCCAACGAGTCAAGCTGCTGCGTGGTGCCACCCTGCGGAATACACGTAAACGTCGAAGGGCATGCCGGCGTGAATCCTGGAACCGTGATGACCGTCGGTCCAGTGAATCTAGAATTCGCCGGGGTCACAAAATCGACGTGGAACTTGAACAGATGCAGTGCCGTGGTGCTAAATAGGTCGACAAAGAAATTGGGCTCGCCCGAAGGCGGAAGGGTTGCGCCATCGAGGTCGGACGGTAAGAGAGAAAATTCCTGCGTCTTGGTAAAGCACACTGCGGTCGCGGCGGTACCAGCCAACATGGCGGAACGCTTGTACGCGCAGGATTTTGCCCCAGCATAGGCGGTCGGGGTGAACATATTGTACGAGGCGTAATACGCGTCCGGCCAAACGCCGAACTTGGGGTAATCGTTGAACAGGTTAGTACCGAATGTGAACGCGTACCGATGGTAGGTGCCGGTTGCATTCGAAGTAGAAGACACGGCGATGCACTGGTTGCCGGTATTGAAGTCGCTGGTAAGAGCTACGATGCTGATGAACCAGCGGGCAGCCTTCTTGTCGTAGAGAACCACAGGGTCGGAAAAATTGGGGCTGGTGGCGCCTTGCCCACAGAGTCCAGACATGCCGCTAAAGAGGCTGCTGATCTGTCTTGACAGGCTGGTGGCGCCCGTGGACTTGTTGATCACCCGATAGGATGTATTGATCGTCTCGACTACCTGAGTAGAACCCACCGCGATGTTGTTGTCGGACGGCACGAACAACAACGCGCTGCCGTTAGAGGCATCGCTTAACCCATCAAAGTTCTTGCCGATCGCAGCAGCAACCCTTGGCAAAGCAAAGCTCTGCATCGCCCGGTCAGGCGCCGTTGGCAGCATGCCGGGCACATGCCGGTGCTCGATCGGCCGGACTCTGCGTTGCACCGAATCCATAGGGGGAGCATTCGTGTACGCATACGCTGGAGCCGAGGTGTCGTGATAGATGTCCCGATAAACCTCGGGACGGTCTGTGGGCGCTTGGGCGAATAGTGGGAAGCTGGTGAGTAGGAGCAAGCTCGTGATGAGGAACGCATTAACTGGGAAGCTCAGCTGGCCTTGCATGATTCCTCCTTAGCAAACGCACCGGCTATACGAGCGATCGTGTTTCCAACGTAATCAACTACATCCCGGTGCCAGACAATAATGCTCAGACTGGAGGTCCGACCCTATCCTAGTCCTTTAAGAACTTCATGCGGCTCGTTGCCAATGGCTAGCGAGATTCACAAAAGGATGCTCAGGCAGGTGCTCTGGATGTCTGATCAAGTTCTACCGGACTCTGAGCACGACCAGCTTAGGGATTACCCGCCCATTCATAATGAGGGAAAAGTTCTAAAATCGTCCGCTAGCGCTTTGGATTTCGCCTGCAGGCTCACACGCCGGCAAAAAACGGCCGGACCGTATTGGCCGAAGGCAGCGCGGAGGGTTAGGGCTTGATCTTCGCCACGAGGCGTCCGGTGCACCTTTCAGTTTACGTTCGAAGGCACTGCAACCGGGCCGATTCACGAAGAAGACTTAAGCTGGGGTCTTCTCGAAAATTTCCTAAAATCGGCCGCGGGACGATCCTGCTATCTCAAGCAGCTTGATTAAACATCGGGCGTCCGCGAAGGTGGACCCTGCACCGTCATACCTACCAGCCTGCCGATCAGGATCGCCGGATATAACTGACCGACGAGAGCCTCAGCCATGGCAAGCGTGCGGGCGGCGGGAAGATGCGGATAAGCGTCGCCATATTGAAGTGTTGTCAGAGTCGAAAAGCTGAAGTAAACGTAGTGGGCCATCGGCCCGCCGACGAAACCTTTCGTCGGATCGAAGACGATGGCTCCCGGAGAAATCTCATTCACCAGCCGATAGGCAAATGCCCACGTCCATGCGATTAGAAGATACGCTGCAATAGCCCCAATGATGCGCTGCCCATCCACCCGCCCGCTGCGAAATACCTGCGTCATGGTGACTCCGACAAAAGCAGCCATGCAACAGAGGCCTAATGCGGTTTCGGCGATGGGATAGGTAAGCTCCGGGCGATAGACAGCGGCCCAATGCAGAGCAAGATTTGCAGTGACGAGAACGCCGATCACCGCGGTCACCTTGCGGTTGCCGCTGGTCACAAAGGCACCCGACAACAGCGTGAAAGAAAATATGAGACCGAATGCAAGTCTTTCCCATGGCCGAAGGCCGACCGCTGGGGCGCAGAAGATCACGAGGATCAGGAAGATGAGAAAAGCCGTCAGGCCATGCTCGTGGGTCCAAAAATGATGGAACGGCAGCCGGACTGTCCGCGGCCGGCGGTCAGTCGGTAGCCTCACTGCACTGGGTGAACTCACTGTTCTTTGTCGCTCCTTATTTTTTTACTTGATCAGGATCTTGGCCATCATCCCCTTGTCCTCGTGATTCAAGAGATGACAATGGAAGACGGACATTCCTTTTATGACGGGGTCGGTGAAGTCCACGATGACATCTACGGTGCCGCGATAGGGAACATTCACGGTGTCGAGCCATGCCGGGTTGGGGAGTGGCGCGCCATTCTCGGCGTACGCCAGGAAATGCACCTGGTGGATGTGAAAGGGATGCAGCTCTCCGCTTTGGTTGACGATGCGCCAATGCTGGTAGGTGCCGACACGCGCCGTGGTCATGGGGTCTGCGTCCGGCGAATACTTCTGGCCGTTGATGTAAAAGCCCTGCTTGTCCTCGGTGAAGGTGACTGTGAAATCTGGCGCGGCTTTTTTCAAGGCTTCGAGATTCACAGGCTTGTAGATCGGCGGCCTCTTGTCGCGAGCGTGCGAAACCAAATGCCGAGCAGCAGAGTTGGGTTGAACTAAGTCAGCGAGCACCATCTCGGGATTTGGGTCGCCGTCGGGACCAGTGTCCACACAGCGCGTGCGAAGAGTGGCGTGAGATCCGGCGGGCGGGCCAGCGACGACCGCTTCGAGTCGTCCCGCTGGAGCTAGCAAGAGATGATCGGTGACTCGAGTGGGGTGCTTGGGATCGTGATACGCGAGCGGCATACCGTCAAGCGCGACGATCTCGAATGACTCGCCATCGAGCTGCACGTCCAAGTAACGATCGGGCGAAGCGTTCACCATGCGCCAGAACTGCCGCTCTCCGGGCGCAATCTCGATCTGCGGGCGAACCGCGCCGTTCACCGTAAATATCTCTTCTGCGAGTTCGGTTTCTCCGCCACACCGTTTGGGCGAAGCCTCCACCTGCCGTCTAAGGTCGGCGGCCTTTGGATCGTGCTCGATCTCGCGACCGCGCACCATGAGCACGCGTTCGCGGAGTTTCGCGACTTGTGGGACGTAACGCTCGATCCCTTCGATGACGATGGCACCTGACATCCCATCAAGAACTTGGCGGTCGCTCTCGCCGTGGGGATGAGTGTGATACCAGAACAACCCCGGCGGATGATCGCGCGGAATCTCTACCAAATAATGCAGGCGCTCCCCGGGGTTGGCCAACATTCCGAGGACGTCGTCCTGCGGGGCCTTGGGCGAAACAGTGAGCCCGTGAAAGTGCAGGTTCGTCATGTTCATGCAGGGTCCGAGCGCGCACGATTCCGCAGACTTCGCGGGAAGGTCGTTGATGTAGGTGATCTTCAGAACGTCGCCGGGCGAGGCGCGAATCACAGGAGGGACGGTGCCCCCGTGGAGGAGGGCAAGGGCATCGCGTCCGTCCTGATTCACCGCATGCAGCGTAAGAGAAAGAACGCGATCTCTGGCGCGCACTTGCGGAGCTTGTGGAAGTGAAACAGTTTGAGCAGAGCACAAAGTGGAGAGCAAGATCGCGGACATGAGGAAGCGCAGCATGTTTGTCGTCGTCACGATCACTCTGTCTCATTCCGTTTCGGCTTCAATCAACGAGGTACGATCGCCAACTCTGCTCTGGGGATCGCGTCCAGCGTTGCTCTGTCGATGTTGAGGTGCGCCATCACCAGCTCGGGCGGCGTATGCGACAACCACTCCGAAAGCGAAGAGTCCTGGCAGCCGCTCTTGCGAGAAAATTTGTCGTTCCCGGTGCTCGTTAGCTATTGCGAGTTCCTCCATTGCAAAGCTTCGCATGAGGTGAGAGAGCACTTGCCCTGCCAAAGAGGAATGAGCGGATCCACGTCCCAAACAGCGGTAAATAGAGGGTTTGCATGCCATAGCCGCGAGGCGAAAGTGTCGAAGAGCTTCGACAGGTGACGGTGAAACCGGTGCGATGCGGTCCGTTGGGCGCCGGGTCGAAATTGGCGGCCGTTTGGATTCAATACTTTGCGAAATTCCAAGCGATTGGACCTTTTGGCATACCAAATGCCCTTCTCATTAACGGAGGAACGTTGCCTGCTGTACCTGGGCGGCGGCTGATCCCCCAAATCTGAAAGTGCAGTGAGGGAGTTATGTGGATTGTTCGGTTGGCGCTGCGGCGACCTTATACGTTTGTGGTGATGGCGATCCTGATCTTGATCCTGGGATCGCTGGCCGCGCTGAACACACCCACCGATGTCTTTCCGAACATCAACATCCCGGTGGTCAGCATTATCTGGAACTTCACCGGGCTGGCGCCGAAGGACATGGCGAGCCGGATCGTCATCCTGCAAGAACGCAACCTGACGACCGTGGTGAACGACATCGAGCATATAGAGTCGCAATCACTGAACGGGGTCGCGGTGATCAAGGTGTTCTTCCATCCCGGCGTGAACATCAGCACCGCACTCGCGCAGATCGCGGGGTCGTCGCAGACGCAACTCAGGCAGTTGCCAACAGGGACCACGCCGCCGCTGATCATCACTTACAGCGCATCCAGCGTCCCCATCTTGCAGCTCGCTCTCTCGGGACCGCTCTCTGAGCAACAGCTGAACGACCTGGGACTGAACTTCATCCGGCCGCAGCTTACTTCAGTGCAGGGAACGGCTGTGCCGTACCCCTACGGTGGGAAACAGCGGCAGGTGCAGGTCGACCTGAACACAACCGCCCTGCAGTCGCGTGGGCTATCGCCGCTCGACGTGGTGAATGCGATCGGCGTGCAGAACCTCATCCTGCCGGCCGGGACCGCAAAGATCGGCACCTACGAATACAACGTGGAGATGAACGGGAGCCCCCAGACCATCAAGGCACTCAATGACCTGCCGATCAAGACGGTAGGTACGTCGACCATCTACATCCACGACGTCGCGTTTGTGCGCGACGGCTTCCCGCCGCAGACCAACATCGTTCGTGTGGACGGAAGACGCTCGACGCTGATGACCATCCAGAAGACCGGCACCTCATCTACGCTCACCATCATCGACAGCATCAAGAAGATGTTGCCGCAGATCAAGACCACTCTGCCGCCGGAGCTACAGATCCGCACCGTCGGCGACCAGTCTGTCTTTGTCCGTGGCGCGGTCTCCGGCGTGATCCGCGAAGCGCTCATCGCTGCCTGCCTCACGGCCATCATGATCCTGCTCTTCCTTGGAAGCTGGCGCAGCACCTTGATCATCGGCATCTCGATCCCGCTTTCCATCCTGGCATCGATCGCGGCGCTCAGCGCGCTGGGAGAGACCATCAACCTGATGACGCTGGGAGGACTAGCGCTGGCAGTCGGCATCCTGGTGGATGATGCGACGGTCACCATCGAGAACATCCACCGATATTTGTCGGAAGGCAAGGAGATCGAAGAAGCCATCCTCGATGGCGCACAGCAGATCGCCATCCCTGCGCTGGTTTCGACGCTCAGCATCTGCATCGTGTTCGTTCCGATGTTCCTGCTCACCGGCGTGGCCCGCTACTTGTTCGTTCCGCTGGCCGAGGCGGTGGTCTTCGCCATGCTCGCTTCGTATCTGCTCTCCAGGACGCTGGTGCCGACGCTGGCCAAGTACTTCCTGAAAGCGCATGCGGAAGGCGAAGAAACAGCTCACAGCAAAAACATTTTCGCGCGCTTCCAGGCCGGGTTCGAACATCGCTTTGAGGCGATCCGCAGCGCTTATCACGGACTGCTCGAGACATTCATCACTCACCGAAAGATCTTTGTTGCCGGATTCCTTGGCGCCTGCGTACTTTCTTTCGCCTTACTGCCATGGCTGGGGCAGGATTTCTTCCCCTCGGTAGACAGTGGCGAGTTCATGCTGCACATGCGCGCCCCGACCGGGACCCGCATTGAAGAGACCGCGGCTCTGTGCGATCGCGTAGAAGCAGCCATCCGCACGCAGATTCCTGCGAAGGAGTTCAGCGGGGTCATCGATAACATCGGGCTGCCCTACAGCGGAATCAATCTGTCCTACAGCAACTCGGCTCCGATCGGGACTATGGACGCTGACATCATAGTCTCGCTCGCGGCGAAGCACCGCCCCACGGCCGAGTATGTGCACGACCTGAGACTGAAGCTGGCGCGAGAGTTTCCGGGTGTCACCTTCTACTTCCTTCCTTCGGACATGGTGACGCAGATCCTGAACTTCGGATTGCCCGCGCCGATCGACATTCAAGTGATCGGAAACGATCTGGAAGGGAATCGTCAGTTTGCCGACAAGCTGCTGGCGCGCGTAAGGGGAGTCTCGGGGACGGCGGACCTTCGCATCCAGCAGACCTTCGATCAGCCGAAGTTGCACATCGACGTGGACCGCACCAAGGCGGCATACATCGGGTTCACACAACGCGAGGTCGCTTCCAACCTCCTGGTAACGCTCAGCGGCAGCTTCCAGACCGCACCCACGTTCTGGTTGGATCCGAAGAACGGCGTGAGCTACTCGATCGCGACGCAGACGCCGCAGTACCGGGTGCAATCGTTCCAGGACCTCAACAATATTCCCGTGACCGGCGCGAGCGGTGCGCAGCCCTCGATCCTCGCAAGCCTGGCATCGTTGACCCGCGGGTCAGACTTGAGCGAGGTCTCGCACTACAACGTATCCCCGGTGATCGACATATTCGGTGCCGTCCAGGGGCGCGACCTAGGCGGAGTCTCGAAAGACATCTTCTCGATCATCAAGAGCAGCCAGAAAGAGCTGCCGCGCGGGTCGCAGATCATCGTGCGCGGACAGATCCAAACCATGCGTTCGTCGTTCGTCGGACTGTTGACCGGTTTGGTCTTCGCCATCGTGCTGGTCTATTTGTTGATCGTAGTGAATTTTCAATCGTGGATGGATCCATTCATCATCCTGATGGCACTGCCGGCGGCGCTCGCGGGCATCGTGTGGTTCCTCTTCATGACCGGAACCACGATCAGCGTGCCCGCGTTGACGGGCTCGATCATGTGCGTGGGAGTGGCGACGGCGAACAGCATCCTGGTGGTGAGCTTTGCGAAAGAACAGTTGGCTGAAGGCCTGAGCGCGGCAGACGCGGCCCTGCAAGCCGGGTACATGCGCTTCCGTCCGGTGCTGATGACGGCGCTGGCCATGATCATCGGCATGGCTCCGATGGCGCTAGGCATGGGCGACGGCGGCGAGCAGAATGCACCTCTTGGCCGCGCAGTGATCGGCGGATTGCTCTTCGCAACCGTGTCGACTCTCTTCTTCGTGCCCGCGGTATTCAGCGTTGTACACACTTTTCTCAAGAAGGATGCCGAAGTACCGGCAACCGACAAAAATTCTATAAACCGGAAACAGGAGTAGTCATGGCCATCGAAACGAAAATACCAAACCAAGTCCCTTCACCAGACTCGCAGACGACCGCTGCTGCAACGCCGCACCCGCGTCGGGGCTGGCTCATCGGCATCGCAGTGCTGCTGGTCTTTGCCGGGATCTTTGTCTTCGGCATCGTCACGCGTCTGAGGAACGCCGCCACGGTACGCGCCGAGACAACGCAGATGGCGTTGCCGTCGGTCGCGGTGGTTTCGCCGCAGCACTCGGCGCCCACGCAGGAAGTGGTGCTGCCGGGAAATGTGCAGCCGTTCATCAGCGCGCCCATCTTCTCCCGCACTAACGGTTACCTGAAGAAATGGTATGTAGACATTGGACAGCGCGTGAAAAAAGGACAGTTGCTGGCCGTGGTGGAGACGCCGGAAGTCGACCAGCAATTGGAACAGTCACGCAGCAATCTCGCGACTGCCAAGGCCAACCTGCAACTGGCGGAGATCACCAAAAACCGCTTCGAAGGTCTGCTGAAAACTCACGCAGTAGCACAGCAGGATGCCGACAACGCGGTGGGAACTTACAACGCCAACAAGGCGATCGTCGACGCCAATCAAGCCAACGTAAAGCAACTTCAAACCCTGCAGTCATTCGAAAGGATCTACGCTCCGTTCGATGGCATCATCACGGCGCGCAACACCGACATCGGTCAGCTGATCGCCTCGGGAAACAACAGCGGCAACGTGTCGACCGATCTGTTCCATATTTCGCAGCCGGGGAAGCTGCGCGTCTTCGTGAACGTGCCGGAACAATACTCACAAGCTGCCGCGCCCGGGCTGACGGCTGAACTGACGCTGGCGGAATTCCCCGGAAAAAAATTCCAAGGCAAGCTGGTGCGCACTGCGAATGCCATCAACTTCACCAACCGCACCTTGCTGGTGGAGGTAGATGTTGACAATCCGACCGGCGAGTTATTGACCGGCGCGTATGCGGAAGTACATCTTCAAGTCCCCGGACAGAGCTCTTCCTATCTGGTACCGGTCTCCACTCTCATCTTCCGCTCACAAGGGCTGCAGGTTGCAGTGGTGAAAGACGGCGCTGTGGCACTGACATCAGTCACTCCCGGCCACGACTTCGGCGATCAGATCGAGATCGTTGCAGGCCTAAAGGGCGACGAGTCGATTGTGGTCAGTCCGCCAGATTCGATCACCTCAGGACAAAAAGTCCAGGTGGTGCAATCGCAGACGGCCCCTGCGGGGGGTGGAAAGTGAAATTGCTCCGCAAGGGAAAGATGTGGCGACGTGCAACCGCGGCGACATTGTTCGCGGGCGCGCTGATGCTCGCCGGCTGCACCGTCGGGCCGAAGTACAGACGCCCGCAAGCGGAAGTGCCGACGGTCTACAAAGAAGCGGGCAACTGGAAAACGGCAGAGCCCAACGAGCAGCACCTGGGCGGCAACTGGTGGGAGGTATTTCAGGACCCGCAACTGAATGCGTTGGAGGAGCAGGTCACGGTCTCGAACCAGAACCTGAAAGCTGCGGAGGCGATGTACAGACAAGCGCGGGCGCTGGTCCGCTTCAACCGCGCCGACTACTTTCCCACGCTTAGCGTTTCTCCGAATGCAACGCGCACAAAAATCTCGAGTAACACACCGCCAGCGAATGCGATCTCGAATGGCAAGACCCTGACCGACATCCAACTTCCGTTCGACGTGTCGTACGAAATAGATGCCTGGGGACGGATCCGCAACAATGTGGCGGCGTCGCGCGCGGAAGCGCAAGCCAGCGCGGCCGACCTAGCAACCGTCAACCTGAGCATGCACGCGGAACTGGCAATGTTTTACTTCCAGGCGCGCACCCTCGATGCGCAAGAGCAGCTTTTGAACTCGAACGTCGCACAATTTGAACAGGCGCTGCAGCTTAATCAGAACCGATTCGACGGAGGAGTGGGCTCGGAAGTCGAGGTGGAGCAGGCCAGGACACAACTTGAGACGACGCGCGCACAGGCGATCGACGTCGGAGTACAGCGTGCCCAATTCGAGCACGCTGTGGCGACGCTGATCGGCAAACCGGCAAGTTCGTTCACCCTTCCTCCACTTCCGTTGCAGACGCCGCCGCCGGCGATACCGGTCGGTTTGCCTTCTGAGCTGCTGGAGCGGCGCCCTGACATTGCTTCCGCCGAGCGCCTGATGGCGGCCGCGAACGCACGCATCGGCGTGGCCAAGGCTGCCTATTATCCGATATTAAGCCTGACGGGCACGGGAGGATTTGAAAGCGGATCGATCGCGAACCTGCTGACCGGACCGAGCGCGTTATGGGCGTTCGGCGGGGCGGCAGTTGAAACGCTCTTCGACGGCGGGAGGCGCCGCGCGACATCGGACCAGGCCACTGCGGCCTACGACCAAAGCGTTGCCGTCTATCGCGGCACCGTGCTCACCGGTTTTCAGCAGGTGGAGGACAACCTGGCAGCGCTGAGGATATTGGAGAACGAGGCGAAGACCCAAAACGTAGCCGTGGTGGCGGCGCAAAAGTCGCTGGATCTTTCTGTTCAGCGCTACGAAGGCGGTGTGACCAGTTATTTGGAGGTCACGGTGGCGCAGAGCGCGGCACTCTCTGACCAGGTGACCGCGGTCAACATCCTCGGCCGGCGGATGGTCGCAGCGGTGCAGTTAATCCAAGCCATCGGCGGCGGATGGGACAGCTCGAGCATCCCCAAGAACCCCGAGAAGGTGGCAAGCAAGTGATTTCTGTAAGTGAAATGTAATTCAGGAATAGGAGAAAGTAAGATGAAAACCTTTGTGAAGTTTAGCGGCGCAATGCTGATCGTATTCATGTCCTTGTTAAGCTTTGCCCAGTCAGATGCGACCGCAACCGCAACGCCAACCAAACGAACCGCAACCATTCCATTTGAGTTCTGGGTCGGAGACCGGCAACTTCCCTCGGGGGACTACACCATCGAGATGGTGGATGGACCAGACGTGCTGTTGTTCCGAACCAAGGACGGGAAGAACGAGGAGCAAGTGTTTCTGACTCCGGCGATCAACCCGGTGCCGAAGTCGAACCCGAAATTAGTGTTTGTGATCCACGAAGGGAAGAGCACTCTCGCTGAGGTCTGGGGAACCGATCACAAACGGATATTGACCACGCGTTACGGAGTGTTTCCGCAGAAAGGTGACACCACGCGGGAAGTGGCGATGCAGTGAGAGCTGCTACGCCACAACCTTGACTTCGCGGAGATTCACGATGCCAAGCTTCTTCATGCGAGAGATCAGCGTGGTGCGCTTGATGGCCATGCGCGCGGCGGCACCTTCCGGGCCGGCAACGCGGCCATGCGTCTCTCGTAGAACGCGCAGGATCTCGTCACGCTCGATGGCGGCGCGTTTTTCGGGCGCAGGAGTCGCCGGACCGATGGCCTCGACCTCGTCGGCCGAGACCTGGAGGGTTGAGCCGCGGGTCAGGATGACGGCGCGCTCGATCACATTCTCAAGCTCGCGGATGTTTCCCGCCCAGTGCAGGCGCGTAAGACCTCGCATGGCGGCGGCTGGGATCACGTCAATACGCTTCTGCATGCGGCGCGCGTACTTGTCGGTGAAATAGCGGACCAACAACGGGATGTCTTCCGGACGCTCGCGCAGAGCAGGGATGTGGATGGGAAACACACTCAGCCGGTAGTAGAGATCGCTGCGAAACTCCTTGTCAGCGATCATCTTCTCCAAGTTGCGGTTAGTGGCGGCGACCAGGCGCGCGTTAGTGCGCAGGGTGCGCGTGCTTCCCAGCCGCTCGAACTCCCGCTCCTGCAATACACGCAGCAGTTTGGGCTGAAGGTCCAGCGGCATCTCGCCGATCTCGTCTAAAAACGCGGTGCCCTGGCTGGCCAGTTCAAAGCGCCCAATGCGCTGAGCTACTGCGCCGGTGAATGCGCCGCGCTCGTGGCCGAAAAGTTCACTCTCCATGAGACCGCTGGGAATGGCAGCGCAGTTGAGTTTCACAAAAGCCTGATGCTTGCGACGGCTGCGATCGTGAATGGCGCGCGCGACCAACTCTTTGCCGGTGCCGGTCTCGCCCAGTAGGAGCACGGTAGAGTCGCTGGTGGCAACCGATTCGATCATCTCCAGCACCTGGAGCAGAGCCGGACTCTGCCCGATGATGCCGTTGAAGTCGGGCTCGCTGCGGACGTCGTCACTCCAAGAGGATTGCGGTTCCATGATAGCGAGGTTGCTTAGGCTACTGGCCACTGTGCGTCTCCTTCGAGCTGAGCCTGGTACAGGATCTCGACTCCCATGTGTTCTTGTATGGCGTCGTACAGCTCTCGCCAGGTTTCATTACACGTGCCTGCTTTATCGATCATCTCTCGCGTTACCGTGATCTTTACTACTGATGCTGGTTGGGTTGCCATATGAATCCTCCGTTGGCCTAAACACGCTGTTTGCTTACTGGTTGCTATTTCCGTTTCTTTCCCGCGAAATCCACTCGCGGATGTATGCCGGGCAATTGCGAAGTTGCGTGCCCCGGGTCTCATG
>Ga0137403_10003294_pt1 | contig 19416 bp, 17 predicted proteins | sample CZOMad2_1_16fung_FD_122057 | JGI IMG/M metagenome (GOLD analysis project Ga0137403, IMG submission 122057) | Vadose zone soil fungal communities from Angelo Coast Range Reserve, California, USA - CZOMad2_1_16fungal (Hybrid Assembly) | ecosystem: Environmental > Terrestrial > Soil > Vadose zone...
GATGCAGAAACGTTGCGGTTGACCGAGGGGCGTGGGGTGGATGTCGTGGTAGAGATGGTTGGTGTGCGACACCCTGGAGCGGAGCCTGCGCAGCTTGGGGAAGGGAGGGCGCTTGGTGTGGGTGGGAACCTATGACGGCAAGGCGATGCTCCCGGTGACGCAAGAGGCTTTGAGGGGGGAGTGTCTCCTCATGGGCACGCGATATTGCGCTCGGCATGAGTTGGCTGAGGCGGTCGAACTGGTGGCGCGGGGACGCATCCGCCCGACAGTCACTCGCATCTGTCAGCTCGAAGAGGCCGATGCTGTGCTACGGAGTATTGAGCGCATGGAACTGGCCGGACGCGCTTGTGCCGTGTTGCAGTGAGGGAAAGTGGGAAGTGGATCGTCTTGCATCGCACGAGCGACTCGACGCGCGCAGTAGGTTAGCGTACAGTTCCGTCGTGTGAGGTACCAACCATGGAACATCGTCCCAAGAAACGGCTTGGCCACGGAGGCGATGCCATCTGCCTCAAGCACTATTCGATTCGTACGAAGAAAGCTTCCGTCACCTGGATGAAACCGTACATTTTCTTTCACACCACACGACATCCCAACGACATGGCACGTGCTACCATCGAAGCGCTCTTAATGCACCTGGCGAGCCAGCAAAAAATGTGGCTGCGTCGACCCAAAATCAAGCGCTCAACGCCTTGCTGTTTTGGTATCGCGAAGTGCTCAAAACGCCGTTCGATCCCCCATCGATGCCATCCATAGCTAGAACACAAGTAATTGCCCACAGCGCCGCGGGAGGAGTAAGCCGTGGAGGAGTTTGGGCATACGTCCAGTCCCGATTGCTTCGTGGCCAAGTTGCTCTACAGCACTGGCCTGCGACTTGTGCTATGCAAGAGGTCGTTAGCCAGAGGGGGCGTTCGGCGGAGCTGACCAAATGCTTCAGCAGCCAAACTTTTCGGCACAGCATTCTGAAGCGCTGACTAGAGCAGGCTACGATATCAGGATGGGATAAAATCTGCGAAACCACAAGGATGCGAAAACGAAAATGATTGAAGGCGGGTACGGAGATGCGCATGGACATACGGGGAAAGACCCCAGAGCGCCGATATCTTGGCCCGCTCCCGTCAGGAAGGGACATGATTCCCGAGCGATGGGCGGTTCATCGTTGCAATGCTTCTAGTTCCACCGTTGGTGCTTGGGATAGGAAATTGCCTAGCAGCTGTTTGCCCTCACGCGTCAAGATCGACTCCGGATGAAATTGCACGCCCTCGACCAGTAATTCCCGGTGCCTCACGCCCATGATCACGCCATCATCGGTCTCTGCCGACAGCTCCAGGCAATCCGGGAGCGTGTCGCGGCGAATCACCAGCGAATGATAGCGCGTCGCCTCAAACGGACGGGGCAGACCGCGGAAAATCGTTTTGCCGTCGTGGTAAATCATTGAGGTCTTACCGTGGAACAGCGCGGGTGCGCGTACAATCTCCCCCCCAAAGACTTCACCAATGCACTGATGACCAAGACATACACCCAGCAAGGGCACGCGTCCGGCGAACTCCCGAATGACATCGCAGGAGATCCCCGCTTCTGTGGGGGTGCATGGCCCCGGCGAGATGACGATCTTCGCAGGAGCCAGCCGTTGGATCTCCGCCACGGTGATCTGATCGTTACGATAGACCCGAACGTCGGCGCCTAGCTCGCCCAGGTATTGGACAAGGTTGTAGGTGAACGAGTCATAGTTGTCGATCATAAGGATCATGCGTTATTCCTCTCTGTCCAGAAGTCGAGTATGTCAAGGAGTTCCTGCAGATGAACGATCTGGGCATCGGGAATCACACCGGGGAGCCGGTCCCTATCCGGCCGCTCTTTCCACACCCCTCGCATGCCTACACGCTGGGCGCCTGCCACATCCTCCCGGACGCGATCGCCCACGAATACCGCTTCGTGAGGGGTAACTTGCAAAGCCTCCAACGCCGTCTTGAAGATCTGAGGATGGGGTTTGCGGATGCCGACATCAGCAGAGAACAGCAGATGGTCGAAGAAGTCGAGGATGCCGAAGCGCTCCAGGTCTTCTCGATGCAATAACCCCGGCCATATGGTGTTCGACACCAGGCCAACTTTCAGGCCGCGGTTGCGCACCGCGACCAGCGTATCGATGGTGTCGGCATACATCGTCACTTGCGACGAAATCGGCCGGTAATGTATGCGTACCAGGCTTAGCAAATCGGCATCGGAGAGCGCTAATCCCAGTCCTCGGGCGGTGTGTTCGAGGAGCATGCGGATCTCCAACTCGATAAGCGACTGCTCCGCCTCTCTCCATGTATTGCTATAGGTGTCGTGAAATGCCCGATAGAACAGTTCGCAGCTTGGTAGCACGACTCCGTGAATGTGCAACGCATTGTAGACAGACTCGATGCCTTGACGAAGGAGATCCTCCCAGGGCTGATTCTCGAACTCCAGGAGGGTGCTGCCTAAGTCAAATAACACAGCCTTGACCACGTGTGTCTCCAGAAGACAGTGCTGAGTGACGAGGACTGCACCCTCTATCCACTCAGCACTCAGCGCTTTCCTTTCACATTTCCTCTGGGGCCTTGATCCCAAGCATAGTTAACCCGCTCTCAATCACGGTTTGCACACTTTTTACCAGCCACAATCGCGCCTCGCGCACGGCGGTGTCATCAGTCAAGATGCGGTAATTGTGGTAGTATTTGTTGAAGCGCTCGGACAGCGTGAGCAGGTAATCGGTCACGAAGAATGGTTCGTAGTTCTCGGCGGCGCGCCGCAGGACAGCTGGGTAGTCAGTCAGTAGCCGCACCAGGTCGAAGGCCTCATCTTGCGTCAAAGGACGGCAATCGACATCAGGTCGTAGCGGCTGATCCGCTTTGCGGAGCACACTGCACGCCCGGGCATGAGTGTACTGCACGTACGGGCCGGTCTCCCCCTCGAAGGTAAGCACTTTCTCCCACTCGAAATTGACATCCTTGACGCGCCGTGTGCTCAGGTCGGTGAAAATGACAGCCCCGATCCCCACCGCTTCCGCCACCTGGCGTTTGTCAGGCAGTTCGGGGTTTTTCTCGTGCACAATCTGCTCAGCCAGCTCAACGGCGCGATCCAGCACATCTTCCAGAAAGATAATGTTGCCGCGGCGTGTGCCCATCTTCTCGTCATGAAAGCGTATCAACCCGAAGTCGACGTGGACGCAATCTTTAGCCCAGGGGAACCCCATGAGCTCCAGGACTGTGAACACCTGCTGAAAGTGCAGGCGCTGGTCCGCGCCTACCACGTAGAGCATCTTCCAGAAGCCATAGGTCTCATGGCGATACATCACAGCGGCCAGATCACGGGTGGCGTACAGAGTCGCTTCGTCCTTCTTACGCAACAGGCAGGGGGGCATATTATAGGGACGAAGATCGACGATGAGTGCCTCGTCGCTGACACTCACGAGGCCGGCCTGCCGAATGCGCTCGATAGTTTGGTCCAGATAGGGCTCGTAGAAGCTCTCTCCAGCCTGCGAATCGAAGGTGATGCCCAGCCGGTCGTAGATGCGCGCGAACTGCTGCAGGCTGAGGTCACGAAAACGTTGCCAGATGGCCCGCGCCTCCGGGTCGCCATCCTCCAAACGTTTGAACCAGCCACGCGCCTCATCGTCGAGCTCAGGATGAGTCTCGACCTCGGAGTGAAAGCGCACGTAGAGATCATATAGGGTCTGAATGGCATGGGTCGTCAGGTCCGTCTCATTGCCCCAACGTTTGAACGCCACGATGAGTTTCCCGAATTGGGTACCCCAATCGCCCAGATGGTTAATACGCATGACCCGATAACCCAGATGGTCGTGGATCCGATAGAGCGCGTTGCCAATAACCGTGGAGCGTAAATGCCCCACGCCAAAAGGTTTGGCGATGTTCGGGGAAGAGTAATCGACAACGACCGTCTTGCCCACGCCCTCCGTCGATTTGCCATATCCGCTGCCTTGCTCAAGGATAGCCCCCAGACCGGCACGAGTATATGCCACGCGATCGACGAAGAAATTCACGTATGGCCCAGCGGCACGCGCTTCCTTGATCAACGCCGTCGGCTGAAACGCGGTTGCCAGCTCGGTGGCGATTGCCTGTGGCGCTTTGCGTAGAGATTTGGCGAGCGGAAAGCAGGGGAAGGCGTAATCGCCAAGCTCTACCGACGGGGGTACTTCGATGGCCCGCTGGAGCTCGGCTTCATCAAGTTGCACCTGGCACTTCAAATACTGGATGATCTGGTCGCGAAAAGCGTCCATAGCGTATCCTTCAAAACCATCAAGGCTGCAACCACAAATGGACACAGATGAACAGATCATCCGTGTGCATCCGCGTTCATCTGCGGTTCATTTTTTCTTTCTCTCGATGCGCTTGATCCCCCCCATATAGGATCGCAGCACCTCTGGCACGATGACGGAGCCATCTTCTTGCTGGTAAATTTCTACGATCGGGATGAGAATCCGTGGGGACGCGATCACCGTGTTATTCAGGGTATGGGCATAGTGCACCCGGCCTTGGCGGTCACGGTAGCGCAATTTCAATCGGCGCGCCTGGAAATCATAAAATCGTGATGCCGAGTGCGTCTCTCCATAAGCGTTTCGGCTTGGCATCCAGGTTTCGATGTCGTATTTCTTGACCTGCGCAGCACCCAGATCACCACCGCAGACATTCACCACGCGATACGGCAGCTGCAGGGCCTGTAAGACTTCCTCGGCATGGCGAACGATGTCCTCATGCTCCGCGATCGATACCTGCTCATCGGCCACGCAGATAATCACCTGCTCCACCTTGTGAAACTGGTGGATGCGGTAGAGGCCTCGTGTGTCGCGTCCATAGGTGCCCGCTTCACGTCGGTAGCACGCCGACATCCCGACGTAGCGTTTGGGCAACTCGGCCTCGCTCAAAATCTCGTCATAGTGATAGGCGGTTAACGGTACCTCAGCGGTACCGATCAGGTTCACCGCATCCTTCTCGATGCGATAGGCCTGCTCCTCACCGCCGGGGAAATAGGCGGTGCCAATCATCGCCCCATCCTTCACCAGGTGAGGCACCAGCATGGGGACGAATCCTCTGCGCATCATGTGATCCAACGTAAAGCGCAACACCGCCAACTCCAGGAGCACCGCTTCATTTTTGAGGTAATAGGTCCGCGTACCGGCGATCCTGACCGCGCGCTTGATGTCGATGAGGTCAAGTGCTTCGCCGAGCTCGACATGATCGCGCGGGGTGAAGGAGAAGGTGGGTAGCTCTCCCCAACGTCGAATCTCGACATTATCCGCCTCGGTGAGGCCCTCGGGGACATCGGCAGCCGGCACATTGGGAACCTGTAGCATCAAATGCTCGAATTCTGCCTCGAGCGGTGCTAAAGACGCCTCACTGTGCCTGAGTTGCTCGGTGAGGCCCCGCGTTTCGGCTAGTAGAGCCTCACGCTCGCTGGGAGGAAGGCCCGACACCGTTTTCGATTTGCGATTGCGCTCGGCGCGCAATTGTTCGATCTCGGTGATGAGACCGCGTCGCTGCCGATCGACGTCCAGCAGACGGTCGACATCCACCTGAATACGCTTTTTCTTAGCCCCGGCTTTGACCAAGTCCGGGAATTCCCGAATGAACGCGATGTCGAGCATGATAAGTTGTCTCAAGGGACCAGCTCACCAGAGCCCCAGCGGAGACAAGCCCTGAACCACGCAGGAGCTATGGCAAAACCGGCTCTATGATCTGATAAGCATGCTCACCAGGGCAATGCCGCCGAAGACCAGGAAGGTTCCATCCACCAACGACTCGCTCAGGAAACGACGCGCAAGACGCTGATGATGGGTGATCAGGTAGGCCACTGCCGATAGGTACCCGACACCCAACAGGAAACTTGCATGCAGCGGGCTGAGCCAGCCGCTTAGAGGCGCCACGATGAAGAGCAAACCCAGGATGGCCGTGGCACCCACAAGCAACTGCATGGTTCGCTTGATGCCGAGCACGATGGGAATGGTCTCCTTGCCGACGAGACGATCCCCTTGAATGTCGCGAATGTCCAACAGTGTCGAGCGCACAAACACCAGAAGAAAGGCCATGCAAGAGAGCGCACCAATCCGCCACCAGAGCACTGGCGTGGCGGAACTGAGCGCCGGCAGAATCAAGGTAATCACCGCCCACGCCAGCGGCACGAATAAGGTTTTGGACGTTGGGATGTCTCTCAGGCGTCGATATTTCAAGGTATTGGCGCGCTCACCCCACACCAGATCAGTCTGGTAGAGTCCACCCATGACCACCATCAGTGTAGTCAATGCCAGCGCTCCCCAGCCGAGGCTGAGCGAGATTGCGATGGCGCCTAAGCCACACGCTAACGCACTGGCCTGCAAGATGCCCCGGTGTTGCTGACAGAATTCGCTCCGGTTGGGGTCATTGAGCTTGCCCGCTTTCACCTCTGCCAAACGATTTAACGTATGCACGGCAAACACATAGAGCGCCGCGATGACCAGATACACCGGAGTAAATCCTTGCCCCAAGAGCTCCAAGTTGGCCAACGTCAACCCCGCCGCCCCGAGAGCAATATACAGGTTGGTCAGGGTCAAAAACCTGAGCATGCGCTGCACCAGCGTCCAGCCTGTGGGACGGCGTGTTTGCGCGTGCTCCAGGCGCTCGACCACTTGCTGAATGATCCAGTTGGGGGTGGAAGCTCCGGCGGTCACCCCGACAGTTTCATATTCGGTCAGCTTGTCGAGTTCCAACTCATCCGCGGTTTCGACATGAAACGCTGGGATGCCTTTAGAGCTGGACAACTCCACCAGGCGCTGCGTATTGCTGCTGCCTTTGCCACCGACGATGACCATGGCGTCGACCGTCTCCGCCACCTGCAACACCTCTTCCTGGCGGGTATGCGTATCGTCGCAAATGGTATTCACCACCACACAGTCGTCATACCTGGTCTTGAGCTGCTCCGCCACCTGGTGAAACTTGATCTCGTTTGCCGTCGTCTGCGACACCAGACAAACTTTCCTCATCGGCGGCAGGCTGTCCACGTCTTCGACCGAGCTGATCACGGTGCCATGGCCCTGGGCATAGCCCAGGTGGCCGATGACCTCGGGGTGGTCCTTATGCCCCAGAATCACCAGCTCGTAGCCCTGCCCGAGATATTTCTTAATGTAGGCGTGCACTTTGGCGACCAGCGGACAGGTGCCATCACGGAACTTGACGCTACGGCTCTTCAACTCCTGTCGCGTCTCCGGCGGAATCCCGTGGGCACGAATCACCAGAGTCGTGCCCTCTTGGAGCTCATCGAAGGTATTCACCACCTTCATGCCCTTGCTGGCCAGCAGGTCCACCACCTGGGGGTTGTGAATCAAAGGTCCAAAGGTATTCACGGGGCCGTCGGTATTCTCCGCCGCATCCATGGCGATGTTCATGGTCCGGCGGACGCCCCAACAGAATCCGGCCGATTGCGCTAGTTTGACTTTCACGAACGCGCCTCCTTCTCAGCTCAGCAGCAGGGTCACACTCGTGGGATCGTGATGCCACGCTGAAATTGATATTTCCCGCCACGGTCGGCGTATGAGACCTCACAGTCCCGCTCGCTCTCAAGGAAGATCACCTGTGCGATGCCTTCGTTGCTGTAAATTTTCGCCGGCAATGGTGTCGTATTGGAAATTTCGATGGTCAGATGCCCCTCCCACTCGCACTCGAGTGGGGTAATGTTGACGACGATGCCACAGCGGGCATACGTCGACTTGCCGATACAGATCCCCAATACCTTGCGTGGGATACGAAAATACTCCAAGGATCGTCCTAATGCAAACGAGTTTGGTGGGATGATGCAGGATGCGCTGCGGACATCGACGAATGAGCGCAGGTCGAAATGCTTGGGATCAACGACGGTGGTATTGATATTGGTGAAGATCTTGAATTCATCGGCGATACGGATGTCGTAGCCCATCGAGGAGAGCCCGTAAGAGATCACTCCCTCACGCACTAGACGATTCTCAAAGGGCTCGATCATGCCATATTTGTCGGCATACTCACGGATCTCCCAATCTACCAGGATGCGACCCCGTTGGGCGATGTCCGACTCCCCTGGCTCCACCCTCTCCCTCCTCTCCTAGACGTGCACCTCGGCATCCACAGGCTCCAGCTGTTCACGCTGTTGTAACAGTGGATAGATCGTCGTGGTTAGGTAGTCGTCGACTTGTTGTGGTGCGCGGCCGACAAAGCGCATGGGAGCCAGCAGCGTGGGGAGGTCATCGTGCACCGCTGCGAAGGCTGGATCATCGGCGATACGTGCCATCAGATCATTCGGTTTCCCTTCCTTCACCGCCTGAGCGGCCGCCATAGAATGGACGCGGATGCGCTCGTGTAATAGCTGTCGATCCCCACCGGCCTTGACCCCGCCCATCAACAGGGCTTCGGTGGCCATGAAGGGGAGCTCCTGCTCGACACGACGGGCGATGATGGCAGGATTGACCACGAGGCCGCGCACGACATTGAGGTAGAGTCGCAGAACGGCATCGGTGGCCAAGAACGCTTCGGGGATCAGCAGACGCCGGTTCGACGAATCGTCGAGCGTACGTTCGAACCATTGGGTCGCCTCGGTCAGGGGGGCGTTCAGGGCCGTGGTCATTACATAGCGGGCCAGGCCAGCCATCCGTTCGCTGCGCATGGGATTCCGCTTATACGCCATGGCTGAGGAGCCAACCTGATCTGTCTCAAAGGGTTCCTCCATCTCCCCCATGCTCTGCAGCAACCGGAGATCCGAGCTGAATTTGTGCGCCGAGGCAGCGATCTCGGAGAGAATGTGAATGACCTGGCTGTCTTGCTTGCGCGGATACGTTTGCCCGGTGACGGGGAAAGCTTCACGAAAGCCCATGCGCTCGGTGACCAGGGCGTCAAGCCGCTTCACTCTTGCATGATCGCCCTCGAATAACTCCAGAAAGCTCGCCTGGGTCCCCGTGGTACCTTTGACTCCGCGAAACTTGAGACCGGCGCAACAGTGCTCCAGGGCCTCGTAATCCATCACCAGGTCTTGCAACCATAGGCAGGCGCGTTTCCCGACAGTGGTGAGCTGGGCTGGTTGGAAGTGTGTATACCCCAGCGTCACCAGATCTTTATGGCACGCCGCGAACTCAGCCAGATCGGCGATCAATTGGCGCAGTTTGGCACCGAGCAGCTGCAGCCCATCGCGCATCTGGAGCAGGTCGGTATTATCGGTGACGTAAGCACTGGTCGCCCCCAGGTGAATAATTCCCCGGGCGGTTGGACACTGCTCGCCGTAGGCGTAGATATGCGCCATCACATCATGCCGCACCTGGCGCTCATGCGCCTCTGCGACTTCGTAATTGACCGTATCCTGATAGGCCCGCAATGCCTCGATTTGCTCCGCGGTGATGGGCAATCCCAACTCCTGCTCGGCCTCGGCCAGAGCGACCCAGAGACGCCGCCAGGTACGGAATTTTGTCTCCGCGGAGAAGTTATACAGCATCTCCCGGCTGGCGTAGCGAGGACCTAAGGGATTTTCATAGGTCTGGTAATCTGGCATGGGCTGGGAGTTGCTCCGTTCTGGGGGCTAGCGGCCACCGAGGTCGACCACGCCCGACCCGTTGGCCGCCGAGAGCCCTGGCTTACGATAGGGCTTCATGGACATAGCTGACGGCATTACGAAAGATCTGCACCCCCATGCCCTCCGGTGGCACCGGTTCACGGGTCCAGCGCGGATGATTGGTGAAGTGCTGGTAGGCCTCTGGATGAGGCATGAGGCCGAAGACACGGCCGGTCACATCGCAAATCCCTGCGATATTCGCGACTGAGCCGTTAGGGTTCCAGGGATACCCGCCGAGCTGGCCGTCTTTGTCCACATAGCGCATAACGATCCCGTGCCGGGCTTCCAAAGTCTCCAGGGTCGACGTATCACGCGGGATAAATTTGCCCTCTCCATGGCGCACGGGTAAATATACCCGATCCACTCCTGTTGTAAAGACACAATTCGAGGCAGGATTTACTTTTAGATAGACCCAACGATCCTCGAAGCGGCCTGAATCGTTGAAGGTCAGCGTCACATCTTGCCGGCACTCACCCTCCAGGTTGGGTAGCAGCCCAAGTTTCACCAGCACCTGAAAACCGTTGCAGATGCCCAGCACCAGACGGCCATGCTCGACGAAGGCGCGCAGCGGTTCGAGCAAGCGTCTGCGCAGTTTAACGGCCAGCACCTTGCCTGAGGCGATATCATCGCCGAACGAGAAGCCGCCGGGGATCGCGAAAATCTGATAATCGCGGAGCATCTGCGGGGCGGCGATGAGGTCGTTGAGGTGCACGCGCACCCCGTCTCCGCCAACCGCCGGGAGGTTGAAGGCGTGTGCCGTCTCATAGTCACAGTTAATACCGTAACCTGTGAGTACCAGCGCCCGTGGTTTGCGCATCGGTGCGCTCCTCCCCTTCCTCTGGCCTTTACTCTCAAAATTCTTCCTCCCCCTTGGCGGGGGAGGATTCAGGTGGGGGGGGAATATGCATCGACCTATCACCTCCACCCTGGCCCTCCCCCATCGAGGGGGAGGGAATTTCTACCAATTCAGCGGTTTTTGCCAGGCAGCTTTCAGTCGATCGATATCAGCCTCGATGATGAGGGCTCCCGAGCGCCCTACCACTCCGAACATGCCCATCCCCGTCACACGTCCGACAGCAGCCCATGGCAACCCTTGCAGAGTGGCCTCCAATGCCGCTACATCCTCTGCATGCACGGTGATCACGAAGCGGCTCGCCGATTCTGAGAACAATGTAACGTCATCCCGCAAATCGCTGACACGTGGCACCAGACGCAGGTCGATATCCATCCCGAGACCACCGGCGAAGGCCGTCTCCACCAGCGCCACCCCGAGACCGCCGTCTGAACAATCATGACAGGATGCCACTAGACCTCGAGCCATGGCGGCTGACAATGCTTCGTACAGGCGCCGGGCGACTGCGGCGTCAACCCACGGCACACTAGCCCCGAGATGCCCCAGCAAAGCGTAATACTCCGACCCTCCCAGCTCGACACGAGTCATGCCCAGGACATATACCACATCCCCCGGCCGCTTGGCGTCCATAGTCACCACGGTGGTGACATCCTCGATGACTCCGAGTGCGGAGAACAGGACGGTCGGTGGGATGGAAATCTTGGCATCGGCGACCCGATAGTCGTTTTTCATGCTGTCTTTCCCCGAGATACAGGGGAGGTCATAAGCCCGACAGTAGTCATAGAGGGCCTGATTAGCGCGCACTAGTTGAGCCAGTTTGTACTCGGCATCGGGATTCGTCGGCGACGGGATGGGGTCAGGCCAGCAGAAATTGTCTAAGCCGGCGATTCGACCGATGCGGCCACCGACGGCGATGACGTTTCGCACCGCCTCATCGACGGCACAGGCCACCATATGATAGGTATCGATATCGCCATAGCGAGGACAGATGCCGTTGGCGACAACGATACCCGTGTGTGAGTCTAACAACGGACGCAGCACCGCCGCATCGCTGGGGCCATCGTTCTGGCTACCGACGAACGGTTTGACCACGCTCATGCCCTGCACTTCGTGGTCGTACTGCCGGACCCATGCCTCTTTGCTGCAGATATTCAGGCGACCGAGCATCGTGCCCAGAAGCGCCGCGTAATCCGTCGGCTCTGGCAGCTGGGGTTCGTGCAGAGCTGGCGAGCGCCATACGGCTTTCAGAGACATTTGGGGTAGGCCGCTATGGAGGAAATCCATGTCCAGATACGCCACGCTCTGGCCGTTATAGAGGACGTGGAATCTGCCGCTGGCGGTGAAACTCCCGATCACGGTGGCTTCCACCCCACGTCGGGCAGCCAACGCCAGGAAAGCATCGAGGTGGTGGCGCGGCACTGCCAGGGTCATGCGCTCTTGCGCCTCTGATAGCAAAATCTCCCACGGTTGCAGGCCGGCGTATTTTAGGGGCGCCGTTTCGAGGTGTAGCTCGCAGCCGTTACTGTCGCGTGCCATCTCGCCGACCGAGGACGACAAACCACCCGCCCCGTTGTCGGTAATGGCGGTGTAAAGCCCCTGATCGCGCGCCTCCAGCAGGAAATCGAACATCTTTTTCTGGGTGATGGGGTCGCCGATCTGCACAGCGCTGACTGGCGAATCCTCACGTAACTCCTGCGACGAGAAGGTCGCTCCATGGATGCCGTCCTTGCCGATGCGGCCGCCGACCATGACGATCAGATCACCAGGGTTGGCGCGCTTCTCATGCGCCGGTTGCCCCTGGAGGCGGGCAGGCATGATGCCGCCAGTGCCGCAGAACACCAGGGGTTTTCCGAGAAAGCGCTCATCGAAGAGAATGGCCCCATTGATGTCAGGAATGCCACTTTGGTTGGCGCCGTCCTTTACCCCACGATGCACCCCTCGGAACACGCGCTTCGGATGCATGAGTCGCGGCGGCAGCGGCTTGGCATAGTCAGGCGGCGCAAAGCATAGGACATCGGTGTTGAACAGGAGCCGGCAGCCTTTGCCCGTTCCAAAGGGGTCTCGATTCACGCCCACGATGCCGGTCAGTGCCCCGCCATAGGGGTCAAGGGCCGAGGGGGTGTTGTGCGTTTCCACCTTCATCGAGACGTTCCAGTCACCGTTTAGACGGATTACCCCGGCGTTGTCATGGAACACCGACACCAGCCAGTCGACGCGCTGGCTAATCTCATCTGTCGCCCGCACGATGAATGTCTTGAACAGACTATCGATTTCCTGGATGTGTCCCTGCTCGTCAGCATAGGTGATGCGGGCATTGAAGATTTTATGCTTGCAGTGCTCGGACCAGGTCTGCGCCAGAGCCTCTAATTCGATGTCGGTCGGCCACTGCGGCAACCCATGCACACGGCGTTCAGCGGTGCAGGCGGGATCTTCGTAATAACGCCGGATGGCCCGCATCTCTTCCAGCGACAGCGCCAGCATGCGACTGTCGCTTAGCTGCACTAGTTCCGCGTCGGTGAGATTCAAGGGGATGGACTCGACACGCAAAGGCTCAGGGCGTCCGACCTTTGGGATCCCTAAGTCAGGATCATGACCCTCGGCCCAATCCTCGATGCTGCGGATCTCCCAGCGCTGAATCAGGCTGTTGGCCAGGAGGTCGCCGGCCACCCGCTCGACCTCATCCCGCGTCAACCGACCCGTGACCAGATATTGCCGGGACGTGTACACCGACTCCTCGGGTGCCAGATGTCGCCCCAACACTTCTTCGATCCCCTCACGCGCCGTTTTACCGACGTTGTCGGTGACGCCCGGACGGAACCCTACCTCGATGATCCAGAAGAAATCGTGCGCCAGCCGTGTGGTGGCCGACGACTCCTGAATAATCGAGTCGGTAAAGAGCTCTCGACGCAGCCGTTCGACCTCCTGCGGCGTCAGGTCAGCATCGATGGTGTACACGTCGATGGTCCGCACCTGGTCGACGCTGAGGCCCAGGTCCTCCATGATGGCGCGCTGCACGGATTCCCCCAGGGGGTCGCGGTAGTCGGGTTTGAAGCTGACTTCAATGCGGCTGGGCATAGGCTGCTCACACGCGGATACCGGGGCATGGGAAGGCGCGGCAAAACTCGCGCACCTCGTCACGGATCTTGGCGTGGAGCGCCTCATCCTTGACGTCGCTGACGACCTGATCGATCCAGCCAGCAATACGTTCCATCTCCGGCTCTTGCATGCCGCGGGAGGTGACCGCGGGTGTCCCGATGCGCACGCCGCTGGGGTCGAAGGGACGTCGGGGGTCGTACGGAATGGTGTTGGCATTGGTCTCAATACCCGATCGAGCTAGCGCCCGCGAGGCCTGTTTCCCCGTCACCCCTTTGCCGGTCATATCGATGAGGATCAGATGATTATCCGTGCCACCGCTGATCAGCGTAAAGCCATGGCTGAGCAAGGCCGCCGCCAGTGCCTTGGCATTGTGCACAATCTGTCGCCCATAGGCCTTGAATTCGGGGGTGGAGGCTTCCTGCAGCGCGACCGCAATAGCGGCCGTCGTATGGTTATGGGGTCCGCCCTGCAAGGCCGGAAACACGGCGCGATCGATAGCGTCGGCGTATTCGGCTTTACACATGATCATGGCACCGCGCGGGCCACGCAGGGTTTTATGCGTGGTGGTCATCACCGCGTCGGCATAGGGAATTGGGCTCTGATGTACCCCAGCCACGATCAGGCCGGAGATATGCGCGATGTCCGCCACAAAGCGCGCTCCCACCTCCTGCGCGATATCCCCAAAGGCTTTGAAGTCGAACTCGCGCGGATAGGCTGTGGCGCCCGAAAAGATGAGCTTCGGCTGCTCTTGCTTGGCCAGCTCGCGCACCTGGTCGTAATCGATGCGGTGCGTCACCGGGTCCACCGTGTATTGCACGGCCCGATAGTAGCGGGCTGAAAAGTTCACCCGCCAGCCATGCGTGAGGTGTCCCCCGTGCGGCAAGCTCATGCCCATGACCTTGTCCCCAGGCTCAAGCAACGCATAATAGATCGCGAGGTTAGCCGGGGAGCCCGAATACGGCTGCACATTGGCATGGTCGGCGCCGAAGAGGCGTTTGGCCCGTTCCTGGGCGATCGATTCGATGGGATCGATGAATTCCTGGCCTTCGTAATACCGTTTGCCAGGATAGCCCTCGGAATATTTGTTGGTGAGAATTGTCCCCGTTGCCTCCAACACCGCATGGGACACATAGTTTTCCGATGGGATCAGACGTATGCTCTCAAATTGGCGGGTTTCTTCTTGCTGAATCAGGCGCGCGATTTCAGGATCGGTGCGTTCGAGGTGGGTCATCCTGCGTCTCCTTCAACACAAACTGCTCGACGACGTGCGCCACCCCATCCTCTTCGTTGGAGTGCGTGACGTATTGCGCGACTGCCTTGACCGCTGGGATCGCATTGCCCATCGCCACCCCCAGTCCGGCGTGGGTGATCATCTCCAAATCGTTGATCTCGTCGCCGATGCAGATCACCTGCTCAGGGGTGCATCCCTCCATCTCGATGAGCCTGGACAGGGCACGCCATTTCGAGTTGCCAGGAGTCATGATTTCCAGAAAAGCCCCCTCTTCATTGGTGTTGTTCATCACTTGATGACGGACAGACGACCCGAACTCACGCTCGATCCTGAGATTCAGGCGTTCGAGGGAAGGCCGATCAGCCAAGGTGCCAATGTGAATGGTCTGTGGGCAAAAGACTTCAGTCACATCGCCAACGAAATGACAATTCGGGCGATTGCGTTCGAGGTATTTGAGGTGAAACGGATGGCCACCGTGCTCGTTATCGAGGTAGATGTCGACCCCTTGGGCGAACAGGTCCACATACACGATCGGTGTGGCACCATGGGCTTTGAGGAATTTTACCGCGGCAAGGGCGAAATCTTTGGCTAGATAGCTATGATACAGCGTCTCATGGGTACCGGCATCCTTGATCAACAGGCCGCCATGCACGATGACCGGGACCGCCAGCTGCAGATCGGACAAAATCGGCAGCGTCGTGCGGAAACGTCGTCCGGTGCAGATGACCACCTTGATCCCCTGCCTGACCGCCGCCCGCAATGCCAGGCGGGTACGCTCGCCCATGGTGCCGTCTTGACGCAACAGAGTGCCGTCCAGATCGATCGCCACCATCCGATAATCAGCGGAGTGTTGCTTCGGCTGTTCCTCAGAATTGCCGTGTAGCATTCTCTCCTCTGAAAGAGCCCTCGCGCGAGCTTCCGAGGGTTTAAGCGTTACATGTCAGTGCAGGCACACCAGCCGGGGTCGCGTAGCTGCCCAATGCAGATAAATATCGCAGGCACTCGGCGCTCCTGCCCTTCCTATCTACGCCGCTCCAAAAGCCTCGACGCACTGCTGCCCTGGTTGTCCTTGAAAGGGGTCTCGAGGGGGATTTTTCCGAAGCTTTACAGGCCCGCTTGGGGCCAGAGGCGTTGGGCCTCTCAGCAGCGACAATCAGCCGGCTCAAGCAGGGCTGGCACGAGCAATTGACGCAGTAGTATCAGTTACGTGCTGTGCATTATCTGACGGAGGTTATGCAGGGTATGGCCTTCAAGAATAGTCTTCGGCTAGGACAGGACGCCGCGTGAGCCCTGCGTACACAACTCTTGACAAGAACTCGAAGGGGTACTATGTCAACTCCTGATGTTGCAACCCAGCACTTCATGTGGTTGGGCAGCCTGCAAACCCGCCACCTTTTGTTTCCCACGCGCCAAAGTCGCCGCCAGGTCGGTCAGGTAATATTCGTGATGAGCATTGTCGGTTCCGAGCTTGCCGATATTTTCGTACAAAGGCTTTACCGCGAATCCATAAAATCCCGCATTCACTTCTTTCAGCGCCCGCTGCGACTCTGAGAGTTCCCTTTCTTCGACGATCCCTTTCACCTCTGCACTCCCCGGCCGCTTGCGAATGATTCGACCGTAGCCCCGCGGCCTATCCAGCACCGCGGTCAGAATAGTCATCGCGGCCCGTTGTTGAAGATGAAAGTCGCGCAGCCTCTCAATTGTGCTGGAAGTAATCAACGGCGCATCGCCCGAAAGCACGATGACGTGGTCATAGTCCCGAAGCGCTTCTCGCGCCGCCATGATCGCGTGCCCGGTGCCGCGCAGTTCTTTTTGCAATACGAACCCGATGCCGGTGGCGTGCATGGCATTGCGCACCCGATCGGCTTCGTGCCCGATAATCGCGTACACGTTCTTGGCAGGGAAGACCCGAGTGGCGGCGTCGATTACATGTGCCAACAGCGGCTTGCCGCCTACTTGATGCAGCACTTTGGGGTGCCGCGATTTCAGCCGCGTTCCCTTGCCCGCAGCAAGGATGGCGACAGCAAACCGGGGAGTCCGGGTCGGGTTCTTCGAAGACTTAGGCATTGCGGTTCAATATACCGTATGGGCCAAGCTGGATTGTGGATCACGAGCACATCATTGCCGGAAAAGGTTTCCACGGCCGAACGCTCGCCGCTCTCTTTTCCGGGACGCTCGTACCCAAATTTAAGCTCTTGCTCGGGATGGCCTTGGCTTTGAGGCGAGCTGAAGCAGATCTCGGGTAACGAGATCAGTGGCATGGCGAGCTACGCCATCTTCCTCATCGAGGTAATCACCCAGCACGGCTTTCAAGCCCAGGGCTTCGATCTCCTCGACGTCAGTCACAATCTGACTCGCACGTTCTTTCGCATATTTTGCTTTCAATTCCGCGGACGCCGGAGTGCGATTGAGCAGCGCGTAATCAAAAATGCGCGTACCAGCATGTCTGTTTAGAATGCGAATATGGTCGGCGGCAGTCAGATCCAGACTTTCGTTGGCTTCCGTCATCAGATTGCAAACGAAAACTTTTACCGCGGTCGACGCGGCCACTGCCTCCGGAATTCCACGAACCAGAAGATTCGGCACCAGGCTGGTGTATAGCGAACCCGGGCCGATTGTAATCAAGTCCGCAGCGGCGATGGCGGCGAGCGTCTCCGGCAGAGGTTTGGCGTCAGGCGGCAGTAAATGAATCTGCGTGATGTGGCCAGTGCTGCCAGTAATATTAGTTTCGCCCTGGACGCGAGTTCCATCCGCCATCACGGCTTCCAGTTGAACATCAGCCACGGTGGAAGGATAAATGTGTCCGGAAGTGGCTAGGATAACCGACGACTGCTTCACCGCTTCAGCGAAATCACCGGTGATAGCTGTGAGCGCAGTAAGAAAAAGATTGCCGAAGCTGTGGCCATTCAGACCACCGCCTGCCTGGAAACGATGTTGGAATAGGCGTGACAGCAGCGCTTCATCTTCGGACAGAGCAGCGATGCAGTTTCGGATGTCTCCCGGCGGAAGCACGTTAAAGTCTTTGCGCAAGCGGCCACTGGAGCCGCCGTCATCCGTGACCGTTACTACGGCGCATAGCTCCTCAATCGTCTGGCCCTGAACATCTCGCCTAATTTTTCGTCCCTGCTCAGACAAATTTGGCGTAGCACCCGCCCACACATAACGCTTCAGTCCCTTCAACAGGGTTGAGAGACCGGTTCCTCCGCCCATGGCTACGACTCTTAGCCGGCGAGCATCCACATGATTGTGGTCCGTCATAACAACTATTGTGGTTCGGAAGCGGTGGGGGAAGGCTCGGTATTGATCTCGGGGTACAACAACTCGGTGAATCGAGGGTCCTCAAACAGATTCTGGAAGTCTGAGTCGTTACGTGCCTGAAAACGCAGGCTGGCCTTCAACCGAATAGCCTCATCCAGATGACGCAGAGAATCCTCGTATTTGCCCGTCAGGCATGCCAGCGCAGCCAGACCGTAGTGGACATACTCCGCCTTCGGGACCTGCTTCACAAGTTTTTCCAGGTGCTCGCGAGCAGCAATGTAGTCACCCAGGTTCATCAGCGAAACCGCATAGTCGTAATGTTCCTCGGGAGTCTTGAAAGAATTATTGGTACGGTCCAGATGCTGATTGCAGGTGCTGAGGTGGACGGCTGCGCGGTCCGTTAGTTCCCGGCTGCCGCTGGTCGTGACCTTCTGGAAAAGAGCCTTCGCCCGTTCAAATTTGCGCTCCTGCAAAGCACGCAATCCAGATTCGTAGTTTTGTACGGCGTGTGCAAAGTTGGGGTCTTCGGAAAGCAGGGGCTTCGGCTGCGCCTGAGGTTTCATCTGAAGTATGCGTCCTGATTTAGTCGTAAGTGTCCCTTTTTTCTGTGTATTAGAAGACAAACTCTTACCCTTTACAGGGGGTTTTTTCTTCATCAGGATGCCACCTTCTTGCTGTGCGGCAGAATCTGGCGTGCGGTGGGATCACCGTCCAGAGTTGTCCCAGCCTACCACAACTGTGATGGCCGTCAACTCGCCCTAACTCAGCCTAACGATCAGGTTGTCATACTGACTGCAGCGGAGTATCCCTCCTGCCGCGAAGAACTCCCACCATGAAGTCGAGATCAGTTGATCGAGGCGGCAGTTTCCAGATTGACCTGCTGCCACTCCCCACGAATAATCCCCTGCCTAATCTGCCGGGCGCTCTTATGTTGCTTGTGCATGTTGTAGCTGTAGTAGAGCTCCTTCAGGCAGGCAGAGCAATGCGCAGCATGATCAGACTCGAAGCAGCTATGCAGACTTTTGTGGCCCATGCGATCGCAATAGCAATAACAGGGCTGTTGATAAATCGTGTTGGGAATCTTGGCGGCCAGTTGATAGGCGTGCGTTTGGTACGGATATTGGAAGTTGGGTCCCCATAACTGCTCCTTGGGCAATATGGGCGGCAGCTTCTCGCCCTTTTTAGGCGGCCGGGCGTTGTAAGCCGGGACCGCTCCCTGCTGGCCGGAGTCCGGCACAAACTGCGCCGATCCGGTAAGAGCCAGCAGGATCACAACCAACGAGCCTAGAATTTTCGTTTGCATGGATGCCTCGCCCATAATTTTAACGTGTCCACGGTCAGAGCCGGAGCCGATGCTTGCCAATCATTTAAGAGCGAATGGCGCTGCCCAGACTAAGCT
>Ga0137403_10003295_pt1 | contig 19414 bp, 20 predicted proteins | sample CZOMad2_1_16fung_FD_122057 | JGI IMG/M metagenome (GOLD analysis project Ga0137403, IMG submission 122057) | Vadose zone soil fungal communities from Angelo Coast Range Reserve, California, USA - CZOMad2_1_16fungal (Hybrid Assembly) | ecosystem: Environmental > Terrestrial > Soil > Vadose zone...
GGGTGCGCTGCTCATCGGAGCGTTACTCGCATTAGCCCGAGAGTCGCACGAGTGCGGCCATGCCCTCCTCCGCGTCCATCAGGTCCCCATATTGGCGTCCATGGCGAACAGGTTGACCAGGAGGGATAGCCGCTTCTGGTCGGCCACACATCGCGTGACTCTCCTGAAGCCTGGACGCTGCCACCTGCTGTCCCCAGGAGGCAACCTTTGGCCTACGAGAGAGCCCGACGTCGTGGCCAGTCCGCTCCACCGCCTTGCGTGGCGCTAGTCGTCTCGCTTCTGCGACTTCGGCGTGGCGACGAGCAGCACCCCACGTTGTTCGCCGTGTTCATCGTTTTCGATGAGGCTTGCGCCGAACACCACCTGCCCGCGGTCATTGCTATGCGCTCCGGAGTTCGGAACGAATACGGGGGGTGGTGCGACACGGAGCACATTCATCCTCAGCCCAGCGATCGTACCCACGCCTGGGATCACGGTACCAGTCCGAGCCACCAGGCGCAGCGAGCCGTGCGACCACACGTACAACCCGGTGTCCGGGATGGGGTCACCGGTGTCATTACGCAGGGTGGCGGTGTCCAGGGTCGCATTGAAGACGATTTCCCCTGCGTTGTTCATATGGAGCTGCCAACCCGCGATATTGCTGGCAGTCGCGAAATGTCCTCCGCCTGGCATCTCATCCCCAGGGCCCGCCACCAGAATGGTTTCTCCTGCCGAGTGCAGGAATACCCAGGTCACCCTCCTGGCAGCAGGTGGTGGTGTGAGGTCGCCAAGGAATACGATGTTACCCTGGTCATTAATCACCGGGTTGAAGGCTTGGCGGTACTCGTCTCCGCCGGGCGCCTCGTCGCCCGCGTGTGCAATGGACCGGATGGTGCCTGTGGCGGCTTCCTTGACGTAGACGTTGCTGAGACAGGCGATCAGGAACTCGCTCGGACGACATTCCTCGCCAGCGACGTGGCCCATGAAGGCCACATCACCTCGGTCGTTAATCTACGGGAAGTTGGTCCAGTCGAAGACGCCGCCGCCGGGCGCTGGATCCCCTGGGATGACCAGGCTGGAGAGATGCCCTTTCTTATTCGCCTTGAAGAGCCCTACCCCCAGTCCGTTCTCGTCGTCGGGGAGGGGGAAGCCTTTGTCCGTCGGCACAATGCCCGCAAAGACCAGGTCTCCCCGGTTATTGAGATTGGCCCTAAAGCCCGCTCCCACGAAGAATCCGCCTCCGGGTGCCGGGGTTACCCCTGGCGTCATGACCGACATGATCGTGTGGGTTCTCGGAGAAAAACGATAGACCCCTGCGTTCACTCCGGCGGAGGGACCACCTTCCTCGGGAAATACGAAGGGGTCCAGTACGTAGGCTAAACCCACCTCGCCCCTGTCATTGAGGGTGCTGGGTGACAGGGAGAAGGGGCCAAAGACCCCGCCGCCCGGGGCGGGTTCGCCGGCGCGTATTGGAATCTCTCTGATCTCTCCTTTAATCAATAAGAACTCACGGCCTTCGTCGCCTTCCGTCGTCACGCTGGAGCTAAACTGGACATCGCCACGATTGTTGATGTGACTGGAGTCGAACGTGTTCAGAAATTGCTCACCCCCCGGGGTCGGATCGCCCAGAAACACGAGCGGCGTAAACACAAATCCCTCCGGGTCTGCCCAGACATGAGGCGACGTGATGCCCATCACCGCCACCAGTAGAGCGACTCCCACCACGGTCACGAGACGTGGCCAAAACGTATGCCTGTTCATGATTGCCTCCTCTTCAGGTTCTGTGCGTGTTCGTCAACCACAGCGACGAGTCCAGGCCTCTCTTCCGTCTCTCCTGAACATCACCCCCTTTCATACCGCACCGCGATTCTGGCCGACTCTCACGGGGACATCCACGGCCTCGCCAGACGCAGTACTTGACGAGTTCCTGGTACTCTACGTCCATGGCATGGCCGTGGGAGGCCGCGGCAACGTCTGCGGCTTCCAGCCCTCCAGCGTCGTCTCCCTCGTTGGCCACGTTTGCCCGCGATCGCCTCCACCCCCACCCTGGCTCTCCCTCATTGAAGGCATAGGCGCCAGGATAGGTGCTGTGGAGCCATGGGAGCGGATTTATACCCCTTCCCCCCTGGTGGGGGCAGGATGGGATGGGGGGGAAGGTCGCGGCTTACGCCCCACCTGCATCCTCCCCCGCTAGAGCAGAGGAAGTGCGCAAGAACGTCAGACATAGCCTCCCAATCCTTAATCTGGCTCCCATGTCCATCGATGGGGGAGGGGAGGCGGCACGGCATGGCCGCGTCAGCGTTGCCTTGGGCAAACCGCATGCCACGGCGACCGCGGTGGCCGGGCGCGGCGTGCTGGCGCGGCATCGCGCTTGTCGCAGGGGAGGGAATGCGGTATGATGCGGCCGCTTGTTCAGCCGTTTTTCAGCCGATTTCGGCCACTTTCAGCCGCATCGGCCACTCACGATCCCCTGGCCAGACTTCACCCCGGAGGTGCCCATGGCGCGCGCCCGTCCGTCGTCCCCGCCCGACCCCCTCGACCGCCTCGTGGGTACAGCCCCGGCCCTGCAGGCCTTGCGTGCCCAGATCCGGCACTTGGCCCGCTTCGACGCCGTCGGGCATGCCGCCGTGCCGACGGTGTTGCTGCAGGGCGAAACCGGCACCGGCAAAGGCCTGGTGGCGCACCTCATCCACGACAGTGGCCCACGCGCCTCAGGTCCCTTCATCGAAGTGAATTGTGCAGCCATCCCGGAGACGCTGCTCGAAGCCGAGCTGTTCGGTGTCGAGGCCGGGGCTTTCACCGATGCCAAACACGGCAAGCCCGGGCTGTTTGAGGCGGCGTCGGGAGGGACCCTGTTCTTGGATGAGATCGCCGCCCTTTCTCTGTCGCTCCAGGGCAAGTGCCTGACCGCGATCGAGGCCAAACGCGTGCGGCGGGTGGGGGCGGTGGTCGAGCACCCTGTAGATGTGAAGCTGATTGCCGCCACCCAGGTGGAGCTCAGCGAGCATGTCCAGGCCGGGCACTTTCGCGCCGACCTGTATCACCGCCTGGCGGTGGTGGTGCTGGCGCTGCCACCCCTCCGCGAGCGGGGCGACGATATCCTGGTGCTGGCGCGCACCTTCTTGCAGCAGTACAGCGCCGCCTATGGGGTCAGCCCCCAACGGCTGAGCCAAGCCGCCGAGGCCTGGCTGCTCGCCTATCACTGGCCGGGCAATGTGCGGGAATTGAGCCATCTGCTGGAGCGGGTGGTCCTGCTCGAGCCGGTAACGGTGCTCGATCCGGAGAGCCTGGCGCGCCGGTGTCTGCTGCCGCCAGGGCCAGCGGACCCGGTCGATTCGCCGCGCCCCCCAACCCCGGACGTGCCCATCCACGAGCCCGCGCGTCTCACCGACGCCTTGCGTCAGAGCGGAGGCAATCTAGCGCGGGCGGCCCGCCTCTTAGGGATGAGCCGCGGCGGCCTGCGGTACCGCCTGCACACGCATGGCCTGGGTCGACCGCCCCAGCATTCTTCCTCCTCACGGGCGGGGGAGGAGAGCGGTGAGGGGGACACCACCCCGGCCGGTCCGTACCCCGCCCTCACCCCGGCCAGGGCAGCGGAGCCGCCCATGGTGCCCTGGCCTCAGGGGGGAGAGGGCCAGGGTGAGGGGGTGTTAGTCCATCGAGACGAAAGCCCTGTGGGGCTGAGGCGTGGGGAGTCGCCGGGGCGAGCCGTGGGCTGGGCGCCCAAGCCCGTGGCGGTGTTGGCGATCGAGGCGACCTGGCCGGAGAGGCCGGAGGCCGAGGCCGGGCCCTACGAGCCCTGGACCGCGGCCAGCCGCTGGCAGCAGACCATCGCCGAGAAAGTGGCGGGGTTCGGTGGCGTCGTGCTCCAGGAGTCGCCGTCGTTGTGCCTCGTCGCCTTTGGGCTGCCCCAGACCCTGGAACAACTGCCGCAGCGCGCCGTGCAGGCGGCGCTGGCGATCCGGCAGTTGGCCGTCGAGGTGTCGGCCGTCGCTGGACCCATGGCTGGCCCGGTGGTCCGGCTGGCAGGGCATGTGGGCACGCTCCTCGTCGCCGAGGAGACCGAAGCCCCTCCTGGGCGCTGGCTGGCCGTGGGGGAGACGCTGGCCCTGCCGGTGCGGCTGCTCGGGCATGCGGCGCCAGGGGAGCTGCTGGTGTCCGCCCCGATGGCGCGACTGACAGACGGGTGGGTGGAGGTCCAGACACACCCGCTGTCCTCCGGAGCCGAGACGTCCAATCCGCTTCTTACGCACACGGTGGTGGGTCTCCTGCCGCGGCAGGCCGCGCGCATGGGGATCGGCCGGCGGGCCCGCACGCCGTTCCTGGGGCGCACAGGTGAGCTGACCACACTGGAGGCGGTGCTGGCCCAGATCGAAAGCGGCCGGGGCCAGGTCGTGGGGATGGTGGGCGAGCCTGGGATGGGCAAGTCGCGGCTCCTGGCGGAATGGCGCCACTCCCTGGCAGCATGTGAGGTCACCTACATGGAAGGGCACTGTTGGTCGTATGGCCGCGCCACGCCCTACCTCCCCGTGCTCGACCTGCTGCGCGCACACTGCGGCATCACGCCCGCTGACCGCCCCGAGACCATGGCTGAGAAGGTGCGTGGGGGACTGCAGGCCGTGAATATGGCGCCTGACGAGTGGGCACCGTTTCTCCTGCACCTGCTGGAGATCCAGGCCGGGACTGAGGCGTTGGTGGGCATCAGCCCGGAGCAGCTGAAGGCCAAGACCTTCGAGGCGCTGCGGCAGATATGCCTCCACCGCAGTCAGCAGCGCTCCCTCATCCTCGCCGTAGAAAATCTGCATTGGATCGACCCCACTTCGGAAGCGTTCTTAGCGCGACTGGTTGACAGTATCGCCGGGGCTCCGATCCTCGTGCTCGCCACGTACCGGCCGGGCTATCAGCCGCCGTGGCTCGATAAGTCCTATGCGACCCAGCTCACCCTGGCGCCGCTCTCGCCAGAGGACAGTGTACAGATCGTGCGGGCGGTCCTCTCGACGGAGACTGTCCCGGCCCCTCTGGCCCAGACGATTCTCGCCAAGGCACAGGGCAATCCTTTCTTCCTGGAGGAGATCGCTCAGACGCTGGTGGAACAGGGCACGCTCAGGCGCGAGGGCGGGATGGGGCTGTCACCCGCCCTGCAGCTCCCCGCGACCGTGCAGGCCGTGTTGGCGGCCCGCATCGACCGCCTGCCGCTGGAGGAGAAACAGCTCCTGCAGACCGCCGCCGTCATCGGCACCGAAGTCCCCGTGCCGCTGTTGCAGGCCATGGCCGAGCGGCCCGAGGCGGCGCTACATCACAGTCTCGCGCACCTCCAGGCGGCCGAGTTCCTCTATGAGACGTGCCTCTTCCCCGAGCACGAGTACACCTTCAAGCACGTCCTCACTCAGCAGGTGGCCTATGAGACGCTAATCCAGGAACGGCGGCGCGCCCTCCATGCCGGCATCGTCGAGGCCGTGGAAGCCCTCATCGGGGACCGCGTGGCCGAGCAGGTGGAACGCCTGGCGCACCATGCCCTGAGGGGGGAGGTGTGGGCCAAGGCCCTGCTGTATGGCCGACAGGCTGGGGAGAAGGCCATGGCGCGGTCCGCCTACCGCGAGGCTGTGGGATACTTTGAGCAAGCGATCGGTGTCCTCCCGCATTTGCCGGAGACGCGCGACACACGCGAGCAGGCCATCGATCTCCGCCTCGATCTGCGCTCGGCGCTCCTGCCATCTGGCGACTCTGGGCTTAGCCTGCTGCGCGAGGCGGAATCCCTCGCGTCGGCCCTCGACGACCCTCGTCGGCTGGGGCAGATCTCGCGATTTCTGTCACTCCATTTCTTCCACAGGGGCGCACATGACCAGGCGATCGCCGCCGCCCAGCGCGCCCTCGCGCTCGCCACGGTCAACGGGGATGGCGTCCTGCATGTGCTGGCGAACCTCTATCTCGGCAGGGCCCACCAGGCCCAGGGTGATTATCGTCGGGCGATCAACTGCCTCCTGGAGACCGTGACGGCCCTCGATGGTACACGGCGCCACGAGCGCTTCGGTCAGATCGCCCTGCCCGCTGTGAACTCCCGTGCCTACCTCGCCTGGTGCCATGCCGAGCTGGGCACGTTCGCCGAGGGCAGGGCTCTCGGGGACGAAGGGCTCCGGATTGCTGAGGCGGTGGCTCACCCCGGAAGCCTGATATTTGCCTTTTGGGGGATCGGCCTGGTGGCTGCACGCCAAGGTGACCTGCGCACGGCACTCCCCATGCTCGACCGGGCCGTGGGCCTCTGTCAGGAGGCGAACCTCTCGGCCTGGTTCCCCTTGATGGCAGCTGCCATGGGGGCGGCTTACACTCTGGCCGGGCGCGTCGCCGACGCCGTGCCGCTGCTCACACGGGCGATGGAACAGAGCACCGCCACGGAAATGATATACTTTCAGGCCCTCTGTCGTCTCCGCTTAGGAGAGGCACAGCTGCTGGCCGGTCGCCTCGAGCAGGCGCAGTCCCTCGCCGAGGAGGTGCTTGCGCATGCCCATGAGCACCAGGAACGCGGTAACGAGGCATATGCCCTGCGCCTCCTCGGCGACATAGCGGCGCGTCACGATCCTCCCGAGAGCGCGCTGGCCGAAGATCACTACCAGCAAGCCCTGACCCTGGCCGAGGCACTCGGCATGCGCCCGCTCCAAGCCCACTGCCATCTTGGCCTCGGCACGTTGTATGCCCAGATCGGCCGAAGTGAGCAGGCCTGCGCCCAGTTGTCTGCCGCCATCAAGCTCTACCGGGCCATGGACATGACCTTCTGGCTACCCCGGGCCGAGGGGGCGCTGGCGCAGGCAGTTGGGGCAGGAGGCCAGTAGGGTCCCTGGGAGGGGAACGTGACGGCAAATCACAGGCTCCGATTGCGAAGCGCCCCTCCATCAGGCTATCGAGATTGCCCGCCGGCAACAGGGCAAACCACTCGAGCTGCGGGCGGCGATGAGCCTGAGTCAGTTATGGTAGCAGCAGGGCCGGAGCACTGAGGCGTACCAGTTGCTGCCCCGATCTACGGTTGGTTCACCGAGGGGTTTGACACCGCAGTCCTGCAGGACGCCAAGGCGTTACTCGATGCACTGGCGTGCCATGGGTAAGGGGGGAGGATGGAAGAAGTGATCAAGGAGATCATCAGCCAATTGGGCAAAGCTCAAGCAAGAAGGGATCCATGTCAGGAAGTGTTTGCGCATGAGCCTCAGTTGATAGACCAGGTCATGGAATCGGTCATGAAGGCTCGTGAACAGCACCCACTGAGACAAAGCCGTAGCTCACGCAGCACGGCCGGGTTGCGTACTGGGTACTTGAGGGTGCCACCGCGGACTGGAGTCCATTTCTGCGGCACCGATCCGGACGCATGGATGTCCGGATACAGATTGAGTGGCATACGTCTCCGCTAGCGAGACTGTTCAAAGCCTTATAGGCTCTATTCGCTACGCTTTTTTATATTACCACATCAATGGATGCGCAGCCAAGAGCGCCTGAGAGCGGGTCATTCCGAATTTGGACCGCGGCGAAAATGGTGGCAAGGATCTTAGGCGTCACACGAGGATCTTACTGAAGAGCGAGTGTGTCCCTGGGAGTTTTCTCAAGGGGCTTGGTTTGTCAGCCCGATAGTGTACCATAGGGGAAGGAGATGCCCAGCTGGACAAGAGGAGCCCCCAATGGGCACCGACGGACTGGATTGTGAAACGCCTTGGCAGACATTGCAGCAAGAGGTGATCACTGGCATGTCGCCATGGCCACGCACCATTTGAGGAAGAATATGATCCAAGCGGTAATTTTCGACTTCGATGGGCTGATTCTGGATACTGAGGTTCCAGAATTTCAGACCTGGCAGGAGATCTATCAGGCGTATGGGTGTGAGTTAGCTCTGGAGGTGTGGGCGACCGGCCTCGGCACCTCGGCGGACGCCTTCGATCCGTATAACCATTTGGAGGCGCAGGCGGGGTGTCCCATCGATCGTGAGGCCATCCAACAGCAACGCCGCCAGCGCTATCTCGAGTTGCTCGGGGCAAAAACAGTGTTGCCAGGCGTGCGAGAATATATTGCCGAGGCCAAGCGCCTGGGCTTGCATCTTGGGGTCGCTTCCAGCTCATCGCGGGAGTGGGTGGTCGGCCATCTGACCGAGCTTGGCTTGAGCGCGTATTTCGACTGCATCAAATGCCGCGATGACGTCCAGCGGGTGAAGCCTGACCCGGCGCTCTATCAGGCAGTGGTGGACGCGTTTGCGCTGCAACCGTCTCAGGCCATCGCACTGGAAGATTCGCCCAATGGTATCGCCGCTGCCAAGCGCGCCGGGCTGTTTTGCGTCGCCGTGCCGAATCCGTTGACGTGCCAGCTCTCGCTCGCGCATGCTGACCTCCTGGTCAGTTCGTTGGCAGACCTGCCGCTCCAGCATCTGCTGGAACACGTGCAGCGCAATGGGCGATAATCCTACCAGGCCTATGACAGAAATACCGGAGACACCAGATGGCGACGTCCCTTCTACGATTGATTGGCCTCGCCCGCCTGGCACGACGGGCGGGTCTCGTCTTCCTTGCTCTCACCTGCAGCGGCTGCATCACCATCGATATCCCCGGTGGCAAGCCCGGCAGCTTGCGGGAAACCGTCGTCGAGGGGGAGCGCGGGCCCAAGATCGCACTGATTGAAATCGAGGGAGTCCTGCTTGAGGTGGCGAAGCCCACGCAGCTCGGATTAACAGAGGAAGAGAGTACAGTGGCGCGGGTGCGGGCTCAGCTCGACAAGGCCGCCAAGGATCGCGCCGTCAAAGCCGTGGTATTACGCCTCCATAGTCCTGGCGGGACCGCTACCGCGAGCGAGATCATCTATGGCGAGATCCAACGTTTCAAAGCTAAAAAGCCAGTGCCGGTGGTTGCCCAACTGGTGGGTATCGCCACCTCAGGCGCCTATTATGCGGCCATGGCGGCGGACAGTGTGTACGCCAATCCAACCACGGTCACGGGTTCCATCGGCGTGATTTTCGTGAGCGTCAATGTCTCTGGACTGATGGCGAAACTGGGCCTCGCCGACCAGACCATCACCACCGGCCTGTATAAAGACGTAGGGTCGCCACTGCGACCGATGACTCCTGATGATCGCGCCCTCATGCAAGGGGTGCTCAACGATCTGTACCAGCGCTTCGTGCAGGTAGTGGCAGCCGGGCGGCCCCAGCTTCCCGCCGCGCGTGTGGCGGAGTTGGCCGACGGCCGCATCTACAGCGCCACACAGGCGCAGGCCAACGGACTAGTCGACGGCATCGCCGACCTCCCCACCACTATCGACGTGGTCCGCCGCCGCGCTGGCCTTGAGGAAGTGCGCGTGGTGGCCTACCATCGCAAGCGGGAATGGCGCGAGAACCTCTATACACTCCCGCCAAGCCTGGAGACATTCACCGCCAAGCCCTCAGCACTTCTGGACTTGCTCCACACGCCGACGTTTGCGTACCTGTGGTGGCCAGGCATCGACTGAGAGGTGGCGCCCCGCTCGCCGCGATGGGCGGGGAATGTCACGTTTCATGATATACTGGCACCGAGCGTTCCCAGGTATGTCAGAGGTGTCATTATGATTCAACAAGCACCGTCAGGCGTGCGTGATGATCCACGCGGGCATGGTCGAGCAACCGCGGGACTACGGCCATCTCATTAAACTTGTCGACGAAGAGCCAGGGATGACTGGCCACTTCTTGTGTCCGCCGGCCATGGTCATCGATTATGATCGCGGTTGCATGCGGGCCGGTATCGATGTCTTCCGTCCGGCGTTGGTATTGGGATAATAGTTTTGGAGCGGCGATGAAAACCATCCAGCTTCAACTCGACGAACAAACGCTTGAGCGGGCCTGGCGAATAGCCAAGATCCGTCATCGCACCCTGGAGGAATTAATCCAGGAGATCATCGGCCAGTTAGCTGAAGCCGAGGCAGCCAACGATCCCGTCTTGGGAATGTTCGCGCATGAACCGGAGTTGGTCGACCAGGTTGTAGAATCTGTCATGAAGGCACGTGAGGACCATCCGCTGAGGTAGAATGGTGGATAAGGCGTTACTCGACACGGATATTTTCTCGGAGATCTTGAAGGGAATCGATCAAAACGTCGTCGCACACGCAACCACTTATCGTGCAGCCTTCGGTCGCTACACTATCTCTGTCATCACTGTCATGGAAATTGTCAAAGGCCTCCATAAACTCCAACGCGAAGATCGCATGCAGCAGTTTCTGGCTGGGCTTGCCAATGTGGAACTGTTGACGCAGGATCTGCACAGCGCTGAATCGGCAGGGCGCATCTATGCAGACCCCGAACGCACTGGGCAACCCATCGGTCGAGCCGATCCAATCATTGCTGCCATTGCTTTGCGACACGGCTTAACGTTAATTACCGGCAATGTCGCCCACTACCGCCGCATCCAAACGCTGGGTTATGGTTTGAAATTGGCTAACTGGCGCGTCTAGAGATTTCGCATAGTGGCTGCTCGGCTGAGGAGGATGTGGATGCCCTGGCACACGAGAAGACTAGTGCCGCATCGCCTCCAAAGCCCACCGAATTTGTGAACGCTTGCCAGTGCCCCCATCACGTCAGACGTTGGGAGGGGGGTATCGCTAACTTTGCTTCTCTGTCAGCCGGGGGGCATTTTTCTTGTCATTGACAGGACATCCTGCCCCTTCCTATAATCGCCGATAATCGGCCCGTATAATGCCGATGACTGTAGATGATCAGCCTGTCGTTGTAGTTCTAACGCCTCGGCAGCCAGCTCACATCGTCCGGATTGATAAGGTCCGGCACGGTCCAGCCGTTCAGGTCATACTCGGCCATACAGGTGTGGACCAGGTCTTTCATTCGATCGGTCAGGCCAGTGGCACGTGCGATATTGAGCGCGGTGAGCCGATTTTCTTCGGTGGAGCCGGAGTAATTGATCTCATAGAGCTCATGCCTGGCGCCAAATTCCGTGCCGACAGCGTCCCACAGCAACTTCAGCAGCTTGACCCGCTGCTCCGCATCATAGCCGCTCGAGCCTCGGATGTATTTGTCGATATAAGGTCGCAGCTCTGGATTTTGGAAGTCTCGCGCGCTGGAGTTGAGGTAGATCAAGCCGCTGGTCACGCTCTGTTCGATCAAATTCTTGACGATCGGATAGAACGTGGCTCCGAAGACGTGGTAGGCCGAGGCCGCCTCGAGATTCGGCAGCACTGCTCCATTCACCCACGGCGTCGCATTGCGTGCCATGGCCTCCGACAGGCTCCAGAACAGGTTGCGGTAGGCGATGACTTCCCCGATCTGTAGTATCGATAGGCATGGATGATCTCCCCTTCGTGACATATCCATCCGAACAGGAACGCCATGCGTGTTTCCGCCTTGTGATGTTGATCTCAGTAGGGGCACAGCCGATCAGCCGCTCTACCATGTCTCCCAATGAATCATGGTCTGCACCGGTTGGCGTGATCCGGGCCGAAATGTCGTGCCCTGGACGTGGGCTACTGGGATCAGGGCCACTTGCATGACGTCTCTATACGGGATCCCCAGAAGGCTCGCCGCCTCCTCTTCGTGATAGAGGTGGAAGATAGTCCAACAGGTACCCAGGCCGCGCGCGCGTGCTGCCAGCATGAAGCTCTAGGCTGCAGGCATGATGCAGCCGTAGATGGCATGCTGCAACGCGGTTGGAAGTCCCTCCGCGCGCGGGGCGATGCAGGGAATGACCACGACCGGTGCTTTGTCCAGGTTCTCGACGAGGTAGTCAATTGACGCCATGACTCGACGTTGGGCTGGGCTCGCGTTTGGCTGGCCATAGCCGATCGCGGCGGCAATGGGACTGGACACAAAGGTGTCGAAACCCTTGCGATAGAGGTCGGCGAGGGCGGCGCGCTTGGCACGATCGGTGATGACCATAAAGCCCCAGGTTTGTAGGTTGCCCCCGTTGGGCGCTTGTTGGGCGGCGGCTAGGCATTCTTCGATGACCTTGTGCTCGACAGGCTTGGTGAAATCGAAACGTTTCCGCACCGCGCGGGTGGTGGTGAGCACCTCTTCGACGCCCAAATGACCATCCATGACAAGCCCCCTTATCTGTCATCACGCCGCTCTTCCATAACGCCGCTCTTCGGCTTCCGCTCCCTCAGGCCACAGGCCCAGTGACAGAATCGCTGCAGGCCAGTGCCATCAACGGTCACCACACGTGATCAGCGCCCCTGCACCTCTGCCAGCGCTCTTTCCGCCTCAGGCAGCCAGAACGTCATGTCCATGGCCTGGTAGAGCTCGATGGCAACGGACATCTCGGCCTGGGCTTCGTCGCGCCGTCCGCGCTTGAGAGAGATGTTCCCGAGGCCGAGGTGGCAATGGGCCTGGAGCGGACGCATGCCGAGCTCCTCGGCCGGGGCGAGGGACTGGCGGTAGTGGGCTGCAGCCGACTCGACCTCTGGGGGATCGCGCTGCGCCGCAATCTCGCCGAGAAGACGCAGGGCATACGCCTCGTTCCCGCGTTCCCGGTGTGCACGGGCGAGCGCCAGCGCGCGCTCGGCGAGCGCGTGCGCCTCCTCCATGCGGCTGGCCAGTACCTGTGCCTCCCCCAGGGAGAGAAGACAGAACACCTGATAGGCTACTATTTCCGTTGCCATGATCTGTTCCATCGCCTGCGTGAGCAGCGGCACGGCGTCGACGACGCGCCGGGCCAGGGTATACGCCGCACCCAAGGCCGCAGCTATCAAGGGAAAATAGAGCGAGAGGTCCGCGTCCTGACAGATGCCTACAGCACGTTCGAGAAGGGGGAGCGCCCTGGGCAAGTCGCCTTGGCGGAGAGCCAGCATACCGATCCCCCACGAGGCCCACATCAGGCTCCCAGGGTGAGCCACCGCCTCGGCGATCCGGAGCCCTTTCTCCCCGAGGGCACTGCCCTCAGTGAACGTGCCCAATTCGGCATGGCACGCGGCGAGGTAGGCACGGGAATGCACGGCGGGCAGGTTGACTCGACCGAAGCGGTCGTGGCGCCGCGCCTCCCCGAGGGACACCACGGTCTGCCCGAGGCCGTCGATCGCCCGGCGATAGTCGCCCTGGGCGTGGTAGGCTTGGCCGAGGCGCTGGTTCGCCAACGCCTGCAAGACGACCTCCGCCCCCGCCGTGGCGAGCGCGAGGGCGCGCTGGGCGGCGGCGATGGCTTGGTCATACACACCCATGAAGTAGAAATGACGTGACAGAAAGTCAGAGACCTGTCCCAGCCGACGAGGATCGTCGAGCGCAGCCGCGAGAGCCTCGGCCTCGCGCAGACACGTCAGGGTCCGCCCCAAGTCTCCAGACGGACCGAGCGCCGAGCGCAGGGCGAACCGGAGATCGATGGCCTGCTCGGGCGTGTCGCGCTGCTTTGGCAGATGCCGCAGGGCACTGAGCGCCTGCTCGAAGGCCCCCGCGGCCTCGCGGTGGGCCGACCGCGCCATGGCCTTCTCACCCGCCTGCCGGCAATACGCAAGGGCTTTGTCCCACACCTCACCCCGGAAGGCGTGGTGGGCCAGGCGTTCGACCTGCTCAGCCACCCGCTCCCCGGCGAGCGCCTCAAGTGCATCGACGATGCGGGCATGCAAGACCCGCCGCCGCTCTAGAAGGAGGCTGCCGTAGGCCACTTCATGGGTCAGGGCGTGCTTGAAAGTATACTCGTGTTCGGGAAAGAGCCGCGTCTCGTACAGGAACTCGGCCGCCTGGAGATGGGCGAGACCACGATGCAGCGCTACCTCGGGCAACTCGGCGATGGCCTGCACCAACGGCAAGGACACATCCGTGCCGACGACCGCGGCGCACTGCAGGAGGTGTTTGTCCTCTCGGGACAGGCGGTCGATGCGCGCGGCCAACACCGCCTGCACCGTGGCGGGCACCTGCATGCTGTGGAGGGGCTGTGCCAGACGGTAGGCGACCGATTCCCCGACCAGCATCCCGGTCTCCACCAGCGTGCGCACGCTCTCCTCTAGAAAGAAAGGATTGCCTTCGGTGCGCGCGATCAGGAGCTGCTTCAGCGGCGCAAGGCTGGGATCGTCGCCGAGGAGGGCCTGCAGTAGCTGGTCGGCGCTCGCAGGCGGGAGCGGGTCGAGCCGCAGTTGCGTGTAATAGGTCTTGTTGCCCCAGCCGTGCTGATACTCTGGGCGGTAGTTGACGAGCAGCAGGAGGTGGGCCGTCGGCAGACTCTCGACGAGACTGTCGAGCAGTTCCTGGGTCTCAGAGTCGATCCAGTGCAGGTCATCGAAGACCAGGAGCAGGGGCTGCACCTGGCTTTCGCGCAGTAGCACGCGCTTGAGCGCGGCGAGGGTGCGTTGCCGCCGCTGGGGTGGATCGAGCGTCAGGAGGGGACTGTCGGCCGGCAAGGCGTCCAGGAGCGCCAATAGGGCCGGGATGGTCTCCTGGAGGGCCTCATCGAGGGTCAGGAGGTGCCCCGTGACTTTAGCCTGGACGGTGCGCGGCTCGTCGCCGTCCTCGACGTGCATGTAGCGCTTGAGCAGGTCCACGACCGGGAAATAGGGGGTGGCTTTACCGTACGACACCGAGGTGGCTTCCAACGCCAGCCAGCCCTGGGTGTGGTGGGAGTGGATGAACTCGTACAGCAGGCGGGACTTGCCCACGCCGGCTTCCCCCACCGCCGCCACGACCTGGCCGTGTCCCGTGCCCGCCAGCGCCAGCGCCTGCACCAGCGCCGCAATCTCGGTCTCCCGTCCGACAAAGCGCGTCAGGCCACGCACTACCGCCGCCTGCAAGCGCCGACGGACGGCGCTGGCGCCGACCAGCTCGAACACCTCCACCGGCTCCGTCAGCCCCTTTACCGGGATCGGCCCTAGGGCGTTGACCTGCACCATGCCCTCAACCAGCCTGAGGGTCGCCGCCGTCAGCCGGATGCTCCCCGGGCTGGCCAACTGCTCCATGCGCGCCGCCAGATGGGTGGTCTGGCCCACGGCCGAGTAGTCCATGTGCAGGTCGTTGCCGATCGCCCGGACCACCACTTCCCCCGAGTTGAGGCCCACCCGGATGCGCAGCTCGAGGCCGTGGGCGCGGCGCACCTCCTCAGTATAGTCCTGCATGGCGACCTGCATCGCCAGGGCGGCGTAACAGGCCCGGATGGCATGGTCCTCATGGGCAATCGGCGCGCCGAAGAGGGCCATGATGCCATCGCCCAGCACCTGGTTCACCGTGCCCTCATAGCGGTGCACGGCGTCCATCATATGGTGTAGGGCCGGGTCCAGGAGCTGCTGGGCGGCCTCCGGGTCCAGGTCCCGAATCAACTCGGTGGAGTCTTTGATATCGGCGAACAGCACCGTCACCTGCTTGCGCTCACCTTCCAGGTGCGGGCGGGCGTCAAGGATTTTTTCGGTGAGATGTGGTGGGGTATAGGACAGGGGGACACGCGGCGCGGTGTCCGGCGAGGAGGCAGAAGGTCGCGATGGGATGGGGGCATTCTCGGCCCCACTAATCCAGACCAGGACTCTCCCATCTTCATCCACAGCCAGTTGCTGGCCGTAAATCAGTTCCTCCTTGAGTGCCTCCAGCTGCTCGTCGTCCAGCTGGAACTGGACCTTAAGCATCCGATAGGTGACCCGGCCTCGGCGCTGGAGCATGGTAACCGCTTGATCCAGAATCTCCTCGAAGGTCATGGCCGACCCTCCCCCGCTTCCGCGCTTCCGCCATCGGATGGTAAGGTCCTCACAGACGCGGTGTCACGTGGTATGAGCACCACGAGTATACCAGGAGCACAGAGAAGTCAAACAACAAGTTACACCTGGCTATGGCAATCCGGTCACTGGACCTCTATCCCACCCCATTCGGCCCACGACGCAGCACCTGCCCCGGCAGCGCTCCGCTATGTTCACCTCCGTCGATCACCACCACACCATTGACGATAACCGTCGAAATGCCAGCGGCATATTGATGGGGATCGTCGTAGGTGGCCCGATCGGCGATGATCTGCGGGTCGAAGATCGTGATGTCGGCGTGGTATCCCTCGCGGAGCAAGCCTCGATCGACCAATCTCAGGGCCGCAGCCGACCCTCCAGTCATCTTGTAGATCGCCAGGGGCAGCGATAACAGTCCCAGGTCACGGACATAGCGTCCGAGCACCCGCGGGAAGGTACCGTAGAAACGCGGGTGCGGTTTGCCCTGGCCGGTCGTCCCATACGGCGCCAGCGAGGTGCCATCGGAGCCCACTAACACCGTGGGCGAACGGAGAATCTCCTGGACATCTTCCTCGGCCATAGAGGTGACCAGGATACGGGTGTGGCCCCGGTCGGCGATGAGGTAGTCGCAGACGGCATCCAGGGGATCGCAGTCGCGGCTGCGGGCGATATCACCCATGGTCTGCCCGGCGTATTCCGGTTGGTGCGGCGAGATCGCGATGCGTACCGCATCCCACGACGGAATCCGTCCGAAATTATTCAGGCCATGGACGGCCAATTCCTCCCGTATGCGGGATCGGATCGTAGGTTGGCTGAGCCGCTGGAGCATGGTCTCCATGCTGCCCTCCTGGACCCAGGTAGGCAGCAAGTTGCGCAGAGGGTTACTGCCGGCGGTATACGGGTACTGATCGACGTCGACCTGCGCGCCACGCTGGCGGGCAGCGTCGATCTCCGCCAGGAGCCGGGCCGCGCCACCCCAATTGTCGGTGCCAGAAAGCTTGAGATGGGCGATCTGCACGTGGATGCCGCAGGCCTCGCCGATGGCGATGGCCTCCCTCACCGCCTCGAAGACGTGATTGGCCTCATCCCGGATGTGCGAGGCATAGGCGGCGCCGTGCCGATGGAGCACATGACCCAAGGCGATCATTTCCTCTGTCTTCGCAAAGATCCCCGGTGCCGTGAATAGGCCTGAGGACAGCCCCAGTGCTCCAGCCTCCAAAGCCTCCTCCAGCAGATGCTGCATCAAGGACAGCTCGTCAGGCCGGGGAGTCCGGTCCTCCATCCCCATGGCCAGGAGTCGCAGCGTATTGTGGCCCACCTGCATGATGGTATTCACCGAGGTGGCCGGGAAGGTGTTGAGATAGTCAGCAAAGGTGGTTTCACGAAACGCCAGCCAGGGTGCGCTAGCGGCCAGGTAATCGCGCAGCATCTCGACACGTCCTGGCAGCGCTGGTGCGGCGGAGAAGCCGCAGTTGCCCAAAACTTCGGTGGTGACGCCCTGGCGGATCTTGCTCTCCGCCCGTGGATTCAGCGGCAGGGTGAAGTCGGAATGTGTATGAATGTCGATAAAGCCGGGTGCGACCACCTGTCCCGTGGCATCGATGCTGCGACGGCCCTGCCGGGTCTGGCCGCTGTCAATCGCCACAACACGTCCATCGGTGACCACCACATCGGCGACACGGCCAGGTGCGCCGCTGCCATCGATCACTGCTCCCCCACGAATCACCAGATCGTCCATGCTCAGCTCCTCCGGCCTGCTCTACCTTGCCGTCCCTCACCCTGCCCCTCTCCCTCCGGGGGCTTTGCACATTAAGCCCTTGTTGGGGGAGACTTGTTGTGCAAGCGAGGAGTCTGCACAACAAGCGCGATAGGACTAGGGGCGTATGTTTGATTGGAACGTTCACGATGATTTCATTGTTTGACCTGTCGATGCTTCTTATGGACAAGGGGCCATCTCTGGCGCACATTCACCAATACATTTCCCCGCCCTGACGCTTCCGCAACATTTTTGGCCGCTCGGGCACGGGCCAGGGGGCGGCAGCGGTGGACCTACCCGAATCGTGGCTCCAAGCGACGGTGGCCCAGGAGACCCGATAGGCTGGATGTACACTCTTGGGTTGGACTCTCCTGAGCATCCAGCCCGGGTCGCGGGTAATTCTTGTCCACAAATTTCATTATCATTCTTCGCGTACAAGATGAACCCCTCCAACGTCCTCGTGTTTTCACCAGATCGAAAAAGCATTGCGTTTGCATTTAAGACATCATCGATGAATAGATCCTCATCTCGTACGGCATAGCATGCCAAAGCCGAATCATTCTCATCATTTTTTTTCACCGTAATTGTGACCTCATATACCGCAGAATCGTACGCTGGTGTTGGGGTAATATTACTTGGGCCATGAAACTCCATATGTGTTACCTCTACTATATTTCTACCGCATTCTTCGGGAATGCTCGCACATCCCATCAACGTGAGAAGCACGGCCACGATACCTAATCCAATTATCCCTTGGATACTGCGTGGTCTCATAGTCATATGAGCCTCCTCAATGTTCACTTCTGAACTGCTGACTACCCACAAATCATCAGAACTGCTAACCAACGTACAAGTGATTGCTGTCCCAAAACATGAGCGTTCAACGCCTTAAACTGATTTATCGATATATAGTCTGTCAAAATGAGCAACTTGACAAACACTGACATGCTGCTCTAATATATGGTTCATGGGCTCACTGACTGCACTGCGTACCGCACGGCAAACTATATTTTTGGAATTCCTCGCAGAGACGGGTAGTGTGACCACTGCTGCGCAGCGCGCAGGTGTGCATATCTCGCTCCCAGCTCATCGGAGACGCCGCTACCCCACTTTTGCCAAGGCGGAGCAGAAGGCCAAACGGCAAGCGGCGAAAAATCTCCTGCAGAGGCATGCATCAGGCAGTGAAAAGTAGCCCGTCAACCCTATCTGGGCAAACTACTTAAAGAAATGGGTTCCTTCAATGCCACAAACAAACCCATGCTACTCGATCAGACAAGACGTGTATCACAACAACACCAACTGCAATACCAGGAACAACATCGAGAGTGAATACCGTCGTGATGGCACTGGTGGGAAGCGGCTCTATGAAGAGTGTGCAGCGCTCAATGCCCAAGGCCGCTAGTCTTGAGTAGTAACGCTTCTGGGATAAAAGGTTATTTCCCATGAAGGCCCCGTCGGCTCTCGATCAATGACCTTCCAGATGCGCCGTAGAGCGGCGACCGGGAGAGCATGCTGCAGGGCCACAGCTAATGCCCGAAATCCTTCAGCACGCTCTCCGTGGAATCGTATGGTAGGTTCTGGGTAGCTATGTCCAGAGCTCCCTTGACAGGATTCAAAGGTTTCGATACCAGCCGCATTCAGGATTTCCACATAGTGTCGAATCTCAGCATCTAACGGGGGATCATAGATCATGACGAGCCCTATATAAGCCTTCGAGGTTGCATGAATGAAAGGTATATCTTCGAGGCCTCCATTTTACGCCTGCCAAAACGTTGGCTCAATCCCCAATTCATACATGGCCTGGATGAGGCAGCAAATATTATGATAGAGAATCTTGCACAGCACCTCGTTCGTCATCGCCACGTCGGTTTTGCTGCGCACGTGATCGCGAAACTTCGCCTTGATCATAGAGAACGTCGACTCGACATTCGACCGCTTGTGATAGTGCCCCATGAACTCTTGGCGGTTAAAGGCGAAGTAATGAAACATCTTCGTGCGCCATGAAGCTCATTGATGGAATGGGAGGAAATCCCCACTGGCTCTATCAGGGAACCAGTG
>Ga0137403_10003296_pt1 | contig 19409 bp, 17 predicted proteins | sample CZOMad2_1_16fung_FD_122057 | JGI IMG/M metagenome (GOLD analysis project Ga0137403, IMG submission 122057) | Vadose zone soil fungal communities from Angelo Coast Range Reserve, California, USA - CZOMad2_1_16fungal (Hybrid Assembly) | ecosystem: Environmental > Terrestrial > Soil > Vadose zone...
GCCCGCTCTTGCATCGCTGCGACAATTCGAGCCCGCGTATCTGCTCCAGGAAAGATACCTCTATGCGCCATCAATTGGCGTATGTCTGGCGATAGCACTGGGCATCGAATGGCTGGCGGCGCGCGATTGGTTCGGCTCTCGGGGACGAGTCGTAGCGGCCACAGTGGCGGCTGTCTTGATGCTTGTCTGGGGCGCAGTCTTCGTGAAGCAGAATCGCGTTTGGGATGACACCGTGACCGTGTACAAGAACAGCGTCGCAGTAAGCCCTCGCGCGCCGCTTGCGCATGTGTTGCTTTCGCGATCCTACTACGATGCGGGAAAGCCGCGCGAGGCGGAAACGGAGGCGCGCACGGCGCTTGACCTCGATTCTCGTTGCGCAACTGCATACCTGACTCTCAGTTACTTTGCCCGAATGTCGGGCAAATTGGATAAAGCCTGTGGGTATCTCGAAGACGGCATATCCGCCGTTCCGGAAGGCACCATGACGCGCCACGATCTGGCTACAATCCATCTAAACCTGGGATTGCTTTACGGACAGCGTAAGATGTTTGAGCGCGCCGAACAACAATTGCTTCGCTCAATCGAGATCTCGCCGCGCGCAGTAGCCTGGTATCACACCGGCGAGTTCTATTTCGATCAGGGCCGTTTTGAGGATGCACGCGCAATGTTCGAACAAACTCTCGAGCATGTTCCTCGCTGGTTTGCTCCTATACATCTGAGACTCGGTCTCACTTACGAGGCGCTGACGGACACTTCAAGGGCGGAGTTGGAGTTTGAGAAATATCTCGAGCTTGCGCCGCCGGACGCGCCGGACCGAGATGGCGTCAGGAAGCACCTAGTGGAGCTGAGAGGCGGCGCGCCATCCAAATAGGTTTACCGATTTTGCGGCGCAAGGCACTGACAGCAAGAGCCGAAAGGGGAAGCTAGTTGCGTTCTCGGCACGCGAGCGGTGTTATGATCTCAATCCAAGGAAGGTAACGTGATCGCATCCATAGGAGTCATAGGGGCCGGAACGATGGGGAACGGGATCGCTCAGGTTTCCGCAAGAGCCGGAATGTCGGTGGTTTTGCAGGACGTATCGGACGAGTTCCTCGGTCGCGGCATGTTGGCCATAGACAAGAGCCTCCAACGTGATGTCGATAAACAGCGATTGGCCCATCACGAAAAGCAACAGATAGTCTCGCGGATCAAGGCAACGAAGGAACCATCGGACCTCCGTGAAGTGGACTTTGTGGTTGAAGCTGTCACCGAGGACCTGACGGTAAAGTTGGATCTGTTTCGTCGGCTTGATCAGACCGTGAGACCGGACGTGATACTGGCGAGCAACACCAGTTCGATCTCGATAACGAAGCTTGCGTCGGGAACGTCGCGGCCCGGCCGTGTCATCGGCATGCACTTCATGAATCCGGTGCCGGTGATGAAGCTGGTTGAGATAATTCGCGGCGTCGCTACGTCAGCCGATACTTACGAGGCTACACGCCGGTTGGCGGAAGCGATGGGCAAGACGCCGGTCGAGGTCAACGATTCGCCCGGTTTCATCTCCAACCGCGTGCTAATGCCGATGATAAATGAAGCGGCCTTCGCACTGTACGAAGGCGTCGGTACTGCCGACGCAATCGATCAGATAATGAAGCTCGGGATGAATCATCCAATGGGTCCGCTACAGCTCGCAGATTTAATCGGGCTGGATGTTTGCCTCGCGATTATGAATGTGTTATATGATGGCTTTGATGATTCGAAGTATCGGCCGTGTCCGCTATTAAAGAAATACGTCGATGCAGGATGGCTTGGCCGGAAGACGGGTAAGGGGTTTTATCAATATTGAGCGCCTTCGAGGGGCGAGACGTGGAATCGGCTGCTGGAGCGAGTTTCAGGGCAGGATGTTTCGCAAAGACAATGCCGGCTTAATAAGAAGTAACAAGAGATGATACTCTGCCAGCAATGCACTCATGAAAATGCGTATAACCGCGAATCGTGTGTGGTCTGCGGCGCGCGGCTAATGATAATAACCAGCACTCCCACCGCTGCGGCGTACGGCGGCATCGATAGCCTCCTCAGACCGACTCTCGAAGAACATCTGCTCGAACGGATCAGCTCACTTGAATCTCAACTGGAACGCGCCCAGGACCGGCTGGAGCTGGTGCTCGACCTGGTTCATCGCCAGGCGACCAGCGGGTTGTACGATCACGCTATGCTCGACGCACTGGTCGAGCACCTTTCCGAGCGCGGCGCGGTGGAAGGCGGAAAGCTCGAGACGTTGTGGCGCGACCGCATCGCAGAGCACTACGAAGAGGCAAGCGAACAAGAGGAGTTCGATAAGCGAATCGAGCACATGCTGGGCGGCTTCGGCGGCGAAAACTTCGATCTGTTCGCGCGGCTGCTTGACACCGGCGCCGATCTCTTCGGCGAAGGTAACGGCAAGCGTGGCATTCGCTACTTCGAGAAGGCACTCGTGCTTGACCCGGCAAACGTGACCCTTGCCCTCTTTGTCGGTGAGCACTTTTTCCGCTTCAACAAACCAGTGCTGGCTCGCGCTTATCTCGAGCGCGCGCTACAGAAGGAAGCGGACAACTATACTGCTCGGTTGATGCTGGGTGTAATCTGTGGCGATGACGGCGATCTCGATTCCGCCAAACGACATCTTGCTCGCGCATTGAAGATCAGGAGGAACTCGTTTGCCGCGCATTACGGGCTTGGACGAATCCTTGTAAGCGAAGGTAGAGTTCGCGAAGCGCTCACGCACTTGAAGCGCGCTCTTAGCTTGAAGCCGACCCCTGAAATGTACTACCTCGTTGGTCGCGCGTATCTGGAGGAAGGACGGACCGACGTCGCTGTGCGGCACTTGCGCCGTTGCGTCGAGATGGACCCGAAGTTCGACGCAGCGCTGTATCATCTCGGACTGATTTATCTGCGACAGGAGAATCTGCTGATGGCACAGGAGCACTTCCGTGCCGCCTACGAGATCAACCCGCGTGAATCTCGCTACCGGACAGCTTTGCGCGCACGCAAGGCGGGACAACTGACGCCTCTGCCGGTCTTCGGACGAGCCGCGGTGTCGAAGCGCAAGGTCGTGAGCAGCGGGGATGTACGACTGGCTGAGCTTCTGCGGAGTGATCTTCTGGAATTACAGAAACCGCCTGCCGAGGTGAGAAAAGGACAAAAGCGCGGGTAGACCGAGTAAAGGTAAAAGGCAAAAGTGAAAACTCACTTTTGCCTTCTGCCTTCTTACTTTTTACTTCTTTTTAGTGGGCCGTCAGGCTATCGTGCGACCGACTGCCGTTGGGTAGAATCAAGACGCTGCGAGTTGCAGTCCCAAACGCGGCATTCGTATCAGCGGTCAAGCTGTAAATATCAAAGCCAAACGAGTCCAGATATGTTGCCAGGTCGTTGCTTGACGATAGGTATAGCACGGGTTCGTGCCCTAAGTAATCCGTGATTTCAAGCAATCGCTCGATGACCTCGATCGGTTCGAATGTCCTCGCGGGATCGCGGAAGCTAGCCATCTTTGACTCCTTTCACCTAGCTATTACGAGTCGTTCACCAAAATAGTTTGTCAAAGCATTCATAAGATGCTATCAAGTTCGCCGAAGTTGGTTATCACAGAGCTAAAGAGTAACGGCCAGCTTTGCTGCTCGATGGTAGAACGAACTGCGATCACCGCCTTGCAACTCAATGATGTCCTGCACGCCACTCTAGCGCAAGAGAAAAGGCCGGCGTCGCGGCCGGCCCCAGTTCGAACGGTGGTCGATAGCGTCTGATTGATCAATCGCTGTCGCCCGAGGCGGCCGTCGAAGGCACGGTCTCAGATTTCTTGTCGGAAGCCTTCTCCTTCTGGTCCTTACCGGCTGGAGCGTCTTTTCCCGCGGGAGCGCCTTTGCCCGACGGAGCGCCGCTGCGCGAATAGTCCGTCACGTACCAGCCCGAGCCCTTTAGCTGAAAGCTCGTGCGCGATACGGTCTTCTGGAGCTTGCCGCGGCACTTGGCGCATCGCTTTAGCGGCGCGTCGCTTATTTTCTGAATCACCTCGATATGGGAACCGCACTTCTCGCATATATATTCGTAGATAGGCATAACACCGGAAACCTCCGATAGGAGTGATTAATCACTTGAATACTAGCACGAAGCAAAACAGCGCGGCAAGATAGCGGGTCGCTGGGCTTCTTGACTTCCGTTCGCGCGCAGCCTTAAATTCCCTGGTGAACGTTTCACATCGTCAGTTTGCGGGGAGACAGTAAGGGTGGTCCGTCAGAATTGCTTCAATCCGGTTGAGTTGAAGATCGTCAGCGGTGCGCGCGAGCACGCTGCAAGTCTGGTATCGGACTATTACCGTGTCGCTCCGAGAGAGTGGCTGCAGATGCCTTACGAAGTCCGAACGCTGCGATCGTTGGACTCATCCGAAGTCACAGACACGGCTCTTGCCCAAACCGTCTGTTATGCCTTCAGGCGCCAGGCAGGCTCGGTGGTTGTGAAGGAAGGCGATCTCTTCCGTATATGCCTTCAGGACCATCGCATATTGCGTGCGGTGCGCGACTTAGATCTAGGATTGCGGTCCTTGTTGACCTATGTGCTCATACACGAGCTGGTTCATGTCGTTCGGTTTGGACAGCGCCTACAGAGCATCGATCTTCCTCAAGAGCTGAGATCCCACGAAGAACGCAAGGTTGAAAGGACGACACGGACGATTCTGGCCAAAGCGGGCGACTCGAATATAGATCGCATCCTATCGAGTGCCGACAGCGTATGTTAGCGACACCGAGTGCGACGAAAAGGTCGGCACCCGCTGGCTTACTCGACCGAATAACGGGAGTTCTGGACTCGAACTAACGGTTTCGAGAGCCGTCCTTTCCGACCTCAAAGATTTCTCCGGAAATAATTAGCCAGCAGGTAGCCAGCGTAGTACTTGTACGGTGCCCGTCCCAGAGTGTAGTGCCCGCAACGCACTATCGCCCGCTCGAGCTTCAAGCCGTGGCGGTCGCATTCTTCAAACAACAATCGCGAAAGCTCCGGCGTGAATGACAGATCATATCGAGCTGAGATCAGCAGGCCCCGGCGTTCATCTCCCGCCAATCTGTTGACGTAGGCATTCGGACTGATCGCCAGCCACGCTCTCCTGACGTCGTCGCGGGTTAGCGCCCCCTCGAGCCCTCGCCTTACATGTGCCGTAGTGAGTCCTTCCCAAACCACATCCCCGAAATAGCTTGAAACGTGATAATAAACACCGACGCTTATTTGCGGTTCGTGAATGAAAGTCAGGAACGCGATGCAGGAGCCAAGACTCGTTCCAACGATTCCAATCCGATCGTAGCCCTGCGCCGCCAGCCAATGGACTGCCGCTCTCGTATCGAGTACCGCCTGGCGATTTGCCTGGAGCGTTCGGCCCAGATTTGCACTCACCATGTAGTCGGCGCGCTCAAAGCCGGGCAGCATTCGCCGATCGTGATAGGGCAGGCTCAAACGCAGGGCCGCGATACCAGTGCGGTTGAGCAACTCGCACACTGCCACGTGCTCGTGGCCCTTCGCATTCCAATGAGGCAGCACCACAACTGCACGCCCGCGTGCGCGCGCGACTTCGTTATCGCGCGACCCATTCGAGGGGCCTGGTTGTCCGGGTACAGGAAAGTACCGGGCGTATGCGGTATTGTTCTCGGCGAACGGCGTCCTTAACGCGCTCTGGAAAGCGAGCCAGCCCTCCTCAAACCGAAAGGCGGGCACAGTGTCCCACGAAAAGAACTGATGGCTTTCTGAGATCGCTCGTTCGTTGAATCTGAAGATTGCAGCCCGCTGGTCGCCACTGCTGCCGATTGAACCGTCGGTGAATTCTGGCGGATCGAGCGATTCTGTACCCCATTCAAACGGCCTGATCACCCGATTGTTGTCTCTGCGCGCGAGCTTACGGTCCCAGCTGTGAATCACGTGTTTGAGCATTGTAAAAGCGGATCCTCTGCACGAAGAGGCCTAAGCGCCATTCTATAGAAGGCTAAGAAGTTGCTCAAGGCATGTCCCCAATTTGTCCGCTTTGACTGACGCGACTTCGAACCGAGGATCACTAGAATTCACTCTTGAATCCAGAAAAAAGTGAATCAGATCCTCATCTTTTTCCGTCTGGACTTATATGAGCACAACCAACCACCGAGAGCCTGAGGTATGTGACGGCGGTCCGTTGGCAGTGTGCATTAATGATTGTCAGCTCGACTACGGGCAGACGAGTTCCGAACTGATTCGCGTCTGTTTTCAAGTTCGTTGCGCGTTCGCAGAGATGCGCTGGGGAAGCTCAGCGGCGGCGGCCTTCGACGCGGGTACGCCAATAGTTGACGAGAAGGAACCAACCCCACTCAATATATCAAGAAATTCCGGCCTTTGATGAACTGCAAGTTCAGGATCGCAAGCGGCAGCGAGCGTCGCGGCGTTGAACCAACCGAAGCACTCGGATTCTCGTCTGAGGGGCACTTTGGCCTGGCCCCTCTTCGCGGGACAGCAAGTGCTGGCTTTATCTGGCACAATATGGGCTGCGCAGAAAGCGCCGCGTGCGAATCGCCGATCTTTCAAAAACCAGTCGGAGGCCAGTATGAACAGTACAGATGAAAGAGTGCTCGTAGAGAGACAATCACCATATCACTATACTCAGGACGGGCTCGAACTAAAGGAACGCGCCGACCAGGCACTTATCCCATTGTTCCTCGAGTTCATGGGACGAGGCTATAGCCCTTATCAAATCTGCGCGGTTATCCATGATGGAGTCGCGGAGACAAGCCGCGACATCGTCGGCGTCCACAAAACCGCCGGTAAGGAAGCCGCCGATAAGATGCTCGAAGAGAAGCTAAAGTCGTAGCACGATTCGGAGGTCGAGTAAGCGACGGGCATCAGCACAAGAGGCTAAAGGACAATCAGCAGGAGAGGCTAAGCCTCATGATCACTCTGGTGGCCGCGTATCGAAGGTCAGGTTGATCAAGACCCGCTTCGCGCACCGGCGTCGCTGCGCTCGAGAAGGTCCGCGTATTCCTGTTCCATCTTCTCCAGCCTTGCTTTAGCGCTGATCTCAGACCGTCTCACACGGCGAAACCCGAACACCAGCAGGATCGTCGCGCCGGCTCCAAGCCCGCAGGTAATCCAAACCAGGGTTTCACGCGTCGCACCGAGCGTCAGCCACATCCCGATTTTTCCCGCAACCAGGTCATAAGCTGCCCCCGCCGCCAATAGCAGCAGAAACACTCCTCCCCCAAGCGCCGCGCCGGTCTTGGTTTTGTAAGAGTCAACCTGGTAACCCAATGCGATTATGCTTGAACGCATTTTCTTGAGTTGAGCTTCGAGGAACTCGACGTTATCGGGATCGGGCATAGACTGAAGCAATGTAGACCTTAGTATGCGTCGGTTCAAACAGGCTGAAGAAGTCTCGTTCTACTTAATAAACTTGCCGGTCCGCGACCAACGGGACTTAGTGAAGAAATCCACCACCGGATTGGAACCGCCTTCGCCATTATTGTTGCGGTCGATCGACCAGTATACAAACATGGCGCGGCCGACGATGCTGCTGCGAGGAACCGTGCCCCAGAATCGGCTATCGAGGCTGTTATCGCGGTTATCTCCCATGCAGAAGTACTGGTCGCTGTCGTATCGCCCATCGTTATCCGCATCGTAGATGCGCTGAAGCTGCGGGTCGCCTCGGATTTCATCCGGGACCGGTTCGCCCTTTACGGGCACTTTGAATGGCTGCCTGGTGCCGTACTTGGCGCTGTCATCGTTGAAGCTCGATGCGACGCTGTCGTGAGCGTTCTGGTAATAGTAAACCGTCCACTGCGCGCCTTGCACGTCAGGGTCGTTCTGGACGGGCTCAAGCGGAGACGCGTCGTCGTTGTTGTACTGAGGCTCGACAAAGGCCCGTCGTTCGGGCAATTGCTGACCGTTGATGTACACAGTGTTAGTGCGCGAATCGTACTCAACCATATCGCCGGGGAGCCCGATCACCCGTTTTACGAAGTTCGTCTCGGGAGTCCTCGGGAATTTGAAGACTACGATGTCTCCGCGTCTGATTTGGCGCTCAGGGAGGATTGGGATATTCCACCGGTCGGGCCCGAAAACAAACTTGTTGACCAGCAGGTGGTCCTGGATCCAGATTGTGTTTTTCATCGACCCGGTCGGCACCTTCACTGCTTGAACGATGAAAGTCATTCCGAACAGAGCCATCACCAGGGTCACTACCGCCGACTCGAAATACTCGCGCGGCAAGCTCTTTTTGAAAGTCCCTGGGCGCGAGTCTCTATTCCTCACTTCAACGGTTCTCACCTCGGGCAGCGGCAGCCGGCTACTCCCGGCTTGCGTCTCTCTTTCGATACCCTCAGTCGTCGTCTCTTCTTGTGTCTTTAAGTCGAACTGGTCGCTCATAAACTTGATTATCCCAAAGCCCGGTACGGTTCACAATCAAACGTCATTGGTGACACTCCGCGCTTCAAACTCGCTCTCCGCTTCAGCCGAAAGCTCCGCGCTCGCGTCGCGTCCGAGTTCCGGATCGGGCGGAGTGTCTCGAGGCCCGATGGGCGAGCTGGTCCCGCCCTGTGCGACGAACGCCGAGGAATAGTCGCAGGCATCTTCGACCTGTCCGTCGCCGTAGACCTCAGGTGGTGACGCCGCTTCCCGCTCGAATGATTCAGACGCCAGAGCTTTGTCGGCCACCGCTCGATCGAGGTCGCTTGCGTAATCAACACCTACATTCCGCCTTTGGACAACCGCTATGCCGATGAGATCATCGGGCGATTCCAGCGCAACGCGCGCCGCTTCCTGTTGGGCGAGCTTTATGGTGTGTCCTTCGCCCGTCGCAACCGGACGGCCGCCGATCCGAAGCTCGATGCGAAAGGTCCTGCGGTGGTCCGGGCCCAGCACCTCAACCACGGCGTAATCGGGCCCGGGTCCGCCCGCCGCCTGCAGCTTCTCTTGTAATGCTGACTTGTAATCCGCTCCGATCATCGAAGCCGGATCGATGCTCATCAGCTTCTGGCGCAGCTCCCGGCGCAAGAATCGTTCGGCGACGGCGATCCCGCCATCAATGTACATGACTCCAATCAGAGCCTCGTACGCATCCGCGAGAAGCGCCCGCTTTCGGCGGCCACCGGTCTTCTCTTCGCCCCTGTTGAGGAGAATGTAGCTGCCAAGGTCCAGCGCCTCAGCGATCTCCACAAGCCTGGACTCGCTCACAAGGTAGGCCTTCATCTTCGACAGCTTCCCCTCCGACAGTTCCGGGAAGCGCTCGAGCAGCCACGCGCTTACGACAAAGCCGAGCACCGAATCGCCGAGGAATTCCAGCGCCTCATTGTGCTGGCAGTTTTCGCCTACGCGCTCGTTTGCAAACGACCGGTGAGTGAGAGCGCGATCCAGCAGGGCACGCGACCGAAACGAGTATCCGATCTTCTGTTCGAGCTCAGAAAGAAGTTTTTCCCGTTCGAGTAGAATCATACGGGTTCGACCCTGCGCACCTTCAACAATATATCACACCACAGCGAAAGCCGTTAACGGAGGCAGCATCGACCTTGATGTAACCTCACAAGATTGAGGTCCTTGGCGACCGCTGCCCTTGCAGTCAAAAAGCCAGCTCCAAAGGGAGCTGGCTTCGTCTCAGCAATCTCATTCTCGCTCTGTATCACCTGGGCTTCTTACCGTTCGGCTTAGCCGCTGCGTTCGACTCGGTCGCCGGTTTCGGCTGGGCCGGCGTCTCTGGCGGAGGAGTCATCTTCACAGGAGTCGGGCTAGCCTTATTGTCGTCTATTAGCTTCTGCAGTCCTTCGTCTTTATTGTTGAGGAACTTGTAGAGTCCCGTGACCACCCCCAGCACCGTCGTGCGAGCCTCACTCGGCTTGTCTGTAGTCAGACCTACATATCGCGCCCAGTTGTTAATCACCGCCTCGGCTTGACTCTTCACTTCGGCGAGCGCAGCTTTCGCCTCGTCCAATGCAGCCTTTATTTCGGGCTTGGGTTCGGCCGCATTACGATCGGCCTCCGGTATGGCGTCGACCTTCTTCTGCGCCGCCTCATACTTTTGAGCGGCAGCGTTATACTTGTCATTGTGAATCCGGCCGGAGTGGAAGAAGTACGTGATGTTAGCAGGGTCAAACCCCGCAGCTTTCTCGTATGCGGCGAGCGCCTTATCGATGTTCTTGTCGTGCTCGTATGTCACCGCCAACGTCTGATACATATAACCAAGCGTCACGTTCTTGTTGAATTTCTGCGGATCGGCGCCCGTCGGCACCTTGCCCGCCTCGATAAGCCGAATTGCGCGCTCGGCAAATTCAGCCGCCTCCGCAGCGTGAGCGAAATTGGGCGGGTTCCCAAACAACTCGAGCGTGCGGATCTGCACCACAAGCGCGGATAAATAGTCGAGGTTATCCGGGTCCCGCGCGAGTACCGCTTTCCCTATTCGAATAATCTCTGGCACATTCTTAGCTTCCACGGCCTTGTTGAAGAAGAACGGATCCATACCGGGAATCCACTTGTCCTTCAGATAACCTGCGTATTTGCCGCTCGGAAACTTCTCCAAATACGCTTTCGCCAGTTCCATCGCTTTGGGATAGTCCTTGGCTTGGTTGGCTTCAAACCACAACTTGTAGGCCGCAGCTTCTTCAGGTGTTGGGTCCTGCGCAATGGGTCCGGCCACGATCGTCCTAGCCGACGCGAGGGGCAGAAACAGCGCGAGTGAAAAAATGAGCGCCGCCATCATTATTAGTGACTTTTTCATCAGACGATACTCCTCCTGAAATATTCTACTCCATGCATTCTCGAAAAAGAATTTCGCCAATACCGTTGTGTTGTGCTGAAATTTAGTGCAACTCTGGGATGCGTGCGAAGCAGTCGGAGTTGCTGACTACCACTCACGGGAAAAGCGCAGCCTGCATAGTCGCACGCAGCATTATTTCTTGTCAAGCAATCAGATTTAATCCCGCCTCGAGAACCGAATGTCGCGTGCGATTTGGCGGTCAGCTTCAAGATAAACTTGTACAAGTCAGGGTCACTCCTAAACAGTTCACGATTGGTGTGCCGCGCCGTGCCTCCCGCCGAAGGCCGTTTGCGGTCTGAGATGAAGGCTTCGTAACCCTGAGCGAAGTATTCGTACTCGTTTGCTGCCGCGTAGGTGTCCAGCATTCGCCCCTCGCGCCGCGCCCGCTCGTAGAGACTGCGGATCTCTTTCACCTGACTCTTTCCCATGGCCGCGATGTGAACCTGATGCGCGAACTCGTGCGCGATCGTGTTGAACCCTCCACGGGCCGCCTGGTCCAGGTACTCAATGCCGGAGACAGTAACCCGGCCTCCAACGCCTCGAATGCTCGCGTAGTAGCGGCCATCGAAAGTCTTCTCGTCGGCGATGTCCGCAAAGCCGTGAAGATCGCTCGGCCGCTGATCGAATGCGAGCAAATAGTGACGGGCCCGGTGACGCGCGAGCTTCGGAAGAAAGACCGCGAGCGGCCCGACCACCACGTCAATCACTGACTGTTGACGCCTGGTCAGCGAGCCGTAGTTCGGAAAGATTTCCCGAGTCAGCGCGTATGCAGCCGGCGCGGGCCGTCCGTAATACAAGGCTCCAAAATCGACCCCGCCGATCTCGATCCGTGCGCGCTCGTTCATTCCGCGATAGGCGCAGCTCAATTCGAAATGAGCGATCGCGCCGTCGGGATCAAATGCCGTGGCAAGCTTCGCCGCGCCGGCGGCGCGCTCGTACTCGCCCTGCCTCAACCAGATATCTGCGAGCGCGATGAGCGCGCGGTAGTAACGCGGCTCGATGCCCAGCGCGGCCTCCAGTTCAGTGACCGCCCTTGTGAGTTGTCCTTCCTGCTTCAGCGACCGGCCACTTGCGTAACGGATGCGCGCTTGATCAGCGACTCTTTGCTCGTAGCCCGCCTGACCGTCGAGGTACTGCGACAACACGCGCCGCGCGCCGAAGTTAAACGGATCAAGCGAGACTGCGCGCCGCGCGAGCGACCTGGATTCGTTCCCCTTGCGCTCACTCGCCTTCACGCACGCGAGTATATAGAGAGCTTCAACATTGTAAGCGTCCAAGGCAATGGCGCGCCCGGCTTCCTCGGCTGCTTCAGATTCCCTGTTGGTCTCCAGCAGCGCGCGCGCAAGCAGCGCGTGAGCAAGACTGTTTTGTGGTTCCCGGGCCAGACATTGGCGGAGGCTTGTGATCGCTCGTTGGTAATTACGTTCGAGTAAATCCGCGGCTGCGAGCCCAACGATTGCCGGCGTGTCCGACGCCGAAATCCGAAGCGCGCTCTCAAACCGGCGCCGCGCTCGCTCCGGTTCTTCAGCAGCGATGTAGATCGAGCCGTATTCATTAAGCACGGCTACGGAGTTCGGATGCTCCCCGGCCGCTTTGTCGAGCAGCCTTATCGCATGAGCGTATTCGATCCGCGCCCGCGCGACGCGCGCCAGCCCCAGTGCAGCTTCGAGACTCGCGGGTTCCAGGGTTGCAGCTTCGTTGAACGCAGCTTCAGCACCATCCAGGTTCCACTTACGACGGAACTCTTCGCCGCGTCGCAACGCTTCACTTGCCAGCCTGGCCCGCAATTCGCCCCGTGCCCGGTAGGGCCGCGCGTGAGTCATTGGCAACGACCCGGCATGCAACAGCACGGTGATGGCAAGAACGGCGCTGATAAGGGATGGTTTCATTTCTGACAATTGTCGATCTTAAAACCGTGAACGCTGCCGCTATCTCACAGTTGCTGCTGAACAATTTCCAGGATCGACTCGCCGGGACGCAGCTTCAGACCGACCTCGGCGGCAACCTCGCGCAGCGCGGCGATGATGAAGTCGATGTGCTCGCCAAGATCAACAGCCAGTTCCTCGGCGCCTTCGTAGACTTCATCGCGATTGACCGTGCGGGCGAATGCTTTGTCCTTGAGCTTTTTCTTGACTGATTTTGATTCAAGGTCCCAGATGCCGTTGGGCCGCACCAATGCGCACGCGACCACAAAGCCCGTCAGTTCATCGCACGCATACAGCCCACGCGCAAGCAACGTGTCGCGAGCTACACCAGTATAGTTTGCATGGCCTAGAATCGCGCGCCGGATCTCATCGCTGTAGCCCCGCTCCCGGAGAATCTCAGAACCCTTCATCGGGTGATCGGGAGGGTTCGGGTACATCTCGTAATCAAAGTCGTGCAGCATTCCCACCAACCCCCATTTGTCTTCGTCTTCCTCCAGACGTCGAGCATATGCCCTCATCACCGCTTCCACCGCAAGGGCGTGCTTCCGCAATGATTCACCCTTGGTGTACTCGCACAGCAAGTCCCACGCATCGTCTCGTGTCTGCATAAGGCAATCAAGATAGACCCGCAAGCCACAACTTTCAAATCCTAAATAGGGATTGGCAGCGGCTCAAAAAGAAAGTGGTTGACATAGCAATAGTTCATATATAAACTATAACTCGATTGACGAGGACGAACCGATGAGACTGCAACACGAGCTCAAACTCAAACAACCACTCGCGAGCATCAACCACGAGGCGCTGTTGAGCCTCGTCCGTACTTCCTCGCTGATGCAAAAACTGTCCGATCGATTCTTTTCCCGGTTCGGTCTGACCGACGTGCAGTTCAACATACTGATGATCCTGAAAGAGCACGGCAGCGCAGGACTGAGCCAGCAGGAGCTGAGCGAACACTTGATTGTCACCAAATCAAACGTCGTGGGATTGATAGACAGGCTCGAACGCAGCGGGTACGTAAAGCGGATGTCGCATCCTTCGGACAGACGTTTCAATCAAATTGTGCTCACAGTCAAAGGGCGCAAACTGGAGTTGAAAATCGAGGAGTCGTACTTCACCGAAGTCGACAAGATGATGAACGCGCTCAGCAACCCGCAAAAAAGAGCGGTAATTCAAGCAATGGAAAGAATTCGCCAGTACATCATCAACAACGGAGCATAAGCCCTTGCAACCGGAGCAACCTTCGCGTCATCTATAGCCGGACGCGCGCCGTAGACCGGCCAAAGGATCGAACGGGTCGTGAAGGATAGGCGGCCCGAAACGGAGGCCTTCATGGCTGAAGACAGTTCCTCAGCGGATAAGATCAAGCAGCTCGACGCACGTTTGAACTACCTTGAGTCCGTAGCGCGTGAAACAGTCGCGCGACTCTATGCGATGGAGAAGCATCTCGGCCTTGTCTTTGGAGCAGTTCCGCGCGAACTGGACGCACCACCTCAAATCGACCGCGAGGCCCAGCTTTCTCGCCTTCGCGCCGTCGAAGAAGCTCTGAAGACCCCCGTGCCTTCAAGTCAACCGGCAGCGCAACAAGAGCCACCCTCTCGCGAAGCCGTTCAACCGGGCCCGCAGGTGTCTAAGCCAGCCACCACAGAAACCGGGCAACCCGCATCACCGGTGTCTAACCTGCCCGCCGCCAATCTGACACAACCGGGCGTCCCGGTATCCAGGCCGCCCGCCGGCGAAGCGGCGTCAGGCCGAGTCCCACCCTCCGCTCCATCAACTCCGGATCGACCACGCGAGAAAGGCGTGCCTACAACGCCCCCTCCCGATCGCCCTGTGCTCGGCGTGCCCGTTCCACAGGGTCCTCCGCCTGCGATCCCTCGAGCTCGTCCCACAGCGACGGCCAGCGCGTCAGGCTCGTTTAAGCGGCGCGGCGATCTCGAAGCGCGCATCGGAGGAAACTGGTTCAATCGCATCGGCGTCGTCGCGATCTTTCTGGGCGTCACCTTCTTCCTAAAGTATGCGGTGGACAAAGAGTGGATCGGCCCCGCCGGGCGGGTGTCGATTGGCATTGCAGTCGGCCTCGGGTTCTTGATCCTTGGCGAGCGTCTGCGCAAGCGTTATCCAAGCTACGCCTATGGTCTGACCGGCGGAGGCGTAGCGGTGCTATACGCAGCGATATGGTTTGCGTCCGGCAAAAAGTACGACCTGCTCTCTCAACCGGTGGCCTTCGCATTTATGGCCGTTGTGACCGCGACCGCGTCGCTGCTAGCCGCCAGGTACAATGCTTTGCCCATTGCAGTACTTGGACTGATAGGCGGATTCCTGACGCCTATACTTCTCTCAACTGGAGTCGACAACGAAGTCGGGTTGTTCAGCTACATCGCGCTGTTGGACCTGGGCGTGCTCGCGCTCGCCTACTCGAAGCGGTGGCGCAGCCTGAACTACATGGCTTTCATCTCAACCGTGTTGATGTTCGCCGCGTGGATGGTTGAGTGGTACGAGCCCAATAAGCTTTGGACGACGATTCTCTTCCTAACGGTTTTGTTCGCGATCTTCGCGCTGCTCGCAGTGCTGTACAACGTAGTCAATCGGCGTCCTACCGGCTGGCTCGATCTGGCAATGGTGTTCTCGAACGCGCTTCTGTATTTCGGCACGAGCTACGAACTTCTCGACGACAACCATCACGGGATTCTCGGGCTGTTTGCGTTGTTGGTCTCGGTTTTCTACATGGGTCTCGGCTACTTCACCTACAACCGTGACCGTGAGGACAGTCTGCTGATATTCACGTTTCTCGGACTCGCCTTTCTGTTCGCGGTGCTCGCAGTGCCGATTCAATTCGATCAGCACTGGGTGACAATGGGTTGGGCGATCGAAGGAGCGGTGATGAGTTGGATAGGTCTGCGCGCGAACGACCGGACATCGAGGTACGCGGCGCTTGTCGTGTTTGGAGTCGCCGTGGCGCACTGGTTTTACGTAGATATGCGGGAGTTCGCCTACCATGCGAACGAGAGCTTTCTTCCGCTGCTGAATCGTCGAGCGCTTTCGTGCGGCGTGCTTGTTGCTGCGCTCGCGGCAGCGGTGGTGATCTACAAACGAACGAAGTCCAATGTCGAAGACGACGAGCGGTCGATGTTCATCGGGCTCTATATGCTCGCGGCCAACGCAATGGCTGTGATTCTGTTAAGCCTTGACGCAAACGACTACTTCAACCAGAAGAAAACCGGTGTGCAACAAGCCGGCACAGACAAGGCTCGCCTCGACAATGCGCATTATTTCACGCTGTCGGCTTTGTGGGCGATTTACGGAGCGGCGGCTTTGATTGTCGGCATCAAACGCAGGCTGAAGTTGATACGAGCCGCTGCGCTGGCTTTGCTCGCCGCGGCGATCGTCCTTGTATTGTTGTTGGATCTTTCCTACTACAACGCGCCATGGCACACGCTTGCGTTCAACCAGACGTTTGGCGCTTTCGCTCTGCTCATCGGAGCGCTGGCAAGCGGCGCCTGGTTCTACGCCAAAGCTAAAGACATCGATGACGAAGAACGAAAGCTGGCCCTCGGCGCTTTGATTGGCGCGGCAAATCTGCTCGCTATCATCGCGCTCAGTGCCGAAGCGCTCGGCCACTTCGACCGCGCGCAGGCGATTGCAAGCGGAGAGGCAATAGCTCACCTTGAAAACGCAAAACAACTTGCGTTGTCAGCGGTGTGGACCATCTTTGGCGCAACGGCCTTGATAATCGGCATCCGTCGCAGCTCTGAGGCTGTGCGTATGGGCTCGTTGATGCTGCTCGCGCTTGCGACCGCCAAGGCAGCGGCAATCGACTTGCAGTATTACAACGCCGGGTGGCACAAGCTGCTGCTCAATCCGACCTTTGCGGCGTTCGCCCTGCTCGTGGTCTCCTTCGCGCTCGGCGCGTGGTTCTATGCGCGCGCCGAAGGCATCACTGATAAAGAGCGCGCGACCGTCATCCCAATTCTTGTCGGCATGGCCAACCTGCTGGCGGTTTTTGCGCTCAGCGCCGAGGCGCTCGGCTACTTCGACCGCGCGCAGGCGCTTGCAAGCGGAGAGGCAATAGCTCACCTCGAAAACACAAAACAGCTCGCGCTGTCGGCGGTGTGGACCATCTTTGGCGCAACGGCCTTGATAGTCGGCATCCGTCGCCGTTCAACGTTCGTGCGTATTGGCGCGTTGATGTTGCTTGCGCTCGCGACGGCCAAAGCGGCCGCAGTCGACTTGTGGTATTACGACGCCGGATGGCACAAGCTCCTGCTCAATCCGACGTTTGCGGCGTTTGCCCTGCTCATTCTTGCCTTCGCGGTCTGCGTCTGGTTTTATGCGCGCGCCGAAGGCATCGCGGACAAAGAGCGGGCCGTCGTAGTCCCGATTCTTCTCGGCGCGGCCAACCTGCTCGCGATAGTCGCGCTGAGCGCGGAGGGCGTCGGGTCCTTCGAGCAGGCCAAGTCGTCGGTCAACACCCAGCTCTGGGAAGAAATATCCCGGCTGAACAACAACGAGCAGTTTGTGCTTTCGGCGCTGTGGACGATCTACGGCGCGGCTGCGTTAGGCATCGCCACCAGGCGCGGGCGGAAGTCCCTCAGATGGGGCGCGCTGATGCTGTTAACGATCGCTCTGGTGAAGGTGGCCGCGGTGGATTCGCACTTCTATGACGCGTCGTGGCACACACTGGTCTTCAATCAGACTTTTGGGGCGTTCGCACTGTTGATCGGAGCGCTGGCGTGCGGCGTCTGGTTTTACTCAAGAGCCGAGAATGTGGATGCCGAGGAGCGGTCTAACATACTCCCGGTTCTTGTAACGGTGGCCAATCTGCTTGCCATCGTCGCGTTCAGCCTGGAAGCGCTCGGGCACTACACGGTTTTGATGAGAGCGACCGGCCTCGAACCCGGTCAACTGGCGGATCTCAAGCTGGCGCAGCAGCTTTCAATTTCCGTGGTATGGACCATCTACGGCGGGGCGATGCTGACGGTTGGAATCGCGCGCCGCAGCAAGTTGCTCCGGGTGATGGCGTTGTTGCTGTTGGGGCTGACGATCTTCAAGGTGTTTCTGTTTGATCTCTCTTCGCTGGAGAAGCTCTACCGGATCATTTCGTTTATCGTGTTGGGCTTGATTCTTCTGGCGGTGTCGTTCCTGTATCAGCGCTACCGTCAACGGGTAGCTGAGTTCATCGGGGACCAGGACGAAGCGGAGGCAGTTGCCGCGGAATGAACCGCTGGTTCGGCGACCCAAGCATAAGAGTATGTCGGGAGGTATTTGTATCTGCTCAAGAATCGATGCGGGCGCTGTACCTTCGCCGGTATGTCAAGCAGGGCTTAAGAGATCATGGCGCCCGCAGCTTCTAACTCTGCGAGATCAATTGCCTCAACACGTAAGGCAGTATCCCTCCGTGCAGGTAGTACTCAACTTCAATCGGCGTGTCGATGCGAAGCTTTACCGGCACCCGCCCAGTCTCGCCACCCGCACGATGAATCGTCAGCGTCAACTCCTGACGAGGCGTGATTCCCTTCTCAAAACCGCTGAGATCGAACGTTTCAGTTCCATCGAGCTTCAACGAATGCGCGTTCGTGCCGTCATTGAACTGACACGGAAGCACTCCCATCCCTACAAGGTTCGATCGATGTATTCGCTCGAAGCTCTGCGCAATCACGGCGCGTACGCCCAGCAAGCTGGTACCCTTCGCCGCCCAGTCGCGCGAGCTTCCGGTTCCGTACTCTTGGCCCGCGAACACCATCAGCGGGACGCCTTCCGATTGATACTTCATCGCCGCGTCGTAGATGCTCATTCGCTCGCCGTCCGGTTGATGAACTGTCACGCCGCCTTCAGTGCCCGCCACCATCAAGTTCTTGATTCGCACATTGGCAAAGGTCCCGCGAGTCATCACTCGATCGTTGCCTCGGCGCGCTCCATAGCTGTTGAAGTCCGCGATCGCCACGCCGTTCGCTTGAAGGTACAGGCCGGCCGGCGACGTCGGCTTGATCGCTCCGGCCGGTGAAATGTGATCGGTAGTGACCGAGTCGCCGAAGATCGCCAGCGCTCGCGCGCTCTTGATTTCACTCACGCCGCCGTGTTCCATCGAGAAGCCTTCGAAATAAGGTGGCTCCTGAATGTAAGTCGATTCCCGGTCCCACTGGTACACGTCGCCCGCTATGGATGGAATCTCATTCCACAGTGGATTCCCTTCGACAAAGTTGCTGTAGCGGCGCCGGTAGGTCTCAGGGTCGAACGCGGTCTGAAGGTGCTCGCGCACTTCTTCGGCAGTCGGCCAGATGTCGCGGAGATAAACATCACCGCCCTCAGTTCCCTTCCCGATCGGCTCTTCGGTGAGATTGATATCCACGCGGCCCGCAAGCGCGAACGCGACGACCAGCGGCGGGCTCATCAGGAAATTCGCCTTCACGCTCTGATGCACGCGCGCTTCGAAGTTGCGATTGCCGCTCAGCACGCTTGCGCCGACGAGATCGTTCTGGCTGATCGCCTCTTCGATGCCCGGATCGAGCGGCCCCGAGTTGCCGATGCACGTCGTGCAGCCGTAGCCGACGAGGTTGAAACCGAGTTCGTTCAGATAACGCTGAAGCCCGGCTTTCTCGAGATAATCAGTCACGACTCTTGAGCCGGGCGCAAGCGAAGCCTTAACCACCGGCCGAATCGTCAGCCCTTGCTCGACCGCTTTCTTGGCCAACAGTCCCGCCGCCAGCATCACGCTTGGGTTCGATGTG
>Ga0137403_10003298_pt1 | contig 19404 bp, 17 predicted proteins | sample CZOMad2_1_16fung_FD_122057 | JGI IMG/M metagenome (GOLD analysis project Ga0137403, IMG submission 122057) | Vadose zone soil fungal communities from Angelo Coast Range Reserve, California, USA - CZOMad2_1_16fungal (Hybrid Assembly) | ecosystem: Environmental > Terrestrial > Soil > Vadose zone...
TGAGACGATGCCGACCGTCAGCGAGATGCGGGCGCCGTGCACGACGCGGGAGTAGATGTCGCGGCCTTGCGCGTCAGTGCCGAACCACCACATCCAGCTCGGCGGCTCCTCGGCATTCAAGAGATTGGCATCCATCACGGGATCGGTATGCGCCAGCCAGGGCGCGAACAGGCCGACGAAGATCGCAAGCGCGAACAACGCCCCGCCGATGATGAGACTGGCGCCGAGCTTCATCGCGGCCGCCCCGCCGCGGCAAGCGGTTCAATTAATCGCGCACGGGCGTGATAGAGCCGGCCGGCGCTCATGCGTATCTGATCCTGGGATCGATCACGCCATAGAGCACGTCGATCAACATATTGATCGCGAGAAAGAACAGCACCACCACGAAAATGGAGCCCTGGACGGCAGGAATGTCGCGCTGCAGTACACTGTCGACGAGCAGCGAACCGATGCCCGGCCAGGAGAACAGTTTCTCGACCACGACCGCCTGTCCCATCAACGCGCCGAATTGCAGGCCGATCGTCGTGAGAATGATGACGAGCGCATTGCGCATCACATGCCACTTCACGACCCGGGTCTCGCTCATGCCCTTCGAGCGCGCCGTCCGGACAAAATCCGCGGTCATGATCTCGAGAACCGCGGCGCGCGTCGTCCGTGCCAGCAGCGCCATTGGCGAGACACCGAGTGTCACGGCAGGCAGGATCAGATATTTGAGCCCCCCATCGCCATAGCCAAAACTCGGCAGCCAGCCGAGTTTCAACGCAAACAGGTACATCAGCAGCAGCCCGAGCCAGAATTTGGCCATTGAAAGGCCCGACACCGCCAGGACCATCGAGATCGTGTCGACGATGCTGCCCGGCTGCAGCGCTGCGACGAAACCGAGCGGCACGCCGATCACAATCGCAAACGTCATGGCTGCGAATATCAATTGCAGCGTTGGCCACATCCGTTTGGCGATCATGGTCGTGACCGGCTCGCGCGTCCGGAACGACGTCCCGAAATCACCTGTCGTGAGCCTTGCAATGTAGGAGCCGAAGCGTATGTAGACGGGATCATCGAGGCCGAGCTGCTTTTTCATCCGCTCCACGACCTGCGGGTCCGTCGGACCCCGGCCGTCATCGCTCATGCTCGACAGGATGCTGCCCGGAACGACGCTGAACAGCACAAAGATCAGCAGCACGACAGCCAGCACGGTCGGAACGGTTTGCAGGATTCGACGGATCAGGAAGGCGAGCATTGGAACTGTTCCTCCCTCCCTCCATCATTATTTGCGATGGAGGGAGGCGAGAGCGCGTGTCACTTCGCGGGTGAGGTCTCATCGACCCAGAGGTCTTCGACGTTTTGATGGGTCAGTTCCGTCGCGTTCAACTGAATCCCCTTGAGCCACGGCTGCACCGCCATGACCGCCTTGTTGTAGTTGAAGAACCAGACCGGCGCTTCCTCATAGAGCAGGGCATTGGCCTTTTGCAGCAGTTGGGTGCGCTTGGCGGCGTCGTCGGTCTGCCCGGCCTCATCGATCATCTTGTCGAAGTCGGCGTTCTTGAAGCTCATATAGTTGCAGGCTGATTGCGGCGTCGACGAGTGGAAGCATTTGAGCGCTGCCTGGGGATCCGGACCGGTCGACTGGGAATAGACATAGGCCTGGAAGTCGCCGCTGCGAACGACCTCGGCCAGGACCGCGGTCTCGACCTGCTTGACCTTCACCTTGATGCCCACTTTATCCAGCATCGGGATAATGGCCTCGACGATCGGCAGCCCCCAGCTTTCATTCTGACTCGTCGTCCATTCGAATTCAAAGCCGGTGGGATAGCCCGAGTCCGCGAGCAACTGCTTCGCCTTGGCAGGATCGAAGGCGTAGGGCTTCATGGTCTTGTCGTAAGCGGGTGAGGTCAGAGGCAGCCAGCTTGTGGCGCGATAGGCCTTGCCTTTGACCAGTTTGCTGATGATCAGATCGGTATCGATCGCGTGGTTGATCGCCTGCCGAACCCGCTTGTCGGAGAACGGTTTGAATCCGGGATTCATCCCCATGTAACGGGTGAAGACCTCGGCGACTTCGACGATGGTGCCCTTGAGGTTGGGGTCGGCCTGATAGGCGACATACTGCGCGGGCCCGAGCACCGAGGTGTCGATTTCCTTGTTGCGGAAGGCGACATCGCGCGCCGCGGCTTCGCTCATGAGCGACACGATGAGCTTGTCCGCGTACGGCCTGCCGGGCTTGTAGAACCTGTCCCACCGCTCCAGGACGACGCGCGATCCCGGCACGTGCTCGACAAATTTGAACGGCCCAAGACCGATCGGCTTCTGGATGAAGCCCTCCTTCGCGCCCTCGTCGGCGGGATAGATCGAAGTCAGCGCGGTGAAGAAGTAAAAGCCTGGATCGACCTTCTCGGTCAGCTTCATTTCGAGCGTGAAGTCGTCGATTTTCTTCAGACCGGAGATTTCCTTGGCTTTGCCCTTCTCGACCTCGGCCGCGCCCTCGATCACGCGGACAAACCGCGCGCCAGGATAGGCCTTGGAGCCGTCCATGATGCGGTTGTAGCTCCAGATGATGTCGTCGGCCGTCATCTTGCGACCATGGTGGAAATAGGCGTCGTCGCGCAGCTTAAAGGTATGAACAAGACCTCCGCCCGAGACGATGACCTCCTTGGCAAGCTCCGGAACCGGCTTGCCCTCCGCGGAGTCCCAAATGTAGAGCGACCGATGCAAGCCTTTGGCGAATATCTCGTCCTGGGCGCGTTGTGTCGTATGAATGTCCATGCTGGTGAAACTTGAGCCATAGGGCGCCGTCATACGAATGGTTCCGCCCTTGCGCGGCGTCTGGGCCTCCGCCGTGGCGGCGAGTGCCAGCCCCAAACCAGCCACGATCGCAATCTTCTTGAGCATCATGTTTTCTCCAACAATGCAGGAGTATTCCGATCAGCGAGTTGACCACTCGCAGCATGTCAAGCGCAAGGTCCTCATTTCGTGTTGATGGCGATCGGGACCAATACTTGTGTAGCCTCAACGCGAGGGGTCGGACGATCATAGAAAGGCAGCACGTGGTGCGCCATCTGGTCCGAGGTGTCGTCGGCGGGCTGACCAAGACGCGCGTCAAATGAACTAGGCAGGGAGCGCGGAAGCTCAAAGCGAACATCCAGAGTTGCAAGGATGGAGCGTTCACCGGAATTGATTTGACCGCTCTCGCTCCTTACCCGCAACTTGTGTGAGCGTATAAGCGATTGCGATTGAACGGATTTTAGGTTCCGTACTGAATTCGTGAACCAGGCTTCCGGAGACAAATAACCGTCGTAAGCCTTGACGCCGGTTCCAGAAGGCGGTCCCAAACTTCGGCCCGGCGCCATCGGCTGAAGCGGGCTAACGTATGCGAGCCGTAGCGCTCGGGAATATCCGCCCATGACGCACCGGTTCAAAGCATGGACCCGCGCCTGTGCCGTCAACCTTGCAGACGCTCGCCGACGCGGTGATCGAATGAGGTCTCATTGCTGCGGTGCATGAGTCTGCTTTTGGCAGATACTGTTGCCCCTCCGGCATCCAACGATAAGAACTTTTGCGAAAGGCGCTGCAGGCCGAGGCGGCCGCCCGCTTGGACGAACAGCTCTTAGCCCCAAGCCTATAAGACTCGCCGGACATGAGCACGCAGCGGCGCATCAAGACAACTAGCGAGGCGAACTTAGTCCGGGTCGCCCTTTATCTGCGGGCATCTACTGGTCGACAGGCCGAACATGATCCTTCGATTCCCGATCAACGCGCTCAGCTCTTGGCTTGGTGCGAAGCAAATTCTTGAATCAGCGGCTGAGTTTGTGGAGCCTGGTGCTTCAGCCACTGACGACAGACGCCCAGTTTTTCAGCAAATGATTGAACGTGCTTGTGATGGCGAGCATGCGTTCGATGTGATTGCGGTTCACAGCTATAGCCGGTTCTTCCGCGATGCCTTCGGGCAAGAATTCTACCTGCGCAAACTCGCCAAGCACGGCTATCGCTTGATCGAAGTTGAAAAGCGCGGCACCAAAGTCAAGAAAGCGCTGGCGATCGACGCCGTTGACTCTGAGACAGTACGACTGATTTTCAAACTCTATCTCTACGTTGCCGAGGTGGATGATGTCCTGAGAGATCGCCTCAATATGCTCAAGATGTTACCGAGGAGTTTGGGGAAAGCATGCCTCATTGATCTTCATTGCGTTTCAGCGCGACCGCCCAAACCTGGTCTGCCAAAGACTCGGAAAAACACTCGGGCGATCGTGCAGAGCCGGTGAACGACTACGGATCACTCGCCGCCATTTCGTGCGTTATTCCTTCAACGCTTCCTCGCGCTTGGGCCTGATAGCGGGCAGCATGATCAGCGCGATGGCGATGGCGGCGGCGGCCAGCAGGCCGCTCGACAATGGCGACGTCACGAACACCGTGCTGTCGCCCCGCGACAGAACCATGGCGTGGCGGAAATTCGCTTCGATCGCCGGTCGCCCTGCCACTCCCATAAACGCGAGCAAAGCGCTCGCGCGCCACTGGCCGGCCATCCTCCCCGCCGCGGTTGGAAGGGTCATTATGGGGTGCGTGCGAAGGCAAGGCCGCATGAAGGCGAACCCGGCTTCTGTGGGATGGGATCACCGCGTCATGCGTCACACCAGATCCGCCGCCACGGTGCGCTCCAGCGTCGCCAGCGATCGATTGATTGACTGGAGGGAGCGCCGCGAGTGATAGCGGCCGCCATCAGGCTGCCTTTCTCCATGATGGCGAGGAACGCCTCAATATCATTCAGCCGATCTATGACCATTCTACCGAATTGCGGAAAGGTCTATCCGTGTTTGCATCAATTGTCTCGCGAGCCAGCAAACGCTACATCCGCGCTGGCTTTGCGAGAAGAGGACGTCGCATGGACGTCATGGACCTTGAGAACATCGACGCCAACGCGCGCCGATCTTCGATCCCCAAGGTGTCGCCAGGCGGGCAACCTTCGCGCCGCGACACATGTATATGGCGGTGCCGGTGGACGCCGAGACCCCTGGGGTCGCCCTTGTGTGGTCCGCAACGAAGCGGCAAGGCGATGGCAGCTTTTGCCGCCCTGAAACGCAAAATTCAAATCAGATGTGAGACAGGTCACATCGGTACAGCTCTTTTTGCTCTAGTCAACCGCCTCGGGGCAGGACCTGAAGCGAATGGAGATGACGCATGAAGCGCCTTGTCCTTTCTCTAATTGCCGTGCTGATCGCGGCAGGTGCCGCGGCCAGCGTACTTAAATCGAACGCGTTCTTTCCCTTCAACAAGAGTGGCATGCCGCCAATTCAAGAGCTCCAAACCGCGGATAGATTAGGCAGGCTCCCGATCCAGGACTTTGAGGACCGCTCGTTGGTTTTTCCGAGGGAGTCCAAGGAATAGCCGACGCCGATCGTGGCGAGCCCTCGCGACTCCTGTTGTATGCGCGGATGGACGTCGTATAATTTGCCAAATTAACGCCGTGCATCGGGGATTGTTATGAAGGCGTTCGTGTTGGCCTGCGCGGCTGCCATCCTCATAGCCGCCGTCGCCGTAGTGGTTCTCAACGAGTTGCAGGAGCCTGTTCAACAGGCGTTTTCGACATCGGGGGTTCGGCTGTAGGTCAACCCTGCGAATTGCAGTCGACCTTCGCTGCGATGCCAGCGCGGCGCGGCGGAGAGTTCTTGACGTCCTGCAGTACGGCTCTTATTCCGCAGCCGTCGCCGGTTGCGGCTGGGCGTCATTGGGGCGGGTTCGCGCCATCTCCTCTTCGAGCCACAGGGTGTGGTGCTCGCGTGCCCAGTTGACGTCCACCGTGCCCGAGCCCATCGCCTCGAAAGCGCCTTCCATGCCAATGGTGCCGATGTAGATGTGCGCGAGCATCGCGGCGACAAAGAGCACCGCGACAATGGAGTGCACGATCTGGGCCGTCTGCATCCCCTCGATGCCGGTGACATAGAAGGGGAACATCAGTTCGTAACCGGTCGCGGCAACCAACCCGCCCCCGATCACGACGATCCAGTAGATCGCCTTTTGACCGGCATTAAACCGATAGGCCGGCGGATGATCGTGGCCGACCAAGCCGCCTCCCCGCTTGATCCAGTCGATATCCACCTTGTTGGGAATGTTGCCGGCGATCCACATCAGAAAAATCAGGACGACGCCGATCGTAAACGGGAAGCTGAGGTAGTTGTGGGCGTACTTCGCCCATTGCGACCACTCGGAGAAGGCCTCGAACCCTATCAACGGCAGCAGCAGCGGCCGGCCGAAGGTGATGTTCAACCCGGAGAGCGCGAGAATGATGAAGCAGGTCGCGGTCATCCAATGCACGAAGCGCTCGAACGTGGTGAAGCGCACGATGCTGCGCCCGGACCGTCCGCTCTCGAGGCGGACCATGCCGCGGCTGAGATAGAAGATCACCAGCACCGCCAGCACGCCGAGAATGGCGATGCCGCCGACCCAGCGCAGCGTGACATTACGGAACTCCCGCCAATCGCGGCCCGCCGGCTGTTCGAGCACGCCTGATCGCTGATCGGGAATGCTGACGCGGCCCTGAATCCTGTTCAGCTCCTGCAGGAGCTGCTGCTCCTTGACCGAGCTCGCGGTCGGATTGACCTGCTGGGCGCTGGATGGCGCCGGTGCTGCGGCAACCAGCAACAGAAGAAGCGCCCAGCCGCCAAAAGCCAGGCGGCTAAATCGTCCAATTGAGCCCATGAGCTCCTCCTCCCCGGTATTATGCGCCCGCGAGACCGTCAGGATTCGATCGTCTCCCGATAGGCGGTCTTCCAGCCCCATGCACCCGAGCCGTAGCCGCGTTTCATCACGCGCTCCTTGTAGATCTGGGCGATGATTTCGCCGTCGCCGGCCAGCAGCGACTTGGTCGAGCACATCTCGGCGCAGAGCGGCAGCTTGCCCTCGGCCAGACGGTTCGCCCCATATTTATCATACTCCTCCTTGCTGCCGTCGGCCTCGGGGCCGCCGGCGCAGAAGGTGCATTTGTCCATTTTGCCGCGCGAGCCGAAATTGCCGACTTTTGGATATTGCGGCGCGCCGAACGGACAGGCGTAGAAGCAGTAGCCGCAGCCGATGCAGAGATCCTTGGAGTGCAACACGACGCCATCGGCCGTCGTATAGAAGCAGTTCACCGGACATACAGCCGCGCAGGGCGCGTCGGCGCAGTGCATGCACGCCATCGATATCGAGCGCTCGCCGGGCTTGCCATCGTTGATGGTCACGACACGGCGCCGGTTGATGCCCCAGGGCACCTCGTGCTCGTTCTTGCAGGCCGTGACGCAGGCGTTGCATTCGATGCACCGGTCAGCGTCGCAGAGAAATTTCATCCGAGCCATGTGAGTTGCTCCTTAAGCCGCGACGATCTGACAAAGGGTGACCTTGGGCTCCTGCATGCCGGTCGCCGGGTCATATCCGTAGGTGGTGATGGTGTTGGCGCTTTCACCCAGCACGATCGGGTCGGTGCCCGCCGGATAGTTCTTGCGAAGGTCGGCACCGCCAAGCCAGCCGCCGAAGTGGAACGGCATCCAGGCGACGCCCTTGCCGACGCGCTCCGTGACCAGCGCTTTCATCCTGGCTTTCGATCCGTTTTCGGCGCCGCTCACCCAGACCCAGCCGCCGTCCTTGATGCCGCGATCGGCGGCATCCGCCGAGTTGATCTCGATGAACATGTCCTGCTGCAGCTCTGCGAGCCACGGGTTGGTGCGCGTCTCCTCGCCGCCGCCCTCGTACTCGACAAGACGACCCGAGGAGAGGATAAGCGGGAATTGTTTTGCAATTCCCCTGTCGATTGCAGCCTTTTGCACCGAGAAGCCGAGATTGGGCACTCGGAACTGCTTGGCGTCGGGCAGTGTCGGATATTTCGACACCAGGTCGACACGCGGCGAGTAGATCGGCTCACGGTGCACCGGAATCGGGTCCGGCAGGCCAAATGCGTTCATGCGAGCCTTGCCGTTGCCGTAGGGCACGCAGCCATGCATCAGCGCCACGCGCTGAATTCCGCCCGACAGATCGAGCGACCATGAGACGGTGTCGGGATTGTTGCCATTGACCTTGTTGATCATCGCCACTTCGGCGTCGGTCAAATCCTTGTCCCAGCCAAGCTTCTTCAGGCTCGCCAGCGTGAATTCCGGATAGCCGTCCGTGATCCCGGAATCCTTCGAGTAGGAGCCGTCCGCCAGCAGGCTGACCTTCCGCGTCGTGCCATCCGGAAGCTTCTCCTCGCGCTCGATCCCAAAACGAGGCCGGAACGTGCCGCCGCCATCCATCACATGGAGATTGGTGTTGTAGAGCAGCGGTGTACCGGGATGCTTCACTTCGGGCGAGCCCCAGCAAGGCCACGGCAGGCCGTAATAGTCGCCGCCGACCTCCGGATCGTCCTTTGGCGCCCGCATGGTCACCAGGTCGAACTTGTGCTGATTTTTCATGTGCGCCTTGAGGCGCTCGGGCGACTGCCCACAATAGCCGGTCGACCAGCTCCCGCGGTTCATCTCGCGAAGCACATCCTCGGCGTCCGGTAGATTGTTCTCGACCTTGATGTTCTTGAACATCTTGTCGGCGAAGCCGAACTTCTTCGCCATCAGGTAGATGACCTCGAGATCGTCCTTCGATTCAAAGATCGGCTTGACGATCTGCTCGCCCCACTGGAGCGAACGGTTCGAGGCAACGCGCGAGCCCGTGCATTCAAACTGGGTGGCCAGGGGGAGAAGGTAGACGCCATCCTTGCGTCCGGCCTCCACGGAGAGCGATGTCCAGGTGGTCGGATGCGGATCGGCAACGACAAGCAGTTCGAGCGCCTTCAGACCTTTGAGGGATTCGGGAATGCGCGTGATGCTGTTGCTGGCGTGTCCCTGTACGAGCACCGCCTTGATATTGTCCTTTTGCGCAATGTCGGTCCTCGGCAGGATTGTCGCGTCGAACCACCTTGTCAGCGGGATGCCGGGCGTTTCCATCTGCTTCTTGTCGTCGAAGCGGGAAACCAGATCGCCGTAATCGACTTCCCAGACCCGCGCCCAGTGCTTCCAGGCGCCTTCGGCCAGTCCATAGTAGAACGGTAGCGTCACGATATCGAGCCCGACATCGGTCGCGCCCTGGACGTTGTCATGGCCGCGGAAAATATTTGCGCCCATTCCAGGGCCGCCGACGTTCCCTGTCAACAGCAGCGCAATGCAGCTCGCGCGCACATTGGCGGTGCCGACCGTATGCTGGGTCTGCCCCATGCACCAGATCAGCGTCGCGGGCTTTTCGGTGGCGAACATCTTGGCGACATGCTCAAGCTGCGCACCGGGCACGCCGCTGACGCGTTCGACTTCGTCCGGCGTCCACTTCTCGATCTCCTTGCGAACGTCATCGAAGCCATAGACGCGTTGCCGGATGAACTCCTTGTCCTCCCAGCCATTCTTCAGGATGTGCCACATCATTCCGTAGAGCACCGGGATATCGGTGCCGGGCCGCAGCCGCACATACTCGGTCGCATGCGCCGCGGTCCTTGTCAGCCGCGGATCGACGACGACGAAATTGGCCCGGTTCAACTCCGCGCCCTCCAGCAGATGCTGCAGCGAGACAGGATGCGCCTCCGCTGGATTGCCGCCCCAGATGATCAGCGTCTTCGAATTCCTGATGTCGTTGAAGCTGTTCGTCATCGCGCCGTAGCCCCAGGTGTTGGCCACGCCGGTCACGGTTGTCGAATGGCAGATGCGCGCCTGATGATCGGTATTGTTGGTGCCCCAAAACGCGCCGAGTTTGCGGAACAGATAGGCGCCTTCGTTGGTCATCTTGGCCGAGCCCAGCCAATAGACGGAATCGGCGCCGGATTTCTCACGGACCTGCATGAACTTGTCGCCGATCTCGTTGATCGCGGTATCCCAGGAGACGCGCGTCCACTGGCCGTTGACAAGCTTCATTGGATAGCGGAGCCGCCGCTCACTGTGCACAAGCTCGCGCACCGAGGCGCCCTTGGCGCAATGCGATCCCCGATTGATCGGGGAATCCCAGCTCGGCTCCTGCCCGATCCAGACCCCGTTCAGCACTTCCGCGGTGACGGTGCATCCGACCGCGCAATGCGTGCAGATGCTCTTGCGCACGGTTGCGCCCGAGGTGAGCGGACCGGCCATGGCCGCCTCCGCCTTGCGGACGCCGCCGACCGACAAGGCGGTCAGGGCGGCAAGGCCGCCGCCGGCAAGACCGGATCGGCGCAGGAAGGTGCGGCGATCGAAGCCGCCGGATTGATCGGCCAGGCTGTTTGCGACTGATCCGCGCGATGCAGAGTCGGAACGCTGGACTTGTGTTCGCTTGATCAGCACGGCCGCCTCCTTCAGGCAGGATAACGATTGACGCGGTAATATGCCTTCACGTGATCGGTTTCCTTGTAGCGCGCCTTACGCTTCTCATCGTTATTTTCGCTGTCGGCCTGCGCAGGCGCCGTCAACGGCGCCGCCAGCGTCGCACCGGCACCGACTGCGCCGATGCCGACCTCGCGAAGGAAGTCGCGGCGGCCGACGGTCAGTTTCTTTTCGTCCTTCATCGCATCCTCCCGGACCAGCAGCCCTGGTCAGTTCGCGAACGTAAATGCTTCCGCTTCGATTTCGAGGAACAGGCGCCCGAGCGACCCGACAGGCCTGTAAAACTTGGCACCTGCCGCATTCCCCATGTCGGCAAACAAGCGGCCCATCCAGCGCGACACGTGCCTCTCGAAGAAGCCGCGCTGAGCTTCCGGCGACGCCGGAAAGCGAGCGGACGCAAGCCCCGCCATGATCTCGCAGAGCGTTGCGGCATGATCCTCCGGTTCGGAACTATTCTCGGCCCGCTCGATACTGAGCGTCGCAAGATCCTCGCGCAGGCGCGACAGCGGACGCTCGTTGAGAAAGCCCGTCAGATAATACGATGCGTAGGGCAGCAATTCGCCGCGCCCGAGGCCAACGAACAGATCGAAATATTCGCGTTCGACCTCGGCTGCGGTAACCTTCGATGCGGCCTCCGCCAGCGCGGCATGAGCATGCCCGAGCGGCGTCCCATCGTCGCGCAGCTCTGCGATCTGATCGAGCAGCGCACGCGATGGCACAGACGACAGCAAAGCAGCTAGCAGCGAATATTCCTGCGCGCGCCCGGCGTCGACGGGATCAACAGCATCATTGGGCGCGGGAATATCGTCAAAGAGATCTGGGCGAAGTATTTTGCGCGACACGCCAGTCGCGGCTTCAACTGCAATGACGCGTTGTGCAGGCACCTTGTCCCAGTTGGAAACCAAGGACTGGGCAATGCCGATCTTACGAGCGAGCTGGACTACGCCACCTGCCGCGTCAATGGCACGAGTAAGGCCCGCATCGCGCACGTGGACCTCCATCCCGAGAAGCGCCAAAGCACCCGATCGCCCCTTCTGCAACCAAGAGTAAACGGCAGCTCCGATGCGGTCAATTAGTTCGATGCGATAGCCTTTGGTCGAAGCCTAGCGCGGCAACGCACCGCCGTGCGTTCGGCGTCGGATGACAGTCTCGTCGCTCTTGACGTTTTGAGCGATTTCCCGTTGCGGCGCAGCAGAACTTGGCGAGGAATCCTCCGTGGTCGCCTCGCCGATCAGGCTGCGATCGGCGATCACTTCTGCGCGATGCGATGCCGGCGTTGGCTCTGAATCAGCCGGCTGCCCCTCGTCTCTCGGTTCTGCGGACGAATTCGGGAGGTTCTGAGCAACCCGCCGCACCCCTCCCACGATCCGTTCAACAACTGCACTGAGTTGTTGCTCCGAAAAGTCAAGCGGCCCGAAACCGGGCATGGCATTCGGGTCGTTGAAGTCCCAGGCGTTCTCCGCGAGGCCCACAAAATCGCGGATCGCCGGATCGGCTGACCAGGCGCGACGAAGCGCCGCACGGCCGAGCTCCTGCGGGATGCCATTGCGCAGGTATGCCGTGATGTCGGTAGCCGCCGTAATCGAGTCGATCGGCGGCAAGCTCGAAAGATCCACCTCTTCGCCGACAGGATGTTCGGCCGCGACCGACGGCGCCGGATTCGGCGCCTCGGCTGGCGCCGCCGGCTGCGGGCCATCCGCGGCCGCCCTCGCCTCGCGCTTGCGGCGAGACCAGCGCGCGAGAAATTCTTCCTCGCTCATTCGTGTCCGCCTCCATGATGACGCCGCGCCAGCACCTCGGGATCGGCGCGGCGTTGCTTTCGCTTGACGAATTCCCTTTCGACATGGTGCTCGGCGATGAACTGCTCAATCGCATCGAGAACAGTTTCGGGCATAGGTACCGCTTCGACCAGATTGGCGCCGGCTTCGGTGAAGGCTTCTCCCTCCGCGGGATCAGCGGTCACCGCCGAAAGAGCGTAAGGCCACGTGCCCTCCGATGGACTCAACACGATCCAGATACTGGGCGTGCCGGAGCAAATATTGTCGCGATAACGCGCCGTCTCGGAACGGTAGAGATCGACGGTGGCGCTGCCGGCATAATAGAGTGTCGTCTCATCCTGCTCGCGCAGCACCGTCCATGGCTTCATCTCCGGCTCATCCGGCAGCACGCCGATGCCGCGCCAGACAAAAGCGGTCCACGGCGAGTCCGCCGTGCGGCGCTCGACCACCACGCCCAGGGAAATGCGCAGCAAAGGTATCGCGGCAGGGCTCAACTCGCAGCCTCCAGGTGCTGGACTGGCAATCCCGTCAAAAGATTCTGCGGCTTCATCCGGACGATCTGCTCCGATGTCATTGCTAGGATCAGATAGACCGGCTCGCGATCGAGCGTGTCAGCCACGAGCGCCGCGTCGGCAACGTCGAGGCGGAACAGCGCCAGCACGCGACCCGCGGTCCGGTCGTCGAGGGTCTCACCATGCCAAAGCTGGTCGCCGATGCGAGTAGCTTCGGCATCGAGCCCGATGTACCAGGAAAGTTTTGCATTGTGCAATTCAACGAGCGGCTCGATTGCGACTTCGATCCCGAGCAGGTGGTAAATCCAGCGCGTCATGGCTTCTGAAAGCGCTGCTGGCCCTCGCTTGCCGCCGGTGAGATCGAGTCCCATGTCGAACTGGTCGCTACGCTGCCAGTAGCTGCCCGCGTTCCGCTCGCTGAGAACGTCGACTTGTGCGTCGGTGGCCGCACCCAGCATCGACATCAGCGATAGCACCGGCGTCGGGCTGCTTTCGCCGATGATCTCCTCATCACCAAGGAGGAGCGAATGTTCGTGCGGCATGATCCGCTGGGGCCGGAAGAACAATTCGGCAGCGCGAAGCACGAACGGATCTTCGCAGCCATCCAGCACATTACGCAGAATCACATGCACGAGCTGATTGACGAACAGCGGCGGCAATACGACCGATCCCGGGCGGAGCAGCGCGAGATAGGCCGCTTCCAGCGTCGGGTACCGCAGCAGCAGGTCCCGAAACGCCAGCACGAATTGCCAATTCTCTCGCGCATCGGAATCGGCGATCACGGCAACTTCGTCCGCACCAACCGGCCGGCGCGGATCTGCGAATAAATCCCGACGCAATCGGCGCTCGATCGCGCAGGCGTCATCCGGCGGCATCAGCTCGGGACGCGCAAAATAGGCTTTCAAGAATTCGTCCGTCACCACAAGCCCCCCGCCCGCATTCCGATCGAGCAGATTATGGCCGCAGGAGTTCCAAAAATCCTTCATCGGTGCCGCGGCTCCAGGCTCATATCCGCCAGATTGAGATCGCTGTCGGGCCTGGGATCTTCATGCTCGACCTCAATGAACGAGAACGCCTTGCCGTGACCGGCTTCTTCCCGCCGCTGCAATGTCCGAAAAGCTTCACGGACCTCGCCGTCGGCCGCCGTACGGTGGACCGCGATCAACGTGTCGACGGGATGCGTGCACAGCGACTCCGCAAACGCCACTTCCTCTTCCGCGGCGAGCCGTGCGGTTCCGAGGTTCGGCGCACTGAAACGGTCGACAAGCTGCCCGGCAAGGAGTTCCACCAACGCCTCGCGATTCTCTTCGGTCGCATCAACGACCTGAACCAGCGTCGACCATCCCCAAGACCGCACCCCGAGGAAACCGCCGCGGAAGGCCCAGCGATCCTTGCCCTGAAGCTTTGCCGGGTCGCGATCGCAGAAGCGGAACGCGCCGGAGACAGCCCAGTCGCCGGGCTCGGCCGATATGTCGAATACGAACGTATCGGATGGATCGAGCACGATGGTGCGCAACAGCTTCAAAGCCGCGGTCCCCCTAATTTTTCATCGAGCCAGGAGGGCGCTGCCAATGCCTTCACCAGCTCCCGCCGTTCGGTCTCGTCCGTATCGAGCCGGTGCGCGATCAGATCGCCATTCCCCTCGATCCGACGCGTGATCCGGCGTTCACGCGGCAGCCGGCTCAGAAATTCCCGTGCCACGCCGTCGAAGCCGTCAGCCTGCCAGATGTGGATCGCCAGCATCAGATGCCGGGCGAAACTTTCTGTCACCTGAACCGCACCCGCCTCGCCAAAACCCTCCTGGTCCAGCGCGGACGCGAGCGGATGAACGCCGGCTTCTTCGTCAGTCATTGCTACGGTTCGGACCATGGCGCCGAACACCAGCCAGGCCGGCGGCTCGTCTTCCTTGGCGGAGGAAGACCAGCCGAGCCGTCCGCCGCCGACGAGACCACCGTCGATACGGATCGCATCCGGCCAGTCGATCGTTATCTCCTTGTTCGGCGGCGCATAGGCCCGCAAGGCGTTGGTCAGGGCCACCATGCCCGCGTAGAAGGCCCGCCGCGCCGCGCACAGGGGCTCGCTGGGTTCGAGCACGACGGCGAACTCGGCGAGGTCGAACCGCCCCACATAGACCAGCGTACCGGCGCCGCTCTCTTCGGCGATATCGACCGCGTGGGCAAAGGCATCACGGCTTTCGCGCAGCCTCACCAGAGTGAACGGCGGAGGCAGATCGATCGGTTCCGGTGCGGAGGCGCTGGTGCGTGCTGTCCGCGACAGTTGGTCCTCCCGCTTCCTTTTCCTCTCTTCAATGAATAGTCTATCCGAGCTGGACCAGCGGCGCGAGTCCGCCGGTTTGAGCGGAGCGATCAGCCAGCATGGCACAGCCTCCGAAAACGATCCTGATGTGCTCGTGTGAAGACACGATGCACCTTGATACGTCTGCCGTGCGTCGGGCATGCCGCAACAGCGAGATCGCAACTTTCCATCAGTTGTGCCGGGCCGAGCTCGATCAGTTTCGCAATGCGGCAAGGACAGAGGGCGCACTGATCGTTGGCTGCACCCAGCAGGCCCCGCTGTTCTCCGACGAGGCGGGCGAGCGCTCGGAGCATATCGATTTCGTGAACCTCCGCGAGACGGCAGGCTGGTCCAAGGAAGGAGCCTTGGCGGGGCCGAAAATGGCAGCGCTCCTCGCTGCCGGCTCCGAGCCCGCACCCGCTTATCCGCTCGTTACCTTGTCGAGCGAAGGCGTCATCCTGATCTACGGCCGCGACGAGACTGCAGTCGAAGCCGGCAAACTGCTCGCCGATCACCTCGACGTCACGGTCATGATTACGAAACCGGCCGAGATCGTGCCGCCGCCCACGGCATTGTTCCCGATCGTCAAGGGAACTATCCGCAACGCCAGGGGTCATTTCGGCGCGTTCGAACTCACCATCGACGATTATGCGGTGCCGCGCCCCTCCTCGCGCGACGCCTTCATTTTCGAGGCTGCCCGCAACGGTCTGACCTCGCGTTGCGACCTGTTGTTCGATCTGTCGGGAGGTCCGCCACTTTTCCCGGCGCATGACCTGCGCGACGGCTATCTGCGCGCCGATCCGCGCGAGCCGGCGGCGATGTTGCGCGCCGTGCTCAAGGCGCGCGATCTCATCGGAAGCTTCGACAAGCCGAGATACATCAATTTCACCGCGGAACTCTGCGCCCATTCGCGCTCAAAACTGACGGGCTGCCATCGCTGTCTCGACCTTTGCCCTACGGCTGCGATTACGCCGGACGGCGATCACGTCAGGATCAGCGCAGAGATCTGCGCCGGGTGCGGCCAGTGTGCGGCTGCGTGCCCGACCAGCGCGGCTTCCTATGCGCTGCCGCCCGCCGATACGCTGCTGCACAAGTTGCGCGCGATGCTACTGACCTATCGCGAAGCAGGCGGCGCGAGCGCAATCGTGCTGTTCCACGACGGTCAACACGGCACCGCGCTGATCGATGCGCTCGCCCGTCATGGCGGCGGCCTGCCGGCGAACGTGCTGCCGCTGGCCGTCAATGAAGTGACGCAGGTCGGCCTGGAAGCGATTGTGGCGGCGTTCGCCTACGGCGCGGCGGGTGTACGCTTCCTGCTGCGGGCAAAACCGTTGCACGACGTGACGGGGCTATTCCAGACCATGGCAATGGCCGATGCCATTGCTTCCGGACTTGGATTTGCAGGATGCCGCGTTTCGACGATCGAAACCGACGATCCGGATACGCTTGGCGAAACATTGCGGGGGATGGAACCCGCTTCCGCGGTTCAGCACCCCGCCACCTTCAAGACGGTGGGCAAGCGGCGCGACCTGCTTCGCTTCGCCTTGAGCGAACTGCACCGCGTCGCCCCGGCTCCGACGGATGTCGTTGCCCTGCCCGAAGGCGCGCCGCTCGGTGCAATCAGCGTCAATATCGACGGATGCACGCTTTGCCTGTCCTGCGTGTCGGTCTGTCCGACCGGCGCGCTTCGCGACGATCCGGAGCGTCCTGCGCTCAAATTCGTCGAAGACGCCTGCGTGCAGTGCGGGCTATGCCAGAGCACATGCCCGGAAAAAGTCATTACGCTGAAGCCGCAGATCGATTTCCGCGCCACCCAGGCGAGAGCCCAAATCATCAAGGAAGAAGAACCTGCGCTTTGCATCCGCTGCAACAAGCCGTTTGGCGTCAAGAGCACGATCGACCGGGTCGCAGCCAAGCTCGAGGGCCGGCACTGGATGTTTCCCGCGGGCGACAAGCGGCTGGATACAGTGAGAATGTGCGCCGACTGCCGCGTCATCACCATGAGCGAGCAGCAATTCGATCCGTTCGCCGGCGTATCCGAGCGTACCCCGCCCCGCACGACGGACGATTATTTGCGCGAACGTGAAACCAAAGAATAGCTATTTGGCCGTCGCACGCGCCAGGAAGTCGGTGAGCGCCTTGCGGTCGTCCGGCGATCCGATGCGCTGGTCCGGCATTTTGGTGCCGGGCGTATAGGCGTTCGGGCCGACCTCGAACAGCTTTGCCACGGTCTCCGGCGTCCAGACGATGTCCATGCCTTTCAACGCCTCGGAGAAGCGGTAGCCGGGCACCGACGCAATCCTGCGGCCGTACAATCCGGCAAGCGTCGGGCCTGCGCGCGGCGTCTCCTTCCCGGACAGGGTGTGACAGGCGATGCAGGCCCTGAACATCTCAGCGCCATGATCTCCGGCATAGGCCGCCAGTGGATCGCCTGGCGCGCCAGTCAGGGACGAACCGATTGGATCGCCTGTCAGCGCATTCCAGCGTCGGATCGTGCCGTCGGCGCCACCCGTCAGCAATGTCACATCGTCGGGCAGGAACGCCACTGACCACACCGGCGAACCGGGACCAATGAGCGTTCGTGCAACACGTCGCGCCTTGCGGTCGACGACAGCCGCGGCACCGCCAATTCCTGCTGCCGCGATCAACATCCCATCCGGGGAGATCGCAAGCGCGACAATCGCTGTCGGGCCAGCTTGCACCTCGCCGGCTTCCCTGCCTCCAGCCGTCAGAAAGCGCACCTTCCCGTCGGCACCGCCCGCTGCGATCTCGCCGTCGGCGGCGACTGCCGCCGCATTCAATGGCGATGGAAGCGTGATGACCTCCGGCGCGCCGTCCGGCAGCGGCCAAATTCTGAGCGTAGCGTCATAGCCGACACTGATCAGCGCTTTTCCGTTCGGCGTGAATGCGACGCCGTTGACGTTCTGCGTATGGCCTTCCAAGACGCGCTGCGCACCACCTGCAAGCGACCAGAGCCTGATCGTGCGATCCCACGATGCGGAAGCGAGCAGCGAACCATCGGCCGAGACGGCAAGTCCTACGATTGGCGCGCGATGGCCTTCGAAAACCTGGTCCGGCTGCTGGCGGCCAGCGGTCCAGACGGCTATCCGTGCGTCTGCACCAGCCGTCGCCATGCGACCATCCTTCAGGAACGCAACCGCATTCACCGCATCCGAGTGGAAGCGAAGCACCTGCTCTGCGGATTCGCCAGCAAGCGACCATCGGATCGCGGCCGTGTCGAAACTACCAGAGAGGACACTTTTGCCATCGGCCGAAACGGCGACCGCCCGCACCGGCCCGCCATGACCAGTCAGTTGCGCCTGCGCCGATCGTGGATCAACCGCCCACAGAACGGCAATCGTGCAGAGACAAAGGCCCCAACTCATCGACGGTCCCGGCAGCCTTGAGGAAGCGGACCGGCCGATCATAGTGCCCGAATCCGTATCGGGACAGGAGGCATCCCTGCCATTTTGATCCGCAGGCCAAAGACCGGCCAAACATCCTCTCACCATTGTCCGCGGCCTCACCGGGAGCCTCACCCCACGGTCGACTGCCTGCTCGCCGGGTGGGAACATCCGGAGCTGTACTGACGCGATCTCTCGCCCGGGAAATGGCGCCATAAGTTCCCTGCGTCTTGGAAATTGGCTCCGGTTGATTTCATGGATACTTCGTCGAACGGCCCACTCAAGAGCACGTCCCTCGCCTTCCCAAGCCTCTCGTCCTGCGCGGATCAAGGATCACACACAACCCCGAGCGATGCCAACGGATCCAACCATCGGGTATCCATCGGAGAAACGGGCGCCGAGCCTTCGACCTTCAGGGCGGTCGGTAAGCAGCGCGATCTGCTCCGCTTCGCGGGCGCAGCATAGTGGCCGGGAGCTGGGAAGTTCAAACTAAGAGCTCGTCTTCCCTTCCATGAAGAGCTGGCAGGGATAGGATCAGCTTGCCGTTTGCACGTGTTGATCGCTCTAATTGCCTTGAACGGCGGTCCGCCAGCGAATATCGTAAAGTTTAGATGGCTGGGGACGATAACATTGCTAGTCCGCCGGAACCTACATTCTAAATTGCTTTCATTGGGCCGAGCGCTTCGAGACCTGGCGTCGTCAAATGACAATGAGGCCCCCGCAGAGACTTCACCCTTGCTCATCTACAGCGCTGTGGTGCTTTCGCTGCTGTTGGCCATGTTGGAAATAGACTTGCACGGCACCGAACTCCAGTCACTGGGGCTGCTTAGCGACCCTTACGGCGTCAGTCCATATTGAAGAGTCCCTAGGCCGCCTGACTGTGCTCATGCATTCGCCGCTACTGGAGAGCACGACGGCGCGCACTCTCAACCAGCAAGCCGACCAGTCCCAAAAACAAGATCAACCCGCTCCCGTGGACATGTTCGAGCTGTCCGGAGAACAGCCACATGAGGTGTGTGTACCGAAAACTTAGCTCGGGCGTAGTGGTGATGAAGTCCGCCTAGGATGGCAAGTGACCTGACCACCGGTTCGC
>Ga0137403_10003299_pt1 | contig 19404 bp, 14 predicted proteins | sample CZOMad2_1_16fung_FD_122057 | JGI IMG/M metagenome (GOLD analysis project Ga0137403, IMG submission 122057) | Vadose zone soil fungal communities from Angelo Coast Range Reserve, California, USA - CZOMad2_1_16fungal (Hybrid Assembly) | ecosystem: Environmental > Terrestrial > Soil > Vadose zone...
CAATCTACGGCGGCACATTTGATCCGATTCATCACGGCCATCTTATCGTTGCACGCGAGGCGCGTGAGAGACTCGGTGCTGACGAAGTGATCTTTGTTCCCGCTCGGGTATCACCGTTTAGAAAGGCCGCGCCTGTTGCGAGAGACGAAATACGGTTGTTGATGATTCAAGCCGCGATTGAAAAGGAACCGGGATTTGCCATGGACGATTGCGAACTGCGGCGGCCGCCACCTTCCTATACCATCGATACCGTCGAGCAAATTCGGCGACTCAAAGGTGTTGCCACGATTTACTGCCTGATCGGCGAAGATAACGTCGGCAAGCTGACAAAATGGCGTCGCTTCGCCGACCTGGAAAAAATGGTTCGGTTTGTCGTTCTCGATCGCACGGGCCAACAACCGAGCCATGTCCACCCGGTTATTCGCCGCAAAATCGATATTTCTGCGACGGAGATCAGAAAGAGAGTTGCCACTGGCCGGTCGATTCGATATTTCGTACCGCCAGCAGTGGAAGAGATCATTCGCCGCGAAAAACTTTACCTGGAGCAACCGAAATAACCCCGGAAAATTTAGCTAGAACCTGCGCCGAGCTCGCCGCAAATAAAAAGGCGGAAGACATCGTCGTCCTCGACCTGCGCGCGATCTCGACGTTCACGGATTTCTTCGTGATTTGCTCGGCGACGTCCGAGCCGCAGCTAAAAGCAATCGCAAACGAAATTGAGACGCGTTTGCGAGAGGACCATTCCATGCGGCCCGTGGCGATTGACGGGTTTCCCGCAAGCCAGTGGATCGTGCTCGATTATCTGCAAGTCGTCGTCCACATTTTTCACCGGGACAAACGATCTTTTTACAGCTTGGAAGACTTGTGGGGCGACGCGCCCCGCCTCGAATGGGAAGCGGCCGCCGCGCACTGACTGCGGTACAGCGATTTTACAAATGTTGTAGCCACCGGCCTGCGGCCGGTTGGGCTTGGCGCGGCTTTTCACACCAAGGAGGACGGCCCACAGGGCCGTGGCTACAGCGGCTATAGTTTTTGACTCGCCTCTATTTCTTCGGCGACGGAGGAGCTGCCGGGCTGGGAGCTTTCGCCGCACCTGCAGGGGCAGGTGTGGGAGCGGGCTTGGCATCCAGCAGTTCCACTTCAAAAATCAGAGTCGAATTGGCGGCGAGGTCTGGACTGACAGACCTTTCACCGTAGGCAAGGTTCGACGGGATAAACAACTGATATTTCGATCCCACTTTCATCAGCTGAAGCGCTTCGGTCCATCCCTTGATGACGCCGTTAACTGGAAAGGAAGCTGGTTGTCCACGCTTGTATGAACTATCGAACTCAGTCCCATTGATCAGAGTTCCGCGATAATTGACCGTAACAGTGTCGCTGGCCTTCGGCTGCGCTCCGTTGCCGTCTTTGAGGACTTTGTACTGCAACCCGCTGGCCGTTGTTTTCACGCCCTCTTTCTTCTTGTTTTCCTCCAAAAATTTTGCGCCTTCCGCTTTATTTTTCTCTCCTGAGTCCTTTTGTTTTTGTTCCATATCTTTTTCAAACGTTGCCATGACCTCCTTGACTTGATCGGGGTTCAATTGCGGCTTACCGGCGATGGAGTCTTTTATGCCGGCAGCCAGCATATCGGTATTAATATCAACCTTCTGCCGGGCGAGGTTAAACCCGATCTGCATGCCGATGCTATAGCTGACTTTGTCCTTTTGGTCCTTTAGTTGTGTCGATTTCTCTTGCCCAAACAAAGGCAATACCAGTAAGGATGCGCTGAAAATGACGATAAGTTGTTTCATAAAAGGTGTTTTTCGCGCGGATTCGGTTAAATGGATCGCCGCGGAAACTGGGACGCTAATAAATAAACGTCGTCCGTCAAGACCAGAGCGCCGCCCGCGATATGAAGGGTGTTACTTTTTGGCCGCGCTGGTTTTCGGCGCGCTCATTGCCCTTCTGCCGAATTCGCTACACGCGATCACTCTATCGCATGCTGACGTCCTGAGAATTGGAAAAAAAATCTGGCAAAACGAATGCAACGGAACAATTTCCGGACTCACTTCGTGGAACGGAGGCGAAGATTTCGCGTCGCTTGGCATCGGCCACTTCATCTGGTACCCAAAGGGGCGCCGGGGACCATTCGAGGAAAGTTTTCCCAAGCTCGTGAATTTTATTTCAAAACGCGGCGCGAAACTGCCAACCTTGCTTCTGGGAACTGGCGAAAAGCCGTGTCCCTGGAACTCGCGCACGGAGTTTCTTCAAGCTCAACATTCGACCGACATGAATCAATTACGCCAGTTCCTCGTCGATACGATCGATCTTCAGGCGGAATTTCTTATCGCCCGGTTAGAAAGCGCGCTGCCCAAAATGCTTGCCGAAGCGGCTCCTTCTGATCGAGCGAACGTACAGCAGCAATTCGAGCGTCTCACCAAAACTCCGCAGGGATGTTACGCCCTGGTCGATTACGTAAATTTCAAGGGAGAGGGCGTCCTGCGTACGGAACGTTACCAGGGCCAGGGGTGGGGCTTGCTTCAAGTCTTGGAAGCCATGCACGGCTCTTCGAACACCGGCGCGGTTGATGAATTCGCGAGGGCGGCAAAAGCAGTGTTGACCCAGCGAGTGCAAAACTCTCCGACCGAACGCCATGAATCCCGATGGTTATCGGGTTGGATTCGGCGGGTAAACAGCTACAATGGCGGCTAATTCTATGCGACTTTCGACGTTGATTCGGCTGCTTTTGCTGGCTGCGGTTGTGTCTTCTGCCAGCGGTCAATTTCACTTGGGACCGAAACCGCGACAACCGAGTCCTACGCCGCCTCCAATGCGCAAAGCCTCAACCTTCATTAGCAAGCAGGCACCGTTGAAAGTGAATCAGTCGTTGCTCAAACAAGCAACGCAGGACAACACGCGTATTGTCGTTTCGATTCCGAAACAGCGGGCTTACCTCATGATCGGAGACCAAATCGTCGCCGATGGCCCGGTCTCGTCTGGAAGACGCGGACACGAAACACCGAGGGGGCATTTCAACGTAATGGAAAAAGACCCTAATCATCACTCCAGCCTTTACGGTGACTTCGTGGACAGTTCCGGCCGTACAGTACGCGGCGGGGTCAGCGCGCGCAGTGATTCCGCACCGAGCGGAACGCACTTTGCCGGCGCGCCCATGAAATGGTTTCTTCGCCTCACCGGCGAAGGTGTCGGGATGCACATCGGAATTTTGCCTGGCTACCCGGCCTCGCATGGTTGCATCCGCGAATCCGTCGATGGGGCAAAATTGTTTTACGACTACGCGAAGGTCGGAACGTCAATAGATGTCGGTGACTACTGACGGAACGTTCACCTCCCCGCTCTGCGCGCCCATCCCGCAATGCTATGCTCCAATCAATTTTCTGCGTAGCAATTCCAACGCAGCCTGAGTAGCAATCTGCTTAAAGGTCTCGCGGTCGGTTGGAAAAAACAACTTCTTCGCGATCGTTTCGTCCGACGCGGCGAGAGCAATATAGACTGTTCCGACCGGCTTCTCCGGCGAGCCACCGCCCGGTCCGGCAACGCCCGTCGTAGCGAGCGCATAATCGGATCTCGCAGACGCACGCGCATGTTCGGCCAGCGCAGACGCGACCCGCTCGCTTACGGCACCGTGTTTCTCGATCAGCTGTGGATCGATATTCAGCATGTCGATCTTGGCCTGGTTAGCGTAGCAAACATAGCCTGCGAGAAAAACTGCCGATGCACCAGGCACATTTGTGGTGCGATTGGAAAGCAATCCCCCTGTGCACGATTCCGCAACGGCTAGTGTTTGATTCCGCTTCGCCAGCAGTTTTACGATTACTTCTTCGAGCGTTTCGTCCGCTGCAGAAAAGATTGAGGATCCGAGCGTCGATCTGACGATGGCGTCCGCTTGTTCGATCGCCTTTGGCTTTCCGACAATGCGCACGTCGACTTCGCCTGGACGCGCACAGTACCCCAGCTCGATTCCGGGGATGGCAAGCACGCGATCGCCAATCGCTTCCTCGACCAGCGACTCGCCCTTGTTCGCAATTTTATAGAGGCGCCGCTCAATGAAATCGGAATCCGGCACAATTGAACTCAGGATCGGCATCACAAATTTTTGAAACATCGGCTGAAGTTCGCGCGGAGGCCCGGGCAGCAAAAAAAGATGCGGAGACCGAATCTGCGGATTGATGTTGGCGCACAGATAAAGTCCTGGTGCGCTGCCATTCTCGTTGGGCAGCACCTCTGCGCCTGCGTGAACGTCAGCCTGCCGGGCGATACCAGGAGTCCATTTGATTCCGCGCATCCGGAGTCTTTGCCGGAGCGAAGCCAGCAACTCCGAAGATTGACGGAGCTCCAACGCGAGTAGTTCGGCAACCATCTCGCGTGTTATGTCGTCGGTGGTTGGACCGAGGCCCCCGGTCACAAAAAGAATCTCGCAACGTGGAAACAATTCGGCCAGCGTTTGTCGGATCGCGTCGGAATCGGGAACAGTGCGCCGCTCCTCGATCCGCAAACCCAGCGGAAGAATCGCGCGCGCAATGAACACAAGATGCGCATCCTGCACGTCTCCAAGCAAAAGCTCCGTGCCGGTGTTGAGAAGGATGACGCGCATGACCAAAAGGTGGAACGTTAAAAAGTTACAATGTTACAACGGAAGAACTTCTACCGTTTTTAACTTTGTAACTCCGGCAGAAAGCCGTCAGGCCGCCTTATCCTGTTTCTTGCGAATGAGCGGGAGCTTTTTGCCTTCTACTACCGCCCGATTGATGGTGACCTCGGCGATATCTTCGCGACTCGGCACCTCATACATGATATCGAGCATGATCCGCTCAAGCATGGAACGCAGAGCGCGTGCGCCCGTTCCCTTCGTGACTGCCTGGGCCGCCAGCGCGCGCAACGCATCCTTGGTGACTGCTAAGCGCACACCTTCCATTGAGAAAAGCTTCGTGTACTGTTTCACCATCGCGTTTTTTGTCTCGGTCAAAATCGCGACCATTTCGTCCTCAGTTAGCGCATCGAGCGAGCTGACAACGGGCAATCGTCCGATGAATTCGGGAATCATCCCGAAAGCGAGCAAATCTTCCGGTTCCACATGGCGGACAGCTTGTTTTCGCAGCGCCTCCTCAACTTCCAGTGTGGGGCTGCCGAACCCCATCACTTTTTGGCCAATGCGTTTTTGAATAATTTTATCGAGACCGATGAATGCGCCGCCGCAAATGAACAGAATTTTCTCGGTATTAACCTGGATGTATTCCTGATGTGGATGTTTGCGTCCACCCTGTGGCGGAACATTGCACGTGCTGCCCTCCAAAATCTTCAACAGAGCCTGCTGCACTCCTTCGCCGGAAACATCGCGAGTAATGCTCACGTTGTCAGTTTTCCGGCCGATCTTGTCGATCTCGTCAATGTAAACGATCCCGATCTCCGCTCGTTTCACATCGTAATCCGCATTCTGCAGGAGTCGCAAAATAATGTTTTCCACATCTTCGCCAACGTAGCCTGCTTCGGTCAGCGTCGTCGCGTCGGCGATGCAAAACGGCACATCGAGAATCCGCGCGAGAGTTTTGGCTAGTAACGTTTTGCCGGAGCCGGTGGGGCCGACTAATAAAATGTTGCTTTTCTCAATCTCAACATCAGCAAACGGATCTGGCTGAAACGCGGCAGAAGCATCGGCCGGTTGGGAAGCTTGCAATACCCGCTTGTAGTGGTTGTGGACAGCTACCGATAACGTTTTCTTCGCGGTTTCTTGGCCGATGACATACTGATCAAGGGCCCGGCGGATCTCCGCCGGCTTCGGCACACGAATATTGGAGGATTGACGACGGGCATCCTCGTTGAGTTCTTTATCGAGGATGCTTTTGCAGACGTTTATACAACTATCGCAGATATAGACGCCTGGACCGGCGATCAATTTGCGAACCTCCGCATGGCTCTTGCCACAAAACGAGCACATGGTGAGGTTGGAAGCGCGGGCCATATTTTTTGAGAAGCTCTCTTATCCTCCGACTTTGCGCGGCAAAGCGGTTTCAGCCACTTCTACCGACCGATCGCCGGAAGGAGGAGTCGCCCCATCGAGCAGCTTCGCCTCCTTGCGAGACTTGATCACTTCGTCCACTAGGCCGTACGTTTTCGCTTCCTGGGCCGACATGTAGTAATCGCGATCCGAATCGCCCCGCACCTGTTCCTCGGACTTACCCGTGTGCTGCGCGATGATTTTGATGAGGCGCTTTTTCAGCTTGAACATGTAATCGACTTGACGTTCCACGTCGCTCGCCGCGCCCTGCGCGCCTCCGGAGACCTGATGGATCATGATATCGGAATTCGGAAGCGCGAAACGCTTGCCTTTCGTTCCTGCGCAGAGCAGAACCGCAGCCATGCTCGCGGCCATCCCCAGGCAATAAGTGGTCACATCGCAGGTGAGAAACTGCATCGTATCATAAACGGCAAGGCCGGCAGTGACGGAGCCACCAGGCGAATTGATATAAATGTTGATATCCTTTTTGGAGTCCTCCATTTGCAAAAACAGCAACTGGGCAATGACAAGATTAGCAATGTGATCGTCCATCGGGGTTCCGATAAAAACGATTCGGTCCTTGAGCAGTCGCGAATAGATATCGTAGCTGCGCTCGCCCCGGCCAGTCTGCTCCACGACCATCGGAATCAGCACCTGGGAAAGATTTTGGTTCGATACACTCATGATTTTTCTTCTTTAACAGCGGGTTCTTGCGCTGTCTCGACGCTAACATTTGCCTTAAGAAAATCAAGAGTCTTACCCAGCAGTATCTGTTCCGCGAATGCGTCCAGACCATCGTGTTCCTGAAGTTCTTTGCGGATTTTTTCCACGGCAACATTATACCGCGCCGCTTCCTCTCGAAGCCGCGCGTTGATGTCGTCCCCCGAAACATTGATGTTTTCCTGTTCGGCAATCCGATGCAAAATGAAATTGGTCTTCAACCGATGCGCGGCAAGCCCAGCCGCGCTTTCGATAAGCTCTTTTTCCTTATCCTTTAACATCTCATCAGTAACACCGCGTTCACGATTTCGTTGCACCAAGTCTGCCAAGATGCGACGCGTCTCATTTTTTAAGAGAGCCGGTGGCAATTCGAACTGAATTCGCTCGTGCAGGTATTTCACGACCTGCCCTTCTTTCGCTCGTTCGCGCTCATGCTCCTTTTCATGCGCGAGGTCGTGTTCAATGATCTTATGCAGATCGCTGATGGTCTTTCCAGGGATCAATTTAGCCGCAAACACATCGTCCAAAGCCGGCAATACCTTCTGCTTAATCTCGCGGAGAGTGACGCTGTAATTTGCCTGTTTTCCTGCCAGTTCCTTTACCGGGAAATCGGTCGCGAAATCGACGATCACTGTGCGCGTTTCATCCGGTTTCTGGCCGACGATTTGTTCGCAAAATTTCGGCAGGAAATTATCGGACGCGAGACGCAACCAGAATTTCTTCCCCCCGTGAAGATTTTTGCTCGCCTGGGGTGAAATTTCGCTGATTGGTTTGCCATCGCTGGATCCTTCAAAGTCGATCACGGCGAAGTCCTCCATCTCCAGGCCGCGCTCGGGAACGTCAACGAAGTCGGCGGATTGATCGCGCAAGCGTTCAAGTGCGGCATCGATCTCCGGCTCGGAGACCGTCGTCTCCGGCAATTGCACCGGAATGTTCTTGTATTCGGGGAGCTCAAATTCTGGTGCAGTAACAACTGTCGCGCGGAACCGCATCGACTTGTCTTCACCCAGCTGGACGTCCTCGATATTGGCCAGCGAAGCAACGCGCAACTGTTCTTGCTCAATCGCTTCATGATAACTCTTGGAGACGAGTTTCTTGGTCAGTTCGTCCTGAATTTCCTTGCGAAATCTCTTCTCGATAACCGCGCGCGGCGCTTTGCCAGGCCGGTAACCGGGAATTTTGGCGAAACGCGCGAAGCTGTTGGCGATCGCATCCCATTCCTTGGAAACTTCCTCAGGCGGCAATTCAATTTGCAGCGTCGAGACAGATCCCGGTTGCTTTTCGACTTCGACCTTCATGAACTCACTGTAACGGCGCTCAGCACGCGCCGCAAAATTTCCCGCGAATCTGGTAGGCGTGCCGCCTCACTGTTTCTTAAATCCGGTGAGCTGCGTCAGGACGCATCGCCATTGTCCACCGCGCCTCACGAAAACGTCTGTGGACCGCTCGTGCGTAGTGAATTCCTGCCCCATGAATTTTCCTTTCGAGCGAGTGAGCGCGCTCACGACGGCGCTGTCTCCGTAGACACGGACACGCATGTCGTCGGACTCCATCATCTCATGCGTGAGAGTGCCGGACTTGATCACTTCAAAAAAGCGCTCCTTATCAATGATTTCACCATCAGCATTGATGATGATCCAATCATCGGTGACAAACTGTTGGATCTTTTCTGGACTATTTTTCGCGATCGCGTCGGCGAATTCCTCCTCCAGCTTTACAAGTTCTTCTTCCATTTCGTTTTGTTTTCTTTGCTGTATTTAGAAGCATTTCCTCCCTTTTACATACACCGAGTGCGTCTGCGGAAATCCAAACCAGTAAGCGAGCTCCCGGTAATCGTCGCAGTCGAAAATTGAAAAATTCGCCGACTTACCGGATTCGAGCGAACCGATTTGATCACCCCGGCCTAACGAATGGGCCGGATTGATCGTCGCAGCCGAGATAGCTTCCGCTGGCGACATTTTCATCTGTGTGCAGGCGAGCGACAAAATCATCGGCATGCTTACGGTCGGCGATGAGCCCGGATTGAAATCAGTCGCGATCACGACCGCGAGGCCGGCCTCGATCATTTCTCGCGCCCGCGGATAGCAAGTCGATCCGAGCGCATAGACTGAGGCCGGCAGCAAAACCGGTTGCACGTTTCCAGCACTCAATGCCGCGATCCCTTGCTCGTCGGTCTTTTCCAGGTGATCTGCTGTTGCGGCCTCCAATTCGGCCGCCAGTTTCGCCGCGCCTGAATTACTCAGTTGATCAGCGTGAATCCGCGGTTTCAATCCAAGATTTTTCGCCACATTAAGAATCCGTCTTGATTGTTCGATATCGAAATAACCGCGCTCACAAAATACGTCGCAAAATTCGGCAAGACGGTCCGAACTCACTCGTGGCAGCATCTCGTTTACGACGAGGTCGATGTATTCATCGGCATGGATCTTACGCGGTACTGCATGTGCGCCGAGGAACGTCGGCACAATTTCCAGCGGCGTTTCCTGATTGAGCCGTCTCATAACTCGCAAGATCTTTATTTCGTCTTCGAGGGTAAGTCCGTAGCCCGATTTGGACTCCACCGTTGTCGTTCCGCAGCGCAGGAACCAGCCTGCATGCTTTTTTGCCTGCACGAGCAGGTCGGCCTCGCTCGCTGCTCGGGTCTTTTCAACCGTTGACCAAATTCCACCCCCAGCCTTTGCGATTTGCTCATAAGTGTCGCCGCGCACACGACGCTCGAAATCGTCCAGCCGATTTCCAGCGAAAATCAGATGCGTATGCGCGTCGACAAATCCTGGAAGAACGACTTTCCCTTGAGCATCGATAACTTCCGCGTCGCCTGCGTTATTCTCGATTTCGGCGCTGGGCCCGACGAGTTCGATCATGCTGTCGCGAATCAGCATGCCGCCATCTCGAATGATTGCCAGTTCAGACAGTTCGCGTCCCACACGCGGTCGCTTGGGACCGGCCACTGTGACTAATTGCGAAGCGTGAAGAACAGCCAGTGACTTCACGATTTGCTTAACTGCTTTTCGACAATTTTGGTAATTTTCTCGAACTGCGCATCGGAATCGGCGCTAGTATTTTGCATTCTCTGGGCAAGCGCCCCCTTGAATTTTTCGTCCTTTAACTGCGTGAGATTGATTCTCACGTTTAATGCCGCGCCCTCGATGCATGCGCGAGTCGCCAGTGCGCCGACACCGACATCGGAAACAGAAGCTGGATTTCCCTTTTCGGCCATTTCAGCGAGCAATTCATAAGATTTCGACGCTGTCTCCATAACCTTCAACGGAACTTCGGCGGCATATTTGGTTGCCTGCTCAATCGCAGCGGACCGCGCAGCTTTCTCTTCAGCCGACTCTTTGGACAGTGCGAAAGCGTCCATTACTTTGTTAAACGCGGCGGTATCCTCGTCCACCAGCGAGAGCAATTCGTCCTTGAGTTGCTGGGCTTTCACTGCCCAACCGCTGAAATATTCGAGTTTGTCGTCCCAACCGCGTTTTCCCGCAGACAGGTTCGCGACCATTCCGCCTAACGAAGCGCCCAAAGCTCCCATTAGTGCGGCGACAGATCCCCCGCCCGGCGCGGGAGAGTCGCTCAACGTTTCATTGCAGAATTCGCGCAGATTCATCTTCGCCAGGGAACTCTTTGGCTCGGCAGATTCGATTTTGAATTCAATCACCTTTTCCTTTGGATCGAAAGGCCTCAGTTCACTCAAGCCCATTGAGCGAATGGCAATGTCGATCAATTCTTCATCGGACTCACCTTCCGACCATTTTTGCTTGCGCAAGAAATATCGCCCTGCGTCAACGAGACATTTCTTCGGAACCATGCCGACGATCTCCGAGCCTGTGACGCGCAGGCCGCGTTTGGCTGCGGATTCGCAACACGCATCGAACGCCGCGTGCAGCGGCGTTTCTTCGATATTGGTCAGGTTCATCGACACCTGAGCGATGCCATATTCTTTCACGAACCAACCAATCGCCTTGACGTGCCTCAGCATTCCGGGAACTCGAGTCGGCTCGCCATTCGCATCCAGCACCGGTTTTCCTGCTGGCGTTCCGTCGTCGGTCTGCACCCTGCCCTGCTCTCGCACGTCAAATGCAACCGAGTTCGCGCGCCGCACTGATTTCGTGTTCAGATTTACATTGTAAGCCACAAGAAAATCGCGAACACCGATTACAGTTGCCCCTGATTTTTCGTTGAAAACGGCTGGACCAAAATCCGGTTTCCATTCGGGCTGTCTTATCTTTTCGAAAAACCCTTCATATTCGCCCACGCGAATCACTGACAAATTTGAGCGCGACTTATTTTTCGCCGCTTTTTCGTAGAGATAGACGGGGATTTTCAATTCATCGCCGACACGTTTCGCCAGACGATTTGCACAGTCGATTGCTTCTTCCCATTTCACGTTGCTTACCGGAATGAATGGACAAACATCGGTCGCGCCCATGCGCGGATGCGCCCCCTTGTGTTTGCGCATGTCGATTAACTCGGCCCCTTTCTTAATCCCGCGAAATGCCGCTTCGATCGCCGCATCAGGGCTGCCCACCAATGTTACCACTGTCCGGTTGGTGCTGGCGCCGGGATCAACATCCAACAGCGAAACGCCATCCACCGATCTAATCGCATCGGTAATCTCCCGAATGACGTTTTGATCACGACCTTCCGAAAAATTTGGGACGCATTCGATCAATTTTTGCATGACTCCAAAGTCGACTGCCAGTCTTCCTGTAACGGCACTCCACGGCAGTCGCAAATTTTTGACGGTGCGGACGGCGAGCTGATGCCTTAGCCGGACGAAACGCTATTGATTCGGCGCTATGAAAACGTCGTTGCGCGGGAACTTTTCGAACAAGGATGCCGGCTTGCCAAAATTTGTGGCCAGAACATCCACCGGATTGCCGGCAATCCACGCAGAAAGATCAATTGCCTGGTAAGTTCCGGTATTAAAGCCGATCAACATCCGGCTCGTCTTGCTACCAATGTTTTCAATCGAGTGCCCGTATCCTTGCGGGATGTAACCGACATCGCCGGCGTGCAGTCGCTCCGTTCGGAATCGACCGTGCGACCCAAACATTGTCACGGTTAGGTCGCCATCGATGACGTATTGCCATTCATCGGCGTTTGGATGCCAGTGAAGTTCGCGCAACGCGCCTGGCTCGAGGTCGAGGATTACGCCGGTGACTGTTGTCGAAATTGGAAATCGCGTGGAATCGATGCGCCATTCGCGGCCGCCTTTGAAAATCGCGTGTGGCGCACCGGCAAGCATTCGAAATTTGTGCGTTTCCGGCGGCGCGATTCGCGCTCCCTGCAGGTTTTCCTGCATTGGTTCCGGTGGAATGGAACCGCGCGCAAAATAAACCTCCTCTTGCGGAAAGCCATCAAACGCTGAGGCGGGCAGGCCGAAATTTTTCGCCAGCAACGGCTTCGGCGCATGCCCGATCCAATCGGTGATACTAAACGTGCCGAACTCAGAGAAATAACCGTTGTCAAAAATTAAAATGAAATGAGTCGGTTCGTTGCCGAGGCACTCGAGCACGTGGGCATGGCCACGGGGAAAGTACCAGATATCGCCCGGTTCGAAGTCATTCGTCTCGGTTTGACCGGCCGGGTTAATCACAGTTGTCCGAGCCCGGCCTTTGAGCACAAACGCCCCCTCGGCCGCAGTAGCGTGCCAGTGAAGCTCGCGCATCACGCCCGGCTCGAGTTGCATGGATACACCGGCGATTCCCTTGGAAATGGGAAGTTGCTCGACAGTCGCTTCCTTGCCAAAACTATTTCCGATCACCTTCCCTTTGGATTTCTCCAATTCGAATTTAAAAGTCGGCAATTCTTTCCCGGAAAGTAAAGGATCCGGCACATTATTTTGAAAACTCAGGTCGCTCATAGATAGCTTTCCTAAAACGTTTGCCGCGGTATCAGCAAGCGAATCCTGAGCACGGTGTTGCTGTAGTCGTCGACCTCTGGGCGGGGGGTGCGCGGGTTCAAGCAACTTCGGCGTCGCGCTTCGGAGAGCAAAGCGTCTACAGGATCCCACCGTCGGGCTTAATACAGGCCAAGCAATTCAACAGTCGGTTCGTCAATGGCTCCAGTAACGACTAGTCCCTGGTCGCGCTGGAAATTCACAAGAGCTGCTCGGGTCTCTACGCTTAGAGAGCCTGTCACTGCCCCAAAGTAGTAACCTGCATCTTGCAACGCACCCTGAACGTTCGCGATCACCTGGTCGGGGAGCAGATTACCATAGGTGTAAATTGGTCCATCGTAATCGTAGTAGCTGTTAAGCGGATCATAACCGTAAGCTGGATACCAATAGCCGGCGTCGAGGAAATAATACCCTCCAGTGACGAAAACAATGGTATTGCAGTTTTGCTTCCACCAATCGCGATGATGCCATTCGTGCCAATTACGGCGGAGCGCATCGGCGTAGCCGACTCGATTACGTCCAGTTTGGTGATTTTTCTTGGCCTTGTGCGGTTTAGAATCACGATTCTCCGAGTCACCTACGATCGGTTGCAGATCGCCATTTCGTGCGCCGCGAAAGTTGTCGGTCATCTCCAAGTCTTCTGAAATCTCTCGCTTCACCAATACCTCGCTGGCCGGCTTTGGATCGTCGGCTCTGACCGCGCGCTGATCATCCGTCATCGATAGCGGAGTTTGCACAATTCCGCTTCGTGGCAACAGGTCGCCGCTCGGTTGCACATTCTCGGTTCGCGAGTGCTGTTGAATCCTCGCTGCCGCCAACCTGGGATTCAATTGCTGGGGCAAACTCGGATAATTAGGTTGAAGATTCGCGGGTGGCTGATTTTGCCTTTGATTCGGGAGCGTGCCGGATGGGCGCTGACCAACGTTAGCCGGTCCACGGGGAACGTGCGGTGCATTTGAGTTGTTGGGACGCACGTTACTCCCTCGAACACCATTATTCGGTGCGACACGAGGGCCGTTCTGGGGCACGGATCCGTTTGTTTGTCCTGTGCTCGTGCAAATTCCCAACCCGAGTACCACGACCGAACAAAGAGCCGCAAATCTCGATAGCGTCATTAAGTTCCTCTCCTGAATAAACACCATAAATGTCCTTTTGTTGCAAGCTTCGACTGAAACGCTTTCAAAGCTATTCAGGCACTCGACAAATTATTTGCTGGCTGTTGCCGCGCGCAGTGAATGGCATGTTGGTTTGGTGATACGAATCGCCCTCGCTAAGGGCCAGCCGCCTCAGATCGCGATCTGTCCTCTAAGAAAAATCTTCCATTGAGAAGAGGATATTTGCTACGTGTGTGTAATCGAATGGACCTAAACACAATCACTGAGGTTCGGCGTCCCTCCAACGCGGAGACAATCACAACGTGGGAAAAAGGGTATGCGTGGCTCGCAGGAGGGACATGGCTCTTCTCAGAACCACAGATCCATACACACACTCTTATTGACCTCGAATCGCTGAAGTGGCCTTCTCTTCAGCCTTCAAAAGACGGATTGGAAATTGCGGCCACGTGTAAAGTCGTCGAGCTTGATCAGTTCGTAGAAAGCGCGCCAGCCGAGTGGACAGCGGCGCGGCTCTTGCGCAAATGCTGCCGTTCTTTTCTGGCCTCTTTCAAGATCTGGAACGAAGCCACCGTCGGCGGAAACATCTGCATGTCGTTGCCAGCAGGTCCAATGATTTCTCTTACGGCGGCCTTGGAGGGTGTTTGCACGCTCTGGCCGCGCGGTGGAAAACCACGCGAAGTGACGGTGGTGGATTTCGTAACTGGAAATCAGGCTAATGTCCTTACGCCAGGCGAGCTTTTGCGCAGCATCCGCCTCCCCGCATCCGCGCTCAAAAAAGCCTATGCCTTCCGTCGCTTCACGCTGACACATCTTGGACGCTCCGAAGTCTTGATCATTGGAACAGAGTCCGAAGGAAACTTCCTGCTTACCATCACGGCTGCTACGGTCCGGCCTTTGCAACTTTCGTTTAATGCCATCCCTTCCGCAGATGAACTGAAGCGCGCCATTGATGACAGCGTGCCATTCAGCCTTTATCTCGACGATGTTCACGGTTCGCCGGCGCACCGCAAACATCTCACCTATTATTTCGCGGAAGAGATCAGACGGGAACTTTCAGCCTGAATCCGGGAGCACGTACGAAATACAAAATCAACGGAAAGTCATTTAGCGCCGAGCCGCGACCTGGTCAGTGTTTGAGAACATTCCTTCGCGACCTCGGATGGTTTGACGTCAAAAAAGGATGTGACGCAGGCGATTGCGGAGCATGTACGGTGTGGCTCGATCGCAAACCTGTTCATAGCTGTCTTGTTCCCGCTTTTCGCACAGAAGATCGAGAAATCACTACTCTCCGGGGCCTCGCGCGCGGTGGGGAGCTTCACCCGATACAAAAGGCATTTCTCGGCGCTCAAGCGTATCAATGTGGCTTTTGCACAGCCGGGATGCTCATGACCTCTGCGAGCCTTTCTGAAGAGGAAAAGAAAGATCTTCCGTTTCGTCTCAAGGGAAATCTCTGCCGTTGCACTGGATATCATGCGATTGACGACGCCCTTCACGGCATCGTTTCGGTTGAAGAAGACAAAGCCGGCCATGCTTGCGGCGCCAGTCTGCAAAATCCGCTAGGTGAATCCATCGTCACGGGCAAGGCGCGTTATACCATGGATGTTGCGATGGAGGGCATGCTTCACCTGAAGGTTGTTCGTTCCCCGCACGCTCATGCCCGCATCAAGGCAATCTCCAAAGACAAAGCGCTGGCCGTTCCTGGTGTGCACGCGGTGTTCACCTGGGAAGACGTTCCGCGTCGTCTTTTCACAACAGCGGCTCATGACGACTTTCATGTCGATCCCGATGATACGTACATGCTGGACAACGTCGCGCGCTTCGTTGGGCAACGTGTCGCTGCGGTAGTCGCGGAAACGGAACACGCTGCGGAAGAAGCCTGTCGTCTTGTTGAAATCGATTACGAAGTCCTTCCCGCTGTACTCGATCCCGATGAAGCCATGCTGCCCGGTGCGCCAGTTCTGCATTCGGGAACGGGCGCCGAGTCCCGCATTCAGTACGCGGAGCGCAATGTTTTCATGAAAATCGAGAGCGAGGTGGGAGATGTGGAAAAAGGGTTTGCGGAGGCCGACGCGATTTACGAAGGCACCTATCACACGGCCAAGGTCCAGCATGCGCACATGGAAACGCACGGCTCGGTCGCGTGGCGGAGCGATGACGCCCGCATTCATATCCGTACGAGCACCCAGGCACCGCACCTCATCAGGATTAAACTTGCCTACCTTTTCAACATGTTTCCACAGCAGATCCACGTGTTCACCGAGCGCGTCGGTGGCGGATTTGGAGCCAAACAGGAACTGCTCACGGAAGACCTTTGCATGCTTGCGGTCCTGAAGACTGGTCGTCCGGTCAAATGGGAGTTTACACGGAACGAAGAATTCACGGCCACGGTCAGCCGGCACCCGATGAAGATTACCATCAAACTCGGCGCAAAAAAAGATGGAACGCTCACGGCAATGCAGATCCGCAATATCTCCAATACCGGCGCCTATGGGAACCATGCCGGCGAAGTGCTCGCCTCGTCGCTTGGTTCCTCCATGGCTACTTATCGGTGCGAAAACAAAAAAGGCATTGGATACGCCGTCTATACCAATACCGTACCTTCCGGCGCGTTTCGTGGATACGGTGCAACGCAACCGGCGTTCGCGATTGAATCCGCCATTGACGAATTAGGCCGCCAACTGAGGATCGATCCGTTTACCATGCGGCGGAAAAACATGCTGCAGCCGCACGATCCCGTGCATAGCATCTGGCCTTCACCGCACGATGACGTGATAGGAAGCTATGGGTTCGATCACTGCCTCGATTTTATCGACAAAGCGCTTGCCAGCGGCAGAGGCGACAAAAAACCGGACGACGACAATTGGCTGGAAGGCAAGGGAATCGCCGTACATGCGCAGGATTGTGCTCCACCGACCGAACATCGCTCCGAGGCTCATCTGTCGCTGCTGCCGGAAGGCACCTATCATCTTGCTGTTGGTTCTGCGGAATTCGGGAACGGAATTGCAAATGCACAACGACAAGTCGCCGCTTCAGTACTCAATACGCGTGCCTTCAGTATTTCCATGGATTTTGCCGATACTGATCGCACGCCTTATGACACGGGAACTTTTGGCAGCACGGGCACGAGTGTGGCAACACAAGCAGTGAATAATGCCGCCGAAGCGCTCCGAGAAAGTTTGCTTGATGTAGCTGCCGCGCTCACAAGCGTTCCGGCGGCCCAGTGCAAACTTGAGGCTGATCGCGTGCAATGCGGAAATCGCTCGCTCACGCTTAAGGAACTTTCCGCGAACGCGCCACTTCGCGATAAGCTTCAGGTCTCCCGTAAAGCCTACAACTCTCCGCGATCCACAGCATTCCTGGCGCATGGTTTCCGTATCGCCGTCCATCGTGTCACCGGAGAAATTCGCATTCTGCAAAGCGTTCAGGCCTGCGACGCTGGCACCATTCTCAATCCCATGCAGACCCGGGGTCAACTCGAAGGTGGAATTGCCCAGGGCATTGGCACCACATTGTTTGAACGCATGGTACTCGACGAACACGGCGCAGTGGTTAATCCGACTTTCCGGAATTATCGCATCCCGGCCTTTGCCGACATCCCCCGGTCGGAAATCTTTTTTGCGAAGACGCACGACGCCTACGGCCCTTTGGGCGCAAAATCCATTGCCGAGGCGCCTATCATTCCTGTTTCCGCCGCACTCGGCAATGCTCTGGCGGACGCGACGGGTATCCGCTTCACCAGCCTTCCCTTAAGCGCCGATCGAATTTTTGCGCAATTGGCCGGATTGGACGGTTCCGTCCGCAAATGAGTTCGCCTGCTGTCCTCATCGCCACTGCAAAAGTCCGTCCAGGCAGCGAAGACGCTTTTGCTGCATGGAAGGGCCGTCATGATGCGGCCATCGCGAAATTCCCCGGCTACATCAGCAGCGACATCATGCCGCCGGGTGAACATAGCGACATGTGGATCATGGTTTTGAACTTCAAATCCGCTACCGAGTTGCATACTTGGCAGCAATCCAAAGAACGCGCTGCTCTCATCGGCGAACTTTTGCCCCTGGTGACTGGCGGAGATCTCGGGGAGATCATGAAAAAAGAAACGCCGGAAGCGGCGCAGCCCGGGACAAATATCACCCAGGTGATTCTCTCCCAAGTCAAGCCTGGCATGGAGGAGGCCTACCGAGAATGGAGCGCCAGAATTCAACAGGCCCAATCGCAATATTCGGGCTATCGCGGAATGTATCTCCAACCGCCCGCATCTAATGAAGGTCATTGGACTACGCTGCTTCGTTTCGACACCACGGAGCATCTCGAAGCATGGTTAGCCGCGCCGGAACGCGCAAAATTGCTTCAGGAAGCCAAGGCATTCATTGAAAACGAAGAATTGATGCGGCTCGCTACTTCTTTCCCCGGTTGGGTGCCAATCAATCCCGTGACAGGAAAAGGTCCCCCTGATTGGAAAACTGCGCTGCTTATTCTGCTTGGCCTTTATCCGATCGTCGTTATCGAATTGCGCTTTCTGAATCCGTTACTCCGCGGCTTGAATTCTTCTCTCGCCACCTTCATCGGCAACGCTATCAGCGTTGCGGGCACTACGTTTATCACGATGCCGCTTTTTGTGCGCTCATTCGGGTGGTGGCTGTTCGTAGATAAAAACTCACCCAAACGGACAACGCCCGCTGGACTCGCCATTCTCACCGCACTGTTTGCCGCAGAAGTCGCATTCTTCTGGGGTTTTTTTTAACAGATCGATAGACATCCCCTCCAAACCGAAAAGGATCAAATTGAAAATAAAAGATAGCTGGACAGCCGCGCAGCCGTGATTGCGATTGGCATCCACCCATTTGTGATTGGCGCACCCAATGGAGCAACCGCATTGCGGCGAACCCTGGAAGTCATGAAAAAGCAGGAAACAGTGTGGCTTACCGATGCGGAATCCATGGTGCAAGCGTCCAGCGTCATTCTTTGCAAAATTAAGTGATTGCTGGACGCCTTCAAAACGGGTGAAGCGTGTGCGCTCGCTACAGTTGCAAAGGCAACGGACGTCAATTCTTTATCGGACTTCACCACGAAAACGCTTTCGGTCGCTGTTCTGTGTTGCTACAACATCTTTTCATGCGCAAACTTTCATCACAAGACGCGCTCCGCGCCGGTAACAGCTTCTTGCTAACACTAGGTGCCTTCGCTGCCGTGATCGCGCTTGCATTGCCCAGCGCGAATGCCGCCGCGCAAAGTGCAAACAAAAAAACAGATCTCGCAACGCGGCCGGAGTTCCGCGAGCCGATCGTGCTAACGAGCAAGGACGGCGCGCTCGAAGTTCGGCTCACCGCAAGGCAAGGACGGGCAACGCTCGACACGGTAGCGAGACCTGTCGAAAACTTTCTGCTGTTCGACTACGAAGTAATCCGCGGCTCAGCATCAAATGGGCAGAGGTCCGGCAGTAATCTCTATCCAGCGCCGACTCTGCAGGTATTTCCCGGCGAAAGACTGATCGTCCACTTCGAAAACGCCCTCACCGGTTTGACCATCCGAGACTACTTCATTCCCCAGTACACGGCCAAGGGTCAGCCCGTTCCGATCTACCCGGAGCAGATGACGTCGTCACCAATAAATCTCCACACCCATGGAGCTCACATCAGTCCGAAGGGAAATGCGGACAATGTCATGCTGCACAT
>Ga0137403_10003300_pt1 | contig 19402 bp, 17 predicted proteins | sample CZOMad2_1_16fung_FD_122057 | JGI IMG/M metagenome (GOLD analysis project Ga0137403, IMG submission 122057) | Vadose zone soil fungal communities from Angelo Coast Range Reserve, California, USA - CZOMad2_1_16fungal (Hybrid Assembly) | ecosystem: Environmental > Terrestrial > Soil > Vadose zone...
AGCCTTGCGACGCACGGCGATAGGTGATTTGACCCTGGAAAAAGCCTGCACGCTGGAACAGTTGGCGGTCCTGGCAGAGAATGACGGATTGGCGGATAGAGTGATCTCTTTGACCGATGCATTACCTGATATGGCGATAGTAAACGTCAATCCGACAGAGGCCAAGTCGTTGATCAATGGTCAAAGGCTGCTGTGCGATCGCAATCTGAACGACGATCAACCAGTCAGAATCGTGGGTGAAGATCGCTCGCTGATTGGCATCGCCAGATTCGACAGTTTGCACAGATCGCTTATTCCTTCGGTGATTCTCGCCGATATAGCAAGTATATAAGTCAGGAATCAAGATCGTATAGACAAAGAGTGTAACGGCCACAACCCTATTGCATTCTGTGTTATACTTTTAACTGAATCCATCCCCGGTGAACGTGCTGTTATTCGCGGGGTTTGCGATAACGACACACTCATCTCGGACGGTTCGAAGGTCTTAAACCGAAAGGGTGAGGAATGGGCTGACACGCACCTCCCTATACAACTTCGGTTACGAGCGCGTTTGTTGACTGCGCGATATTGAACAGCCTTCCAGAGCTGTAGTTTCTACTCGATTTATATGATCTGTTTTTTAGATCATTTCTGGGTGAACAAAGGCAAGTTGGCAAGCGGGTATTTGGTTGAGTTTTAGCTCAGCCACGCTAACCCATACAGATTGGATGGGGGGCAATAATGGAAGATCATAAATTTAATATCGGAGAACGGTTAGAGGCTCATAGACGAGATCGCGAGAAGCTCAATTGGGAAGGCACGTTTCGTGATTACTTTGAGCTGGCGGTACAAAATCCCAAGATTTCTGAACTCTCGCACGCGCGCGTCTGCGACATGATCCTGGCAAACGGTTCCGAAAAGGTTCACGAAGGCACGCGTGACGAAGTCGCACGTTACAAATTTTTCGCGAACGAGTTGTTCGGCATAGAAGAGCCTGTCGATCAGATCGTGCAATATTTCAAAAGCGCCGCGCAACGACTTGAGGTTCGCAAGCGCATCCTCCTGTTGATGGGTCCTGTAGGTGGCGGTAAATCAACCATCGTCACTCTTCTCAAACGGGGGTTAGAGCAGTATTCCCGTAGCGATATCGGCGCGATCTATGGAATCAAAGACTGCCCGATGCACGAAGAGCCGCTGCATCTAATACCAGCCGAATTGCGCGCCGAAGTCGAGAAACATTACGGTCTGTACATCGAAGGCGATCTTTGCCCGAAATGTCGTTATGATTTGGATCATCACTATGGTGGTCGCCACGAAGATGTGATGGTTGAGCGCATCGCTCTTTCTGAAAAAGACAGAATCGGAATCGGAACTTTCGCTCCGTCAGATCCTAAATCCCAGGACATTACTGAATTGACTGGTTCGATAGATTTGTCGACTATCGGTGAAATCGGTGTTGAGAGCGAAGTTGGCAAGGGATCCAAGTTCACGATCACGATCCCCATAGCCTTAAAGGTGAGCAATGAGGCGTAAACGGCGAAGGTATAGGCGTCAGGAGTGAAGAGTAAGGGGTAAGGAGTAAAAAGCGAGTAATCCGTCACCTAACACTTAAAAAGAAAACGTAAGAGGTAAAGGGTGAGGCCAAAGGGGTGAGCATGAATCTCCTAACGCCTGACCCCCTTCTATCTCCTGAAAGGATAAGAATATGGCGAAGAAAACAATTTTGGTGGTTGACGATACCGAATGGAACCGGGACTTGGTTGTTCAGCTGCTGGAGGATGACTACATCGTGTTGCAGGCCGTCGATGGTGAAGAGGCGGTGAGGAAGACTCAAGAGGATAAACCCGATCTCATTCTCATGGACCTTGGAATGCCGGTGATGGACGGCTGGGAGGCAACCCGGAAAATCAAAGCCAACAGTGAATTGAAAAACATTCCCATCATCGCAGTCACTTCGCACGCCATGGTCGGCGACGAGATCGACGCGCGCAAGGCCGGCTGCGACGATTATCTCCCTAAGCCGATCGACGAAGCCGAGCTGATGAGGAAGATCAAGAAATTCCTCACATGATTTCACATTGCCGATTTTCGATTGGACAAGTAAAAATGAACTGCTTGCCTGGCGCGGGCGGATAAAGTGATCACGTAGGGTAAAATATGCCGAATAAGATTTTAATTGTCGACGACGAACCGTTCAATCTCGATCTGTTGGAGCAAGAGCTCGAGGACCAAAACTTTACCATCGAGCGCGCCAATGACGGGGCCGAAGCATTGGACAAAATTCCCTCCTTCCTGCCGGACCTGATCCTCCTCGATTACATGATGCCCAAGATGAACGGCCTGGAAGTCCTAAGGCGCCTGAGAGAAGACGCCCAGTACAAGAGTATTCCCGTGATTCTGCTGACGGCGAAAGCCACCCAGGAAGACAAAGTTCGCGGCCTCGACGCCGGCGCGGACGATTACGTGATCAAGCCCTTCGATTCCTTCGAGCTTTTGGCGCGGGTGCGCGCGATGATGCGGATCAAACAGATGCATGACACGTTAGATGAATGGAATCGCTCTCTGACCGAAAAGGTCAAACAGCAGGTCGACGAGCTGCAACGGGTGAACCGGCTCAAACGGTACCTGTCCCCGCAGATTGCCGAAACGATCCTGGGAGAAGATGAAAATCTTTTCAAAAGTCACCGCCGTGAAATTACTGTCGTTTTCCTCGACCTGCGGGGTTTCACCGCGTTTTCGGACAGCGCCGAACCGGAAGAAGTCATGGAAGTGCTACGCGGCTATCATGCCGCGATGGGCCAACTCATTTTTGACTTTGGCGGAACCTTGGAGCGTTTCGCCGGTGACGGCATCATGATTTTCTTTAACGATCCGATTCCGTGCGACGATCATACCGAGAAAGCGGTCCGCATGGCCTTGGCTATGCAAACCAAGGTTGAAGAGCTCCGCGGCGAGTGGCTCAAAAGAGGGTACGAGCTTGATTTGGGAATCGGCATGGCCGCCGGGTATGCCACCCTCGGTAATATCGGCTTTGAAGGCCGCATGGATTACGGCGCCATCGGCAATGTCACCAATCTCGCCGCACGCCTCTGCTCGGAGGCAAAGGCCCGTCAGATCCTCACCAACCAGAGGACCTTGAGCAAGATAGAAAATCTGGTTGAGTATGAGCCCCTGGAAGAGCTCCAGTTAAAGGGTGTCGCCCGCCCGGTGGCAGCCTTTAATATCGTGAAACTCAAACCGTGATGGCAGGCTGCTGAAAAAGACTCATAGGCTTCGTTGCGCTCAATCGCCTCGCTCCAACGTACTGCCTAAGTACGCCTCCGCTCGTCGATTTTTCGCGCGCCTCGCCTCTGAGTCCTTTGAGCAGCCTGCAATCAGAGTTTTTCCGGAAACGGGTCGACTCGTTTACGCTTTATGGCTTGACGTGGCTCCAGGCTCCGCCCTAGAATCCAGCCTTCCTCCATGCCCAACCGAATCTTGATCGTCGATGATGAGCCGCTGAATCTGGATCTCTCGGACCAGGAACTGGCGGAGTTGGGCCATGTGACCGAACGGGCCCTCGACGGCTCCGAAGCGCTTTTAAAACTCGACACCGCCAATCCAGATCTCGTTCTACTGGATTATCAGATGCCAGGAATGAACGGCATTGAGGTCCTTCGAGAAATCCGCCGGCGAAACCAGAATCTACCCGTGGTCATCATCACCGCTTACGGTACCATCGAACGAGCCGTGGAGGCCGTGAAGGCGGGAGCTAACGACTTCATTACCAAACCCTTCGATCCCGAGCATCTCGCTTTGGTGGTCAAGAAAGCCTTGGAACGAGCGCAGCTCCAATCCGAAGTGGAATTTTTCGCCCAAGAGCTCAGCGGACGCTATCGGCTCGTCGCCGGGAAGAATGCTTTCATGGTTCAGACTGTAGATGAAGCAAAGAAGGCCGCCGGCAGCAAGTCCACGGTCTTGCTTCTGGGTGAGAGCGGCACCGGCAAGGAAATCTTCGCCCGCTCGATTCACGATTGGAGCGACCGGAGGTTGAAGCCCCTCATCGCCATCAACTGTGTTGGACTCGCCAAAGAGCTTTTGGAGAGCGAGCTATTTGGGCATGAGAAAGGCGCCTTCACCGGAGCCCACCAACTCAAAAAGGGGAAAATGGAACTGGCCGACGGCGGTACTGTGTTCTTGGACGAGGTCGGCGATATCGCCCTGGAGCCGCAGACTAAGCTCTTGCGATTTCTTCAGGAGCGCGAATTCGAACGGGTGGGCGGAACCGAGCCTATCACCGTGGACGTGAGAATCATTGCGGCGACCAATCGCGACCTGGACCAGTCAGTCCAGAACCGCACCTTTCGTGAAGATCTCTACCATCGCCTGAATGTTATCGCGATTACGCTGCCCCTTTGCGAGAAAGAAAAGAGGATATCCCGATCCTGGCGAACTACTTCCTGCAACGGTTCTCGGCGGAAGCGAAAAAGAATTTCTCAGAAATCGCCGCGAGCACGCACGAAAAGCTTTTGGCTTACCGCTGGCCGGGGAACGTGCGCGAGCTTGCCAACGTTATCGAACGGGCAGTTGTTTTAGGGGAGGGTCCGATTCTGACAGTCCATCATCTTCCGGTCAGGGTCATCGGCGGGCAACCGATGAACAAGATTGAAGAATTATCCTATCACAACGCCATCAATACCTACCGGCGCGAGCTAATCGTTGGCGCCCTCGCCACTGCCCAGGGCAATCGTGCGGCCGCCGCCAAAGCTCTTGGCCTGCACAGAACTCATCTGCTGAAAATCATGAGAGCCCTCGCGATCAATTGATGGGGACCATCACACGGACGATGACCGCACGTTAAGGCGGCTCTTAGACGATGCAACGGGATACTGCAGTACGACTAACACATACGCAAGCAAACTGCGGTCCGACATTTCTTGCGCTCCATCCTCACGAGGTGGGTGTCTTCATCAATAAAACACTCTCTTATTATTTCTGCTCTCTAAATTCGCTTAGCACGCCACTGTTGCACTAAAATCTTGTTTACCTAAAGCGTAAAAATTTTTCGAAAAAATTTCTAAAATGATATTTTTTTCTTGACATACAATTTGTTGCGCCGTTATAATCGCCGCACCTACAAAATGTGGGAGGGTTTTTTAAGATTTAACTTTCTTAGCCTGAGTCAAGCTCTACTTCCTCTTGCCTAAAGCCCACCGCATGGAATTTTAAAAGGAGGTACTTATGGCAGCAAAGAAGAAAGCCAAGAAGAAAGCCAAGAAAAAAAAGAAGTAACTAAGTTTTTGAGATGTGGGGTTGCGGCGGTGAACTGAAACCCTCCTTAATCTCAGGCGCCAGGATAGCCGTTCTGGCTATCTAGAAAACAGAGCCCTCCGATCAGCCAAGTCGGAGGGCTCTGTTTTTTTGAATCTTTGCTATATTCGGCACTCCCGACCACATAGCTGCAAATGGAACAACTTATCGCTGGTTTATCGGCCAACCGATATCCGCCCGCGCAAGCAAAATTCAAGTCGCCGCTGGTCCTAGTTCATGGCGTGTGGAGCGGAGCTTGGTGTTGGCAAAGCTGGGCCACCCATTTTTGCAACCTCGGGTGGGACTCGATCGCCATCGATTTACGGCGCCGCTCGGCACAAAATCCAATGGGGAACCTTCACAACCTCAGTTTCAGCGACTGCGTGAAAGATCTCGGAGAGGTGATCCGTTCTTTTTCGACTCCGCCGGTTTTGCTGGCAATGAATCTGGCCGCGCTCATGGCGCTTAAGGTTTGCGAACAAACCAATCCTTCCGCCCTAATTCTGGTATCGCCCTCGCCGCCGGGAAATCTGGCGGCGGCCAGATCGCGGCCACAGCGGCTCCTGTGGCTCAAATATAGGTTACTGATTCTTTTGCGCAGGCCATTCCGAATCGATGAGAAGGACTTCCGCGCCTATTTCCTGACATCGTTGCCGGAAAATCTACAAAGCGCGCTTTCCCGACAGACGGTACCGGAATCCAGTGCGCTGGTTCGCGAGTTTCTCCTGCCCCGCGCTCACCTTGAGGGGGGCTCATTGAGTTGCCCAACCCTGGTTTTAGGGGGCAGCGATGATCCCATCACGCCGGCCGCCACCACCAACCGAATGGCTGCGTGGCTGGGCGGAGAATTCAAAGAATATCCCGGTCAAGGCCATTGGCTGATCGAACATGACGGCGAAAATATCGTGCGGGATATTCATCGCTGGATCATCCAAAAGCTGGGTGAAAAGATTCTCCCTGCCGAATTTTCGTGAACCGGCTTTCGATACCTGCGGGCGCCCTACGATCTTCACTTGCATGGAGCGGTGCCGCCGTGTATTGCGTCGCCCTAAGCGGTTCGGTAAAGTGCCGTTCATGCGTCTAAAAGCACTCTTCGGTTTGCTTCTCATGTTTTTCGCGCCGGGCGCGGCTCCCGGGTGGGCTCAGTCAAAGATCAATTTCAAAGTGATCCCAATTCTCCAACCCATGAAAGAGGCCGCGCCGACCCCCGACTTCAGTCTCACCGACCCCGAAGGGAAAAAAATTTCTCTGAAGGATTTCAGGGGAAAAACCATATTTCTTAATTTTTGGGCGACCTGGTGCGAGCCCTGCCGGGAAGAGATGCCGGCGATGGAAAAACTCTATCAGGAGCACAAGAACAATAACTTTGTCGTGCTCGCCATCAACGTCAAGGATCGCAGACAGGAAGCGTTGGCCTTCGTCAAAGAACTCAAGTTGACGTACCCCATTGTCTTCGACCCAAACGCAGAGGTGGCATCGTTATACGGCGCCTGGGGGTTACCGACCACATATTTAATCGGTCCCAAAGGGGAAGGACTGGCCCGCGGTTGGGGCCCTGCCGAGTGGTACAGTCCCGCCGCCCGAAACTTGATCAAAGAGTTGCTCGAAGAAAAGAATGGCCGACGTTAATTTCCTCGTCGCCTTTGCCGCCGGAATCTTTTCGTTTCTCTCGCCCTGCGTATTGCCGCTCATCCCATCCTATCTCTCGTTCGTCTCCGGGGTTTCTTTGGAAGAGATGCGTAGCGATCAAGCGTTGCGGCGCGTGCGCTCGCGCATGGTGTTGAATTCCGCCGCCTTCATCCTGGGTTTTTCTCTGGTCTTTGTCTCCCTGGGCGCTTCGGCGAGCTATCTCGGTAGTCTCTTCCTGGGCTACCGCAACTTTATTCGTCTGTCAGGCGGGCTTTTTGTTCTTCTCGTGGGACTCTATCTCGTCGGGCTTTTCAAAATTCCCGCACTGGAGCGTTATCTGCAGTTCAACCTCAAGGACAAACCCGCGGGCTATATGGGCTCGGTTTTGGTGGGTATCACCTTTGCTGTGGCCTGGACCCCTTGTGTCGGACCGATCCTGGGAGCCATTCTCGCGCTGGCCGGAACTTCCGGGGAAGTCGGTCGGGGCATCTTGTTGCTCTCAACCTATGCCGCAGGTCTGGCCTTGCCGTTTTTCCTGAGCGCGCTGGCGGTTAACTCTTTCTTTCAATTTTCGCAGACCTTTCGTCGCTACATACAGCCGGTTCACGTGATGGGCGGCGTGTTGCTGATCTTCGTCGGGATCCTGTTGCTTACGGACTACATGACATTCCTCAATGCTTACGTGCTTCGCTTCACCCCGGATTGGTTGCTGGAAAGACTCTAGCCGGTTCGTCTCCGCCACTTAATTTGACGAGCCACTAGGTAAATGTTAATTTTTTTGGAATGCTTGGCGATATCGATCGCCGTTGTTTAATCGGCTGCAAATTCCGGATCAAAACGGGGCATTAACAAACATGGAAGAGCAAATCCGGCATATCTTGAAAGCTTTGGGCGAAGATCCGGATCGTGAAGGGCTTGTAAAGACACCCTACCGGGTAACTCAGGCCCTTACTTTCTTGACCCAGGGCTATCAACAGGATCCGGCAAAGGTTATTAACGACGCCGTTTTCACTGAAGACTATGAAGAGATGATCGTTCAAAGGGATATTGATTTTTATTCCCTTTGCGAACATCACCTGTTGCCCTTTTTCGGTAGGGCCCACGTCGCCTATATCCCGCATCACAAGATCGTCGGGATTTCCAAACTGGCTCGCTTGGTAGATGTTTACGCGCGGAGACTCCAGGTTCAGGAACGGCTGACCAATCAGATCGCCAATATCATCATGGAAAAGCTCGATCCTCTCGGCGTGGCCGTCGTCATCGAAGCCGAACATCTGTGCATGAGAATGCGGGGGGTTGAAAAGCAAAACTCCATGATTATCACCAGCACGTTGCTCGGCGCTTTCCGCACCCGGCAGGAGACACGGCAAGAATTCATGACGTTGATCCGGCAAAAAGACTAATTCGAGCAGCCCGTGGAAACGAGATTCAGAGATACCAACGCGGATGTCATCAAGACCGACCTCCTAGTGTTGCCCGTAGAAGAGAAAAAACTGGAGGGGCCGGCCATTCGCGCTCTCAACCGCCGTCTCAAAGGAAAGCTCAGCGAGCAAATCCAGAAGAGCAATTTCACGGGGGCCGAAGGAAGCAGCCTCTCCTACTCTACCGCCGGCACCGTGCCTGCATCTCATTTGCTATTAGTCGGCTTTGGGAAAGCGAACGAAGTTAACTCCGATACCTGGCGCAGGGCGGGAGCGCGCGCCAGAAAGGAAGCGTCGGCGGTGGGTGCCCAGGAGATCGCTTTCTTTTTTGCGCCGGACAAAGACCCGGATGACGCGGCAGGGGCGGTTGTCGAAGGCGCGACGCTGGCGTCTTACCGATTCAACAAATACCGTTCGAATTCGGGTACCGCGACCGCGTTGAAAAGCCTCACATTGTTCAAACCAGGCCTCAAGCGAACCCCGTCTTTGGAGCGTTCAGTGCGTAGAGCGGAGCAGACCCTTCCGGGCGTATTCCTGGCGCGTGATCTTGTGAATGAGCCGCCATCGGTCACAACGGCTCGCTTCCTGGGCGAACAAACCCAACGCCATTGTCGCGGTCGCGGCTTGTCGGTCGAAGTTTGGGGCAAAAAAAGGATCGAGGCGATGAATCTGGCCGGCCTTTTGGCCGTGAACCGCGGTAGCCATGAGGAGCCGCGCTTCATCAAGATCCATTATCAACCAAGCGGCAAGGCGCGGAAGAAAGTCGCTCTGATCGGCAAGGGAATCACTTTCGATTCCGGCGGCTTGTCGCTCAAGCCGGCGAAATCCATGGAAACCATGAAGCTCGATATGGCCGGCGGCGCGGCGGTCATCGGCACCATGAGTCGTTTGTCCTACCTCCGCCCGGATATCGAAGTCACCGGCTATATTCCGGCGACCGATAATCTTCCCGGCGGCAATGCCCAGAAGCCGGGCGACGTCATTCGCTATTTGAATGGGAAAACCATCGAAGTTCTCAACACTGACGCTGAGGGGCGCCTGATCTTAGCTGATGCGTTGGCCCTCGCCGCCAAGCAGAAGCCGGACTACATGATCAACTTGGCGACCCTGACGGGTGCTTGTATGGTAGCGCTTGGCACCGGGGTCGCCGGCATTTTTAGCAACCACCAAGCCCTCGCCGATAACCTCATGCGCTGCGCGCGCGATGCAGGTGAAAAATTGTGGCAGCTTCCGCTGGTGAAAGAATATCGTGAGGCGTTGAAAAGCAGCGTGGCGGACATGAAAAATGTTGCCGGCCCTCACGGCGGCGCCATCACCGCCGCCCTGATTTTGCAAGAATTCGTGGATGACATTCCCTGGGCGCATTTGGACATTGCCGGTCCGGCCTTTGCGGAAACTGATACCGCCATCTGTGCCAAGGGCGGCACAGGCTTTGGAGTCCGTACCTTAGTTAGATTTTTATTGACACTATAAGGAGACACTGACCATGGGAAAAATTACCGAAGTTGGAGACAATAATTTCGACGCCGAGGTGCTGGGTTGCGATTTACCGGTGCTGGTGGATTTCTGGGCTCCCTGGTGCGGACCCTGTAAATCCATCGCGCCCATCGTCGAGGAAATTGCCGGCCAGTTTGAGGGCAAGCTAAAAGTGACGAAGCTTAACGTCGATGATCATCCTGCTACGGCGTCACGCTACGGCATCCGGGGTATTCCCAACTTGATCATCTTGAAGGCTGGAGCAGTCAAGGAGCAAATCGTCGGTGCCGTGCCCAAAGCCAAGTTGGTTAGCGCTATCGAAAAAGCTTTACTGTAATCCTGGACGGCGGCGTGCAAGCGGAATGGACTGTTGGAGTATGGGAGTACTGGAGTATTGGGTTTTCAATGCATTAATCCACTACTCCATCACTCCAGTATTCCTGTATTTACTCAGAACGTGTAGCGCCGCATGCTCACGTTGATCATCACACCCAGGGCAAACATCATGGAGGCCAGCGACGAGCCACCATAGCTAACCATCGGCAGCGGCACCCCGACGACCGGCATGATTCCTGTCACCATGGCAACATTAATAACCACATGCCAAAAGAAGATCGCCACCATTCCGAATACCAACAAGCCGCCGAAACGATCTTTGGCCCGCTCGATCAATCGAAAAGAATAGACGATCAGCGCGAAGTAGAGCACGAGTAAGATCAAGCAGCCCACAAACCCCCACTCTTCGGAGAAAACGGCAAAAATAAAATCCGTGTGCTGGGCGGGCAAGAAATCGAGCCGGTTCTGTGTGCCGTGGAGATAACCCTTGCCAAAAAGCCTGCCGGAACCAATCGCGATCTTCGATTGAATGACGTGGTAGCCCGCGCCCAGCGGGTCACGATCCGGATCGAGAAAAGTTAAAATACGCGCGCGCTGGTAGGACTTTAGAAAATGCCAGCCAATGGGTAGACAAGCCAGTCCAGCCCCCATCAGGTAGAGAAAAGAACGCGGCCGAAGCCCGCCCATCAGTATCATACTGAGAAAGACAATGCCCAAAATGATAGCGGTGCCCAAGTCCGGTTGCACCAGGGTAAGAATGACCAGCGGACCAACTAGTACAAAGGGCACCCAAAGATCGCTCAATCGAAGCCCTTGTGACGGCTCGTCATTTTGCAGATACTTTGCCATCACCAGAACAATCGCCAGTTTTGCGGGCTCCGAAGGTTGCAACCGGAAAAATCCGAGGTTGATCCAGCGCTGCGATCCACCGCCGGAATGTCCGACGAAAAGAACCAGAAACAGCAGCAAGAGCATGGCACCGTAAAACGGATAGGCGAGCCGATCAAGATAATGATAATCAAAGGCCACGGCTGTCAGCATCGCTATGATGCCCAGACCCAGCCAGAGCAATTGCCTGGATGGCAAGCCGCCGGCGTGCCCTTCGGCGATGTTGTAATTCGCGCTATAAATGGTCGTGACGCCGATGGCAACAAAAACCAGCACTAAGAGGAAAAGCGTCCAATCAAAATGTGCAACCAGCCGCCGATCAATCTGCACGAGTCGCTCCCTGGATGCGAGCTTGTTGCTGCTCAGGTGGTCGGGCTTGAAGCTCCATGTATTTCTCGATCACTTTTTTCGCCAAAGGAGCGGCGGCGTCACCGCCATGGCCGCCGTGCTCGACCAAAGTCACCAAGGCAATTTTTGGATTCTGCGCCGGTGCGTAGGCGACAAACCAGGCGTGGTCGCGGTTAAAATAGGCCAGCTGTTCGCTCTTCACGTAGGCGCCCCCCTTCATCTCCACAACTTGCGCCGTCCCTGTCTTACCGGCAATTTCGACCACGCTTGACCTCGCCGCAGCACCGGTTCCCCCAGGGCCTTTGACTACGTCGGCCAACGCCTTGTGGAGACGTTCCAAAGTCGCTGGTTTCAAGCTGATCGTGCGGATCTTCTCCGGTCCGTACTCACGAACCACGGTACCGTCCACTGATTCGATTTTGTCAACGACCCGGGGCCGGTAAAGCGTCCCGCCGTTGGCCAACGCGGCCATCATGTTGGCGAGCTGCAGCGGTGTCACCGTGAGATAGCCTTGGCCAATGGCCACCGAGAGCGTCTCTCCGGGATACCACGGTTGCCGGAACCTCTTTCTTTTCCATTCGCTGTCGGGAACGATGCCGGCCTTCTCGTCATCGAGAGTCGCCCCACTTTTCTCTCCCAAGCCGAAGGCCCTCGCCCATTTCGCGATTCGATCGACTCCGATCCGCTGGCCCGCCTGGTAAAAGTACACGTCACAGGACTCAACAATCGCCTTGTGCAGATCCACGGAACCATGCCCACCCTTTTTCCAGTCCCGGAACTGACGATTGCCGAAGTAATAGTAGCCGGGATCCGAGATTCGGCTTTCGGGTTGCAGCACGCCCTCTTCTAGCCCGGCAATGGCCATGATGACCTTAAAAGTAGATCCGGGAGGATACTGACCTTGAATCGCCCGGTTGCTCAAAGGTCGGAGCCGATCCTTCATCAGCGCTTGCCACTCATCGGATTTGATTCCCCGCGCAAAAACATTAGGGTCAAAGGCCGGCGTGCTGACCATCGCGAGGATGGCCCCGGTATTGACGTCAAGAGCAACGATGGTTCCTTCCTTACCCTTGAGGGCTTCGAAGGCGGTCTCCTGAAGCTGGCGATCCAACGTCAAGTGAACTGTGTAGCCAGGAACGTCGGTAACTTCATGAAGTACTCGCACCCGCCGCCCGAGCGCGTCCACTTCCACTTGTTGACCGCCGCTCTGGCCGCGAAGGACGTACTCCCAGGTTTTTTCCAAACCGTACTGTCCAAACTCGTCGCCGGTCGCGTAACCCTGGTCTTTCAGGGCCTTCAGTTGTTTGGGGCCAATCTCGGCCAAGTAACCGAGAATGTGAGCGCCCACTGGTCCATCGGCGTAACTGCGCCGCGGCCGCGCTCGTAGGGAGACGCCCGGTAAATCGATTTGATGGGTTTCCACCGCAACGACCGTCGCCCAATCCACGTCTTTGCCTATTACGATTTCCTCAAAGGCGGGCCGTTTCTTATTCTCTTCGAGAATGGCAAGCAACTCCTTCTCGTCCCGCCGGAGGTAGCGTGCCAATTGACGCAACGTATTCTCCGGCTCCTCAGCGTCTTCGGCAACGAACAGTAAATCGAAGGAGGGGCGGCTATCGACGAGTAGTTGCCCTTGGCGGTCGAGAACCATTCCGCGCGTGCCGGGAATTCTTTTGATGCGCACGCGATTATTCTCAGAAAGAAATGTATACCGTTCACCATCGACCACCTGGAGGAAAAAGAGCCGTGCCAGGAGAGCTCCGAATACAAGAATCAGGACAAGATAAAGGAGACGAGCTCGCCTCCGCAGTTCGGGGGCTCCGTCTTGTCTGTTGATATCGGCGAGTAACGCCATATTAATTCCTAGGCAGTGACGCGGATCTGTTCCAGGTAGGCTTGTCCACGCCGTAACAGAGCGAACACAATCGGCGCCAGCATCGCGGCCACCAGCGCTTCTAGTAAGATATAGCGGATCGCACCCGTCCAAAAGCCATCGACGCTGAGAAACACAGTCCAAACCAATATCAGGGCCGCGCCTTTAACTAGCGATGCCAAGAGGACGACGATGGAGCTCACCACGGGGTGGTGCAACCAAATGGACCGTGAGCTGAGATAGACGGCGAGAAACACGAGCGACATGGCAAAAGCGTTAAGGCCAAGAATGGGACTCGACACAACATCCACCGAGTAACCCAACAAAAAAGATCCCAAAGCAGCTCCAACCGTGGGATGATACAGACCCCAATAGACGCAAAGCACAAGAATCAAGTCGGGAACCACGGGGCCGAGGGGAAGAAGATGGAGAAAAGTCGTCTGTAACAACATCAGCATTATACCCACGACAAAAAACGACAGGGACAGTTTCATCGTATATTTACGACTGAATCGCCGGAGCGGATCCTAGTTTTTTTCCTGGTTCACGTCCGCCTTGACGATAAGAACTTCTTCGGTTCGTGCCAGGCTTACTGCCGGCATGACCTCAATGTGCTGAAACAGGCCAAGAGTTTGTTTGCGCACTTTAATCACGGTTCCCACCACGATGCCCTTGGGGAAAACACCGTCGAAACCCGAGGTGACAAGCCGGTCCCCTTCTTGAATATCTTCGCTCCGCTTCACGTACTTCAGGATGGTGCCGTTATCCAACGAACCCGAGACAATACCGCGGGCCCGCGTCCGCTGAACTAAAACATCCACGCCGTTGTTCGGGTCAGCGAGCAATAATACCTTTGCCGTCCGCGCCGTCACCGCCACAACCTGCCCGACCACGCCCAAGGGCGTAACTACCGCCATCCCCTTGCGAACGCCGTCCGCACTTCCCTTGTCCAAGAGACAGCTTTTGAACCAACTACTGCCGCTGTTGGCGATAATCGAGGCGGTCGCCGTCCCCGACGGCAGATGGGAACGGAATTCCAAAAGTTCCTGCAATCGCCGATTCGTGGCTCCGGCTTCCAGCAGCTGATTCCTTTCAACCTCCAGCTGTTGAATCCGGTTTCTGAGTTTCTCGTTCTCGGACTTATAGCCTGCCAACATCGAGTAGCTGTTTTGAATCTCATCGATCCAATTCGTGGTTGCCTGGGCAGCGATCTGCAACGGCCGCATGACCCAGAGCAGTATGGGACCGATGGGATCATTTCTAAGTTGGCCGCGTGCGGCGGCAGTCAGAATATAAAGCGACAGAAGGAGACAGAAACAAGAGCTGAGAAGGATTTGGTTCTTGCGAAGAAAAGCGAACATGGAAGGCTCTTTCGCCTCCAAAGGGCGGGGGCCATAGAGGCCTCGGAAACTCAGTGAACCGCCACCTCCCTGAGCAACGCAATCTCATCCAAGGCCTTTCCCGCGCCCATGACCACGGCCGTGAGAGGATCTTCCGCCATCATAACCGGCAAACCGGTTTCTTCGCGCAGTAGGATATCCAAGTTTCTCAGCAACGCGCCGCCGCCGGCCAACACGATACCGCGGTCGACGATGTCGGAAGCGAGTTCAGGGGGCGTCCGTTCCAGTGAAAGCCGGACGGCTTCCACGATCTGGTTGATGGGCTCCAGGAGAGAGTCTCGGATCTCTTCATCCGTGATCACGACGGTCTTCGGGACGCCCGCCACAAGGTCGCGGCCCTTAATCTCCATCGTCTGAATTTCATCGCCCGGATAGGCCGAGCCGATGGTGATCTTGATCAGTTCTGCGGTCCTCTCGCCCACTAGGAGATTGTATTTTCTTTTGATGAATTGGGCGATGGCCTCATCCATCTTGTCACCACCCACTCTGACGGAGCGAGAAAAAACGATACCGGATAACGAGATCACCGCGACCTCGGTTGTGCCGCCGCCGATATCGACAATCATATTGCCGGTGGGCTCGGTAATGGGCAACCCGGCTCCTATGGCAGCTGCCATGGGTTCTTCGATCAGATAGACTTCCCTGGCTCCGGCGGACTCCGCGGATTCTCTCACGGCCCGCTTCTCGACTTCAGTAATTCCGAATGGCACGCCGACAATGATCCGAGGACGTACCAGCGTGCGACGATTATGAACTTTTTGGATGAAGTAGCGGAGCATTGCCTCGGTGATTTCAAAATCAGCAATGACGCCGTCCTTCAGCGGGCGGATGGCGACGATGCTTCCCGGAGTGCGGCCCAACATTCTTTTAGCTTCGGCGCCCACAGCAAGGACCTTTTTACCGCCACGCTCATTTCTTTGCTGAACCGCGACAACCGAGGGCTCATTACACACAATCCCCTGGTTCTTAACATAGATCAGGGTGTTGGCGGTCCCAAGATCAATGGCAAGATCGTTGGAAAAAACGCCAAAGAGGGCATCCAACATCACAAAACTCCTTCTAACCTGTGCGAAAAAGGGCTTAAGCAGAGAGAAAATAACAGATTTGGCCTTGCCTGGCAAGGTAATGAAAAAATAAAGGAAAAACGGCAACCGGTAGGGCGCCAATGGTTGCAACTGGATGGCCCATTTCCTATCATGGAAAAATAGTTTTATTTTGATTGAAAGGCTTTACCGCTCATGCTCGATGTCCTGCGTAAACGAAAGCGCTCTTGGATTATTGTTTTCCTGCTTGGACTGATCATTGTCGTCTTCATTGCCTTCTACGGTGGCAATAAGTTTCGCGATCCGGCTGCGCAAGACATTGCACAGGTCAATGGCGAAGTCATTACGCAACGAGAATTTGCCATGCATTACCAGAAAGCGTTGGAGCGGTACCGTGAGATGTTGAAAGGCTCGCTCACGCCTGAGCTTGAGAAAAGTTTAAACATAAGAGGCACCTTGCTCGAAGAACTCATCCAAAAACGGTTAGTCCTCCAAGAGGCTCGTCATCTCGGACTGGCGGCTAACGATGAAGATTTGATGGCGGCTATTGCGCAGGTCCCCGATTTTCAAGTCAACGGCCGCTTCAACAAAGAACGGTACCTCCAGCTTTTGCGCGCTAATCGCATCAGCCCCGGCCAGTTTGAAGACGAACAGCGAGAGCAGTTGACGATTCAGCGGCTCTACAGCATGCTCCTGGACGCCGTTCACGTGACGGAGGCGGAGGTGCGCGACCGCTACCGCTTCGAACAGGGAAAGATTAATCTCTATTTCATCCGCTTGCCGATCACTAACTACCTTTCAGAAGTAAAGCTGACCGACGAAGAGATTAAGAAGTTCTATGAGCGCAATAAGGACTTTCTCAAAGAGCCGTTGAAAGTCCAAGTCGAGTATCTCTCCTACCCCTTCGAGCGATTTTCGTCTTCAGCCCAGGTCACCGACAAAGAAATCGAGGAATATTATCAGGCAAATCGCGACTCGAAATTCCACAAACCCAAAGAAGTCAAGGCGCGCTACATCCTAGTCCGTGTCCCGCCAGGAGCGGATGCGAAACAAAAAAGCGATGCGCAGACGCGCGCGAATCGCATCCTGACAGAGGCACGAGCCGGAAAAGATTTCGCTCAATTGGCTAAACAAGAGTCCGAAGACTCGACTGCGGCTAAAGGAGGCGACGTCGGTTGGGTGACACAAGAGCAATTGCCGCCGCCGGTCGATAAAACCGTTTTCGGTCTGGCCAAGGGCGAGACCAGCAACGTCATCGAGAGTTCGACGGGATTTCATATCGTTAAGGTCGAGGACATCAGAGACGAAAAAACCCAAAGCTTGAAAGAAGCCGGTGCGGAGATCACCCGCGCCCTCAAGGCAGAAAAGGGCAAGCGGGAGGCCGCGAAACTCGCGGATCGAGACCGGGAGAAGGCGCTCTCGGGGAACGACTTCCCCAAGTTGGCCCAAGAGAGCGGCGTTACGGTCAAGGTGACTCGCCCGTTCACCACCGGTGAAGTGCTGCCGGAAGTCGGGCAAGCACCGGAATTCTATAAGAACGCCTTATCCTTGAACCCTAAGGATGTTAGCCCTGTCATCGAAGGTCCAAACGCGTACTACGTTTTAAAGATCAAACAGCGAAGCGAGCCGATGGTGCCACCCCTCGATGCGGTAAGGTCCAACATTGAAAAAAGCCTGAAGGAATCAAAAGCGCACGAAATGTTGCAGCAAAAGGGAAAAAGTTTGTTGGAGCAATTAAAGAAAGAGAAAGACATCAGCAAACTTGCCCAGCAAAACGGCTTAAAGGGGCTGGATGAAACCGGCTGGTTTCTCCGTAGCGCGGCTCAACTTCCTAAAGTCGGAGAGCTTTCGGAATTGAGGTCGGGAGGGATAGAACTGTCGGCAGAAAGACCGTTCCCGGATAAGATTTACACGCAAAAGGATAACGCCTATATCTTTGCCTTCAAAGATAGCCAAGGGGCCGATATGGACCGGTTCGATAAGGACAAAGAGCAGCTCACGAAACAGGCTTTGGCCGAGAGTCGCCAACAAGTGCTGCAGAAATTTGTCGAGAGCCTCAAGGCCAAGGCTCAAATCCAAGTTCACCCCAACTCCCTGGAAGAGAGTTAGAGTTTTTCATTTCATTCTGTAAGGATGACATTGTGCAAATCTTCTTGGTTCGTCACGGCGCCACGGATTGGAATTTACAGGGTCGCTGCCAAGGTGCGACGGACCTGGATCTGAATGAGGTCGGAGTCCGCCAGGCGAAACAGATTGCGACGTCGCTGACGAACGAAACGATACATGGAATCTACTCAAGCAATCTGAAGCGCGCGCAACAGACGGCTCAGTTCTTCAGTCTGCATCACCAACTCCCCGTGCTTATCGAGACCGACGTTCGCGAACTTGATCATGGCGAATTAGAAGGTTTGACATTCGCAGAAATTAAGGAGAACTACTCGCAATTTATTCAGAAATGGAGAACCGAGCCGGCAGAGATCCAGGTTCCAGGCGGCGAGCGGCTCGTGGATGTCGCGCGCAGGGCCTGGAACGGATTGAATCGAATCGTACAGCGTCATGCAGCCGAAGAAGCCGTAGTCGTGGTTAGCCACAACTTTCCGATCTTGGGCATCATCTGTCGAATCACGGGTATCCACCTGAACAACTATCGCACTTTCCATGTCGATCCTTGCAGCGTTACCCGTCTCAACCATAACGGCGGCGATCACTGGGAAGTCACTTGCGTTAATAATCAAGAGTACACAGCAGAGATACCGCTTGCACGCTAGTTTTTGACCGACACAGCAATGGAACCTGGATGTAAACGTCTTACCTTTGCTTGGCATACAACGCCACGGCGAAGAAGAGCAGAGCCAACAGCAAATAGCCCAGAAAGAACTCCGGTGCCGCGAGGAGTCCGAAGCGATTGGCAATGCCGCCGGGGGTGAGTTCATACGCGTGAATGATTCCGACGGCTGAGAGGAGCGCGCCAGCCAAAGACCAAAGACTGGCGGTCTTGAACCGCCTTTCGATCAACGCGACCCCGATTGCCGCAAGAATCATGGAAGTAAATATGAACCCTTGCTGCAGGGAAATTACCCCGTGCATTGCGGGGCTTTGGCCGAATGCCGCTATGCCGACTTGGTAGAGTGATTTGCCGGCGACTCTGAGCCCCGTCTCCACCATCAACAGACCCCAAGCTGCCAACGCTGGAACGATCCCCAACGCTACCGCTGGAGCATGTTCTTTAGGCGTTTCCTGAAACGACTGCGCGACGATGATAATTCCGATGTAGAGAAGAATCCCAATTCCGGCTTCGAGTGGAATCAAGCTTAGCACTGATTGAATGGTCCCAGTCAGGCAAAGAAAAGCGATGAACAACCCATTCAATGCCGAATAGCCGGACCGCGCGCCGAGTCGCTTCCAGCCAGGATGACCAATATAAATGGTCGTAGGAAAGACGCTGCCGAACAGTGCCGCCACGACCGAGCCAACCCCATTGGTCATGAGGGATGGAAAAGTGCGGTAGCGGTCGCCCGCGGCTTCCGCGCTTTCGATGTTCTGCAACGAACCGACGACGTTAAAAATTCCCATCGGGAAAATGACCGAAAAGTAATTAAGAAAGGCCGGATGTGAGAGCGCCTCCCAAAGCGAACCACCGGCAAAGACCGGCATGGCCACAGCATAGGTAAAATTCCAGTGTTTCCCTGTCATGGTGCCCAGCAACCATCCAAGCAGAGT
>Ga0137403_10003301_pt1 | contig 19398 bp, 17 predicted proteins | sample CZOMad2_1_16fung_FD_122057 | JGI IMG/M metagenome (GOLD analysis project Ga0137403, IMG submission 122057) | Vadose zone soil fungal communities from Angelo Coast Range Reserve, California, USA - CZOMad2_1_16fungal (Hybrid Assembly) | ecosystem: Environmental > Terrestrial > Soil > Vadose zone...
GGAACAGTTTCGGCATCGCGGTTGTCCCAATCCCTGGCCCGTTATCAAACACGGTGATCTGCTGCGAACCAGCCTCATCTCCCCGCGCAACCTCGCCGCGCACCAGCACTTTGCCGCCGTGTTCTGCCGACGCGCAAGCTTCCGCTGCATTCCGCGCCAGGTTCAGGAGCGCCTGCCTCAGCAATCCTTCGTCTCCCTCCACCTCGCCGAATGTCCCTTCGCAACGGATCTTCACCTGTGGAAGCGCTTCTCCCACTTCCGCTGCCACGCGCTCCACGACCGTCTTCAGCGTCACCGTGTCATCCGGAATCTCCAGAGGCCTCGCGTACTTCAAAAACTCTGCCACCACGTGCGTAATATCCCTCGTCTGCCGCAGGATGCGTCCCGCATACTCCGAAGCATCCTTTTGCGATGCCTCCGGAATCAGCTGCGCATAACCGGAAATTGTCGCCAGCGCATTCTTGAACTCGTGCGCGATGCCCGCGGACAGTTCTCCCAGCGCGGCCAGATTCTCCTTGAGCTGCATCCGCTGCTGCAGTGCTGCAAGCTCCGTCAAATCCGTCAACAGACAGATTGCGCCGCTGATGCTTTCCGCCCCGCGCCGGATCGGCGAAATCGTCACTCCCAGATGCCGCGTATCTCCCGCCGGGGGAATATGCTCCACTTCTTCGCGACGGTAAATCTTTCCCGTCGAAAGGCACTCCGCCAGCAGCTTCGTCAAGTCCGAGTCCTCACCCAGCGCTTCGCTGTACCGCCGGAATCCCAGCCCGTGAATTCCCAGCACCTGTTCCGCCGCCGGATTTGAAGACGAAATGATCCCCGTCGCATTCACCACCAGCAGCCCCGCCGGCATGTTCCGCGTCACTTCTTCGCTCAGCCGCTCCGTCTGTTCCGCGCGATCTTTTTCGATCTTGTGCAGCCGCTCCAGCTCCTTCTCCTGCTCCCGCAATTTCTGAATCACGCCCTGCATTGATGCGGCCATAAACGCGGAAGGATTCTCCGTGCGCGGCGCGCTCGTTGCAAATTCCTGTTTATGCTCCTCGCGCCTGCTTTGAAAGAACTTGCGCAAAAAGAAAAACGCAAGCCCCATGACCGCCAGGAAGGCAATCCCCATCTCCCCAGCCAGAGTCCACAAGTGCTGCGTGTTGTTTCCGGATTGCAGTGCGGCAAACATCGGTCCTGTCATTCGACTCCTGTTTCTCCTTCTCTGCTTTCCTTCCGCTTCCCCGGCTTTAACCTTGAACTTTCAACTTTTAACTTTCGATTTTAACTTTGAACTTGCCCGTCTAGCCTGTGATCCATCGGAAAATCGACCACCGCGCCGACACGACGGGCGTCGCATACACAATCACCAGCGCCCCAATCCCCAAAAATGTCCCCAGCGGCAATTGATACTGGCTCGCAATCGTCCACCGCAGCCCGCGTTCAGTGCCCAGTCCCCGCTGCCTCGCGCGCTTCGCCAGCGCGCTCCTCCAGCCCCCCAAGAACAGCGCCAGCACCACGCTCACGCCGATCACGCTCCCCAAAAGGCTTCCCACTAGTATCGTCAGAAACGTTCCCCGCAATCCCAGAAACGCACCCACCATCGCCATCATCTTCACGTCGCCCATGCCCATGCCTTCGCGGCCGCGCGCCGCCTTGTACAGCTTCGCTAGGCCCAGCAGGAGAAAGCTCCCAAACGCCGCGCCAATGAGCCCATCAAGAATTCCCGCCGCCGCTCCCGGAAGGCGTACTTGAAATAATCGATAGGCGAGAAACCCCGCGATCCCGTCATTCGGCGGCACGAACGCGGAAAACAGCAGCCCCGCCGCAAAACCCGGCCAATTAATCACATCCGGGAGCATCCGCACGCGCAAATCCGTAACCGTCAGCACAATCACCAGGCACGTAAAGAAAATCCATTTCACCGTGGCCTGCGTAATCCCGAAATCTAAGTACGCCGCCACAAACAGCAGCCCGGTGCTCAACTCAATCAAGGGATACATCGGAGAGATGGGCGCGCCGCACGCCCGGCACTTTCCCCGCAGCCACAGCCACCCAAACACCGGCACATTGTCATACGCCTTTATCGGTGTTTTGCAGCGCGGGCAGCGTGACCCCGGCGAAACAATAGATATCTCCTCCGGAATCCGCGTGATGCAGACGTTCAGGAAGCTTCCAATCACAATCCCAAATAGAAAAATGAACATGATGACCACATTTTGACTCTCTCATAGGTACAGTACTCCCTCAATGAACCACACTGCCCCCCGTGCCTCATCCCTAACGCTTTTTCCTCCTTGGTTCTCTATGGACCTCCGCGAACTCTATGTTGAAATCCTTCGTTTTCCTTCTTTGAGCCCATCCGCCTTTCTCTTTGCCAAATCTTGACTGTAAACTGTGAACTGTCGACTCTTGTCATGAACTGGTTCGAACGCAAAATCCGCCGCTACGAGCACCGCCGCTGGACCACCGACGACAATCGCCGCGTCCAACCCTTCCACTGGGGCCTCGAGCACATCGGCGGCTCGCCTGATGACCCCAATCCCGGAGCCTTCGTCCGTCAATACGCGCAGAAAGCCATCGAATCAAGCCGTGACTGGTACGCCGCGAGCCCTGCCGACGACTACCGCCTTGATGTCGGTCGCTTGGCGACCGCGCGTGGAAAAGAAAGTGTCCTCACCTTTACGAGTTCCCTCGAATCCCCCTGGCCCGAAAACAACACCGTCCACGCCCAGCTCTTCCCGGGGAAGAAGCAAGGCTCCGCTGTCCTCCTCCTCCCCAATTGGAACGCCAAATGGCACGGCCAGAACGGTCTCTGCCACTGGATTCAGCGTCTGGGCATTACCGTCCTCAAGATGAGCATGCCCTACCACGACCGCCGCATGGCCCACGGCCACGAACGCGCCGACCAGATCTGCGGCCCCAATATCGGCCTCACGCTCCAGGCCAATCGCCAGGCCGTCCAGGACGCCCGCCGGTGCCTCCACTGGCTCGAACAGCAGGGCTATGCCAAGCTCGGCATCCTCGGTACCAGCATCGGCTCTTCGGTCGGCTATATCACCCTCGTGCACGATCACCGCCTCCGCGCCGGAGGCTTTTTTCACGTCTCCACCTACTACGCCGACGTAATCAGTCAGGGCATGACCACCAATCACGTCTGGGAGGGTCTTAAAAACCATGTCACCGTCGACGAACTCCGCGAATATTGGGCCCCCATCAGCCCCATGCCCTACGTCGAGCGCGGTATGGGCGCTGGCCGCAACACCTTTATGCTCTACGGCAAGTACGACCCCACTATGCTCCCCGAGCTCACCCGCCAGATGCTGGACTCCCTCCGCCGCCACGGTGCCGACCCCCGCACCCTAGAACTCCCCTGCGGCCACTACTCCCTCGAACTGGCCCCCTTCTCCTACATCGCCGGCTACCGCATGCTCACCTTCTTCCTCGAATCCCTCGCCTAGTAGCACAAGTTTTGGCTTGCGCACTTTTCCCAGGTTGCTCTTGCACGGCGCAAGTCCCCCGGCGCCGTGAGCAGCACAACCGGAACGCCTTTACGCCGAGCAGCCTGAGCGGATCAGGGCTTTCCTAATTCATCAATAACACTTATTCGTATTCGGGTATATCTGCTCAAAAATTAAAGAGTTTTCATGATACCGATTCAGGGGTTCCCCTGATATTCCTAGGGTTTTTCCTGCAACCAATTCAGTAATTCTCCTGAGGACATATGAGGGTTTTCCTTGATTTGAGTACCGGGTATTGACCTGCTTGTCCTGCGGTGTCTTCCCGCTATCGTCTCCGCGGTACCCTCGGCTCCAGGATTATCCAGGTTGTCCCAGGCTGTAACGTAGTGCATCTCACTAGGAGGAATCCATGAAACGTTTCGCGTTGATCGGAGCCTTACTCATTGTGTTCGCGTCGGCTGTGCTATACGCCGACAGTCTGATGATCGACTTTGAAGCTTCGCACGGCTATTCACTTGGTACCATACAGGGGCAGAACGGGTGGGGCGGCCAGAATCCGCCCGGCATACCCATCAACCCGCTCATCGACCAGGAGGTCGTCGCCAACGTCCCGAGCGCTCCGAGCTCTTTTGGGAGCCAGAGCTGGCGGATCTCGAATGCGTACACCTCGGGCTCGTTCGGCGACATGCCGTTCTCGCCGTCGCTCGCGAATGAGGCGGGGGAATCGATGGCGAAGAATGGCTACGGTCTGGTCACGTTCTCCGGTGGCACACGGCAAAACCATTTCGAGGCACAATGGGCTTTCACCTCGGCTGATCCCAACGGCGGAGGGACCGATTGCTCGCTCACAAGCGGTACATGCTCATATCTTTCGATGGCTCCTGACCGTGGCGACGGCGCCCGCATGAGCTACATCCGCCTCGAAGACGACTACTCTGGGCTCAGGGTGTTCTTCGACGACTACCAGGACAAGTATCCACACGGCTCGTATGGAAGTCCTACAACTGCAGCCATGGGATGTGGAGCAGAGGACGACTTCGTCGAGACGATGGTCGCCAGTGGCCTCGACCGCAGCAAAGCCCACATCGTGAAGCTTACGATGGACTTCGTCGATGGACCGCGCAACGATGTGGTCAAAGTATACGTCGACGGTACCCTCCGTCATACTGGCACCAGCTGGGAGGACTATTTTCGGTGGTGCACCGAATCAGGCGGCGGGACTGGCACCACTACCAGCGATCAAAGTCGCACGGTCGACTCGATGATATTCACGGTCCGCGGCGGCCAGGGTGAGACCCATCCGCTGAACCGAGGCAAGGGATTCCTCATCGACAATCTGACGTACCGCAGCTTCCAGGGGCAATGCCGCAGCGGCGACGGCGACGGGGACTTCGAGGACGACCATGGGCACAGGCACCACGGAAGTTTCCACGACGATTCGTGTGAGAACGGCGGCGGACGGGTCGAGGATGACGATCGCGATTCGGGAAAGCACTTCGAGTCGACTTCAACAAACTCGGCAACGTTCACCTCTAACGAGAACAGCCAGACGTTGATGATGATCGGGACCGGTCTCGATGACGGTATTCCGGTCGGGTTCACGATGGTTGCCGTGGACTACGGCGGCGTCATTCCCGCGACCTATACCCTGATACTAACCAATGGACGCACCTTTACGGGCGTTCTAGTGGGTGGCAGCCTCCTGATCCAGTAAGCTCATCGGAGGAGGGCATATCAACGGGCCGGAGCACGGGGCCCTTTTTTCGCCCCGCTGGGAATAGGGATCGGCAACCTCTCGGTCGCCGCCACCGGGCCAACCGGCGTCGTCTACCAGAAAAGCACAGCCCTGACCTCCGGGTACGTGTCCATTCACCCGCACTAACCCTCGCAATCAGAAAAAGGGCCCCGAGCAATAGGGCCCTTTTTCCGTTCCCCTCAGAAATATGAAAGGAGTAAGTCATGAAGCAAATAAAGTTCAATATCTTATTGTCGAAAGGAGATGACACCGGACCAGGGCAAAAGAACCCACGAAAGAAAGCGCCGGCAAGAACTCTTTGGATCGCCCCAGCCTTGACCGTCAGCGCTGCGGCAGTGCTGCTGATTCTCTTCTCAGCTCCAGATCCTTCTCACGGCCAGACCATAAGCAACACGCAAATCACGCTTTCCTGTAACGATGGCCACAGCGTTATCTTCCAGGTCGATCAGATCACTCTCACGAGCTTGCTGGCGGACGTCCAAGCGATCAACGCTAGCGGAACAGGAACCAGCTGCACTTTAACCATGGCCGCAATCGACCCCTCAAGCGAGACTACGGAGTGGACGGTTTACGACTACAACCCTTCAAATCAAGCGATCGCGCCGCGGAACTCACCCAACTCAATGCCGGCGACCACAACGGGCACCACAACTAGGTTCCAATTCAAGGCTGGTATCTACACCGCACTACTCACCACGACCGACCCGACCTTGACCGGCGATCTCTCCACGAAAAATCTAAGCGATATGATCACGATCAGTGGCGACGCCGCAAGCTTCATGACTCAGCACAACGGCGGCGACTGCGTGTCCAACGTCCCTGCCGCCGTGAGGTTTTACTTCCGGTCCCCGTCCGCGTCGGGGCCAAGCACAGGTACTCCCCCAGCTGGCTTCTACACCCAGTTCTGGTGGTCCAACCCAGTCAATCTGCAACTGCTCACGGGAACCCAGTCCGGGATGATCGTGGCGCTCATGTCTGACCCGGCTCAGTGGTCGGATTGGAATGGTCAGCGTGGCAGCAGTCCCGCGGTCATGGAGGCTTTCCTGGAGGCCACGCACAAAGTGAAGGAGATTGGCCTGTCATTTGGAGGCGAGTGTTTCTTCGAAACCGGCGTCACTCCCACAGGCACCTTCAACACCGAACAGTTCTCCAGCTCGTTCAGTGAGAACTAACGACCAACCAGCCGGTGGTCCACGTAAAGGCTGCGTACCTGCAAAAAGGGTGCTTACGTGCACGGGCCACGCCCCGACATCGGCTCAGGCACCTTCAACAGCGCGCTCACTGAGACGCCTTAGCGCGGACGCCCCAGGTGCCGGTGGTGCCTACCCCGACCGGGTCGGGGCACCGGGGCTCCGCAAATTCCGGTCGCTTCCAAGTGTCGATGCTGCCGCCGAGCAATGCAGTATCATCAGAGCGTGGATAAGCTTTTCATTTTTGTCTTTGGCCCACTGGCATTTGCCGCCCTCCTTCTCGTCATTGCCACGGGCATCCGCCGCGCCATTACAAGATTTCGCTCTCGTCCAACGCCCGATCAACTCAAAGCGGTCTATGAGTCCTATCTTCGCCGCCTGTTGCACCCGCAACCCGAGGCAGTCGAAAAGGAATTGGGTAAATTTCTTCCGGAAAGACTCCTGCAGCTGTACGAGGACCACTCCGCCGTCCAGGCTGCCGGCTTCCAGCTCGAAAAGCCTGGCGGCACGCGCTGGCGGCCCAAGCGTTGGCAAGTCTATTGTTTCGAGCCCCTGGACCTCGAATCCCTCAACGAGTTGCCATACGAAGAAGATCTCGGCCCCGGCTTTTGCTTCGCCACCACCGGCCGCAGCTCCTGGTATTGGATCGCCGCCTCCGATCAACGCCAAAACGACTCCCCCGTCATCTTCCTCGATTACGACGGCAGCGGCTCCCACGGCGCTATCGTAGCCCCCAGCCTCGACGAATTCCTGAATCTGCCCCGCCTCCCCTTTAAATGAGCCCTCTCGCGTCCCGGTCGCCCATGCGAAGGGCACCCCCCTCAATGAGAGAAGTCATGCTTCGACTCACCAAGTTACGCACCCCTTGCGGTTCTTCAAAGACGAAATCGTGGTAGACAGGTAGAAAAAACTACAGTATGGTAGACACATGAGCCTCAACATCAAACACCCCGAAGCCCACAAGCTCGCCCAGGAATTGGCCCGCGAAACCGGCGAGTCCATGACCGCCGCTGTCCTTCAAGCCCTCCGCGACCGCCTCGAAGCCGTCCGCCGCCGCCGCAAACGCGACGCCACGTTGGCGGCGATCCATGCCATTAGTAAGCGCTCCGCTGAACTCTTGAAAGGTCCTTACATTGACCATGCGGAGTTGCTCTACAACGAACACGGCCTTCCGAAATGATCCTGGATAGTTCGGCCGTTTTGGCGATTCTCTTTCGTGAACCGGGCTTCGAGGCATTTGAGAAAGCTGTAGCGAACGCGCCCTCGTGCCAGATTTCAGCTGCTAGCTTTGTCGAAGTTTCAATTGTGCTTGAATCTCGCGCCGGCGACGCCGCAATGCGCCAGTTGGACGCTTTGATTCGCCAGGCCAGGATTTTTGTTGAACCCGTCACCGAGGAGCAAGCCCTTATCGCCCGTCAAGGCTTCTCCGACTATGGAAAAGGCCGCCATCCTGCAGGCCTCAACTTCGGCGATTGTTTCGCCTACGCCTTAGCCAAATCCACTGGTGAGCTCCTCCTTTACAAGGGCGAGGACTTCTCGCAAACGGACATTCAGTCGGCTTTGGACTAGGCATGCGCACAGCCAGTCCCAATTCAGTTCTCGCAAAACACCTCTTGACCACTCTTACTTCTTGTGGTACTGTACCCGTCAGGTAAGAGTGCGGATTTTCATCGGTTGCGGCAGACTCTCTGCCGCTTTTTTTATTTCCGTCGTCACAATTTTTCGTTCGACTCTTTAGATTCTTTTTGAGGGAGGAGCACCCACACTTTGGCCTGCAAAACCACTCCGTCTTAAATTATTTAGAATCAACAAATGCTACCCGTGTCCGATAAAAACTCCTCTAACTCTCTTTAGAATCAACACTTCTGGAAGTGTTCATTCTAAAGAACTTTAACTCCCTTTAAAATGAACACTTATGAAAAACAGGGGGAGGGGGGCCGGTTATTGTTAACCGGGAAGGCTTCTTGCAGTGAACCGGTCTACTCAAACCCAGAAGGATCCGCTTTCTCCAAGCAGAGCCAATGGGCTGTTTTTCCGCGGTCTCTGGGCCCTCAATGCTGAGAAACCACTTCACCGCAGCAGAGCTGAAAACGCGCCATCAGCCACTAGCCCCGACACCGCTTCGATTTCACCCGCGAGTGGCCGGTCCTCGGCTATCTTAGCCGACTTCGCTCGCACAAACGCATGCGCCCTCTTGGCTAGAGCTCCCGTTTGCAGCGGCGCCAGCAAATCGATCCCCTGGCACGCGCACAGCAGTTCAATCGCGATCGTATTTCGCAAATTCACCAGCATGCGCCCCAACCGCCGCGCCCCGCTCATTCCCATCGAAACGTAATCTTCCTGATTGCCGCTCGTGGAAATGGAATCGACGGAATGCGGTGTGGCCAGCGCTTTGTTTTCGCTTGTCAGCGCCGCCGCCGTTACCTGCGCGATCATGAATCCCGAGTTGAGTCCCGGCTCCGGCGTCAAAAATGCCGGCAGCATGCTGGTCAGCGGATTCGTCATTTGCTCGATTCTTCGTTCGACGATCCCGCCCAGCGTCGCAATCGCGATGGCCACTTGGTCCGCCGCCATCGCCAGCGGCTGCCCGTGAAAATTTCCGCCGCTGATGATGTCTCCGTTGTTTGCATCGCGCACAAAAACGAGCGGATTGTCCGTGGCACTGTTCAATTCCACCGCCGCCATGGCTCTTGCCTGCGCCAGCGAATCGCGCACCGCTCCGTGTACCTGCGGCGTACAACGGAGGCTGTACGCATCCTGCACGCGCGTGTCTTTCTCCGCGGAACGATGCGACTCGCGAATCTGGCTCCCGTCATTCAAATGCGCGAGATTTCGCGCCGTTGTCGCAGCTCCCGCATACGCGCGCGCATGCATGATCCGCGCATCGAACGCGCCGGGGCTTCCGCGCAGCGCATCCAGCGAAAGGGAAGCAGCCACATCCGCGGAGTCCACAAGAATGTCCGTTTCAAGCAGTGCTAAACTCAGCAGCGCGAGCATGCCCTGGGTTCCATTCAGGAGGGAGAGTCCCTCTTTCGCCTCCAACGCGACCGGGGCAATCCCGCCGCGCTTCATGGCCTCGCCGCCGGTCAACACTTCTCCGCCGAACTGCGCGCGGCCTTCACCAATCACGACGTGAGCCAGATGCGCGAGCGGCGCAAGGTCTCCCGATGCTCCCACTGATCCCTGGGAAGGGATCAGTGGATGAACTTTCGCATTCAACATTTTGCAAAGCGTTTCCACGACGAGCGGCCGCACGCCGCTAAATCCTTTCGCCAGCGCGTTCGCGCGCAGCAGCATCATCGCGCGCGTCTCCGCTTCGCTCAGCGGCGCGCCCACGCCGCAAGAGTGCGAGCGCACCAGGTTCACCTGCAGTTGCCGCACCTGCTCAGTGGAAATTCGCACTGAAGCAAGTTTTCCAAAGCCCGTGTTGATTCCGTAAGCCGTCGCGCCCGATGCCACCAGGCGGTCCACCACCGCGCGCGAGGCGTTCATTCGCTCGATCGCCGAATCTGCCAGATGGACTTGTTCGCCGCGCAGCGCCACGTCGTAGAGTTGCGAAAAAGTGAGATCGTTTCCGCTCAGCGCGACGCTCATGCCTTGATCCGATCAGGTTGTGGCGCGACGATGGAACTAAATACCGTTTCATACTTCTTGGGCAAGGTCTTCGGCCGGCCGTTGCTTCCGCAAATCACGTGCGTGGTTTCCCCGTTGGCTAGGACTCTTCCGTCTGCATCTCGGATCACCTCGTAGGAAAATTTGACGATGCGATTCCGCGACTCCGAGATGCGCGTACGGATGCGAAGGACTTCGTCGTACATCGCCGAATGATGGTAACGGCAGTGTAGATCCGCAACCACGATGCGGCAGTCGTCTTCGATCTCCATGCGCTTGTACTCAAAGCCCAGCGCGCGCATCAACTCCACGCGGCCAACCTCGAACCACACCAGATAATTCGCGTGATAAACTACGCCCATCTGATCTGTTTCCGCGTAGCGCACGCGCACTTCCGCGTCATGATATTCAATCATTCTCATGTCCCTTATTTTTCCGAATCGCCCTGCCAGACCGGCTTTCGTTTCTCGAGGAATGACGCCACGCCTTCCTGGAAATCCGGCGTGCAGCGAATGCGCGCATTCTCGAGGATCGCGCGTTCCAAATCATGATCGACCCCTGCTGCCGCCGAGGAGACCAAAAGATGTTTGGAGCGAGTGAGGCTGCTGGGGCTGGCTGCGATGAGCGTTTCCGAGAGCTCGTTCGCGCGCTTCATCAAGTGCTCGGCCGGAACGATCTCCGAGACGAGGCCGAATTCCTTCGCCTCGGTCGCCTCGATGATCCGGCCTGTAAGCAATAGATCGCGGGAACGCTTTTCTCCAATCTGCCTCGTCAGGAACACCGAAACAATTGCCGGCAGAAAACCAATCTTCACTTCCGTATATCCGAATTTTGCTTCTGGCGCGGCGAGTGTGAAATCACAGAGCGTTGCAATGCCGCAGCCTCCCGCGTAAGCTGCGCCGTTTACCGCCGCGATAAGCGGCCGTGGAAAACTCCAGATGCGGCGAAACATTTTGGCAATGCGCCGCGAGTCTTCCTGATTTTCCGCTGGAGATTGTTTCGCGATCGCGGCAAGCATGTCCAAATCCATGCCCGCGCAAAATGCTTTGCCCGCTCCGGTGATAATCGCGACACGTGCGTGGCTTTTTTCAATGGCGTCCAGAGCCGTTTGCAACTCCGCCATCATGGGGACGGAAATCGCGTTGCGCTTTTCCGGCCGGTTCAGCGTGATGGTCGCGAGGTTGCCAGCAATTTCAAGAAGAAGTGTCGAATACATTTTTGGAAACACCTCCTCAATTCACAAGCGGGGCATGCGCATATTTCACGCGGATCTCGTTGGTCATTTCGAGCACCTTCGCTAGACGCGCAGAATCGATGCCCGGATCAGCGCCCGCTTTTCGGAGGGCGGCAAGAATATCTTCCGTCGCGATGTTGCCGACCAGATTGTCTCCCGCAAAGGGGCAGCCGCCAAGCCCGGTCAATGCGCCATCAAATCGCCGGCATCCCGCTTCGTACGCTGCGAGAATCTTTTCTTCTGCATGCTCCGGGCGGCTGTGCAAGTGTACGCCCAACTCGATTCCCGCGACATGATCCTTCACGCTGCGATACAAATCGCCGACGAGTTGCGGCGCCGCAGTTCCCACAGTATCCGCGAGTGAAACTGTGCGCACGCGAATATCCTTCAGCCACTCCAAAGTATCCGCCACAATTTCCGGCCCCCACGGCTCATCGTAAGGATTCCCAAACGCCATCGAAATATAAATGACCAAGTCGCGTTTCGCAGCTGCCGTTTCTTTCCGCAACTTTTCAACGAGCGAGCGCGATTCATCGCGCGTCATATTCGCATTCGCTCGCCGAAAATACGCCGAAATCGAATATGGATATCCGATAGTTGTCACGCCCGGAGTTGTCAGCGCGCGCTCAAGTCCTTTCTCATTCACCACGATGCCGATAATTTCCGGAGCTTCGATACCGGCGGGAAGGGAAGCATTCAGTTTCCCCATCACCTCTTCGCTGTCCGCCATCTGCTTCACATGCTTCGGCGAAACAAAACTCACCGCATCAATATGCTTGAATCCTGCCAGCACAAGTTCCTTCAAATACTCCGCCTTGTATTCGGTGGGGATCTGTTCGGGCAATCCCTGCCAAGCATCCCGCGGGCACTCAACGAGGATTACTTGCTCTGAAGCGTCAGTGTAGTTTGCCATCAAGGCTCTCGTTCCAGGAGGGCGTGGCCTGAGACCGGAATTAGTTCAACTTTGTCTGATTCAATTTCAATTATTCGGCCGCTTTGAAAACAAATTGCCAAACGAAAGAGATCGGTCATCTCCAAGACGGCTCGCATGTGCGGGTCTGCGTGCTCAATTCGTGGGTCCACTCTAAGAATATCGGAGACGCAGGTATCTTCACTGAGCGGCAGGTTTTTATCACGCCGAGTGACAAGCATGAACTGCAAACCGACGAAACGCAATTTCATGCCTCCGAACTTGTTTTCATAACAGCCCCAAGGATTCGATCCCTCGGGAACGGTCCAACTCATGAGGGCGACGTTTTGAGTCGGTAGTAGTTCGAGTCCTTGAAAATTCGCAAAGTTATGGAGGTCCCAAAAGAGGCTGCCAGATTGGAGCTCAATGGAAGAGGAGATGTCAAAATTATGCAGTTTCATATTCCACCTTGAGATCGCAAACAGTCATACCCTATGTTTGCAAAACCCCGGTTTTGAACTCGCGGATGTCGGGATTTAGCGCGGCGGCTTCGAGGGCCCAGATCAAGGCTTCACGGGTGTGGGCGGGATCGATGATGGCGTCCACCCAGAGGCGGGCGGCGGCGTAGCGCGGATCGGTTTGATGTTCGTAGGTGGCGCGGACGGATTCGACTAATTCTTTTTTTTGTTTTTCGTCGACTTTTTTGCCTTCGCGTTCGAGTTGCTTCAATTTTATTTCGGCGAGCGTGCTGGCCGCGGCGTCGCCGCTCATTACGGCGAAACGCGCCGTGGGCCACGCAAACATGAAGCGCGGGTCGTAGGCTTTTCCGCACATGGCGTAATTTCCGGCGCCGAAGCTTCCGCCGCAAATCACTGTAATCTTAGGGACGACGCTGTTGGCCACGGCGTTTACCATTTTCGCGCCAGCGCGAATGATGCCGCTCCACTCGGCGTCTTTGCCGACCATGAAGCCATTCACGTCGTGGAGAAAAATCAGTGGAATACGATTCTGGTTGCAATCAAGAATAAAGCGCGCCGCTTTCTCCGCGGACTCGGTGTAAATCACGCCACCAAATTCAATGCGTTTCTGATCTGAACCGCGCGCCAGAGTCTGCACGTGTTTTTTCTGATTGGCGACGATGCCCACGGCCCAGCCGCCGATGCGCGCGTATCCGCAAAGAAGTGTTTCGCCATACTCCGCGCGATATTCCTCGAATTCGCTGGCATCCACAATGCGCGCGATGATTTCGCGCATGTCGTATTGCTTGCCGGGATCGCTTGAAAAAATTCCGTAGGCGTCTTCGGCGGAGTAAAGCGGGTCGCGAGATTTCACATGACTGAACGGCGAAGCGTTTGGTGCACCAATTTTATCGACCAGAGCGCGAATCCGCGCGATGCAGGCGTCATCGTCCGGTTCGCGGAAATCCACCGTGCCGCTGATCTGCGAATGCATTTTCGCGCCGCCGAGATCTTCGGCGGAAGTTTTCTGGCCAATCGCGGCTTGCACCAACGCGGGGCCCGCCAAAAATAACCCCGAGCCTTCGGTCATCAAGATGTGGTCGCACATCACGGGAAGATAGGCGCCGCCAGCAACGCACATTCCCATGATGGCGGTGATTTGCGGAATGCCCATCGCGGACATCACGGCGTTGTTGCGAAAGACGCGGCCGAAATCATCGGTGTCCGGAAAAACATCTTCCTGCAGCGGCAAAAAAACTCCCGCGGAATCGACGAGATAAATCGTCGGAATCTTATTCTCGATGGCGATATTTTGCGCGCGAATCACTTTCTTTGCGGTCATCGGGAAAAACGCGCCAGCTTTCACGGTGGCGTCATTGGCGATGACCATAAAGGTGCGCCCGCAAACTTTCGCAAGCCCGGTGACAGTTCCCGCGCAAGGCGCGCCGCCCCATTCTTCGTACATCTCATATGCGGCGTAGGTTCCCAATTCGAAAAGCTGAGAGCCGGGATCGACCAGTTTGGCGATGCGCTCGCGGGCAGTGAGGCGGCCTTTCTTATGCTGCGATTCGATGGCTTTCGCGCCACCACCCTGATGGATTTGCTCTTCTTCGTTTTTAATTTTGGTAAGCAAATCAATGATGCGGCGGGCGTTCTTTTCGAATTCGGGAGACTTGTGATTCGCACTGGTTTTCAGAACCGAATCGGACACGCGAAGTCCTCGCTCACGGACAGTTTTCAAGAATGTACAACTCAAAGTTCAGCAAGCCAAACCAAGTGTGACAGTATACGAGGTTTGAATGTAGTTGTGCGAATCGGGCAAGTGCTTCGCGGTAACTCAAACGTAAAGTACTTGCACTCATCCCTGAGCAAGGTAAGCTATCACCCGGGCTTTTGGGGACATCCGCGCCTGCTGTCCGCTGCCTAATCGCAATATTGCGCCATTTCGAGAGGAAAACTTTATGAGGCATCTCCGTAAGAATGCAGTGTCGTTTGGCCTGCTTGCTTTGCTGGCATTTGCGAATATATCGCCTGCACAGACGCCTTCGACACCTCCGGCGAAGACACCCTCAAAAGCCCCAGCGCAAACGCAAACGACAGCAAAGCCGGCCGCGACAAAGCCCGCGACGCTCGAAGTGCCGCAACTTAAATTTGAAAAGTACAAGCTGGAGAATGGGTTGGAAGTGATCCTCTCCGAGGATCACCGCCTGCCGATGGTGGCGGTGAATCTGTGGTACCACGTGGGGCCAGCGAACGAATTGCCGGGGCGCACGGGTTTCGCGCATCTGTTCGAACACATGATGTTTGAAGGATCGCGGCACGTGCCGGGGAGTTCGCACTTCCACTTCCTGGAAGCCGCTGGCGCTTCGGACATCAACGGGACGACCGATTTCGATCGCACGAATTATTTCGAGACGCTGCCTTCGAATCAACTGGAGCTGGCGCTATGGCTGGAGTCCGACCGCATGGGTTATTTGCCGGACAAGCTGGACCAGGCGAATCTTTCCAATCAGCAGGACGTGGTGCGCAACGAGCGGCGGCAAAGCGTGGAAAATGCGCCGTACGGCGTCGTGGAAGAGGGACTGTTCCACCAGCTCTTTCCGAAAGAGCATCCTTACTACGGCGAGGTGATAGGTTCGCATCTCGATATCCAGTCGGCGAAGCTGGAGGACGTGCGGAATTTCTTCAAACTGTATTACGCGCCAAACAACGCGAGCCTGGCGATTGTCGGCGATTTCAATCCGGAGAAGGCGAAGGAATTAGTTGATAAATATTTTGGACCGCTGAAGCGCGGCGAAGACGTGCCGAAGATCAAGGCGCACACACCACCAATTACGTCCGAGCGGCACGCGGTGTTTCAAGATAACGTACAGCTTCCGCGCGTTTACATGGGGTGGCTGACTTCGCCGATTTTCAAACCCGGCGATGCGGAAGCGGATCTTTCGGCGACGATTCTGGGCGGCGGAAAGTCCAGCCGGTTGTACAAAAAGCTGGTATACGAAAAGCAGATTGCGCAGGACGTGGCCGTGAATCAGCAGTCGCTGATTCTCGGCTCGGTGTTTGAAGTGCAGGTGACGGCTAAGGCTGGCGTGAAACCGGAGGACCTCGAGAAGGCCATCAATACCGAGATGGATACCTTCCGCAAAGAGGGACCGACGGCAGCGGAACTGGCGCGGGCGCGAAACGTACTCGAATCGAGAATCATCGCGGGGCTCGAGACGCTAGGAGGATTCGGCGGCGTTGCGGACCGCTTGAATAGTTACAACCACTATCTGGGCACGCCGGATTTTCTGGCGGCGGACATTGCAAGGTACGAGAGCGCCACGGCGGAATCGATTCAAGCTTTCGCGCAAGGGCAGCTGAATGGAAACCAGCGCGCGGTGGTTTACGGCTTACCGGGGAAGCAAGACCTCGGCGCTGAAGTCGCGACTCCGAAAGCGCCGGAGAAGGATCCATCGAAGAACAACGGCGAGCCGGTAAACGCGGAGGCGGAATGGCGCAAGGACGCGCCAAAGCCGGGGGTGGCCAGCGCGTTGCACTTGCCGGTGCCGGAGAAATTCAAACTTTCCAATGGATTGACGGTGCTTTACAGCGAGAGGCCAGGACTGCCGCTGGTGGCGGCAAATCTCGTTCTGCATGCCGGGACCGGAGTGAACCCGGTGGATCGGCCGGGGCTCGCGAGCATGACGGCGCGGATGCTGCAGCAGGGAACGGCGACGCGTTCGGCTCTGCAGATTGCGGATCGGGCGGCGGATTTGGGAGCCACACTGAATTCGGGCGCAGGGATGGACACGACCGGAATCTCCACGCGCTCACTTTCGCGAAGTTTTCCCGAAGCGCTGGAATTGCTGGCGGACGTAGCGTTGCATCCGAGCTTTCCGCAATCGGAGATCGAGCGGGTGCGCTCCGAACGGCTGACCAGCATCGTGCAGGAAAAGGACGAGCCATTCTCCCTGGCGTTCCGCGTGCTGGATTCGGCGCTCTACGGCGCGCATCACACTTACGGATATCCGGACAGCGGCACGACGGAATCTGTTAAGGCCATTTCGCGCGACGATCTGGAAAAGTTCTGGAAGCAGAATTATTTTCCAGATGATGCGGCGCTGGTGGTGACGGGCAACATTAAATTGGCAACATTGAAACCGCTGCTCGAAAAACAGTTCGGTGCTTGGAAGCCGGGAAGGCCGGCTCCGGCGGCGATGGGTTCACCGGAAACGACCGACGCGAAGTTGATTCTTGTGGACCGTCCGGGAGCGCCGCAGACGACGCTGGTGTGCTTCTCGATGGGGCTGGCGCGCTCGACGCCGGACTACGCGCCCGTGGAGGTGATGAACACGGATCTCGGCGGTCTGTTCTCGAGCCGCATCAACATGAACCTGCGCGAAGCGCACGGATACACTTACGGTGCGTTTTCGTTCTTCTCTTATCACCGCGCTCCAGGGCCGTTTCTGTCTGGTGGAGATGTGCGAACCGACGTTACCGCTCCCGCGACCACGGAGATTTTCAACGAACTGCGGCGCATGCGCGACACGCAGATGACTCCGGCGGAAATGATTCTTTCCAAGGATTCCATCGCGCGGTCACTTCCGGGGAGGTTTGAGCGCGGAACCGAAGCAGCGGCGACGTTCGCGGAGCTATTCACCTACGATTTGCCGTTGGATTACTTCTCGACGCTGCCGGTGCGCATCAATGCCGTGACCGCCGAACAAGCCCAGGCCGTGGCGCAGAAATATATTTTGCCCGACAAGATGATCGTTCTGGCGGTAGGCGACCGCGCGAAGATCGAGGAGGACATGAAGAAACTGAACCTGGGCAAGGTTGAGATTCGAGATACGGATGGGAAGGTCATGCACTGAGAGGTAACGATCACAAGGCAATGGCGAACGAAGATGATAAGCGTGATAGTGAGGAGCGCAAGCGTAAAGAGTTCCTCGATTCCCTGAATAAACGGGACCTAGAACAGACCAAGAGGCTACTGCTATCTGGTACTTACATCGATGTGCCTTTGAATGCCGTCGGCTGGACGGCGCTGCATGTCGCCGTTGAGAATTACTATGTCGATTTGGCGCTCCTCCTTTTGGAGCACGGGGCCGATCCCAGCCGGCGCGATTTTTCTGGAGTCACTCCGCTCCACCTGGCAATTGATGTGGAAGCAGATTCCGCTTCTCAGCAGGCGCCCGTCGAGTACGGTAAGCGGAATGTTCCCACACGAGACATGACCGTGTTGTTGCTAGAACATGGCGCGGACCGCAATGCTAGAACGGAAAAAGAGGAAACGCCGATGGACTGGGCGGTGAAGTGCAGGCACCAGGGTGCCATCGATGCAATGATTGCGCATGGCGCGCCGCATCCCGATAAACAGTGATTCCGGGCCTACTCGAAATGTCGACCGTTGACTTGGACTGAACGCGTCGTTAAGATTTGATGAAGGGCAATGATGTGCGAGTGCGCGGCATCGCTCAATTCAGCCACGGAGGCGCCTGTGCGAACCACTAGCAAAGTTCTCGCGGGGGGGTGTGTCTCTGCGGCTGGCAGGAACTGACCGCAGCAGCCGTCCCGCAATTCCAATCCATTAGAACGAGTGTTGTTTTGATATGGCGCTAGCGGCGGCCGTGTGTTGGGCCACGGTTGCGGGAGGGTTTTTCCGTGACGATTTCTTTATGGGGATGGAATTCGTATTTTGAAGCGTTTTGGCGCGGCGGCGGTTGGAAGAATGCTGTGCCGACGCGCGTGATTGCACAACAGAGGAAATTCTGGCGCGTTGCGGGAGACTTCGGCGAATGCTGGGCGGAAGCGAGCGGCAAACTGCGTCTGGCCGCGGACGAAGGCGCAGCCTGGCCGGCCGTTGGCGATTGGGTAGCGGTCGAACTCCACGGGCCAGACTCGCCTGCGGCGATCCTGGAGGCCTTGCCGAGGCGGAGCAAGTTTGTGCGCAAATCGCCGGGGAAGAAGATGGGCGAGCAAGTGATCGCCGCGAACGTGGATACGGCGCTGCTGGTGTCGGCATTGGACGGAGATTTCAATCCGCGTCGAGTGGAACGGTATCTCGCGCAATGCTGGGAGTCCGGGGCGAAGCCGGTGATCGTGTTGAACAAGGCGGACGCTTGCAGGGAGGCGGGCGAGAGGGCTGCGGAGATGGAACGCGTCGCGATTGGAGCAAGTGTGTGCATTGTGAGCGCGAAGACGGGAGCGGGATTCAGCGAACTGGAGGAGTTTCTGAGGCCGGGGCATACGCTGGTGCTGTTGGGATCTTCGGGAGTGGGGAAGTCAACGATCGCGAACCGGCTGATGGGGCAGGCAGTGCAGGAGGTGCAACCGGTGCGCGAGGGCGATAGCAAAGGGCGGCACACGACCACAGCACGAGAGCTCTTTGTTTTGTCCGGCGGTGCGCTGCTGATGGACACGCCAGGATTGCGCGAGATGCAATTGTGGGACGCAGAGAACGGCGTTGCGCAAGCATTCGCGGATATTGACGCGCTTGCGAAGCGGTGCCGATTTGGCGATTGCGGGCATGAAGGGGAGCCGGGATGCGCGGTCCAGGCGGCGCTGGAGGCTGGAGCCTTGGACGCGGCGCGTCTGGAAAATCGGCGGAAGCTTTTACGCGAGCAGGAATTTTTGCGGCGGAAAGTAGATCCGGATGCACGAGAGGAACACAAAGAACAATGGAAGTTGTTGCATCGCGCACAAAGGCAGAAGTATCAGCAGAGAGAAAAGGACGGAGGAAAGAGCTGACGACGCGGGCCGCTACTTTCACGGGGAGTTGGGGATCCGTTGAGATGCTTCGCTGCGCTCAGG
>Ga0137403_10003302_pt1 | contig 19395 bp, 13 predicted proteins | sample CZOMad2_1_16fung_FD_122057 | JGI IMG/M metagenome (GOLD analysis project Ga0137403, IMG submission 122057) | Vadose zone soil fungal communities from Angelo Coast Range Reserve, California, USA - CZOMad2_1_16fungal (Hybrid Assembly) | ecosystem: Environmental > Terrestrial > Soil > Vadose zone...
GCCTCGCGCTTGGCGCGATCGAGCTCCGCCGCCTGCTCGCGGAAGAGGCCATCAACGTCGGGGTATCCGCCGTAGGCAAACGGCCCTCCGGAGACCACGTAGGTTTCGAGGCGAGTGGCGGCGTTCCCAAAGGAGCCGCCGATGATCTGGACGAGGTTCCGGAGCTTCTTCTCGGCGATGCTCTTGTTGAAGGCCGCGCGCTCGAGCGGACGAAGCTTGGCGCGGATCCCCACGCCCTGCAGATAGCCGATCATCGCCTCGGCGGCATCCGCCGAGGTCATGTCGCAGAAGTACTCGCCGGCATCGAAGCCACCAGGGTACCCAGCCTCGGTGAGGAGCCGTTTGGCCCCGGCGGGGTCGAAGGCATAGGCCGGCAGCGGCCGGTAGAACTCGAAGGCGCTCGGGATGATGCTGAATGTGATCCTCGACAGCCCGGACGTCCTGGCCTGGTCGATGGCGCGGCGATCGATCGCGAGGTTCGCCGCCAGGCGGACGCGGCGGTCGTGCCACGGCGACTTCGCGTCCCACTGGTCGACGAAGTAGAGCCAGTGCGTGGACGGGTACACGGCCTTGAGCGTGAGGCCAGGGGTGCGCCGCACCTCGTCACCGAGCTCCCCGATCATGGAGAAGGCGATGTCGGCTTCGCCGCGCTTGAGCGCGGCCAGCCGAGTCGCCGGGTCGGGGATCGTTCGCAGGACGAGGCGCTTCACGCTCGGGCTCTTGCGCCAGTAGCCCCCGAACGCTTCCAGGACGAGCTCGATCCCGGGCGTGAACGACACGAAGCGGTACGGGCCGGCGCCGATCGGCGCCTTCCTGAAGCCGTCCTCCCCCACCTTCTCGACGTACTTCTTGGGGACCACCCAGCCGGCGCCGGTGGCGAGCGTCCCGTAGAACGTCATGAAGTCGGGCCAGGGCTGCTTGAGCCGGAACCGAACGCGCGCGGCATCAGGCGTCTCGACCTCGGCGACCTTGTCCTTCAAGCCGCGGGCGAAGATGCCGCGGTAGCGCTCGAAGGAGAACTTCACGTCCTCGGCGGTGACAGGCTCGTCGTTGTGGAACTTGGCCCCCTTGCGCAGGACGAACTCATAGACGAGCCCGTCCGGGGACGCGGTCCACGACTCGGCCAGGCTCGGGGCCAACGGCTTGCCGGGCATCGGCTTCACGATCCCGTCGTGGAGCGCGTAGAGGACCATGAACGACGTGATGATCGTCGGTCGGCACCAGCGTGGTGTGCACCGCCCATGTGATCTGCCCATCCGGGCCGGCGCCGGCCGGCGCCGCGGTGGCGAGCAGGACGAGCGCGACGAGGACCGTCGCCAGGAGCCTCGTCTTCATCGGGCGAGCTGCCGGCCGATGTAGTCGCGCATCATCGCGACGGCCTTGTCGGAGTCCGCGCTGGGCTGCTGGATGAAGCCGTGGCGGGCACCGGGGAAGTGGACGCGCTCGACCTCGCCGCCCGCCTGCTCGTAAGCGCGGACGAGCGCCTCGGTGATCGCGGGCGGCACGTTGTCGTCGAGCTCGGGCTGAGCGACCCACGCGGGCGGCAACGCCCGGGTCTCGCGGGCCGCCACGATGCGCGTCACGCTGGCCTCCGCCATCTGGGCCTCGCTCGCGAAGTAGCCGTGGTGGGCCGCGATCAGCCGCTTGGCGTCGAAGCCCGACCCGTCGTCCTGCCGCCCGACCACGTAGCGGAACCGCGCCAGCGGATCCGCGACCGGATAGAGCGCCAGGACGAACGCGACCGATTCGTCGCCGGCCGTTGCGTCGAGCGAGCCATCGGACGACACGATCGGCGTGCCGGCGTGCTCGGGGGCGCCGGGCTTCACCCCGGCGAGCAGCGCCAGATGGCCACCGCTCGAGCTGCCCACGAGCCCGACGCGGCGGGGATCGATTCCGAGCCGGCGCGCATTCGCGCGCACGTAGCGGACGCCCGCCGCGACGTCGGCGCTCGCGGCCGGATGCTTGTGCTCGGAGCCCTGGCGGAAGTCGAGAGAGACGACGAGCAGACCCGAAGCCGCGAGCGCCTTGCAGTGATGAGCCCCGGTCGTCCGATCGCCCCGGCTCCAGGCCCCGCCGTGGACGTCGACCAGTGCCACGAGCGGTGCGGCCGCTTCGCCCCTGGGCCGGTAGATCCGGGCCTGGAGCTCCTTACCCTGCGGCCTGGCGAACGGCGCGTCGACTTCCTCGACTTCGTACGGCGCGGCCGGATCGAAACGGACTTTCATGGCCATCCTGCGCTCCTTCTGGTGACGCTACTTTTCACAGGCTCGCCTCGCACGGTGGGTCCCACAACCTGCTCCCTCGCGTCAGCCGCGAAAAGCGGGCAAGACCTCGGCGGTGAACCGCTCGAGCTGGCCGAGCTGATCGTCGCCGACGAACCGCAGACACAGGTCGCTGACCCCGGCGGCAGCATACCGTTTGAGCGCGGCGATCACCACCTCGGCCGGGCCGAGGCCCATCGTACCGCGTGAGTGCACGCCTCCGCCGTAGTAGGTGGCGAGGAACTCCGTGGTGACGCGCTCGGCCGTGCGGGGCTCGTCATCCATGCGGACGGTCGTATACACGCAGAGCTCGAAGCCGGTGCGGGCGCGGCCGTGCCGGGCCAGCGCCTCCTCGGCGCGCTCGCGCACGAGCAAGCACTCCTCGGCGTGCACGTACGTCGTGATGATGCCGTCGCCGAGGCGGCCGAAGCGGTCGAACTGGGCGGCCAGCATCTCGCCGCGGTTCGCCGCGGTGATCAGGACGGGAGGCCCGGCCGGATTCCACGGCAGCGGCCCGATCGTGTGGTCGGTCAGGTCCACGTCACCGTCGCGATGGGTCACCGGCTCACCGCGCCAGAGCATCCGCCAGATCGCGACGTGCTCCTCCAGGCGCCGGACGCGGCGCTTGTGGTCCGCGCCGCACGCCGCCCACTCACGCTCGGCCGACGGCAGGCTCCAGCCCACGCCGAGCCCGAGCACCACGCGTCCGCGCGAGATCTGGTCGACGTTGGCGATCTGGTGGGCGAGCACGACCGGGTGACGCAGCGCCGGCAACAAAACGGCCGTTCCCAATCGCACGCGTGTCGTGATGCCGGCCAGGTACGCGAGAGTCGTCAGCGGCTCGAGCCGCGGCTTGGCCACGATGCTGTCGCCGACCCACACGGCGTCGTAGCCCGCCCGGTCGGCGAGCCGCGCCATCGTCCAGCACTCTTCGACCGGGGGGCGCCGCGCGGACTGCATGACCACGCCACGGGTGGGGACGAGGACGCCCAGACGCATGCCGCCGCTAGTGTACCTCGCGACTTCTCAGCCGAGGAGCTTGCGAAGAGAGGCCAGCAGCCGGTCGGGATCCAGCTCGAGGTCCGTCCGTCTCTCGGCGATCCGGCCCTGGCCGTCGACCAGCACCACGAGGCTGCCGTGGACGATCCGCTCGCGCGCGACCGCGTTGAGGCCGAAGGCACGGACCACGCGAGCCACGTCATCCGAGGTGCCCGTCAGGAAGTGCCAGGTGGTGAGATCGATGCCGTAGGCGTCGGCGTAGCGGCGCAGCACGTCGGGGGTATCGATGATGGGATCGAGTGTGATGGAGACGAAGCGCACCCGTCCGTCGAGCTTTTCAGTCCGCGCCCGGGCCTGGACCCGCGCGAGCTGCGCCGTGACCAGAGGACACGCCTCCACGCACGTCGTGAAGACGAAGCTGACGACGAGGACGCGGCCCCGGAGACTCTCGGAGTTCACGGTCGCGCCGGACTGGTCGACGAGCGCGAATGGCGGCATCTTCTCGCCTGGCTGCCTTGCGCAGGCACACAGGAGCAGGGCGGCGAGGACGGCCGCCAGCGGCTTCATGCGACGGCGACCACCGGCGCCGCCGCGACGAGTCCTCTCGCGCGAGCGAAGATCGCCACGACGATGAGTCCATACCCGGCCGGAATGAGCACGGGCTCGAGGCGGCCGAACCACTGGATCGTGGTGGCCGAGATGCCCGCGACCGCGAGCAAAACGCCGAAGGAGCCGAGCCCGCAGTGCGTGAGCGAGGACACGCTGGCCCCGAGGAGGCCGACCACGCCGGCCCCACCCAGCGAGCCCACCGCGCCCCACCGCGCCGCCCGTCCCCCGATGCCGAGGTAGACGCCCACGAGCGCCGAGAAGGAGCCGAAGAAGAGCAGGCTCGACCAGGTCAGCTCGAAGCTCCACACGGCCGCGCCGAACACGGCATGCCGGCGCCCGTATTCGAGGAGCGGCTCGCGAGCGATCAGCACGGCGGTGTCGGCGGCCGAGGGCGTGAGCCGGACGATGCGGCGCGCGTTCTCCCACGCCGGGTAGAGCCGCAGGTAGTTGGGGGCGCCGCCGAGGCCGGCGACGAGGATGCCGAGGATCAGCGCCTGGTAGAGACCGAAGACGGTCAGCGTCGCCGCCACCACCGTCCACCATCGCGCGCGCACGCGCCGGCCCAGCGCGCGCAGCGCGCTCACGGGCGCGGCCCGAGGGCCCGAGCGCTCTCCTCCCGTACCTGGGCGAAGACGCGCGCCTTGAGGGCCATGAACTCGGGAGTGGCGATGACCTCGGCGGCGCGCGGGCGCGCCAGCTTCACCGTCACGAGGTCGCGGATCTGGCCGGGCCGGGCCGTCATCACGGCCACCCGGTCGGCGAGGAAGAGGGCCTCGTCGATGTCATGGGTGACGAAGAGGACCGTCGTCCGCACCTCGCGCCAGACGCCGAGGAGCAGCTCCTGCATGGTCAGCCGCGTCTGCGCGTCGAGGGCGCCGAAGGGTTCGTCCATGAGCATCACGTGCGGCCGGTTGACGAGGACGCGGGCGATGCCCACGCGCTGCTGCATGCCGCCGCTGAGCTCCCCGGGATACGCGTGCTCGAAGCCGTCGAGGCCGACGAGGTTCAGGTAGGTGCGAGCCTGGGACGTCCGCGCCATCTTCCCCACCCCGCGCATCTTGAGGCCGAACTCGACGTTGCCGAGCACGGTCTTCCACGGGAACAGCGAGTGCTGCTGGAAGACCATCCCTCGATCGGCCCCGGGTTCTGCGACGGGCTCGCCGTCCACCACCACGCTCCCCGCCGTCGGGTGCACGAAGCCCGCCACCGCGTTGAGCACGGTGGTCTTGCCACAGCCGGACGGACCCAGCAGGGCCACGAATTCACCCGGCGTCGTCATCAGCGTGAACCGCTGGACCGCCTCCACTATCCGGTCGTTGACGCCGAACGCGATGCCGAGGTCGGTGATCTCGATGCGCCCGGTGGGGCTGTCGGTCACCCTGCGTCCCTGGGGTCTCATCGTTCAGCGCCGGGCCAGCCAGGGCATGCAGCGCACCCCGATCAGCCGGATGAGCGCGCTCGACAGCATTCCGAGCACGCCGATGACGAGCATGCCGACCACGATCCGGGCGTACTTCACGATTCCGTAGGCGACCCAGGTGAAGTAGCCGACGCCGAATTGCCCGGAGATCATCTCGGCGGAAATGAGGCAGAGCCACGACACGCCCATGCCCACCGAGAGCCCCGTGACGATCGACGGCAGCGCCCCGGGAATGACGACCTCGCGAAAGATGGCGGCCCGGCCCGCGCCCAGGCTGGTCGCAGCGCGCACGAGCTGTCGATCGATACCCTCCACTCCGTGGATCGTGTTGAGCACGATCGGAAAGAACGCACCGAGCGACGTGATGAACACGATGCTCGACCGCTCGGTGGGCCAGAGCATGATGCTGAGCGGCACCCACGCCACCGCGGGGATCGGGCGAAGCAGCTCGATGAGCGGGAACAGCGTGTCCGCGGCGAACCGGAACCACCCGATGAGCAGCCCGAGCCCGATGCCGAGCGCCGTGGCGATGGCGAAGCCCAGCCAGATGCGCTCGAGGCTGGCGAGGATGTGCACGTAGAAGTCGACGCCGCCGAACAGCTCAATCGCCTCCTCCAGCACCAGCGCGGGCGCGGGAATGTTCTGGAAGCGCACATAGAGGTCGAGGTGTCTCGTCGTCGCGACGTGCCAGGCCACGAAGAAGAGCCCGATCGACGCGACGCGGCGAGCCGGCCGTCGCCAATCTGCCAGCCGCGGCAACGCGAAGGCCCTCGCGGCCGGAGCGTCGGCACGCGGCGCCGTTTCCCCCTTCGGCGCAACGTCCATCTACTTCGCGGCCCCCAGCTTCTTCGCCTCCTCGAGCGAGAGAACCTTCCCACCGTTCTTGGTCGCGAACGTCTCGGCCTCGTCTCGCCAGGCGAAGGCGACGAGTGAGGCGAGCGCGACCTTGCCGCTGCCGCCCGCCACGTAGAACGCCCGGTGCGCGAAGAGCTTGAGCCCGGTCGGCTGATCGAAAACGTAGGCGGCGTTGACGGCCCGGCCCGCTTGCTCCGCCTCCCGCAGCGCGGCCAGCAACGTCGCCAGCGAGGCGTAGGGCTTGATGGGCTCGCCCTTCGTCCACAGCTCGCCCGCGGCCCGTGGATCCCTGATCGGCGCTCCGGTGGTCGCGTCCTTGCCCTCCATGGGCGAGGTGCCCGCCACGATCACTCTCTGGTCCTTCGCGTAGTCGCGGCCGAGCTCCCGGTACGCCTGTCTGATGAACCGGTCGTCGATGACGCCCTCGACGTCCACCTGCTTGATGATCCCCATCTTCTGGAGCACGGTCGCGTCGTACTTGAGCACCTCGACCCACGTGGGCTTGATGGTGGCGTCGAGGGTGAGGAAGCCGCCGCGCCCGAAGTAGAGGTAGAGCACCTCCTTGGGGATGGACGTCCACTGCTCCTGCTTCGTGGTCGCCTCCTCCGGATGCTTCGTGATCCACTCGTTGGCCTCGACGACCGCCTTGAGATAGGCGACGACGATCTCGGGGTGCTTGTCGAGGAAGTCCTTGCGGACCACCGGCCCGTGCAGGTACGCGACCGCCGTCTGGCTGCCGTCGAAGATCTTCCGGGCGAAGCCCCTGAACTCCAGCAGCTCGCCCCACGGACAGAAGTCCGCGTGCGCGTCGATCTTCTTCTCCTGGATGCTGGTGGCGCCGACGGGCGGACTCTGGTTGATCAGCGTGAAGAAATCCTGGTTGAGCCCGCGGTCCACCAGGGCCTTGAGGAGCATCCCGTGAGCCGCGGAGCCGAACGGCGCCGAGACCTTCTTGCCCTTGAGGTCCTCGAACTTGTAGATGGGGGAGTCGGCGGGCACCACGATGGAGTTGCCGGAGCCGTGCATGTTGTAGCCGGTCATGGAGACGATGACCGAGCGAAGGCTCTGGGTCTCCTGGAAGCGGGCGATGTTCACGAGCAGCGGGTAGTCGCCCATCACCCCGATGTCGAGCTTGCCGGCCATCATCTGGTTCGTGATGGGCGGCCCCGAGGTGTAGTCCTCCCACACGATGTCGTACTTCACGCCGGCGTACCTTCCCTCACGCGGTAGGTGCTTTTCGAGAAGCCCGAGCTGTTTGACGGTGATGCCGCCCGAGTAGGTGTCCGTGCACAGGCTCTGATGGCCGATACCGATGCGAATCGTCTCCTGCGCCGCTCCGGGCGCGGGTGCCTGCCCGAGCGCGGCGACGAGGAGGACAAGCGCTAAGAACGACCTCATGTCTCTCCCTCCTGTGGAATCCGCTCGCGGTCCTCGGAATGGGCACGCCCTTCCCATCGGGTCGCTCGCGGGGTGCGGCTCACAGTCGGGGACTACGGCGGGGCAGTCAATGTCCAGGACTGCCGAATTTCTGTAGGTGACTGCGAGTTCCATGGCAGGGTGGGGCCGTGCGACGACACCGCGGCGCTCCTCCAGTGCGCGTCGACCCGGCGTTCGACATTCGCGCCGGCGGCCCGGCCCCCGTCTCCACCGACGCGGGGACGGAGGACGTGCGCGAGGCTCCGGCGTCGCCCGCTGCGGATGCAGTCACCGAGCCTCCCGACGCGAGCCGGCACGGTCGGCCCGTGGTGCTCGTCGTCGATGACGACGCCGAGGTTCGCGAGGTCCTTCACCTCCTCCTCGAAGAGGAATACGGGGTGATGGACGCGGCGCACGGACGGACGGCGCTCGGCATGGTGCTCGAGCAACACGTGGATCTGGTACTCCTCGACATCCTCATGCCCGACATCGATGGGCTCGAAATCCTGCAAGAGCTCAAAGCGCTCAAGCCCGACCTTCCGGTCATCATGATGACCGCGGTGAAGACCGTCCGGACCACGGTCGCGGCGATGAAGCTGGGCGCGTCGGACTACCTCACGAAGCCGTTCCTGGCAGAGGAGATGCTCGCGGCGATTCGCCGGGTGCTCGAGCAGCCCTCGGGCCGGCTCGGCGCGGCGGTGGATCGGGACCGGCCCGACCGCGAGGCGGGACTGCCCCGCACGCATCGCCTCCTCCTCGTGGGCGGCGACCCCGGATGGCGCGCCACGCTCGCCGTCACGCTCGAGCGCGCGATCAGCGTGGAGACGACCGCCGCGCTGGTCGACGGGCTGAACCGCATGCTCCGATTCCGGCCGACCTGCGTGGTGCTGAACGTCGGCAGCTCCACCGACGAGGCGGGACGCTTTCTCGGAGTCCTGAACGCTCAATCGCCCGCCTGCCCCGTGCTCGTCCTGAGCGACGATGCCTATCTGGGCGCCGCGCCGGTCTGGGAAGCGCTGAATATCCGCTGCGTGCTCCGGCCACCCGTCAACTCCGGCGATCTGGTCAGCCGGATCGGCGCGGCGCTCGCGCAGGGCGGCAGCCCGGGCCGACCCTGGCCGCAGCTCGGCGAATCAGTGAGCCGCACGATCGACTACCTGAGCACGCATTTCGACGCGGACCTGACGGTCGACGGCATCGCGGAGATCATCGACATCTCCGCCAGCCACCTGGCGCATCTCTTCCGCTCGGAGACCGGCATGAGCGTGCGGGACTACCTCACCCGCGTCCGTGTCGCGATCGCCCAGGATCTCCTGGCCCACACCGACGAGAAGCTCGAATCCATCGCCGCGCGCCTGGGTTTCGCCGACACCTCACACCTCGCCCACGTCTTCCAACGGATCACGGGAAGACCCCCGAGCGCCTACCGACGGCCGACCAGTTGACGGTGTCGCCGCTGCCCGCGCCGATCGACGAGCCACCTCCCGTCTCCCACTAGCCCCGGCTGAACGGGGAGCCCACAGCCCGAAACACGAATTCGGCAGCCCTGGACATTGATTCCGGCTCCGGGGTGGGTTGAAGTGCGCGGACAGCCTTGAATCGCGGCCGGGCGCGCGAGCTCCTCGATGCCAAGGGTTCGTCGCGTCTGTAAGAGGAGTCGGGAATGGACCAGTGGCTGCTCGTCTACGTGGCAATCGGCGCCTTCATCGGCTTCTTTGCCGGCATGCTCGGCATGGGCGGAGGGGGCATTCAAGTGCCGCTGACGACGATGGCCTTCGCGGCGCAGGGCTTTCCGCGCGAGCACATGCTGCACGTCGCCCTGGGGACGGCGATGGCGACCGTCATCTTCACGTCGATCGCGAGCCTGCGCGCGCACAACCGGCACGGAGCGGTCAACTGGGGCGTGCTGCGCGGGCTGATCCCGGGGATCGTCATCGGGACGGGCTTCGGCACACTGCTGGCCCGGCACATTCCGACGTTTCCGCTGGCGGTGATCTTCGTGGTGTTCGTCCTCTACATGGCCTCGAGCATGCTCTTCAGCTGGAAGGCGAAGCCGACGCGCCAGCTGCCGGGGCGGGCGGGCCTCTTCATCGCCGGCACCGTGATCGGCGTCTGCTCGGCGCTCGCCGCGATGGGCGGCGCCACGCTGACGATTCCGTTTCTCGTCTTCTGCAACGTGCCGTTTCACATGGCGATCGGCACGGCGTCGGCGGTGGGCTTCCCGATCGCCGTGGTCGGGTCGGTCGGCTACCTCGTGAACGGCTGGGGGACCGCGGGGCTCCCGGCGCAGAGTGTGGGGTTCATTTACGTACCGGCGCTGATCGGATTCACGGTGGGCAGCATGGTGCTGGCCCCCTTCGGCGCGCGGTTGGCGCACCGCACGTCGGAGCGCTCGCTCAAGCGGATCTTTGCCATCGTCATCGGCGCGCTGGGTCTCAAGATGCTGGTCGCGCTCGCGTAACGCCGCGGCGCGAGACTCTCGCCTCTGATATGGAGGGCGCAATTTTGCACCGGAGGATCGACAGCCTGCTCGTCGCCAACCGCGGCGAGATCGCGATCCGCGTCATGCGCGCGGCGCGGGAGCTCGGCCTGCGCACGGTCGCGGTCTTCTCCCAGGAGGATCGCGCCGCGCGGCATCGCTTCACCGCCGACGAGAGCTATCTCGTGGGCGCCGACCGTACCCCGGTCGAGGCCTACCTCGATCTGGACGACCTCGTCCGCGTGGCGCGCCGGGCGCGCGTGGATGCGATTCACCCCGGCTACGGGTTTCTCGCCGGGAGGCCCGAGCTCGCCGCCGCGTGCGCGGAAGCCGGCGTCGTCTTCATCGGTCCGCGATCGGAGGTGTTGCAAGCGCTGGGCGACAAGGTCGCGGCGCGAGCGCTGGCGCTGGCGGCGGGCGTGCCCATCTTGCCCGCGACCGGGGCCCTGCCGCGCGACCTCGGGCAGATCAGAGCCCTCGCGGCGGGCGTCGGCTATCCGCTCATGGTCAAGGCCAGCTGGGGCGGCGGCGGTCGTGGCATGCGCGTCGTGGAGTCGGCGCCGGAGCTCCCGGCGCTGCTCGAGGCGGCGCGGCGCGAAGCGGGGGCCGCCTTCGGCAACGACGAGGTCTATCTCGAGAAGCTGCTGCGCCGGGCGCGCCACGTCGAGGTCCAGATCCTGGGCGACCTGCACGGCAATCTGGTGCATCTGTTCGAGCGGGATTGCTCCGTGCAGCGGCGCCATCAGAAGGTGGTCGAGCGGGCGCCCGCGCCATTCCTGACCGAGGCCCAGCGCCGGAGGCTCTGCGAGGCGGCGCTCAGCCTGGCGCGTGCCGCCCACTACACGCAGGCGGGCACCGTGGAGTTCCTCCTGGACGCCGACTCGCAGGCGTTCTACTTCATCGAAGTCAATCCCCGCCTGCAGGTCGAGCACACCGTCACCGAGGAAGTCACCGGGATCGACCTCGTCAAGGCGCAGCTCCGCATCGCGGCCGGGGCACGGATCGGCGACCCCGCCTCCGGTGTGCCGCCCCAGGACGCGATCACGCTTTCCGGCCACGCGCTCCAGTGTCGCGTGACCACCGAGGACCCGGCGCACGGCTTCGCGCCGGCGCACGGGCGACTCACCGCCTGCCAGACCCCGGCCGGCTTCGGCGTCCGGGTCGACGCCGGGAGCGCCCAGACCGGGGCGGTCGTCTCCCCGTACTACGATTCCCTGCTCATGAAGATCACCGCCTGGGGCGACTCGCCGGAAGAGGCGATCGGACGCATGGCTCGCGCCCTCGGGGAGTCGCGCGTCCAGGGGGTGGCGTCCAATCTGGACTTCCTCGAGCGCGTGATCGCGCATCCGGCGTTCGCGTCGGGTGAGTGCACCACGCGTTTCATCGATGAGACGCCGGAGCTCGTCCACACCACGCCGTCGGCGGACCGCGCCGAGGGCCTGCTGCAGTTTCTCGGCGAGGTGATCGTCAACGGCAATCCCGAGATGCAAGGACGCCTGCGTCCGCCGGGGCCGTTGGCCAGGCCGACCGTGCCCTGCTACGACGTCGACGGCCCGATCCCTCCCGGCAGCCGCGATCGGCTGCGCGAGCTCGGACCGGAGCGCTTCCTGGGCTGGATGCGTCAGGAACGACGCATCCTCTTCACCGATACGACGGTCCGCGACGCGCAGCAGTCGCTGCTGGCGACGCGCATGCGGACCTTCGACATCCTGGCCGTCGCCCCGGCCTACGCCCGTCTGGCGCCGCAGCTCTTTTCCCTCGAATGCTGGGGCGGCGCCACGTTCGACGTCATGCTGCGGTTCCTGCGTGAGGATCCCTGGGAGCGGCTGGCGCGCCTGCGCGAGGCCGTGCCCAATCTCTTGCTGCAGATGATGGTGCGGGCGTCGAACGCGGTCGGCTACACGAGCTATCCGGACAACGTGGTGCAGCACTTCATCGCGCACGCCGCGCGCGAGGGCATCGACCTGTTTCGCGTCTTCGACTCCTTGAACGGAGTCGACAACATGCGCGTCGCCATCGACGCCGTGCGCGGAACCGGGGCGTTGTGCGAGGCGGCGATGTGCTACACGGGCGACCTGTTCGACGCGGCGCGCCCGAAGTGGAACCTGCGCTACTACGTCGATCTCGCCCGGCAGCTCGAGAAGGCCGGGGCGCAGATCCTCGGCATCAAGGACATGGCGGGCGTGTGCCGGCCGCGGGCGGCGCGCGCGCTGGTGGAGGCGCTGCGCGGCGAGGTGGGACTGCCCATCCATTTCGACACGCACGATACCAGCGGCATCGCCGCCGCCAGCGTCCTGGCCGCCATCGACGCGGGCGCCGACGCGGTCTATGGCGCCCTCGACGCCATGAGCGGACTGACCTCGCAGCCGAATCTCAGCGCCATGGCCTCGGCGCTGGCGGGGACCGCCCTCGATCCCGGGCTGGACCCCGAGGTCTTGCAAGCGTTGTCACGCTACTGGGAGGTCGTCCGGGGCTACTACGCGCCGTTCGAGGCCGACATGCGCGCCGGCACGGCCGACGTCTATCGTCACGAGATGCCGGGGCCGCAGTACACGAATCTCCGCGCCCAGGCCCGGGGGATGGGGCTCGAGCATCGCTGGAACGAGATCTGCCAGCGGTACGCCGAGGTCAACTTGCTGTTCGGCGATCTCGTCAAGATCACGCCGACGTCCACGGCGGTGGCCGACATGGCGCTCAGCATGGTCGCGAACGGGCTGAGCCGCGACGACGTGCTCGATCCGGAGCGCGACCTCGCGTTCCCGAAGTCGGTGGTGGCCCTGTTCCGTGGCGAGGTCGGCCACCCCCCGGGGGGCTTCCCGGCGGACCTGCAGCGCAAGGTGCTCAAGGGCCAGCGAGCGATCGACGGGCGCGCCGCCGCGTATCTGCCGGCGGTCGATCTGGCCGCGCGGCGTCGCGACCTCGAGGCCACGTTGCGGCGCCCGGCGAGCGAGCGAGAGCTGTCGTCGTGGCTGCTCTTCCCGGCGCTGTTCCTCGACTACGCGCGGCATCGGGCGCGCTTCGGGGACGTCTCGGCGCTGCCGACCGCGGCGTTTCTCTACGGGCTCCGGGAGGGCGAAGAGATCGAGGTCGAGGTGCTACCGGGAAAGACGCACCTGATCGGTCTGCAGGCGCGCACGGATCCCGATCCCGACGGCTTCGTGACGCTCGTCTTGACGCTGGACGGCCAGCTGCAGCTGATCCGGCTCGCCACCGCCGCCGCGATCGTGCAGGCGACGCGCGCGCAAGCCCAGGACGGCAATCCCGCCCACGTCAGCGCCGGGCTCGCCGGCACCGTCGTCGCGGTGGCCGTACGGCCGGGTCAGCTCGTCGCTCGGGGCGATACGCTCCTGGCGATCGAGGCGATGAAGATGGAGACGCACATCATTGCCGAGCGCGATGCCATGGTCGCCGAGGTGTACGTCGGGCCGGGCGACGCCGTCGGACCGCGCGACCTGCTGGTCTCGCTGTCGTGACCGTCGACGCCGTCGGCCGACGTCGGTAGCAGCCTCACCCCCGCTTCGACGCCAGCAGGGACTGCAGCAGCCGATCCATCTCTTGCTCCAGCGCCGCTTCCAGCTTGTCGGCGCCGCTCGCGTCCCCCGCCCGGCCCAGCGCTTCGAGGCCCTGGGCGAGCCCCGCCGCCGTCGTGGCTCCGATCACTTTCAGAGCCCCTTTCAACGTGTGGGCCTCGCGCGTCAGCTCCGGTATGTCGCCGCCGGCGATCGCGCGCCGAATCGCCTCCATCCGCACCGGCGCGTCCTCGGCGAAGATGCCCAGTAGCTCGTCCAGGAGCTCGCGGTCTCCCCCGACGTAGGTGAGCGCCGCCGTGAGATCGAAGCCCGCCTCCGGGACGGGCTCGCTCCGCACCGGTGCGGCGGTCGGGAGCGTGACGGCGCGGCCATCATCGAAGAGCCGGTTCAGCGCCGCGGACAGCTCCTCGGGCTTGACGGGCTTGGTCAGGTAGTCGTCCATCCCGGCGGCCAGGCATCGCTCTCGATCCCCGCGCATGGCGTAGGCAGTGAGCGCCATGATCGGCAGCCGGCGTCGGCCTGGATGCCGCGCCTCGCTCTTGCGGATCGTCCTCGTGGCCGTCAGCCCGTCCATCACGGGCATCTGCACGTCCATCAGCACGACGTCGAACGGCCGGCTCTCGTACGCTTCGACAGCCTCCTGCCCGTTGTAGGTGACGATCGGAACGTGGCCCATCTTTTCCAGCAGGCGCACGATCACCCGCTGGTTGACGGCGTTGTCTTCCGCCACGAGCACGTGCAGGCGCCGAGACGACGCCTCGCCAGCCTCGAACGGCGGCGACGGGGCGGCCGCCGGCTCGATCGATTGACCCAGCGCCAGGAGCACGGCGTTGAGCAGCTCTGACGGCGTGAAGGGCTTGACCAGGTGCCGCGCGATCCCCAGCGTGCGGCAGCGCGCCAGATCCCCGGACATCACGTCCGACGTCAGCAGCATCACCGTCACGCCGGCCAGCGCCGGCTCCTGACGGATGCGCTCGGCCACCGCGAAGCCGTCGAGGTCCGGCATACGGGCGTCGAGGAGCACCAGGTGGAACGTGCGCCCGGCGGCCCGCGCGCTCTCGAGCGCGGCCAGGGCTGACCGCCCGTCGGCCACGATCGTGGAGGCCACTCCCCAGGCGGTGAGCATCGCCTCGAGCAGCCGACGGTTGGTGGCGTTGTCGTCGGCGGCCAGGACGGGAAGCCCCTGCAAGGCTTGGGGCGGCGCCGCCACGCGTTTGGGAACCGGCACTCGAGCTCGTTCGAGCGACACCGTGAAGTGGAAGGTACTGCCTCGGCCCACCTCGCTGTCGAGCCAGATCCGTCCCCCCATGCGCTCGACCAGCCGGCGGCTGATGGCGAGCCCAAGACCGGTCCCGCCGAACCGGCGCGTGGTCGAGGCGTCCGCCTGCGCGAAGGCGTCGAAGATGAGTCGGTTCTTGTCGGCCGCGATTCCGATGCCCGTGTCCTGCACCGCCACCCGCAGCGTCACGGTGGTGGGCGTCACCCCCTCGGCGTCCACGCGGACAGCGACTTCGCCCTGCTCGGTGAACTTGATCGCGTTGCCGATCAGGTTGAGCAGGATCTGGCCGAGGCGGCCCGTATCGCCGACCAGATCGTCCGGGACGTCAGGACGGATCTCGTACGCCAGCTCGAGCGATTTGGCGTGGGCGAGCGGCGCGAGCGTCTTGACCGTCTCGGCCAGCGTCTCCCGCAGGGCAAAGGGCACCGGCTCGAGCTCGAGTCGACCGGCCTCGATCTTGGAGAAATCGAGGATGTCGTTGATGATGGCCAGCAGCGCTTCGCCCGAGCGGTGGACGGTCTCGGCGTAGTCTCGCTGCTCCCGCGTCAGCTCGGTGTCGAGCAGGAGCGAGGTCATGCCGATCACACCGTTCATCGGCGTGCGGATCTCGTGACTCATGGTCGCCAGGAACTCGGACTTCGCGCGGTTGGCGGCCTCCGCGGCGGCTTCCTTTTGCTTCAACGCGCCGATGTCGCGGACGATCGTGAGCTCGCCCAGCGGACGACCTCCGGCATCGAGCAGCGGAGTGGCGACCACCGACACCTCGACGAGCTGTCCCGACCTGGTCTTGGCGCAAGTCTCGAACGACGCCGGCAGCGCCCTCTGCCCCCCGGACGCGCCGTTCTCGCCGTGGGTCGCTCGGTCATGCCACAGATCGAGCTCGTGCAGCGGCCGGCCGATGGCCTCCGCGGCGCTGTAGCCGTAGAGTCGGGCGGCGCCCCGGTTCCACGAGGTGACGACCCCGCCCCGGTCGTGGGAGAAGATAGCGTCGCTCGACTGCTCGACCTGCATGGCGAGCAGTCGATTCTTCTCCTCGCTGCGGCCCAGCGATGCCAGCAGGGACTCGATGTTCACGGCCATACTGTTGAACGCCTGGATGCATTGCGCGGTTTCGGGCGGCCCTTCGAGGGAGACCCGGACGGCATAGTCGCCCTGGCCGAAGCGGCGGGCGCTCGCCGCCAACGCGCGGAGCGGCTGCACCCCGCTGCGCAGCACGACGAGCGTGACACCGAGCGACAACCCGGTTCCCAGCAGGAGGATGCCGAGCGTCTCCCAGAAGCCTCGCCAGAGCCTGTTGATGGACACCGCCGGGTCGAGCCGCAGAAAGACCGTGCCGTATTTTTCGCCGCCCACCACGACGGGCTGCGAATCCTCCAGGGCGGGGAAATTGAGCCAGGCGACGAACCACCGCGGGGCTTCTGTCTTGACGGCCGGCCCAAGCGCGGCGACGGCGTGCCCGGAGTTGTCGGTCCAGGCGAATCTCGCGATGACGGGCTGGCGGGCGCGAGCCTTCACCATCTGCTCGATCACCGAATAGTCACCCACCACCGCCGGCCCACTCATCGCCGGAAGGGCGAAGATCATCTCCTCCCTGAGCTGTTCGCTCAGCATGGTGCGATGATCGGCGATCTCTCCCCGGAGGACGGAGTAGAGCAGTGCCGCGCCGCAGCCGACGAGGGCGAGACCGGAGCCGAGCACGAGCCGGGCGGTGAGAGAGAGATTGCCCCGCCCGAGCCCGCCGAGCGAGAAGTTCACTACTGGAGCTCGACCTTCACCAGCGTGGTGCGATAGAACCGCCGCATGTTGTCGAAGTCACTGTCCTTCGACGCGACGAACCGAAGAGGCGACGCTTGCTTGAGGACGGCGGCGCTCGACGCCAGTACCTCGGCGCCCTCCGGGTCATCGGCCATCTTGAGAAACGCCTCCCGCACCGCCTTGACCGTTTCGGGCGGAACCGACGGGAGGGCCGAGAGGGCGAGACTCAGATATTTGTCGGAGCTCCACAGCACTCGGTAGGCGATGTTCTCGCGCTGGGCGAAGGCCCGCATCACCTCGGCGTTCACGCCGGCGGCAACGACGCGCCCGGCCTTCAACTGTCCCATCGCGCCTTCCTGGTTGCCCGCGAAGTGGGGCTTGACCTGGATCCCCTTGCGGAGCAGGGCATCCATCGGAAGGTGATAGCCGAAGAACGCGGCGGTGTGCGGGAACACCATTTCCTTCCCTTTGAGGTCGGTCAGGGTGCGGATCGGCGAGCCCTTCAGCACCACGATCTCCCCCGTGCCGGCGTCTTCCTTCGGGCGCGCGAACACCCGGTATCCACTCTCCTCGTTCGCCTTGATGAAATTGTGGTTGGAGTAGAGGAAATGCAGGTCGCCACGCCGGACCATGGCCGTATGCTCCGGACCAGTCTGGGCGACTTTCAGCTGCAGCGTCACCCCGCTGCGCTCCGAGACGTGGCGAAGTATCGGGTTCCAGAACTGCGCGGTCAGCGTCGGGCTGCGCCAGATGATGACGCCGAACGAGAGCGGCTGGCTCTGCGACCAGCCATGGGCCCCGAGTGCCAGGAACACCAAGACGCCGACCGACGCCACGGCCATCCACTTCTTCATGAGCCTTCCCCAATCTCTTTTGCTGGCATAGAAGTCCGCGTCAGTATCAAGCAAAGGTCGAGCCAAGCACTTAGGTCTTATTAAACTCGCGCTTAGGACTGACTTGGGCTGAGGGCTCAGCGCAGCTAGGTCAGTAGGATTGTCATCTTTGTCATAGCGCATTGGCCGGTCGCGGGCTTCTCGACGCGGCCACGCACTGGCCGCTAGGGCGCGGGCGCTCTGGACGTCGTCACCACGACGTCCAGGTCACGAGTTGATCGGGCGAGTTCGCGAACCGGCTGCTCGCTAAGGCGCATGCGCGTGGCCTGTCGGACCAAAGTCCCATAGCGCCCCGTCCCATAGATTGCGAGCATCCTGACCGTCCTGGCTCACGCGATAGCAGCCAGTCTGCCGGAGGTCCACCGCACCGGTGCGAGGAAGCGGCGTGATAGCTGTACTGCCTGGGATGGGATTCGAAGCCGCTAGGAATGCCGACATCACCGTGCAGGGGGGAAGTGTGCATGAAGCTCTTCGTGTCCCAGGGCTGGGTCCCGACGGGCGCCATCAACTGATCCGCGCGATGCGCGTCGCCTTCACGCTCGTGAGCGCGCTGGTGATCGGAGCCGCACCCGTGGGCCTCCCCGGCCCTGCCGGCGCGCAAAGCGTTGGTGACGTCTTCAGGAAGGTCAACCCGGCGGTCCTCGTGATCCGCGCCAAGGGGCAAGACGTCGAGGCGGCAGCCGGCGGCCTCACAAGGTTCACCGAGACCGGGTCCGGCGTGCTCGTCTCGGCCGACGGCAAGGTGATGACCGCGGCCCACGTCGTCCACTCGATGGACGAGATCAACGTCGAGTTTCTCGGTGGCGAGACGGTTTCCGCGCGCGTGGTCAGCTCCGAGCCCGCCGCCGACCTCTCGTTGCTCCAACTGCAGTCCGTTCCGAAGGGCGTCAAACCGGCGCTTCTAGCCGACTCGGACACGGTTCGGGTCGGCGATCAGATCCTCATCGTCGGAGCGCCCTACGGGCTCAGCCATTCCATGAGCGCGGGCTGGATCAGCGCCAGGTGGCCCGCCAATTCCGTCTATCGCTCCATGCCCCTCGCCGAGTTCCTCCAGACCGACGCCACCATCAACACCGGCAACTCCGGCGGGCCCATGTTCAACATGGCCGGCGAGGTCATCGGGATCGTCAGCCACAACATCTCGAAGTCCGGAGGCAGCGAGGGCCTGGGCTTCGTGGTGACGATCAACACGGCCAAGACGCTGCTCCTCGAGCGTCCGTCATTCTGGAGCGGCCTCGACGGCCGGCTGATCTCCGGTCCGATCGCCCAGATCCTCAATCTTCCCCAGCCGACCGGCTACCTCGTGAAGAGCGTGGCCAGGGGCTCGACCGGGGACGCCTTGGGTCTGCGCGGCGGCGCCGCGCTCGCCACGATCATGGGCGAGCAGCTCGTGGTCGGCGGCGACATCATCCTGAAGGTCCAGGGCATCTCCGTGGGGGAGGCCAGCGATCACCGGCGGGTCCGGGACATCCTCGACAGCGTGCCCCCGGGCGGCGAGTTCACGATGACCGTTCTGAGGCTCGGCAAGGTGATGGAGCTCAAGGGGCGTCACCCGTGACGGAAAGAGGTCACCAGATGATACGACGCAGCGTGCGGTGGATTGTCCTGGCGGTAGCGATCGCGGTCTGCGCTCCGGTCGGCGCCACCGCGCAGCCTTATGACGTGCCGCCGACCTGGGGTGGCGACTTCTGGTCGCGCCCGCGGCTCACCGGGGACTGGTTCGGTTTCCGCGACGAGATGGGCAAGCGCGGAGTGGTGTTCGACCTCGACTTCCTTCAGATCTTGCAGGGCAACGGCACCGGCGGGCGTGACACGGGGACCGCCTACGGCGGCACCGCCGAGTACACGCTCAACGTGGACACGGGCAAGGCCGGGCTCTGGCCCGGCGGGTTCTTCAAG
>Ga0137403_10003303_pt1 | contig 19393 bp, 15 predicted proteins | sample CZOMad2_1_16fung_FD_122057 | JGI IMG/M metagenome (GOLD analysis project Ga0137403, IMG submission 122057) | Vadose zone soil fungal communities from Angelo Coast Range Reserve, California, USA - CZOMad2_1_16fungal (Hybrid Assembly) | ecosystem: Environmental > Terrestrial > Soil > Vadose zone...
AAGCACCTGCAGTGCGAGACGATGGCCCACGAGCTGCGCCTGCCGCTGATCCGGCTGGTCGAGGGCTCGGGCGGCGGCGGCTCGGTGAAGACCATCGAGACGACCGGCCGCGCCAACGTCCCCGGCGTCAGCGGCTGGGAATGGGTCGTCGCCAACATCGGCACCGTGCCGCGCGTGGCGCTCGGGCTGGGCTCGGTGGCCGGACTCGGGGCGGCGCACCTCGCGGCAGCGCACTACTCCGTGATGATCAAGGATCTCTCCGCGCTCTTCGTCGCCGGGCCGCCCGTCGTCGAGCGGCTCGGCCAGAAGCTCACCAAGAACGAGCTCGGCGGCTGGGAGATCCAGCTCAAGGCCGGCGCCGTCGACGACGCGGTCGACACCGAGGAAGAGGCGTTCGCTCGCGTGCGGCGCTTCCTGTCGTACCTGCCCTCGTCGATCGACGAGGTGGCGCCGCGCGGGCCGCGCGACGACGATCCCGCGCGCCGCGTGGACTGGCTGATGGACGCGATCCCGCGCGAGATCCGCAAGCCGTACAAGATGCGCCCGATCGTCGAGGCCGTCGTGGACGCCGGCTCGTTCTTCGAGATCGCGCCGCTCTACGGCCGCTCGGTCATCACCGGGCTCGCGCGCCTGGACGGCTGGCCGGTCGCGGTCATGGCCAGCGACCCGTTCTTCTACGGCGGCGCGTGGGCGGCCGACACCTGCCAGAAGGTCGAGCGCTTCGTCGACACCGCGCAGACGTTCCACCTCCCCGTGTTCTATCTCGTCGATTGCCCGGGCTTCCTGATCGGCCTCGACGCCGAGCGCACGGGAACGATCAAGCAGGGCGTGCGCGCGATGTCGGCCATCTGGCAGACGACGATCCCGTGGTGCTCGGTCATCGTGCGCAACTGCTTCGGCGTCGCCGGCGCCGCGCATCGCAACGGCGGCCGTTACTGCACCCGCTACGCCTGGCCGTCGGGCCGCTGGGGCTCGCTGCCGCTCGAGGGCGGGATCGAGGCGGCCTATCGGGCGGAGATCGACGCGGCGCCGGATCCCCAGGTGAAGATGGCGGAGATCGAGGAGCGGCTCACGAAGCTGCGCTCGCCGTTCCGCTCGGCCGAGACGTTCTGGATCGAGGAGATCGTCGATCCTCGCGACACGCGTCGGCTGCTCTGCGAGTGGGCCGAGCTGGCGGCGCCGCGCCGCCGCCCCGGCCCGTCCGCGCACCCGATGCGGCCCTGAGCAGGAGGCTCGCGATGACGACCCACACCGTCGCCGGCGGCCCGACGCCGGCGCTGATGAAGGAGATCAACGCGGCGTTCAACAGCCGCGACGTCGACCGCATCATGACGTTCTTCGCGGACGACGCGACGTTCCTGATGGCGCGCGGCCCCGAGCCCGACGGCCGCCGCGTGCGCGGCAAGGCCGCGATCCGCAGGGTGCTGGCCGACCGGTTCTCGGTGATCGGTGACATGCGCTGGGACCACATCGAGGCGTTCATCTGCGGCGAGCGCGCCGTCAGCGTATGGATGGTGACGGGCACGGGGACCGACGGCGAGAAGCTGAACTACCGCGGCTGCGACATCTACGAGTTCCGCGGCGACAGGATCCTGAACAAGGACACGTACTGGAAGCTCGTGGAGCAGCGCGAACGATTGTAGGTGGGGGCCCCGATAGGTCACTCAGGCCAGTGAGCACCCCGCTGGCTGTGTGGGAGCCGAGGCCGTGGCGAGCGACGCAACGGCTCCACAGACCGAAGAACGGTGGAGGAATCATGGCAGCGCAAGAAACCACTCGCTACGACGAAATCCCCATGGGTCTTAGCCGCTATCTTCGTCTGACATTCATACCCGCGCGCCGATCGCAAGGAAGGGTCGCCCATGTAGTTATCCAGGTGCGCAATGGGTGTCGCCTACTCCGAAGCGCGCCGAAGATTCCACTTGCGGTCGCGCAGTGCATCGGCGTCACGGCGCAATCTCTCGCTTACGATTCTTTTGCGAGACCCCGCTCACGCGCATCCCGGCAACAGCGGCCCGCACACTTGACTCGTCGGGCATAGTGCCGGATTCGGAGGACACCAATGGACCTCTACGAAGACGTCACCCAGATCTACCTGACAGCCGTCGAGGGCCTATTTTTGCTCCCGCAATGCCAGATTAAACACTCCGTTGAGGGGAAGCCCTGGTTCGCGTGCCCGGACTTTGTTGCGTTGGACTTTCGTGATCGGCGAATCCAAGTAATCGAAGTAACCAAACGGGATGCGAGAGACACGGTGGAGCTGGCGGAGAAGTTACGGCTTTCCCATCGTTCACACGTAGAGCACTACGTTCGAACAACCACGCTTGCCAATGCACTAGAGTATCCGTTCCAGTGGCGCTTCTTCGTGCGGGATGAAGCAGCGGCCAACGCACTCAAACAGGCGGACGCTTACAAACACTACGTCGCTACTGGTGGCGAAGTTGAGGTGGCAACACTTCACGCAGTGTTCGCAAGCATCAGCAAAATCATGCCGTGACCGCCGCTTGACGAGCGGGATCTGCGGCGCTGACGAAGGTTAAAGAGGACACACGATCACAGCCTCGCTGGTGGTGGCGTCCCGCTTCGTATGGAAAAGAGAAATGGCGCATTCTTCCGGTTGGTGAAGTGCACGACCAGCCGGCCCCCCTGCCAGGCGGCCACCGGAGGAACGCGCCATGGACAAACGTTTAGCCACATGGCACAGGCGAGTGGATCATAGATCGCCCGTCGTATTGATCGTGATGGCCGGGCGGAATGTTCCTTTAACGTTGTCGTGGACGACGAGATCCGGATGGAATTTGGGCAACAGTTCTTGTCCGCAGGCCACGGCAATCGCAGCCGGAACAGCAGCAAATAGATAAAGCTCCTTCACCGTGTCATGGGTCTTCGCGATCATCGCGAGGGCTTCTCGATACACCCGTCTGAATCGGAGAAGGTCATCGCGTCGCAAAAGAAAATCGCGGTTCGGCTCACGATCCCGCAGAGTGATCTCATAGAGCGGTGACGTCCCGACCACGCCCAACGGCAGAGACGCATCCGTCACCGTGCCGCTCAGAGATAGAATCAGGCCGGCGTTATCGCTGCCGAGGCCGGCATGTCTGACTTTGATTTCATACTCGGTAGGTATTCCTTCCGTTCTCCATTTCCAGAACGGCGCTTCGCGATGCCGCTGAAACACCTCGGCACTCAGCTTGTCTCCGAATTCGCGTCCGAAACAAACGAGTAGCGGTATCGGGGCCAGCGCGAACACAGAATAGTGCTGTATCCGCTTGCCGTTGACGTCTGTACGGAGAACCGCCCGCAACTCGCGCCGAACCTGATCGCGCGCAAGTTCGAAGAATGCCGGATTTTCACGTTGGATACCGGTGAGATCGATCACACTCCCGGGCAGCCGGGCGGGATACTTCGGCAGCAGGGCATCTCGGATATCGTCGCCGGAGATGTCGACGGCCTGTCCTCCGATCGCCGCGCGCAGCTGGATTACCATTGTCTGATATTCCGGCCCGAGAGCCGTGAGCGCGCAAATGCGCGCCTCGTGCTCAGTTTTGAATTCTTGCAGGACGGCGACCGGGTACGCCTCAGGATTCATGTCGATCAGATGATGGCAGTCTTTGCACAGAAGCATCAGATTCAAGAACGAATTGATCACGGCCGGGCGGTTGCCGGCGCCGCGAGGACCCTCACGGCGAAATGCGACGATGTGTGCGGCTTCGGAGAAGTTCCCGTGAGTTCTCGTCACAGGGTGCGTATAGAGATCCTTGTTGCAGCCACGGAACTCACACCGTCCCGCACTCGCCGCGACAAGGCGTAACCGGACGTGGTCTGCCACACTCCGCGCAGGCTCGACTGGCGAAGCAGCCAGAGAATTCCGCCGCAGACCGCGCCCCATCATGGTTTCAAATCGTCGGTCTCCGGAGACGGCTCCAGCGTGTCGAGGGTCGCGCAGAGTGCCGCAACGGAGAACGGCTTGTTTTCACGGACACACCGCATCAGTGTGGCCTCCGCACCACGTTCGACAAGATCCGAGTAACTGAAGAGCGGCTTCCGGTCGGAAACGTGCACCAACGAAGTCAAATCCTTTTTGTCGTGGGGGACGTCGCACAGGAGTTGAGCAAATAAGGCGCGTCGTGCGTCTGCATCGGGACGGGCGAAATGAATTGTTTGGGCGCGGCGAACAAGCGCCGGATCCAGAGCCCGAACACGATTCGTGATCAGGATCACGGCGATACGTGTTCGATCGCGCGCCAGGCGATCGATCTCCTTGATGAGAACGTTCAGGCCGGCTCGGTCTTCGTGATGCGCCTGCATCTGGGCGCGACTGCTGCCGAGGTCATCGGCTTCGTCGATGAGGAGGATGCCGCAATGTTGCCCCACCTCGGCGCGCGCCTCTTGAAACGCTGCCGTGACACGCTCTGACAGCTGACCTACCAGTCCGCCGCCGCGGATATCGGACGGCGTTTCGAGGGCGACGATTTGCTTGTCGATGATCTTCGCAATCGGCGTCCCGATCGACGTCGCGAGTGCGGTCTTCCCGCATCCTACCTCGCCTCCGAGGATGACGAGTGGAGGCCGCTGTTCGATTCGCTGCGCCAGAGCTAGGCCGCTCCGATGGTGCCTGGACAGCCAGCGCGAAACGCGCCCAGGATCGAAAACGCGCAGAAGGTACTCTGTAAGTTCGTCCTTGTGAGTATCGAGACCAATCAGGTAGTCGTACCGCGTCTGCGCAGTCGAGTCAGGATGCTTGGTTTTGTGTAGATGAATTTCATTCATGGCCAGGTACCGAGCTTGGCCCGGGTTAGTCCGTACCCCTCGCTCGAAAAGCTTCTGTGTTCGGATTCGGGCGCATCGATCCTCTTCCCATTCGTGCCCCATCCGCGACGTGCGAGCTCGTCGTAGACACGCTGCGGTGTGTCGTCGCGAAGATGGGCATAGAGTTGCACCGTCGTCCGGGCCGGCAGGCCATACACATCGAGGCCTCCCGAGGCAGTGTTCTGCTGGATGGAACCGTCGGAACGCACCGTGTAGCGCAATCCGTAGGAGCGACCGTTAAGCTGAAGCTCGAAACATTCGAGTACGCCTTGAACCTGGAGGTAGGTAAGGTCGGTCACCCACTTGACGGCTTGCTCTGTAGTGATGTGCCCCGCGACCACGAAGGCACGCAGGTTCGCAGCGACGTTCTGCATCACCGCCCGCACGCGGGCCTCAGTCATCGTGTTACTTTGGCTGGCGGTCGCTGTCGTGGTCATACTGTCAGGCCGCAGGGTCGGAATGGTCGATGATGGGATTACCGAAGACGCGCACTAGGGATGACATACCATCCGTCTCGCGCTCGTCGTCGAACGCCGCAATCGCCTCGTACATCGCGTCGCGACTCTCCTCGAGCCAGTCGCCGAGCTCGTCACAGGCGACGCCGCTCCATTTGTCGGCGGCATTGTTTTGGGAGTTCACCGGATCAAAGACCGCCCAGATGACTCCATCCTCGACTGACGGGATCGGCCCGAAATCGGCGAAGCCGATCGGAGTACGTTTTCGCACCGCACGCGCGAGGATGCCCATCCAGTCCGCGATTGTCTCGGCATACGTGATCTGGACGCTGCGCTGATCGAAAGCGTAGGCGGCAAGGAGGTTCACCAGAAAACTCGGAATCTCTTTCAACACGCGGGCCTCGCTCTGCTGAAAACAGCGCCACCACTTGAACAGCCGCACGAGCTCGTTGAAGCACACCCGCCCAGGCTGGCTCGCGCCTTTCTGCGTTCGTGTCCGAATGAATTCGACATGCTTCTGCACGGACGTCTCGCGCCGCTCGCCATCAGAGCGGACAAGAAGCTGACGCTCGGGATCTTGAGTGGCGAACAACGGCACCAGGTCGAAATTCACCTTGTCGGAAAACTTAAGTCTGATCGAGCTCTTCGTCATTTCCCGTTCGGTATCGGGATATGCGTCACGCGCGTACTTCTCGAACCGCGGCAAGAGAACGTCGAGGCGCTCTTCTTCCTTAGTTTGTAGTGCCACGACAAACGGGACATCGACGTCCTGGCCCTCGACTTCCGAGTGACCGAGCATGTGACGGCGAAGACCAGTGCGAGTAGAGAACGAGCCTGACGACGGTGTCGAACGAATGATGACACCTTCGCCCCTCGCCTTTGCGGAAATCGAATCGCGAATGTTGTCGCGGCGCTTACGGAGGTCATCGTCTCGCGCGCTGTCGGTCGCGATCCAACCCACGAACGCGGCGAGACGGCGGTGCAAATCGCCGTACGCTGAACTCGAATGAGCCGAGGTCTTCGCAATGACGACTCGCCCTAGATTTCCCGACATCGATCTCCCCGCCTTCTTCGAAGAAGCGAAAGGGTTGAACCGATTGCGTTGAAGGTGTCGTCCGAGGTCTCTAGGCCTTCGTGCTACGACAACTCCGGTGCATCGCGCCTCTTCTTCAGCCAGTAATCTTCGGTGAAGAGAGGCCGGCCTGTCAATACCCTTCGTGGCCATCCGGCTCGGAAAGCACCATATATGGTGCAGCACATATTAGAGGAGTTGGCCATAACTCATCGGTGATATTAGCGAAAGCTCGTGTGATATGTTGGGGATAATCTGGAGGTTTCCAACCGTGAACCGCACATCTCGGCACGCACTAAACCCAACGACTTCCCGCCTTAGTTCTCGCTCACCGAAGGGACCATACAAGGTTGTCGCCGTTGGTTTGTATGAGGACCAGGCGAACGCGTTGGATCTCGCAGCCGACGTACTACAACGAGCCGGCTTCAACCAAGCGAGTAGGTCGTTCTTGGTTCAAGCGCTTGTGCGACGTCTGAAGAATGAAATAGAAGGCCTGCCTGCCGAGGAAATAGCAACTCTGCTCCTCGATCGTTACATACGACGTCCGCTCGCGCCGGCCATGCCGCGACCTTCGAGTCCTCCTCCCGACAACCAGCTACCGCAGCAAGGACGAACAACAGGCCGTCCGACGCCGCGAAGACCCCGTGGCCGTCGAGGGGGATGATCCCGCAGAACTGCGGCGACAAGATCCTCAACAAAGACACGTACTGGAAGCTGGTCGAGCCGCACGAGCGTTGTGAGCGGAGGGGCGCCCCGGCTAGCCCGGGGCGCCTCCGAGCCTTTACGCTCCGGCGAACAGCGCCTTCTTGATGATGGCGTGGACGCCCCAGTTGCCGTCGACGACCTGCGTGATGCCGAAGTCCACGCCGATCGACATCAGCGAGATCGCCTCGTCCTCGGTGAGCCCGCGCGTGGTCATGAGGAAGTGGCGCATCTTGCGGAAGGCGTCCTTGAGCGCGAGGTCCACCGACGACTTGGAATAGATGTCGCTCTGCGCGTTCGCGCCCAGCTCCGCGAGGTACTTCGGATAGCTGAACCCGTGCAGCACCCACTCGTCCTGCGTCTCGAGCAGCGGGTACTCGAGGCCGGCGAGCGCGGTGCCGGCCAGCGTGTCCTTCTTTCTCAGGATCAGCTGGAACGTCCCCGTGAGCGAGCACTCGATGGCCGTGCCGCAGAGCTCGGAGTCGCCCTGCGCCGCGTGCGAGTCGCCGGCGGAGAGCAGTGCGCCGGGCACCGCCACCGGGTAGTACATGGTCGCGCCCTTGCCGATGCGCCAGTCGTCGATGTTGCCTCCCACCCAGTGCGGCGGGATCGAGTCGACGATGTCGGCCTCCGAGGGCGCGAGCCCGAGCACGCCGAAGTGCGGGCGGATGGGGATGCGCACGTTCTTGAGGATGCCGTGGTTCTCCTTCACCGTCTTGTGATCCACCGGCACGCCGGGGTAGTCGATGGTCTTGTGCACGACGCCATAGGGATCGGTCTGCGGCGTCCACTGGAAGTTGTAGAGCGCCTTCGCCCAGTTCCGGTCACCGCTGGTGTCGACCTCGTAGATCGTGATGACCTCGCGCGGCTTCGGATCCGTCATCAGCTCCTTGTAGTGGAAGCCCCACCACGCCGCCGCGTTGCTGCCGAATGACTTGCCCTTGTACTGCGCATTGGCGCAGGGCCGCGGCTTGACGTCGATGATGCGGACCTCCAGGATGTCGCCCGGCATCGCGCCCTTCACGGCCACCGGCCCCGTGCAGATGTGCACGCCGAGGCCCTCGCCCGCGCCGCGACCGAAGAGCGTCGGCTGCATCGGCCCCGCGCCGCGACGATCCACGCCCTTGCGCTGGCGATCCCAGTAGAAGACGGACTCCGCGCCGGGGTCGCCCTTGACCATCCGCTCAGCGTCGTCATTCGCGTGGTGCGTGAGCACCTCGATGGTGACGAAGTCGCCGGAGCTCACCTCGACGAGCGGCTTGAGCAGCTTGCTGAAGTAGCCCCAGTGGACGGTCTTGTCGGTGGCGGGCACATAGTAGTGGTTCATCGTGCCCGGCACGCGGCCGGGCTGCGCCTGCGCGGCCGCCGCGCTCAACCCCATCGACGCGGCGGCGCCGCCCGCGACGAGCGCGCCCTTCAGGAACTCGCGACGCCCGTTGTCCTCGTCGTGACGTCCGGTGCTCTGCGGTGTGTCGTCCATGCCGAGTTTCCTCCCCTGGCTCGTGTGGGTGAACATCGGCTCGACGCTGAGCGATGGTGGCGGCGGTCCCGGAACCGGGCCCGATGGTACCATCGCCCCACATGAGCGGCGCGACCGATTACCTCGAACGCGCGCGGGCGCTGGCGCCCACCATCGCGGCGTTCGCCGACCGGACGGAAGCCGAGCGCCGCCTGCCCGCGCCGCTCGCCGACGCCCTGCACGAGGCCGGTCTCTTCCGGATGCTGCTGCCGCGCTCGCTCGGGGGCGCGGAACTCGAGCCGCCGACCTTCGTGCAGGTGATGGAGGAGATCGCCAAGGCCGACGCGAGCACGGCCTGGGTGATCGGCCAGACGGCGGGCTGCTCGATGATCGCCGCCTATCTCGATCGCGAGGCGGCGGCGAAGGTCTTCGCGCCGCCGCGCGCGGTGCTCGCGTGGGGCGCGGGACCGCAGGGCCGCGCGGTGGCCGTGGAGGGTGGCTATCGACTGACGGGAGCGTGGGGGTTTGCGAGCGGCATCCACGAGGCCACGTGGGTCGGCGCCCACGCGCCGATCGTCGGCGCCGACGGCACGCCGCACCGCCAGGCCGACGGCACGCCCGTGGTCCGCACGCTGCTGTTCCCCATCGCGGCCGCGACGCTGAGCGACACGTGGATCGTGATGGGCCTGCGCGGCACCGGCAGCGACACGTACTCGGTCAAGGACCTGTTCGTCCCGCGCCCATACACCGCCGCGCGCGACGAGGCGTCCGAACGGCGCGAGGTCGGACCGCTCTACTGCTTCCCGAGCGGCAGCCTCTACGCGTCCGGCTTCGCCTGCGTCTCGCTCGGCATCGCCCGGTCGCTCTTCGACGCCGTGGTGGCGCTCGCCGGCGACAAGACGCCGCGCGGCGGGAAGCGCCCGCTGCGGGAGAGCCCCGTCACGCAGTCGCTGCTCGCGCAGGCGGACGCGCGACTCGACGCCGCGCGCGTCTACGTGCTGGCCACGCTCGACGAGATCCTGGCGGAGGCCGGCCGCACCGGCGCGCTGACGCTCGGCCAGCGCGTGCGCATCCGGCAGGCCGCCTCTCACGCCAGCCACGAGGGCCGCGAGGTCGGCGCGCTGCTCTACCACGCGGCCGGCGCGAACGCGATCTTCGCCGGCGGGCCGTGGGAGCGCCGGATGCGCGACCTGCACTCGGTCTCGCAGCAGATCCAGGGCCGCGACGACCATTTCGAGAACGTCGGCCGGTACCTGCTCGGCCTGCCGCCCGACCCGACGTTCCTCTAGGAGACGCCATGGACCTCGACGAGGCGATGCGCACGACGTTCTCCGCGCGGGAGTTCACCGCCGACCCCCTGCCCGACGCCGCGCTGGCCGAGATCCTCGACCGCGCGCGTTTCGCGCCGAGCGGCGGCAACCGCCAGGGCTGGAAGGTCATCGTCGTGCGCGACAAGGCCACGCGCGAGGCGCTGGCCAGGCTGACCGAGCCCGCGGCCAAGCGCTACATCGCGCAGCAGAAGAACGGCGAGAACCCGTGGAACACCATCGACCCGCCGCGCGTGGACGCCGCGACCATCGAGCGCACCGAGCCGCTGCTGCGGCTGATCGAGCCGGTGCTGAAGGCGCCCGTCGTGCTGGTGATCTGCGTCGACCTCAAGGTGGTCGCCTCCACCGACCAGCACCTCGATCGCGTCGGCGTCATCAGCGGCGCGTCGATCTACCCGTTCGCCTGGAACATCCTGCTCGCGGCGCGCGCGCGCGGCTTTGCCGGCACCATCACCACGCTCGCCGTCGCCCAGGAGCCGAAGCTCAAGCAGCTGCTCGGCCTGCCGCCGCACGTGGCCGTGGCCACCGTCATGCCGCTCGGCCGTCCGGTCCAACAGCTCACGAAGCTCAAGCGCAAGCCGGTGAGCGAGTTCGCGATGCACGAGCGCTGGGGCGGCCCGCCGCTCGCGTGATACCCTCGCCTGCGCCCGAGGAGGAGGGGCGAGAGGAGGACGCCATGGCCCCGCTGCACATCACGCCGGTCCACCCGGTGCTCGGCGCCCGCGTCGAGGGCGTCGACCTCAGCGCCGCGGTGGACGACGCCACGTTCCGGCAGATCCACGATGCGTTCCAGGAGTACTCCGTGCTGATCTTTCCCGGCCAGCGGCTCAGCGACGAGCAACAGATGGCGTTCACCACGCGCTTCGGCCCGCTGGAGGCGACCATCAAGTCGATCGGCCAGGAGCGACGCCTGCACGAGAACATGGTGGATCTCTCGAACGTCGACCCGAAGGCCGAGGAGCAGCTGATGGGCTGGAACGACCGACGCATGCTCTACCAGTCCGGCAACCAGCTGTGGCACACGGACAGCTCGTTCAAGCCCGTGCCGGCGATGGCGTCGCTGCTGTCGGGCCGCGAAGTGCCGCCCGTCGGCGGCGAGACGGAGTACGTGAGCATGCGCCACGCCCACGCCACGCTGCCCGCCGAGCTGCAGCGCCGGCTCGAGGGGCGCGTGGTCGTCCACAGCATCCTGTACTCGCGCAGCACGATCGCGAAGGGACTCTTCGACCCCGAGCACGAGCAGGAGCTGCCGCCCGTCCGCCAGGCGCTCGTGCGCGCGAACCCCGTGAACGGACGCAAGGCCATCTACATCGGCTCGCACGCCTGGTACGTCGAAGGCATGGAACTACGGGGAGTCGCGGCGGCTGCTCGACGATCTGCTGGCCCACACCACGCGGCCGGAGTGCGTGTTCCAGCACCGCTGGGCGCAGTGGGATCTCGTCATGTGGGACAACCGCGCCGTCCTGCACCGCGGCCGGCCGTGGGACGCGGAGCGCTATCGCCGCGTCATGCGCCGGACCACGCTGGCCGGCGAGGGCCCGACGGCGGATCCGCCGTACGCGACGCGCACGCCCGCGTGGGACGGCATCATCGCGGAAGGCGTCGGGGTGTGATCCAAGGCAGTGCATCCTCACCGAGGAGGACTTCCATGCGTCTTATCACTATCGGTATCGCCCTGGCGCTGACGTTCGGGCTCACGAGCACGCTCGCCCACGCGCAGTCCTGGCGCCCGCCCGCCGACAACCAGCGCTGCCCCTCCAAGTGGGGGGCCGGTGACGAGCGCGGCTCCGCCAACCACATGAAGCCGGCGGCGGTGCTCAAGGCGACGAAGCTCATCAAGACCGGCGAGACGATCGAGCTTGGCCACGTGCTGTCGGCGGAGATGCCGTTCTTCGGCACGCGGCGGTTCGACGTGCACACCAAGCGCACGTTCATGAACCAGCCGTCGAACCGTCGCGGCTCCAACGAGGAGCTGCTGGTGAGCGAGATCGGCCAGGTCGGCACCCAGCTCGACGGCTTCGCGCACCAGTCGATCGAGTACAGCCACTACAACTGCTTCAAGACCGACGACATCCAGACGCGCGGCGGCTTCACCAAGCTGGGCATCGAGAAGGTCGGGGGCACGATGATCACGCGTGGCGTCCTCATCGACGTGGCGGGACTCAAGGGCGTGGACATACTCGGGGATACGTACGAGATCACGCCGCAAGACCTGCAGCAGGCGCTGGCCAAGCAGGGCCTGACGATCCAGCCCGGCGACGCCGTCATCATCCACACCGGCTGGGGCAAGCTGTGGGCGAAGGACAACGCGCGCTACGTGAAGTCGTGCCCGGGCATCGGCGTCGCCGCCGCCGAGTGGCTGGCCAAGCAGGACCCGATGATCGTCGGCGCCGACAACTGGCCGGTGGAGGTGGCGCCGAACCCCGACAAGGAGCTGTCGCTGCCCGTCCACCAGATCATGCTCGCGGTGAACGGGCTGCACATCCTCGAGAACATGAAGCTCGACGAGCTGGCCGCGAAGAAGGTCTACGAGTTCGCGTTCGTGATGCAGCCGCTCAAGCTGAAGGGATTCTCGGGCGCATCCGTGGCGCCGACCGCGATCCGCTGAGCGAGCGACTCCCTGTCGAAGGCGCCCGCGTCGAACTCCTGGGCGACGCGGGCGTCATGCAACCCTACGGCGCGTAGGATCCGGCGTTACTGCCCCTGAACCAGGCGCGAGATCACGCCCGCCTCGATCTCCTTGCTGCGCTGGCGCTGCATCGTGACCAGGCGCTCGCTCAGAACGGCGACATCCTGCTCGCGTCCCCGGAGCTGCGCCTCGAGCCCGCGGAAGCGCTCCATATAGATGCGTCGCTGTGACTCGAGGACAGCGTCCCGGTTCGCGAGCTGCCGGTAGAGATACGATTCGCGAGCCACGCTCTCCTTCGCCCGGCGCTGGCCGTCGGCCGCCCGCGCGCCCTGGACCAACAAGAGAATGCCGACGGTGACCACCACGACCACCACAGCCAGTGTGACGATCGCACGCCGGCGCACGCTCAGCTCGCGTAGCCGCGTGACCGCAGGCAGCTCGCGTAGGCCGTGCGGTAGCGCTCGTCGCTCGTCCTGTTCTCGTTGACGCCGTAGAGCGCGCCGCCGCCCGCACCGACAGCCGCGCCCACGACGGCGCCGATCGCGCCGTCCTTCACGAGCTCGGTGGTCTTGCTCTGCGGCACCGCCTGTGCCGCCTGCTGGTTGCACGCATCGATCACGGTCTGGGACGGAAGCGCCACCGGACCAGCGACGCCGGCCGCCGGCGCGATCTGGGCGACGTGCGTCTTCGTGGTCGCGGCGGAGGTCACTACCTTCTGCGCTCCCTCATGTCCCGACCAGTTCGCCACGACGACGCCGACGATGAGCGCGGTCGCCACGACGAGACCCAGCCCGATGGCCGTCATCTTCCAGGGATTCCATCCGGTGCTCATCATGTGTGGTTCACCCGGCACCACCCTAGGCGTGCGTACCCCTGAATGCTATTGGACTTAGGTCTCGCGCCGCCGAGAGGGAGATGGGAGCGAACGCAGGACGGCCGGGGAAGGTAATTCCCCGGCCGCGCTCGTAGTTACGGTCGTATCAGCGAGCGTCTACGCGAGCGACTGCCGGACGAAGCGGCCGGCGTCGAAGTCTTCGGCGACGCGGTTGTCCTGATCGAGCAGCGCGTCGCTGTCGACCTCCGCGAACTCGATGGCGCCCATATCGGCAAACGCCTTTTGCACGCCCGGGCCCCAGAGCCCGATATCCTTCACGGTGGGCACGATGCGGCTGAACAGGCGCTTGCGGAACAGGCGCATGTTCTCCGAGGCCATGGCGACCTCGATGGCCTCCTTCACGGGCAGGCCGAGGTTCTCCCACAGCTCCTTCTGATTGAACCGATCGCGCATGTGGTAGCAGGCCTCGACCACGAACTCCTCGCGCTCCGCGCGCTCGCTGTCGGAGAGCTGCGGATAGAAGTCGCGCAGGGCGAGCCGCCCGAACGCCACGTGGCGCGCCTCGTCCTGCATCACGTAGGCGTTGACGGAGGCGGCCAGCCGGTTCTTGGCGAAGTCGCGGATGCGCTGGAAGGCGGCCAGGGCCAGGCCCTCGATGAGGATCTGCATGCCGAGGTAGGTCATGTCCCAGCGCCGATCGGTCAGCACCGTCTCCAGCAGCGACTTGAGGCCCGGCGTGATCGGGTACGCGATGCCGAGCTTCTCGTTCAGCAGCCGCGCGTAGGCCTCCACGTGGCGTGCCTCGTCCATCACCTGCGTCGCGGCGTAGAACTTCGCGTCCAGATCCGGAACCGTCTGCACGATCCGCGCGGCGGCCATGAGCGCGCCCTGCTCGCCGTGCATGAACTGCGAGAGGGTCTGCGCCTGCTGGTGGTGGCGCAGGTGGACCTTCTCCTTGTCCGTCATCTTGTCCCAGATCGCCGAGCCGAAGATCGGGATGAGCCGGTCGTCGATCTCCTGGGGGTTCTCCGGATCGAGGTCCTGCGACCAGTCGATGCGCGTGGCCGCGTCCCATTGCTGCTTCTTGCCCTTGTCGTAGAGCGCGAGCAGCTTGGACCGCTCATCCTCGTACTCCCAGGTGAAGGACGTCTGCGTCTCGCCCGAGAGCGTCCAGCCGGTCTGCTCCACGGGCAGTTGATAGCGATACATGGTCGCCATGGCGGGCCTCCTGATCGTTCGCGTAAGTCTACGACATCATGGACTTCCACGTCGGAATTGACGCTGAGCCGCCGAACGCCCTAACGTGGATTCGTCGATGTCTGTGACAGCGGCCTGGCCTCTCCTGGCGTTCGTGGTCGTCCCCGGCGTGTTCGCCTGGTGGAGCGGGCACCGTCTCGTCCGCCGTCAGGACGATCCGGCGCTGGCCGAGCGGCTCCTGGCGCGCGCCCAGCACACGTGGCGCGTGATGCTCCTGAGCTGCGTCGCCCTCGTCTTCGCGGCCGGACAGTACTACTGGTTCGCGGTGCTCGGGCTCGTCGTCGGCCTGTGGCTGGGCGATTACCCGTCGCGCCGCGTGCTGCTGGACGAGCGCTGGGGACTCGGCACCTACCTGCTCTGGCTGCTGCGCTTCAGCATCGCGTGGCTGGGCTTCTGGTTCGTGCTGCTGCTGGCGCCGACGGTGATCGCGGCGGCGGACGTCTGGCGCTGGCCCGTCGCCTGGACGCTGGCCGTGATCCTCGGCCTGTGGGCGTTGCGCTCCACGGAGACGTTTCTCTGGCTGGTGGGGGCACGGCCGCGCCTGTGGCGAACGGAGTGGCAGCGGATCATCGATCGCTCACGCGCGACGCGTCCGCTCCTGTTCGAGATGCCGGTGCCCGGCGGCCGCTTCGTCACCGCGTTCGCGTTTCCCTCGGCGAATGCGCCGAGCGTGCTCTTCACCGAGTCCGCGGTGCAGCTCCTCAGCGCGCGCGAGCAGGCGGCCGTCTTCGCCCACGAGGTGGCCCATCTGGAGCACTACGGTCGTCGGGGGTCTCGCATCGTCTGGGCACTCACCTACGGGCTCGTGCTCACGGCGCCGCTGGGTGCCGCGCTCGCCCTCGATCGACTGCCCGGCGGGCGAGTCATCGCCGCCTGGTCAGTGGTGCTCGTGGCGGGCTTCGTCTGGAACCTCTCGCTCCGGAAGACGCATGAGACCGAGAGCGACATCCGCGCGTTGGATCTGTGCGAGGACCCCGAGGCGCTCGTCAGCGGGCTCACGAAGATGACCATCGCCGGCCGCATGCCACGCCGCTGGAGCGTCGAGCTCGAGCACGGCTCGTCGCATCCGAGCCTCGCCCGTCGCTTGCATGCGATTCGCCGCGTGGCCGCCATCCTCGTCATGCCGTTCGACGACACGCTGGTCGTGGCGACCACGCGGCCGACGGCGCTGGTCATCCTCGACCACGAGGGAGTGTCGTGGGTCGAGGCGCGCGACCCGGCCGAGCGGAATCCCGAGACCCTACGCGCGACGGCCAGGTCGCGGTGGTCGGTGCCGTACGACGAGCTGGTCGAGCTCCGGGTGCGCGCCGCCTGGTGGGGCGACGCCTCGCTGGTCGCGCGCGACCGCAGCGGCGCGTCGCGCGCGGTGCAGATCGCTCCGGGCGAGGTGGAGCGGCTCCAGCGCAAGCTCGACGCCATCGAGCCCCGGCTCGCCCACGACACCTTCGTGAGCGAGCCGCCGGCGGTGGCCGGACGCTTCACCGCGATGGCGCTGGCGGTTGTCACGACGTTCGTCGACGGCCTGCTGGCGCTGGGTCTCATCACCGGTCTCGTCGCGATCATCCGACCGAGCCGCGCGGCGCTGGCGGCCGTCGCCGGCGTCTCCGGCGCCTGCCTGCTCGCCTTCGCCGCCGACATCGGTGTGCGCAGCCCGACGTGGGCGACGCTCGCGTACGCGGCCGGCGCGGGGCTCGTGTGCGTCGTCGCCGTCTGGCTCGCCGTGCAGCCGCGCACCTTCGCCATTCGCCCCGCCGACTACCTCCCCATCCTCGCCGTGCTGGCCGTGGCCGTCGCGCTGACGTGGGGACCGCTGCTCGCGCACCTCATGCGCACGACCAGGCGCGGAGCGGTGACCGTTCACCTCCTCGGCGGCGCGCCGGTGCTGTGGGCGGCGCTGCTCGCGCTGGCGGCCGCGCTCTCGACCGTCCCGCGCCGGGTCGTGCGGTGGTCGGCCGCCGTCGTGCTCGCAGCGGCCGCGGTCGGCGGGCCCGGCGTCAAGCTCGTCGACACGCTCGTGACCTCGCGACCCGGCGCGGTCGGCGAGATGGAGCGCGGCACGCTGGAGCGCACGACCCAGCTCGAGCTGCCGTGGCGCAGCAGCACGCTGCGCGTCTCGCCGGCCGGTGCCCGCACCGCGGTGATGACGCGAGACGCGCCGCGCGCGCCCGAGCACTTCCTCATCCTCGCTCCGGAGGGCGGACGCGCCGATGTCGAGGCGCGCGACCTCCGTTTCGTCGACGACAACAACGCGCTGATCCTGGTCGAGTCGCCGACTCGCACCACGCTGCAGCATCTGGAGCTCGCCGAGTCGGGCGCGACCGCCGGGTGGAGCATCGCGCTGCCGCCCCTGAGCGCGGCGAAGGTCACGTCCATCGAGCGCTCGGGCTGGGCTGCGGTCGGCTACGACGGCGACGCCGAGGAGTTCGTGGGGCTCGCCGGTCGCATCGGCAGCCCGGGCATGACCCGGTACCGATGGGCCGTCGACAACAGCGAGAGCATCGACGCGGAAGTGGTCGAGATCCTCCCGGATGGCCGCGGCTTCCGCGCCATCCGGGGCGTCACGACGCTGGCGGGCTTGCCGTGGGGCGGTTGGATCTACGATCGCCGAGTTCGGCGGCAGACGCGGCTGTGGCGGGTCAACGGCAACGTCCAGGAGCTGGTTGCCATCTGGCCCACGACGGCCGACTGTCGCCTCGTCGCCCACCCCGACGCCGACGTCGTCTGCGTCGGCGACCGCAACGACCGGACGCTGATCTGGCGCTTCGGGCTGGACGCGGCGCCCGCGCGTCCGCTCGCCGTGCCGGGACTCTCCCAGCGCACCGGCGTGAGTCCCGACGGCCGCTTCGTCGCGCTGTGGGGAAAGGACTCGCTGGTCGTCGTCGACCTCGATCGCGCCGCGGCGATGCGACGGCCGCTGCCGGCGGAGGCCGGCGTCCCGTCGCATCTCGTGCCGCTGGCCGATCGTCTCGTGGGGCTCTTCCGCCGGGCGCACGCGGCGCCCGTCCTCGAGGTCTTCGACACGCGCTGGTGAGCGGCGGTGGTACACTCGGCGTCCTCACAAGGAGGTCGGGTGCGATGAAGATTCTCTTCGTCGGAGCGGGCGCGATCGGCAGCTACCTCGGCGCATTCCTCACGCGCGCGGGACAGGACGTGACGCTCATCGATCCGTGGGCCGAGCAGGTCGAGACGGTCCGCGCGAAAGGCATCTCGGTCACCGGGCCGCACGACCCGTTCGAGGCGCGGCCGGCGATCTTCCACCTGCACGAGGCGCAGCGCCTGCCGCGCGACTTCGACATCGCCTTCGTGGCGATGAAGGTCTATGACACGGCGTGGGCGACCCAGCTCGCGCTGCGCCACCTCAAGCCCGAGGGCTTCGTGGTGGCCGCCGAGAACTGCTGGCCCGATCCCGTCGTCGCCTCGGTCGCCGGCAAGGAGCGCTCGGTCGGCCTCATCATGTCGAAGATCGGCGTGGCGTCGTGGAAGGCGGGCCATGTGGAGCGCGGCCACGAGCGCGGCGGCACCACCGGCCACGACGTCTTCCGCGCCGGCGAGCACGACGGCAAGATCACCCCGCGCACGCAGATGATCGCGGAGATGCTCAAGGTCGTCGACGGCTCGAAGCCGACCGACAACCTCTGGGGCGAGCGCTGGTCCAAGCTCTGCACCAACGCGATGGGCAACCCCGTGCAGGCCATGTCGGGGCTCGGCTCGTTCGAGGTGGCCTCCAGCGAGGTCGGGCGCGCGATCACCATCCACCTGGCGTCGGAGTCCGCGCGCGTCGGGCTGGCGCTGGGCTACACGATCCCCAAGATCAACGGCACGACCGCCGAGCAGTGGGCCGACGCCGGCCGCCGCGAGGCGTGGCAGGCCCTGGACGCGATGCTGACCCCGAAGTCGGCGAGCGGGCGCAACTGGAAGGCGTCGATGGCCCAGGACGTCGCCAAGGGCCGCCCGACGGAGATCGACTACATGAACGGCTTCGTCGTGGACAAGGGCCGCGAGAAAGGCATCCCGACACCGGTGTCGGCCGCCGTCGTCGAGACCGTGCGCGAGATCGACCGGCGCGAGCGCAAGCAGTCACCCGAGAACATCGGGCTCACGCTCAAGCGCGCCGGGGTCTAGCCATCATTCGGTCCTGCGCGCTCACGGTGGTCTTCATCGCTTCGATGCTCGTCGGCTCGACCGCGCCGGCGTTCGCGGAAGGATTCATCGACTTCTACCTCGGCGCGGCCGTCACGCGTGACTCCGACGCGAGGTGAGCAACCCGGGCTTCAGCGACACGCAGCGGATCGACTGGGACGCGTCCGTGACCTCCGGCGGTCGCTTCGGTTTCTGGTTCGACAGCCTGGAGTGGATGGGGCTGGCCCTCGACGGTTCCTTCTTCAGGCCCGACAGCGACTGCCGCTGATCAAGGACAAGGACTTTGCCCACGGCCGGCTGCAGCCGTACGTCGGCGTCGGTCCCAGCCTCTTCATTTCACGGCTGAGCGGCGATCTCGGGAACCGGGGCGGCCGCGCATCCGACACGTCCCTCGACGTCGGCGCCGACGCGCGCGGCGGCGTGATGGTCCTGCTCACGCACGTTTCCGCTTTTAGCTAGCCGTACTGGATGCCGATGATCTCGGCGACGAGGGCCGGGCGCTCCTGGCCCTCGATCTCGACGGTCGCCTCCGACGTCACGCGAAAGCCGTTGGCGTCCATCGGCTCGACGTTCTTCAGCTTGAACGACCGCAGCCGGATGCGCGCGCCCGCGGGCACCGCGTTGGTGAACCGGACCTTGTTGCTGCCGTAGTTCAGGCCGCGCTTGCGCCCGGTGACCTTCACCAGCGTCTGCGCCATGCGCGGCAC
>Ga0137403_10003304_pt1 | contig 19393 bp, 15 predicted proteins | sample CZOMad2_1_16fung_FD_122057 | JGI IMG/M metagenome (GOLD analysis project Ga0137403, IMG submission 122057) | Vadose zone soil fungal communities from Angelo Coast Range Reserve, California, USA - CZOMad2_1_16fungal (Hybrid Assembly) | ecosystem: Environmental > Terrestrial > Soil > Vadose zone...
CCGACCTTGCAAACGGCGCACGCCTTTTGCTCACCGAGCGCGGCGCTCGGCGCCGCCGCGCCGGCTGGGGGACGCTCGTCCGGCGCTGGCTGCGGGCGAGACATTTCGAGCCGGCGCCGTGCCCGCCGCCCTCGACGCAGAAATTTCCGGCGCCGATGGTCGTGGTGGCGATGGTGACCAAGCCGATCGACGAAGCGCTCTACGAAGCGCTGCGCGAGGCGGCGCGAGCGGTGGTGGTCTCCCACGGCCAGTGCCGCATCGCCAGCGTCACGGTGGTGCCTCCGGCCGCAACGCTCAGCGGTGAGGGCGACGAGCCTACGGCGACCACACGCCACATCAAGCGCCTGGTGGAGCTGCGCAAGTGGGCCAAGCCGCTCGATCTGCCCGAGGAACGTCTGACGTATCACGTGCTGGAGTCGGAGAAACCCGCCGAGGCGCTGATCGACTACGCCACGATGAACGACGCCGAACTGATGCTCATCGGCGCTCCGCGCAAAAAGAGCGGGGCAGTGCGGCTTTTTGGTGGCGTCTGCGGCCAGGTCGTTGCCGAAGCCCCGTGCAGCGTCACGGTGGTGCGGCCGCGCGACGTCTGAGCTCACTACACTTGGGCAGCAGGGGAGGCGGTCCATGAACGATCACAAGAGCCGGAGCCAGCGCTTCGTCGCGCTGTGTTTGCTCGGCATCTTCATGTTCAACTACCCCGTGCTCGCACTGTTCAACGTCTCCGGCACGGTATTCGGCGTGCCGGTGCTGTACCTCTACATTTTTGTGGCCTGGGCCGCGTTGATCGCGCTGATGGCATGGGTGGCCGAACCGCGCGGCCGGGATCGGCTGTAGGGACGCCGGCGCCATGCTGCACGACGGCGTCATCATCTTCACCGCGTTCGCGTATCTCGGGCTGTTGTTCGCCATCGCCTATTTCGCGGACAAGCGCGCCGATGCCGGCCGCCCGGTGATCGCCAGTCCGTACGTCTACAGCCTGTCACTCGCGGTATATGCGACCGCGTGGACTTTTTACGGCAGCGTCGGCCGCGCGGCGAGCGATGGGGTCGGTTTCCTGCCGATCTACATCGGGCCGACCCTGATGATCGCGCTGTGGTGGGTCGTGATGCGCAAGATCCTGCGCATCTCGAAGCAGAACCGCATCACCTCGCTCGCCGACTTCATCGCATCACGCTACGGCAAGAGCGCACTGCTCGGCGGACTCGTCACCGTCATCGCGGTGATCGGAATCCTTCCCTACATCTCGCTGCAGCTCAAGGCGGTATCGAACAGCTTCACGATTCTTGTCCAGTATCCCGAGATCATCATGCCCACCCGGGTCGATGCGGCGCCGATGCGGCAGGACACGGCGTTGTGGGTGGCCATGATCCTCGCCGCCTTCACGATGGCCTTCGGCACGCGTCATCTCGACGCGGCCGAACACCACCAGGGCATGGTCGCCGCGATCGCTTTCGAATCGCTGGTGAAGCTGCTCGCGTTTCTCGCCGTAGGCGTGTTCGTCACCTTTGGGATCTACGACGGGTTCGGCGACCTGTTCGCGCGCGCGGCAGCCGAGCCAAAGCTGCTCGCGATGATGACGCCGCTCGGGGGAGTCGCTGGCGGCTATGCAAGCTGGGTCTGGCTCACGATCCTGTCGATGACGGCGATCATGTTCCTGCCGCGCCAGTTCCAGGTCGCGGTGATCGAGAACGTCGACGAGAAGCACTTGAGCAAGGCGATCTGGCTCTTTCCCCTCTACATGCTCGCGATCAACGTGTTCGTGCTGCCGATCGCCTTCGGCGGCCTCCTCACGTTCGGCGACGGTACCCAGGCCGACAGCTTCATCCTGGCCCTGCCGCTGCGGGCGGACGCCGGCTTCATCGCCGTCAACTCCACTTCCACTACCAGCCGACCTTTTGTATTTGTGATGTTCCGGTACTCTACGAACGGAGTCACGGTGACTGAATCGAGCGTTGCGGCTCAATCCGCGAGCATGGTTTGGAGCATGTTCGTGGAATCTGCGGGCAATCTTGGGGCGTCCGGCTCAATTCAATCAGGCATTGCCATAGCCCACAATGAAGCGGATGGCGCGAACATTCACTTCGAATTGTTCGGGTCTGACGGCAAATTCATTGGCGGAAGCAGCAACATCCAGATTCCAGGACGGTGGCAGACATCCATGTTTCTGAATCAGATTCCGGGATTACCGCCGATACCGTCTTCCTTCCGAGGCGTGCTTCGCGTCTGGTCGGACCGGAATCGATTCTCTCGACCAGGGGTTTCCGTCACGGGATTGCGCGGGCGCTACAACGAGCGGGGCGAGTTCTTGTTCACAAGCACACCAGCAATTGCCGAAGTCTTTGCAACAACCAGTTCTGAGCTGCTGTTCCCTCACTTTGCAATCGGCGGCGGCTATGAGACGGAATTTGTGCTGTTCAGCGACAACGGCTCGTCCGGAACTGTTTACTTCTTCGACCAGAACGGCAATCCCTTAAGCCTGGGACTCCAATGAAGCCTTGCGGGTTTCTCGGGTAACCCAGCGGCGTACCAGAGCATCCAATTCTTCTGGATGTATGGGGTGTGCGCGTGCTTCCTCAACCGAGAGCAAAAGCTCCCGGACCAAACCTTTCTTTCCGTCGGCCTCAACGCGAATAATCAACCGACCCTGAGAGGCAGTCTATTGGACATTCGCGTACTCCGCCCTGGCTTGCTGGAGGAGAGGGATATTGGAATCGGCGGCCTTCCAGAGGTTCAGGAAGTCATCGTAGGCCACACGGGCCTTCGCCCTATCTCCGTCAAGAGCGTAGGCGCGCGCCAGTCCGAGACGGGCCATCGCGCCCAACGGGAAGTTCAAAACGATGCCGCGGTGATCGATGATTTTTTGGAACTCCGCCGCCGCTTCCTTGCCCTGCCGCGCCTGAAGGTAGGCCTGGCCGCGAAGGTACACGGGACACATCGTGCCCACAACGAAGGGTTGAGATTGGCCAAGCTCGTACGGCGCAGCGGTTCTCAGCATCTCGACGGCCCTGGCGCCATTCCTGGTATTGAGTTCGATGGCTGCCCGGATGGACGGCAGCCAGTATCCCTGCACGATGGTGTGCTGTGGAAAGTCCTTGTCAAGACTATCGGCGAGTTTCTGTGCCAGCGCCGTCTCGTGCGCTCGCGCCAGCGCCAGCGCCGCCAGGCTCCTTACGTCTCTTCCGGGGACCAGGGCCAGCGCCGCCAGTGCCTCCTGACGAGCAGCCGCCGTATTACCAAACTCCGCCTCGCGCAGGGCAGCACTGGCCTGCCACAGAGCGGCGGTCTCCCTGGCATCGGCGCGGCGCGCCGAGTCCACTGCCCACTGCGAAAACTCCCTTGCTTTGGCCAGCCGGCCGAAGTATGCCTCCGTGTCCGATTGCGCTGAGAGCAACAACCAGTCTTCCTCGCCGGAGCGTCCCGCCGCCCAAGCCAACTCCCGCTGCATGGTGTCCTGGTCTCCACGAAGGAATGCCGTGTCGTAGAGACCGAGGCGAAGTTGCCATGTGTCCAGTTTATGCGCCAGCGCCTGCTCGAGCGTTCTCCTCGCATCCTCGGTGCGGTCCAGCGCCAGTTGCGTCGACGCCAGGTTTCCTGACGCTATGGCGTTGGTCGGTTCCAGCCGCAGGCTCTCCTCGGTTTCCGCCAGTGCTTTCTCCCACTGGCCGAAGATGATGTAGGCGTTTCCCAAGTTCAGGGGAGCCACAGAATCGTGCGGGTAACTTTGTTTCCACAGCTCATAGCTCTGATTAGCCTTGTCCAATTCGCCGGTCGAGAATGTGTAATAGAAGGCGCTGATGCGGTACCTTTCGCGCTCGCTCACTCGCTCGCGCAAAGCGAACGCCTTTGTCGCGTTCTCGCTCGCCCGCGTAATCTGCCCAAGGCTGCCGTAGGCAACGGCCAGGCCGACATAAGCGATCGCGAAATTGGGATCGAGCTCGAGCGCTCGCTGGTAGTACGGAAGGGCCGCGACATTGTTGCCTTTCGCGTTGAGAGTACGCCGCGCAATGCTGTAGACCTTCAGCCCTTCCAGAGAAGATGTGGTCGCCTCGTCGATCGGGGTGGCGAACTTCTGCACCGATGTCAGCGACTCGCCCAGCTTTGTCCGCAGCGCCGCCGCGGAATTGTCCAGGGCTTTAAGCACTTCGCCTTTGCCGGAAGCGCGTGCCTGCTCGGCCACCAGTGTGTCGCCAGTGGCGCAGTTGATCGCGTTCAAACCGATCACATACTCATCGCCGAGAGCGGAGATCGAGCCGGCCAGCATGGCCTTGCTGCCCACGCGCTGGCACAGTTCTCGTGCCACCTCGCCGGTGACCGGCTGCTCGGGCGAGCGGCCCATCAGGCGCAGCGTCGCCGACACCTTGCGGTCGGAAAGGATATTCAGGAACGGCGATTGGTCCAGGTCCACCGCCAGCGCCTGCTTCAGCGCTTCGTCGAATACGGCGTCACCGGTCTTGTTCTCGAAATCGGCAAGGACGACGGTGTCTTTCTCCGACAGTGCCGTGGCTCGGCGGCCGTTTAACCAGAGGACGCCAGCCGCAACCAGCGCGACCGCCACGGCAGCGGGAACGAGCAGCTTCCAATGTCTGGCAAGAGCCCCGAAGCGTTGTGAAGCGGCAGGTATCGGCGCGGCCGCTTCTCTGGCCCGCGACGGCGTTTGCGCTGTCGCAGCTGCCGGAGTTGCGTCGCTCTGGATCGGTGCCATCTCGCGCCACAAGCGCTTCAAGTCGGTGCGAATGTCTGCCGCATGCTGGTAGCGCAGATCCCGGTCCTTTTCCAACGCCTTATTAATGATCTCCTCCAGCTTCAGTGGAAGATCCGGATTCAGGCGCACAGGCGCCACTGGTGCGCGGTTGAGAATCGCATCGAAAATCGCGGCCGAGGTGCTGCCACGAAACGGCAAGGCGCCGGTGACCATCTCGTACAGCAGGACGCCGAAGGAGAAGAGGTCGGTGCGAGCATCGAGGTCCTTGCCCAACGCCTGTTCGGGCGACATGTAGGCGACAGTACCAACGGCGCTGCCCAGGCCAGTCAAATCGTCCTCGGACACCTCCGTGGCCGCACTCGATCCGTCGGGAGCCGCATCCTTCCGGCGCGTTATGACTTTGGCAAGACCGAAGTCCAGGATCTTGGTGTGACCGCGTTCGGTGACAAAGATATTCGCGGGCTTGATGTCGCGATGGACGATGCCCTGCTCATGTGCCGCGCTCAATCCCCCGGTCGCATCGATGCCGATCTCCACGATCCGCTGCAACTCCATCCGGCGATCCGCGATCAGGTGCTTCAGAGTCGCCCCTTGCAGGAATTCCATTACGATGAACGCGCGCCCGGCTTCTTCGCCAATATCGTAGATCGTGCAGATGTTGGGATGGTTCAGAGCGGAAGCGGCCTCCGCCTCACGTCGAAAACGATTGAGCGCCTGGGGATCCTTCGCCACTTCATCCGGAAGGAATTTGAGCGCCACAAACCGATGTAGCCGGGTGTCTTCCGCCTTGTAGACGACACCCATGCCGCCGGCACCCAGCTTCTGGAGTACTTTGTAATGGGAAACCGTCTGTTCAATCATCTCGTCTCGTCGAATGCCTGGTCGAATCTTTGTACGTCAGTTCGACCACTGAGCCGCCGGTGCCAGTGGACATCAACAACCGTGACGAGACCATCAGGCAGAATACCTCTTACATAGCAACCTTTTGTACGTTCCTCAGGTCGAGCCATTTACGGTATCCACTAGAGAGGCTAGGCCCTGGTGATCCAGAGTACGGATTTGCGGCCCAGGGAGCCTGATTTTATCGCAATGCGTACTGGAAACCAACGCGAAAGCCATGGCCGCGCGCGTCTGGGGAACGCGATTTCGGCGTCTCTTCACGTTGGCCGATTCTGACGGACTCCGCTCCTCAGGCCATCCACAACTACGGCAGCAGACCGCCTTCCGGCACAGAAGACGTCGGGATCAGCGTGTTCTGCAAGGATGCAAACGGGCAGGTCTTCCACACCTACTCCTGCTACTCACGTGGCGTGGACATGCTGAATGGGGCGTATCACTATCTCGATCTCACACCCAAGGGACGCGACGAAGCGGATCAGGGCTCAAATCCACAGGCCTGGGTGCGCCGCCACGACGAATACAAGGATTGAATTTATTCCGAAGCCGGGTGCGACCGCTTACGAGAGCTACGGCTCCGGAAGCGGCCCAAAGTCGGGTGGCGGAATGCGGTGTTTCGTTGCGGCCTCATATGCCGAGGCAATCCGAAGGAGCGTTGGCTCGGAAAAAGGCCGTCCGAAGAACATAATCCCCACGGGAAGCTTTGCCGGAACGGGGCCTGCCAGGCGCGTACCACCAGGAGCCCCGGCGTCGCGGACGCGGTCAAATACTTGAGTCGTGAACCCCGCCGGGACGGAAAGTGTAGGAATGCCTTGCTGTCCAAGCAAACCCCAGACCGATGCAGTCCTGCCGTCTAATGGCGGCTCGAGAGGCGCACCGAGGACATAAGCAGGAATATTCCCCGCCGTGGAGACCAGAGCGTCGAGGTTCTGTTCGGCCATGCATTGCAGGACGACCTGCTGGTAGGCAAACCGATCCTGGAAAATGTTGGCCATATCGAGCATCACGCTCTTATTCATGTCCTCGAGAGCCGCTTTTCTATCGATGAAACCCGCTTCCGGGCGAATATCCTTATAGAAATTCGATTTGTTGATCAAATCCCCAATAGTCTTGATGTTCGCATCGCCACGCTCTTTGAGGTAACGGCTCAACATGTATTTGGCTTGTCCGGAATTGGGCGCCGGTCCCAGGCTCCGGATCGTAGGCCCAGCGGGGACGAGCGATGGATCAAAGAACATGTCTACCAGCAGAGAGATGTTGTCGGAGGTTGGTTTCCCGCTGGAATCCACCGGGAAGAGATTCGGAAACTGTTCAGTGAACATCCGGTTGCGATAGATCGGAGCGAATCTGTCGATGCAGCTCTGAAACAGCGCTCGTTCCGGCCCTGGATCGACGATCGTGGCTCCCAGTCGACGCAGATCGTTGATGGCCCGCTCCGCGAGTTCGATGCTTTCACCATCCGCCTCGTTGAACAGTTTCTTATTCATGTGCTCTCGAATGACGCCGATCCGTATTCCGCTCAGTGTCCGTTCGTTCGCAAAGCTTCGATAGGGCTCTGAGGGCAGGCGGCCAACGCTGAAAGCCGTCAGCTCATCCTTCGGATCGTAGCCGGCGATGACCTCGAGGACGCGGGCGACATCCTTCACCGTGCGGCACAGCGGCCCTACTCGGGTGTTCAGCGCCGCGCCGATCATTCCATCGCGGCTGACCAGTTCCTGCGTCGCCGCCAGTCCCACAAGACTGTTGTTCTTGGCGGGATGGTGTATGGATCCCCCGGTTTCCTCTCCAATGGAGCACGTCACCAGGTTTGCCGCCACCGACGCTCCGGAGCCGCCGCTCGAGGTGCCGGGAGTCCGCGTCGTATCGTAAGGGTTACAGAAGGGCCCGCCGAAGGAGCTTCGCGAGTTCGGCGTCCCCATTTCTCCCAGGTTCGCCTTGGCCACAATGATTGCGCCGGCTTCCCGCAAGCGCTTGACGAAGGTCGCATCGTCGGGAGGACGATCGTTCGCATAAGGGGCATCCATCCCCCCAGTGGTGCGCATATCGAAAGTATCGTACTGGTCCTTGATGGAGAACACCACGCCGTGCAGAGGCCCGATCAGTTTGCCGGTTGATGCAAAGTAGGCGTCCTGCTGCGCCGCTACTTCCAGCGCATCGGGCATCGCCGGATCGTTGTCCCTGGGATCGGTCATGCTTCGCGCTTTTCGACGATCAAACCCCAACGCTTCTCTTTTGGGGGGCCTCAAGTTCAAAGTCATCAGGGCATTGAGTTGGCGTGCATTCTTGATGGGTGCGATCGGTCCCGACCCTGATATCCCGTCCGGCTGATTGACACAGGTCCCGTTGTACGCCTTGATGCGGTTCAGGTAGAGCTGCACGGCCCGCGTCGATGTCAGTTCCCCGCGCAGGATCGCCGCTTGAATACTCTCAATCGTCGCTTCCTCGATCCGGAATTTTGCAGTCTGCCCCGAGGCCAGCGTTGGCGTGAGTACAAACAAGATTCCAACAATCGCCTTTGTGAGATTCATGATGGCGAAATCATACAAGTCACTTTCCTTTCTTCTGCGCTGCTTCCGCTTCGGCAACCCGGGCCCCGCGAAGAATGGTGGAGATCATCGTATTGCCTTCGTGGCAGGCCCACTCGTACACTGGCCCTTTTGTTTTCGTCCAGGGAATCTCCGCGGTCCAGGGTTTGGCCCATGTGGTGGGATCTTCAACCGTAAATTCGTAAATCATCGTGTCATCCGCGGCGCGCGTGAAGCGTTCCACCAGATGCAACTTTTCGCCGGATCCCTGGAACGCGGTCAGGTTCGTGAAATTGGTGGTGTCCACTACCAGCGTCTTCCCTTCCCAATGCCCCACCGAGTCTCCTTGCCACAGGCGAATGTTCTGTGGGACATGCGGGCGGCCGTCGGTGGGGATGATGCGCGTGGAGTGATTCTGCTCGCGAAGCAAGGCCACGTATCCCGGGCCCTGCACAATCTGTAGCAGGTTGCCTTCGTTGGCTCCGGCGAGCATCGGGATTCTTTCCTGACCCATCAGGCAACGCTCACTTAAGGGCCGGTTCGCATAGCTGTCGAATTCATGTCCCTTGTCTTTCGCGGCGCGTTCGGCGTTTCTTTCTCTTGCCGCAGGCAACATGGGGGGCACGACGCCTTCTGGCCCGACGATGAGCGAGGTCCGTTTTGAGGAGTACCTGAGTGTGCCTGGGTCAAAACCGTACAGTTCGAGATCATAACGCACCGGCTGCGGACGGGTGAATCCAGCGTCGCCTTCCTCACCCACATTCCCTGCATGGGCACGGTTGGTCAGTTCGGCGATTTCCTGGTCGGTATAGAATTCTTTGACACCGAGGCCCTTCGGCCGCTCAAGAGGCGTCAACGTATTGTTGGTCCATATTCCTTGCAGGTCGGGCTTGCCATCAGGTGTGTGTGGCGGTGTCCAGGCCTTAACGGTTGTCGGTGCCTTCGTGGCGGGCGATTGGGTTTGCCCGGCGGCGGGCTTCTGCGCAAGCAGCGCGACTAAGATCACAGCCGCCAGCGCAACGGGTGAACCAAGCGAGCGATGGCTCATGGGAGCCTCCTTTTCTTCAGGATGGTTTTATCGGCTTGCATTCGCAGCCGCTCATGTCGTTCCGGTCTGGTTGGGCTTCTGGCTAAGGGGACGATACAACAATTCTTCGGTAAACTCCACGCACTTAGATTCGGGAAGTCTCTGCCAGTGAAAGCTTTTTTCCTCGCCATTCTTGCTTTATTTGCGGCGGTGGCGTCATCGTCGGTTGTCGTCGCCACGATATTATTCGCGGGCCGGCAATTTGGCGCCTTTCCAAGCGCAGCAGATCCAATCTCGATTTCGACGTCGGGGTGAGCAAGGAGGTTCCAGTACCAGGCGGGATGACGCGCCGAGCCGGCCGCCCGAGATGCGCCAGAGCGAGACGTTCAATCGCGACATGAGCCTGGTGCCGATGCCAACCAGGCGCTCCTCGAAAGCGGTGAACGGTCTGCCGGCCGGCTGTGCCATGGAATCGACCTAAAAAACGTATTTCAAGGCAAGTTGCAGGATGCGCGGATCACTCGCCGAGAGGATCTGGCCGAATGTTGAGCTGGTAAAATTCACGGTCGGAATGCCCAGATTGACCAGGTTCGGGACATTGAATGCCTCGGCCCGGAATTCGATCGATTGCTTCTCGCGGACCTGGAATGCCCGCGTCAGGCCCATATCAATTCGAACACTCTTCGGGCCGCGAACATTACGGGGACCCATAGTGCCGTACGTGCCGGTTGGAGGCTGCACGAATGCCGCAGGGTTCAGCCAGGAAGCCGCGCTCTGCTTAGCCGCGTAAGGACTGGCGAGCACTTGATTCGGCTGTTGGTCCGTGGTTCCCGACAATGCATTATCGAGGCCTGAAGCCACCGTCAGGACGGGGCCGGATAAGATCCTGACGATTCCGGAGATCTTCCAGCCGGTGCCCAGTATCCGCAGCGTTGCGTTAGAAAATTGCGGCGTTGCATACACAGTCGAAAGATTGAAATTGTGTCTTCGGTCCAGATCGCAGTTTCCTTGATTGGCTCCACGCCGCTCAGGAATCTGTCCGCCGTTGTTTTGAACGATAGCGGTTTGTCCCTGGTCGATGCAGTGCGACAACGCATAGTTTCCCTGCACTGTCAGGCCATTGCTGGCCCGGCGCTGAACCGACAGCAGTAATGCGTTATACGTGCGCGTTCCGCCGTCGTCCGCATTCACGACGTTCGAGTAGAACCGGCCCTGATCCGGGTTCTTCAGATTCAAAGCGCGGCGCTGGATCGTATTATTGGTGGAAGAGCACGGCGTGAAGTTCGTTCCGTTGATCACGCAACTACTGCCGGGTATATAGACGGCCGGATTGCCTTCGTTGCTGTTCAAGACGTGTATGCCACTGCTGCCGATATAGTTGCCCGCGACTAACCAATCCTTCCCGATTTGCCGCTGGATGCTGAGATTCCACTGATTAATGTAGGGCATTTTGAGGTTGAGAGGCAGGTTGGTGACGACAGCATTTGATAAAAACGTTGCGTCCGGGCCCGGCGGTTTCAGGGGGAAAGGATTTCCTCCCGAATAGCCCTGCCACGGATCATCGAAAGTACCAACCGGATTCGTAAGAATCACGCGAGTCCCCCATGGTGGTCCATCGCGGAGCGACGTGAACTGGTACAAATGCGGATAGTCAAAGAAGATTCCGTAGGCAGCTCGAATCGTCATTTGACCGTTCCCCCGGGGATCCCACGCAAATCCCAACCGTGGCGCAAAATGCAGCCAGGCATTCGGCACCATTCTATCGTTGGGAACTCCCGCGTCGCCGGGGAACAAGAGTCCTGCCGGAGCATTCTTGAAGACCGTACTCCGGCGCCCTTGATCGAACCAGTCCTGCTGGAAATGTAACATCCGGCCCTGCTTGTCCCGCTGTCCCAGGAACGGTTCCCATCGAATGCCGGCATTCACCGTGAGCCGTGAATGCATTTTCCATGTGTCCTGGAGGTACATCCCCAGGTAATCCTGCCGGGGGTAGTGTGCCGTTATATTTTGTTGCGTGAATTGGTTCATCTTTCCCAATATGAAATCGCCCATCGACAGGCCGGTGTTCTGAGCCGTGAATGAAACCGATCCCACAGCCGTTGAGACAGAGCGGACATTGAGCATCGAATGGATATAGTTCGTTCCGAATCCGATCTGGTGCGCTCCCCGTATCCAACTGACATCGTCGGTCGCCTGGAATACCGTGTTGTTACTCCAACCCGGAGTTGCCGCCTGATTCCCGGCAGCGAACGCTCCTGTGACGGCAACTATCAACATCTTCGGCAACTCCGGTGGGTAATAAAAATTCTTCACTCCGAGATCACTCAGGTTATAGAAATCATGGACGCCTTTCTCGCCGAGTGTTCGAAGCACTGTTGCGTGGAAGGAATTCACAATTCTCGGATTCCACACATACGTATCACCCAGAACAAACGACTGCGCGCGCACCTTCTTATCACCCTCCAGCAGGGAAAGCGTGCTTGTACCGTCGTAGGGCGCGGGCGCGTCGAAACGTGCAAATTCATAGCGGCCGAACAGTGAATGTTTTTTGCTGTCCTGGTAGTCCACCTTGCCCACGATCACATGTTCGTTGCTCTTTATTACCTGACCATAAGTGACCCGGCCGCATGAATCAGCCGCGTTGGGAAGGCGCTTCACGAGGTTTAATGCCGCGGGAGAAAACAGCGAAGGATCGATCCGATTGTTGGCGAACGGCGTCCTCAATGTGATCTGCCGTCCGGAATTACACACCGGGCTGGCGATCGCCGTCCAGTCACCAGTGAGCATCGCCGGCGTGGGAACGAAAGCAATGCCCTCAACCGGCGCGGAGCGCACGGTCGTGGACTGATCGCCTCCGAAGAAAAACAGCTTATTCTTGATAAGCGGCCCGCCAAGGACTCCGCCAAACTGGTTTCGCTTCAGCGAATCTCGTTTTGGAGCGAAGGCATTGCGGGCGTTCATCGAACCATTGCGCACGAATTCGAATAGATCGCCATGAAACTCGTTGGTGCCGGACTTGGTTACAGCGTTAACGGCCGCCGAGGAGTGCTGGCCGTATTGAGCCTGCAACGCGCTGGTCTCCACTTTGAATTCCTGGAGCGCATCCGGGAAGGGCAGCGGCAAATTGAGGTTGTTGTATGGATCGTTATGTGTTCCTCCATCCAGTATGTAGACCAGGCCGTTGTTCAGCCCGCCCCCGACTGAAATGGAGTCGGTAGGATAATTCCGGCCGGAAGTGGCGGTGCCTGTAGCTTGCGCTCCTCCGCCGACAGCCGCTCCTGAGAGAACGATAAGGTCCGTGACCTGACGTCCGTTAAGCGGAAGTTCCAGAATTCGGACGTTCTCCATGACCTGACCAACAGCCGTGCTCCGCGTTTCAACCAACGCCGCATTCGCCTGCACTTCGACCTCATCGCTTACTTGACCCACCTGGAGAACGATGTTGATCGCAGGGTTGCTGTTGACCTGTAATACGATTCCGGTTTGCGCATACAAGCGGAATCCGGGGAGGGATGCTTCCAACCGATACGGACCGACGGGCAAGCTCGGCAATGAATACGAACCGGTCTCATCTGTCACGGTGGTCCGTTTAAGCCCCGTTTCTGTCTGCGTCATGGTAACTTCCACGCCCGGCAAAACAGCCCCGGTCTGGTCCTTCACGGCGCCGCTGACCTGGGCCGTTGACTGCCCAAAGACGGCGCTGCAGGTCAGAATACAAAATAGAATTGCAAGCACGACATTGATGCCAATGTCTCTCATTTCTTCTCCCACCGCAGTTGTCCAATTAGCGAGGAAAGTTCCAGGTATGCAGCTCCCCTCCTAAGTTAGGAGGGGAGCTTCTTAGATTGGCCTCTTCACCGTATGGCTATCGTGGTTGCGTTACAACATCGACCAGTGCCATCTCGCCTCGCATGACGGCGTCAGCCGAGCGCCGCAGCGCCGGGCCCAGGTCTTTCGGATCCGTGATTGGTCCCTCAGCATAGATGCCCATGCCGCGTGCGATCATCGCGTAATTGACATTAGGATCTTCAATCGTCGTACCGACCCCTGCGTTGGTTATACCGCGCTGATGACGATTGGCCATGCGCTGGATGTGCATGACCTCCTGGTGATACGCACGATTGTTGTGCATGACGCTGAGCAGCGGAATCCGATGATGTGCCGCCGTCCAAAGCGCGCCCGGCGCATACATGAAATCACCGTCATTTTGTATGCTGACGCAAAAACGCCCATACTTCCGGTGCGCGAGCGCGGCGCCAACCGATGTCGGCAGACCAGAGCCGACCCCCGCTGCGCCGCCGGCCAGCAGAGTTTGATATTGCTTCTCGACATTCCACAACCGGCCCCCGCCACCTCCGACGCTCGCCCAATCTTTATCCTTTATGACTGCCCATATTTCGGCCGATAAGCGGGCCGTGCTGATCGGGGACGCATCCCAGCCGTAGGTTGCAGTCGTGCGCGCCTGCTCTAAAGCCTGCGCGTGAGCAACAGCGAATTTTTTTCCGCGTTCCTCGAATACTCGTTTGCGATCCGCGGTGATCAGACGTTTGCAGGCTTCAATCAACGACGGAAGTGTCGCTTCAACGTCAGCCGCAAGCGCGAGGTCGACTTCGGTGTAGCGCTGAAAATCCTGGTAATTGCTTTTCAGGTACAGATCGTTCGACGAAATGCTTACGAGCTTCGCCCCTTTCTGGGTGAGAGGCCGTGACGAGCGTACCAATTGATCCCGCAAATTGTTGACCGTGCCCCAGAAATCCGCCACCTGGAGACCGACGATCAAATCCGCATTGCGGATCAGTCCACCGCCCGCCTGACTGAGAGGATGACGCGATGGAAACTTTCCCCCCGATACAGGTGCCTGCAGCGTCTCCGCCAATTCAACCAGCCGCTTCATTCCTTCCGGCGTGCGTATGGCCTGGCCGCCTAAAATGACCGGATTTTCCGCCGCAACCAGGAGCTTCGCCAATTCGGCCACCGCGACGGGATCTCCCGCGGGCGGTGATGCCAGCGTGAGTTTGGGAATATGCAATCGGGAAAGATCTGCCACCGGAGTTTCCTGAAGATCGCTGTCGGCGACCAGCACCACCGGCCCGCCTGGCGGCGTCATGGCTATTTTGTAGCCTCGGACTGCGGATTCGGCGAAGTGAGTCAGGGAAATTGGCAGATCGTCCCATTTTGTATAATCGCGGACCATCGCCGCTGCATCCTGCGCACTGTGATACCACTCGACTCCCGGCCGCCGTGCGGCCGCGTCAATAGTATTTCCGAGAATAATGAACACCGGTACGCGACCCGCGAAAGAGTTATAGATGCCCATTGAGGCATGCTGTAAACCGACCGTGCTGTGCGCCATCACGCCCATCGGTTTGCCTTCGACCCTGGCATAGCCGTCCGCAATGAATACGGATGACTCTTCGTGGCAGCAGGTAAGCAGCTCGGGATTCTTGTTCCCACCATAGTTGACGATGGATTCATGCAACGCACGGAAACTCGACCCAGGATTCGCCGCAATATATTCGAGGCCCAGAGATTTGATGACGTCCAGCATGAAATCCGACCCCGGATGGTCCGCAGTGAGAACGTCCACATCAGTCGAAACAGGCTCGGTCTCCGCAGCCAAAGCCCTGGCCGAAGGCGCCGCTGCAGCGCCGCGCCCAGCCTGGGCCTGCTGGGCCTGCTGGGCCTTCAGCTCCGGACTTTTCGAAACCAGACCGGCGGCGCCCACAGCCGCGCCTTTCAGAAAACCACGACGATTGATCCCCTGCTTCTTTGAGTCCCTCATCAGCATCTCCTTGTGAGCCGCTTCCGGGCAGCTCGAAAATCTATGGTTGGATTTTGCTTCTGCCTACGCAGACTAAGACGGAAGGTACTTCTTGTCAACCAGGACAGACTCTCGCTACTTCGGTCGTCCCGTGAATCCTCGGGCGACCATATCCACCTTGTAGAGAGAACCGGCGCCGGCGATGTAGAGGGTCCTCTTGTCCGGCCCGCTGAATGCGAGGTTCTGGCAGTCCGCTGGTGGACAACGCACCGGGATGGTCCCCAGATGCTGACCCTGTGGGCTCAAGACCTCGACTCCGGCTCCGGTGGCTACGTAGAGGCGGCCTTCGTTGTCGATGGTTATGCCGTCCGCGAATGTCTTGATCCCACCCAGGCCGTTGTCCCGCGTGCTCCGGCCTTCCAGTGTGCCGAAGGTGCGGCGGTTGCGCACCAGGCCATTCGGCTGGATATCCCACGCGATGATATGGATGCCGTTCGAGTCGCCGACGTACAACGTCTTCTCGTCCCGGCTGAGTTGAATCCCGTTCGGCCGGATCAATTTTTCTTCAATCCTGAGCGCCGCTTTGCCCGGCGGGATGTAGTACACGGCTGCCGGCAACCGCGGTGCAAGCGGCTTGCCACCCTGCGTCTTCACCAGCTCCTCGGCCTGTTGCACCGTAAGCCCTGGGTCCGTGAAGTAGACGCCACCGTTCCTGGCGACGATTACATCGTTGGGGCGGCTGAACGGTTTGCCCTCGAAATTATCTGCGAGTACGACTTCGCTGCCTGACGGATAGATCACCCCAATCCTTGTAGATCCATCCCGGGCCTGCGCTGAGATCAAACGGCCCCTGGCGTCCTGGCTGACGCCGTGCGACTCATTGGACTCGGCGACGAGTACCGAGGACTGAAGGGTCCTGGTGTCCATCCTGTGGAGCCGGCGCGCTCCCGGCTCCGAGAACACCAGCGTGCCGTCCATCAGACCGATCGGATCGTCCAGGCCGTTGAATCCTTCTTTGATCCGTTCGATCTTTGTACCGCCCTTGACCACTCCCGGGATGTCGAGCGCGGTGCCGACGACCGCCGGCGTCTGATTCGCCTGGCTCCTCGCGACCTCCGAGGATGCCTGGAAGCAGAGCACGCACAACACGATGATTGACATGCACTTCTGCTTAGTCCCCATCTCACCTCCCGGATCTCTTCTGTCGTGAAAACGAGACCAACAGTTTAGCGGGATACCGAAAGATTTGTGGAATTTTGGAGCCGCTTTGTGTTTTATGGCGAGATATGAACGTCGACGAACTACGCGCGGCGCAGACGCCGCTCAAGGAACGATATCGCGTGGACCCCAATGCGGCGCTGATTACCCTGAAGGCGGACGGACGCATCGGTGAAGGCATCACCTGTCGCATCGAGACCGGGAAAGCGCTGATCGAAGCCGGGCTGCATCCGGCGACAGGAGGTTCCGGTGCTTTTGCCTGTTCGGGGGACATGCTGCTCGAGGCTCTCGCGGCCTGCGCGGGCGTTACGCTGGGAGCCGTGGCCACGGCGATTGGGCTCGTCATCCGTAATGGCACGGTCCACGTCGAAGGCGACCTCGATTTTCGAGGCACTCTCGGCGTAAGCACGGAGGCACCAGTCGGCTTTCAAGAGATTCGGCTCACTTTCCATCTCGACACGGATGCTTCGGAGGAACAGCTGGCCACGCTGATGCGGTTGACTGAGCGCTATTGCGTCGTTTATCAAACGCTTCGGCAGCCACCGGTCATCAGCGTCTTGCGCGCGTGAGAGCGCACGCATGAGCACTAAAGCGCATCGTGTCTGAGATACGGGGAACGGCAGCATTGATCGCGAAGCTGTTGTATGGATCCGGTCTGCGACTCAATGAAGCACTGGCGTTGCGGGTCAAGGATCTCGATTTTGCACGCGGCGAGATTCTGGTACGGGACGGAAAGGGCAGAAAGGATCGCCGGACGGTCTTGCCGCAATCGATTCAAGAAGAACTGCGGCGGCTCCTCAATGCCGTTCAGGGACTACATGAAAAAGATCTGCGTGAAGGCGCCGGGAGAGTGGTTCTGCCGGATGCGCTGGTCCGAAAGTATCCAAATGCGGACCGGGAATGGCGTGGCAATGGGTCTCTCCAGCATCGCGGCGATATCTTGAAACTGAAACTGGAATTGAGCGCCGGTACCATCTCCATGAGTCCGCGTTTCAGCGCATTTTCAAGCGCGCCGTCCCGAACTATCAAGGTGATGCAGCCGAGGCGCTCTGCGGCAAAGCCGCGTCGCGTTCCCTCGCAAAAAGCGCTCGCCTCGGCGCGGCTGATCGCCAAAGACGTTATGCGTACCTCCCTTGATCAGTCGGCTTGAGAGGCGCTTGGTTTCTCCGATACCATCATTGAATTGAAGAAGGCAATAGTGTGAAAGTCACGGCCGTGGGAAGTAAGGAACACAATGACTTGTTTATTCGAGGAAAGAAGGTCCAGCTTTGAAGACGGTTAACTTAAAAAAAGAATCGCCTTCCGTAAGCGAGCTTTTGGCCATGGCTCGGAAGAAATCTGTCTTGCTGGTGTCAAAGGATGGCGCGACCTTCGTACTCGAAGAAGCCGATGAGTTCGACCGAGAGGTGGCGGAACTAGGCAGCAGTGAAAAGTTCATGAGGTTCTTGAGGAAAAGGTCGAGAGAGAAGGCGGTAACTTCTATCGAGGAATTTGCGGAAGAGCTAACTGCAAAGACGCATAAGAAGGGCTTGCAGCCGCCGCCGCTGTCGGCGCATTCGCGCCGTTCAGCGGTCCCCTCGGCTCGCAAAAAACGCTCGCCTCGGCGCGGCTGAAGCCCAATGCCGTTAGCTGGCACGCACATGAGCACGCCACTTTCCCGCAAGCAGCAGAATGAGCAGGCAGCCTTCGCCGAGTTTGTGCGCCGAATGGGAACGCAGGGTGATTGGCTCAGCGTAGACAGCCGACCGGAGCCGGAACCCGATCTCCTGTGCATTCACGTCGACGGACCCGTCGCCTTTGAGCTCGTCAGTCTCACAGATTCAGTCATAGCCAAAGTGCAAGCGGCCGGCCCAAAGGCCTACCAAGACGCCTTCTACACGTCAGATCCAGCCGAGGAAATCATCCGCAAAAAACTCAGAAAGAAATACACGACGAGTGCAGAGCACATCGAGTTGCTTATCTACACGAACCGTCAGATTATTACGCCAACGGACGAGGTGGTTCCTTGATCCCAAGGGCGAGAACCTGTACATTCTCCGGAGATGAGTTACCAAAACATCATTACGATTGAGCCCGACAAGAGAGGTGGTAAACCGTGTATCCGCGGAATGCGTATTACGGTCTACGACGTCCTGGAGTACCTTGCTTCGGGGATGACTGAAGAGCAGATTCTGGAAGACTTCCCCGAACTGACGACAACCGACATACGAGCGTGTCTCGAATTTGCGGCCGACCGAGAACGTAAGCTAGTTTCAATTCCACCCGGGTGAAACTCCTTTTCGATCAGAACCTCAGTCATCGTTTGGTCAAGGCGTTGGCGTCGGAGTTCCCGGAGTCCGCTCACGTTCGGGACGTCGGATTAGAGAAAGCGCTGGACGAGCCCGTTTGGGAATATGCGAAAGCGAATAGTTTTGTGATTGTTTCAAAAGACTCTGATTTTCATCAGCGCAGCTTTCTTTTTGGTCACCCGCCGAAGGTAGTCTGGATTCGTCGCGGTAACTGCTCGACGGCCGTCATTGAAGAAATCCTTCGCGAGCACCGAGACGATGTTGTGAAGTTCGCGGAGAGTGAAGAGGGTTCATTTCTGGCGTTGCTCTGAACAGGCCGTCCAACACCACGTTGCAGCCGGCAAGCCGCGCGCGCTGGGTTAATGCAAACTCGCGGGGGTTTGCTCGTGCGGTTTGCGGCTGAAGCGCAGCCCGTTATGCGTACATCCCAATCTCAAGGCAGCAGTAATCCACGGGCTACAATGGCGGTATGCAGATCCGCTACCACCTCGATCCAGCGACAGGGCTGCCCCATATCTATGAACACGAAGTCTCAGAGCAAGAAATTGAGGATATTCTCGGTCAGCCGCTGCAAGATATACGTGGACGGGATGATTCTCGAATTTCAATCGGCCAGACTCGGGACGGGCGGTATCTAAAAGTGATCTATGTTCCCGATCCTGTCCCAGATTCCGTTTTCGTCATATCAGCATATGAGTTGGGTTCGAAGGCGAAGCGTGCAATCCGCCGTTGGCGAAGGAGGAAACCATGACTAAGCAAAAGTATCCGCGCGGATGGAACGAGGCTCGAGTTCGCTTTGCACGTCAGTATCACCAACTTCCCACTTTCGATCCCAGCCATCCGGGAAATAACAGCGTGACTCTGCGCGAAGCCGCGCAACGACTGAACGTGGGGCTGACGATCGTGCGGCGCATGATCGCCGAAAAGAAGCTGCCCGCTAGCCAAGTCGTGGCGTGTGCGCCCTGGCAGATT
>Ga0137403_10003305_pt1 | contig 19392 bp, 14 predicted proteins | sample CZOMad2_1_16fung_FD_122057 | JGI IMG/M metagenome (GOLD analysis project Ga0137403, IMG submission 122057) | Vadose zone soil fungal communities from Angelo Coast Range Reserve, California, USA - CZOMad2_1_16fungal (Hybrid Assembly) | ecosystem: Environmental > Terrestrial > Soil > Vadose zone...
TCGGGGTTGAATCCCAGCGTTTCGCAGACGTTGGCAAAAGAAAACAGCCAATCACTGTTTGTATCCTTAACCCAATCCTCGGCCTCTTGAAAAAGAATCTTGCCCTTACCCTCGCGCGCAAAAACGTACTTCTGAAAGCACGCAATGGCATCCTCCAACACCGCCAGCATGAGCTTCTTTTCCGGCTCCAAATGCAACTTTCTCCGGAAAGTGTCCAGATATTGCTCCGGCAGAAGCGTGTCGGGTTGAAACAACGAGGTGACTCTTTCCTCCATGCTCAATCCAGTTTCGTAACTCATAAAAACCACCTTCCTATTAAGTGCAGCCTCCCTTCCAACTGCGATAAAGGCATCCTCGAACCTATCACGCTGCGCTTGAAAGCGAAGCGGAGCCGCCGATCAAATCCCGGCAAGGCTTTCTCTTCAAATCCGCTATTGTCGTGTTGGTAAACACCTCGGTGACTTTTCGTTGAACCTCACTCCATACGTTTACCATTGAACAACGTGGCAATTGCTCACAACTCATGTGTTGGTCCATGCAGGCATTGACGGCGATGGGCCCCTCGAGCGCCTCGATGACCTCGTAGAACGAAATCTCTTCGGGAGAACGAGCGAGGGTATATCCGCCGCATGCACCCCGCTTGGACTTGATCAGGCCGCCACGTATCAGATCTTGAATAATTTTCTCCAAAAACTTTTTCGGAACCCCCTGCTGTGTGGCAATCTCGGTTATCGAGCAGCACCGCTCCGGATCTTGGACCGAAAGATAAATAACAGCGCGTAATCCATAGTCCACCCGTCGAGGAATCTGCATAAGACCCATAGCGTTACCCCCTGACCCCGATGCCGTTGCCCGCCCTTGGCTTCTCTTGCTGAGCCCGTTGCTGGCCCGCCAGTTTTCCCAGTGCAGAAAGCCCCTGTAAACGTTGGACGATCAAAGGCACCTTTTCGTTCACATAACAAACTTCTTCCGCTGTATTAAAACGGCTCAGACTAAATCGCACCGCTCCCTGCAGCCAAGCCGGGGCCACGCCCATGGCCCTAAGCACGTGGGAGGGCTCCGAAGAGCCCGCCGTGCAAGCAGAACCTGTCGAGGCGCAAATCCCGAATTGATCCAAAAGAACCAGGACCGACTCCCCTTCCAAATATCTAAAACTGATATTTGAAGTATTCGGTAACCGTTCGCTTGCTCCGCCATTAACCCGGCAATCAGGACAAGATCGAAGCAATTCCTCCTCCAGTTGATCACGCAGGCCGCGAACCCGCTCGGACTGCTCCACCAAATTCCGTTGTGCCAATTCCGCCGCTTCCCCCATGCCTACGATGCCCGCGACATTTTCGGTTCCGGCACGCCGGTTCTTCTCCTGATGTCCACCGATGATGAAGGGCGGAAACGCAACGCCGCGACGTACATACAGGGCACCAATCCCCTTGGGCGCATGAAACTTGTGACCCGAAATAGTAAGCAAATCCACCGGGCTGTCTTTGACTTTGAGAGGAATCTTCCCAGCCGCCTGGACGGCGTCCACATGATACGGAATACCCCTCCCCTTAACGATCTCGCCGATCTTGTCGATGGGAAAAATGACACCCGTTTCATTATTCGCAACCATAGCCGACACCAATGCGGTGTCGTCGGTCAGTGCATTCCGCAACTCCTCGAGGTCGAGCATTCCTTCTTGATTTACGCTCAGCCAGGTGACGCGATATCCCCTCTTCTCGAGGTGCTGGCATAGCCCCAAAACCGCGGGATGTTCTACCTGGGTGGTTACGATGTGGCGCTTATCAGGCCGCGCTTCCACCATTCCACGGATGGCAGCGTTATCCCCTTCAGTGCCGCAACTCGTGAAAATAATCTCGATCGGATCGGCGGCTCCGATCAACGCCGCGACTTGCGCTCGCGCTTCGCTGATTTTCTGCGCTACCTGAGCACCGAAGCGATGAAGGCTCGACGGATTGCCGTAAAGTTCCGTCAAGTACGGCTGCATGGCCGCCGCGACTTCCGGCAAAACCCTTGTCGTTGCGTTGTTATCAAAGTAGACTTCCGATCCCATAAAAAGTATTCCACGTTTTCTATCGGCCAACTAGCCAACACTTCCCTCTAGACTTACACCCAGGAGTTTCTGCGCCTCTACGGCGAACTCCATCGGCAACTCGCGAAACACCTGCTTGCAAAAACCGTTGACGATCATGTTTACGGCATCTTCCTGTGAAATTCCCCGCTGTTTGCAATAGAATAGCTGATCCTCGCCGATCTTCGACGTTGACGCTTCGTGCTCCACCTGGGAGACATTATTCAACACCTCGAGATAGGGGAAAGTATGCGCGCCGCATTTGTCGCTCAGAAGTAAGGAATCACATTGCGAGTAATTGCGCGCTCCGGTGGCCCCCTTCATGATCTTCACCAAGCCGCGATAGGTATTTTGCCCGTGCCCCGCAGAGATCCCCTTGGAGATGATGGTGCTCTTGGTGTTCTTACCGATATGCATCATCTTGGTGCCGGTATCCGCCTGCTGATAGTTATTGGTGAGGGCAACAGAATAGAATTCGCCTACGGAATCATCGCCCTGCAGAATGCAGCTTGGATACTTCCAGGTGATCGCCGAACCGGTCTCCACTTGGGTCCAGGAAATCTTCGAACGTTTGCCGAGGCACTTGCCGCGCTTCGTGACGAAATTATAGATACCGCCTTTCCCTTCGGCGTCGCCCGGGTACCAGTTCTGCACGGTGGAATACTTGATCTGGGCGTCATCGTGGGCCACCAATTCCACGACGGCCGCATGCAGCTGGTTGGTATCGCGCATGGGAGCGGTGCAGCCTTCGAGATAGCTGACGTAGCTGCCTTCGTCGGCAACGATCAGGGTGCGCTCAAATTGACCGGTCTCCGCAGCGTTAATGCGAAAGTAGGTCGAGAGCTCCATGGGGCAACGGACTCCCTTGGGAATATAACAAAACGATCCATCGCTGAAGACCGCGGCATTGAGCGCTGCAAAGAAGTTATCACTGTATGGAACCACCGAGCCTAGATACTTCTGCACCAGATCGGGATGATTCTGCACCGCTTCGGAGAACGAGCCGAAGATAATTCCCAACTCCGATAGTTTCGCTTTGAATGTCGTTGCCACGGAAACGCTGTCAAACACCGCATCGACAGCGACGCCGGCAAGCAACTCTTGCTCGCGGAGTGGAATACCCAGCTTCTCATACGTTTTCAGCAGCTCTGGGTCCACTTCTTCGAGGCTCTTGGGCCGATCATCCTTCGCCTTGGGTGCCGCGTAGTAGATGATTTTTTGGTAGTCGATGGGCGGATAATGGATGTTTGCCCACTTTGGCTCGGCTTGCGACTTTTCCAGCTTGGCCCAGTATCGGTACGCCTTCAGCCGCCATTCCAGCATGAACTCCGGTTCATGCTTCTTCGCCGAAATGACTCGGATGACATCCTCGTTCAAACCGGCGGGGATTGAATCCGATTCGATGTCCGTGATGAAACCGTACTTGTACTCGTTTTTTGTCAGATCTTCGACTGTGTTCGTCGCCGTTTTCATATTTCCATTCCTCCGTCGCCGCCTAAACCGTGAAGGAAGCGCCGCAACCGCAGGCTTTCTTCACATTCGGATTCTGGAAGACAAACCCCGATTGCATCAGCTCTTCTTTGTAATCCAGTTCGGTGCCGCTGAGATAAAGCAAACTTTTCATATCGACCAAAATTTTCGCCCCGTCCTTCTCGAAAACCTTGTCGGTGGCCTTGGGCAGATCGAAATCAAGCTTGTATTGTAGCCCCGAGCAACCCCCACCGACGACTTTCAGGCGCAGTCCTTGACCCTCTCTATTCTCAGCCGCAACCATCTCTTTGATTTTGGCTGCGGCCTGTTCGGTCACATTAACCCCACCGGCCATACGCTCGTACCTCCCAATAACTACGACTAAGAAAACCTCTCCGCTAATTTGTTTTCCGTCGGTTGTCGCCCGTACCGTTTAGCTCTCCTCGCTTTGTAAAGCGGCGATAGCTCTCGTAATCGCCTTATCTCCTCAACTACCCGACGGACCGTATAGTCAACCTCTTCCTCAGTGTTGAAACGGCCTAAACCAAAACGAATAGAGGTGTGAGCCAACTCCTCCTCGACGCCAATGGCCCGCAATACATGAGAAGGCTCCAAGCTCGCAGAGGTGCAAGCCGAGCCCGTTGAAACCGCGATCTCTTTTAAGGCCATTAAGAGCGACTCGCCCTCGACATATGCGAAGCTCATATTCATATTGCCCGGAAGCCGCTCGGTCGGATGACCGTTGACGTAGACTTCCTCCAGTTGATCGATAATTTTTTTCTTCAATCGCTCTCTGAGGCTTGTAAGTCTTTCCGCCTCCCCTGCCATTTCTTTCTGGGCAATCTCACAAGCTCTGCCCAGACCCACGATCCCCGGCACATTTAGCGTCCCCGATCTCATACCTCGCTCGTGACCGCCGCCGTCGATCATCGGTCTTAGCCTAACCCGCGGTTTCGCTGCGCGAACGTAAAGCGCGCCGATACCTTTGGGTCCGTACATCTTGTGGGCCGTCAGCGACAATAGATCGATGCCCGTCTCTTCAACATTCAGGGGAATCTTGCCCACGGCTTGTGTCGCATCGGTGTGAAATAGAATCCCCTTCTCGTGAGCGAATTGCCCTATCTCCTTTATGGGTTCTATCGTACCGATTTCATTATTGGCGGCCATAATGGAGATGAGAATCGTCTTCTCCGTAATCGCCTCGCGCAGCCGGTTCATGCTTACCAAGCCATCCCTGTCCACGGGAAGATACGTCACCTGACAACCTTGCTTCTCCAAGAACCTGCAGCAGTCCAGGACCGCTTTATGTTCAGTTACGCAAGTTATGACGTGATTGCCCTTGTCCCGGTAAGACTCAGCGACTCCTTTGATAGCCAAGTTATCGGACTCCGTCGCACCGCTGGTGAAGACAATCTCCCGCGGCGAGGATGCGTGGATAAGTCTTGCGATTTGCTCTCGCGCTAGGTCGACGGCAGCTTCGCTCTCCCACCCAAAGGTGTGATTCCGGCTCGCAGCATTACCGAACTTTTCCGTAAAGTAAGGAAGCATGATTTCCAATACTCGCGGATCCACCCGGGTGGTGGCGTGGTTGTCCATATAGATTGGAGTCTGCACGTGCTTATCCTACCGAAATGGTCTGAATTAACATTACCCCATAGCACGCCATGAGTCAACCCCCAGTTTATTTTTATAAGCTATTGGAATATATATTGAATTAGGCGTCCGAGGGGCTTAACCAACGCCATGCTGTCGAGGCGCCTCATGGCCACTTGGAAGCAGCTGCGATAGGTACTGACCGGTAAAAGAGCCTGAAATTAAGGCAATCTCTTCAGGACTCCCGGTCGCAACCAATTTTCCACCCTTTTCGCCACCCTCGGGTCCGAGATCGATAACGTAGTCGGCACTCATTATAACGTCGAGATTGTGTTCAATAATGACTACCGTATTTCCGGCATCCGTTAGATGCTGGAGAAGCTCCACAAGTTGCTTGACATCATCGAAATGGAGACCTGTGGTGGGCTCGTCCAAGATATACAGCGTTCGACCCGTGGCCTTCCGCGCAAGCTCTCGCGCAAGCTTGACCCGTTGTGCTTCACCGCCGGAAAGTGTTTGCGCCGCTTGACCTAGCCGGAGATAGCCAAGTCCGACCTCGCGGAGAACGCGCAACCGCTCGGACAGCGCTGGAACGGGGCTGAGAACCTCCGATGCCTGCTGCACGGTGAGATCCAGTATGTCCGCAATGCTCAAGCCTTTGTATTTGATCTCCAGGGTCTCCCGGTTGTAGCGCCTGCCTTGACAATTTTCACAGGCGACGTACACGGGCGGGAGAAAATACATATCCACTCGCACGGTTCCTTCCCCGGCACACGCCTCGCAGCGCCCGCCCGGCGCGTTAAAAGAAAACCGGGCGGGTTTGTAACCCCGAACACGCGCTTCCGGCAGTTGCGCGAAAAGATTGCGCAGGTGATCGAAGAGACCCGTGTAGGTAGCAGGGTTAGATCGCGGAGTGCGGCCAATCGGCGCTTGCCCGATACCGACCACGCGACCGAAACAGTTAGCGCCTATCAGCTCGTCAAATTGTCCCGCCTCATGTGTTGATTTATGCAAGCGTTGAGCAACCGCGTTGTGGAGAATATCCATGACCAGACTCGTCTTGCCTGACCCGGAAACTCCAGTGACACAGGTCATCGAGCCCACAGGTATCTGGACGGTGATGTCTTTCAAATTATTCTCTTTCGCTCCTTTAATGACCAGAAACTCGCCCGTGCCTGTGCGATGTCGCACAGGAATCGGCATCTTCATCCTGCCCGACAGATATTGACCGGTCAGGGAGCGTTCATTCTCGATGATTTCTGCCAGTGTGCCCTGCGCAACGATTTCGCCACCGTTCACACCGGCCCCGGGCCCGATATCGATGACATGGTCCGCTGCCGCTATGGTTTCTTGATCGTGCTCTACCACGACGACGGAGTTGCCCGAGTCCCGCAACTGCTTGAGCAGTTTAAGAAGTTCCGCGTTGTCTTTCTGGTGCAGTCCGATGCTGGGCTCATCGAGAATATAAAGTACTCCGGCCAAACTGGATCCCAGCTGTGTGGCGAGCCGCACCCGCTGAGCTTCTCCTCCCGAAAGGGTCACAGCGGATCGATCGAGAGTTAGATAATCGAGCCCGAGTTGAATAAGAAATTGAAGCCGGCCAACGATCTCGTGGAGCAGCTTCTCGCCAACGATACTTCCTTTTTTATCTAATTTTAGTTTTTGCATGAAGTCGCGGGCTTCTACCAGGGAGATAGAAGTCAGATCCGCGATGCTCTTACCACCCAGTTTTACCGCGAGGCTTTCCTTCCTGAGTCGCATGCCCTTGCATTCCCTGCAGGGGATCGTATCCGGCTCACTCTCTGCGTTCTTGCCACTCCGATGTGGCCTGGATTCGACGCCCATGCCCTTGCACGCGGGGCAGGCACCTTGTGGACGATTGAAAGAAAACAGTCCTGGGGTAATTTCAGGCAGCGAAATCCCACACGGTATGCACGCAAATTTCTGAGTGAAAATGAGTGCTTCGGTCGGCTTTGAACTTTGCTCCGGAACAATTTCCACTTTGATGACTTGACGACCAAAGCGAGAGGCAATTTCGAGGGAATCGGCCAGCCGCCGTTCTATTCCCGGTCGCAGCACCAGGCGATCGACGATCAAATCGATTTCGTGCGGCCGCTCTGTTTGGATATGGAACTCTTCCGAAAGTTCATGCATCTCCCCATCGATCTTGATGCGGGCGAAGCCTGCGCGCGCCAGCTCTTGCAACACCGCCCGAGGGTCAGGGTTTGTCACGATGGGCGCGAGCACAAGAATGCGTGTCTCCTCTGGCAGCGACAGCAATTGATCGCTGATTTGCTCGACGGTCTGCGCCACTATTTCGCGGCCGCATTGAATGCAAGTCGCTTGACCGACACGCGCGAAAAGCAGCCGCAAATAGTCGTAAATCTCGGTGAGAGTCCCGACGGTAGAACGAGGATGGGAGATGCCGGCCTTTTGCTGGATGGCGATGGCCGGAGAAAGCCCGTCGATGGAATCGACGTCCGGTTTTTCCATCTGTTGCAGGAACTGACGCGCATCCGCGGCGAGCGACTCCAGGTATCGCCGTTGCCCTTCGGCGTAAAGCGTATCGAAAGCGAGCGAAGATTTGCCTGATCCGGAAACTCCGGTGATGACAACCAGTTGATCGCGCGGGATTTCGACATCGATGTTTTTTAAGTTGTGGACGCGCGCGCCTTTGACGACGATCTTACCAGCCATCCGTCCTCTATTGGCTTTCCAAACCTTTGAGCTTCTCTTCGACGATGGCGCGATATTCTTTCAGCTTCTGAGCCGATTGCGCCTCGAAGCGAAGCACGAGGGCGGGCTGAGTATTGGACGCCCGAATAAGCCCCCAACCCTCGGGGAATTGGATCCGGACACCATCCACGTCGATGATATCGTAGTGTTGGCGGAAATATTCTTTGGCTTTCTCTGCGATGATAAATTTCTTGTCATCCGGGCAATCGACTCTGATCTCCGGCGTCGATACACTCTTGGGCAAATCCGAAAGCAAAGCGGACAACGGCCGCTCGGTGTTCGCCAATATTTCCAGAAGACGAAGAGAGGCATAAATCGCGTCGTCGTAACCGAAGTAGCGTTCTTTGAAGAACATGTGACCGCTCATCTCGCCGGCCAACAAGGCATGGGTCTCTTTCATTTTGGCCTTGAGCAGAGAATGGCCGGCCTTCCACATGATCGGCACACCGCCGTGTTTGGCGATATCGTCATAGAGCCGCTGCGAACATTTGACCTCGGAGATGATGATTGCCTTTGGATTGCGCTTGAGAACGTCCCGCGAGAATAGCACCAAGAGCTCGTCACCCCAGAGAATATTACCCTTCTCGTCCACCGCGCCGATGCGGTCCGCATCACCGTCATAAGCGATACCTAAGTCCGCCTTCTCATGCTTTACTTTCTCGATCAGCAGCTCCAAGTTCTCCGGAACCGTAGGATCCGGATGGTGAATCGGGAACCTCCCGTCGGGTATGCAAGCGATTTCCGATACCATACAACCGAGCTGACGAAAAAGTGGCGGAGCCACCGGTCCCCCCACCCCACTGCCCGCATCGACTACAACTTTCAATGGCCGTTTTAATTTTGGCACATCCTGCAACAAATGCTTGTGATAGGGGGAAACGATCTCGTAGCGCTCAATTTTGCCGCCGGCTTTTTCCTGGAACTCGTTTCGTTCCATCTTGACGCGGACGTTCTGAATTTGCTGGCCATACAAGGTGTCTTTGCCAATACAGAGTTTGAAACCGTTGTACTCCGACGGATTGTGGCTTGCCGTCACTTCTATCCCGCCATCGACGTCGAGATGAAACAAAGAAAAATAGAGCAGCGGCGTGGGACAAATACCGATATCGTAAACCTGCAAACCCGTCGACGCCAGGCCTGCAATGACGGCCTCTGCATAAGGATCGGAGGTCGCGCGGCAATCGCGCCCCACCGTCACCCGTTTGCCGCCCCTTTCGGCGATGATCGTGCCATGCACCTTGCCGAGAAGCAGCGCGAATTTTACGTCGAAATCCTTTTCCGCCAGACCCCGGATGTCGTATTCACGAAATATCGACGGATTCATTTCATTCTCCGCTTCATATCTTGCTGTGCCAATCTCGCGGCCAGCAGGATCGCCTCTTTCATGCTCGACTCATCCGCCTTCCCTTTACCGGCGATGTCGTAAGCGGTGCCATGGTCCACTGACGTTCGAATAAAAGGTGGGCCCAACGTGAGAGCCACTCCGCCGAAGAAATGATGCAGTTTAAGCGGGATCAAACCTTGATCGTGATACATGCAAACTACGGCGTCGTAATCACCGCGGGCCGCTCGGTAAAAAAGGCTGTCCGCAGGAAACGGACCATGAACTCGGATCCCTTTGCGTTTAACCGCCTGGACCGCCGGCCCAATGGTCTTTTCCTCCTCGTCACCAAAGATCCCTTCTTCGCCGCCATGGGGATTCAAGGCGGCAACGGCGATCCGGGGATGTTGGATTCCGAAGAAATCTCGCAGGCTCCGATGGGCCAGCTCTAATGTCGTGCCAATTCCATCACGGCTGAGACCCCGCGCGACTTTGGTGAAGGCTACGTGGCCGGTAACCAGGACTACGCGGAGCTTTTTTCCAATCAGCATCATGCGGCACTCGGGCGTTCGGCTCAGTTCAGCCAGCAACTCCGTATGACCGGGGTAGTTATAGCCGGCGTCTTGAAGAATGCTCTTGCTTATGGGGGCGGTGGCCATAGCATCAACGACGCCGGAGAGGGCAAGCTTGGCCGCTACGACGATGTAGCGGTAGGCCGCATGCCCCCCCGCCTTGGTCGGACGGCCCGGGCGTGATTCTCTTGTGGCAAGAGAAGAAAGCGAGCAAACGACCCCGGCGTAATGGCTTTTTAGCAGCGGCAGCAGCGCTTGCCCCGGTTGCCAACAGACGAGTTTGGAAGAATTAGTTTTGCCTTTCCACGCGCGTCTCAAAACCTCCCAGTCACCTAGAATAAGAGGACTGCAAACTCCTTTGAGGCGCGGATCGGCTAACGCCTTGCGAATCACTTCAGGCCCAATGCCCGCCGGGTCGCCCATAGTGACAGCGACAATAGGTTTGCGCGCCATTGATTTCCGAGAAACCGAGAAAAACCGATCTGGTGACTATCCCTGTTTCGACGGTATCAGGGATTCAACGTTTGAAGGGATTCAATGCGTCAAAGAATCCCCCGGATTGACCCGAGGAAGATCCCCCTCCGCTCGATTTGTCGGCCGGAGTCGAAAGGACATCAGGGACATCGTCTGCGGTATCGGTGGCGAAAAGAGGAACGCCAAATACATTGACAATGCTCTTACCAGCCATTGGACTTTTCGGATCATCGTCTTCCACGGGGACTTGCTTAACAATATAAGAGAAAGGATTCAGATAGCTGAGAAAAGTTCGCTCTGGTTGCTTTTTAGGTCTGGTGGATTTAGCCATCAAAGAATCGACCATGCCCTCTTTGGAATCCTCAGGCTTGTACACCACCCCGGCAATCTTCACATCGACCCGATGTTTTCTTCTCAGATCGGTTTTGAGCCACTTCACGAATCTGTCTTCGAGAGCTTTAGACTGAAGCTCTTCTTTGATTTTGGGCGCCACTGTTGCCAGCGGCAAAACGGCGCCTGTCTCCCGCGCATCGAGCTTGACAATGTGAACTCCCATAGGGGTTCGAAATGGCTGGCTCACCTGGCCCACGGACAGTTTTTCAAAAGCGACCTGCTCGATGCCACTAATAAGCGTACCGCGGTTGACCCAACCGATATCGCCACCATCGGCCTGCCCCGCTCCCTCGGAGAATTCCCGAGCCAACTCCGCGAAATCCGCTCCGGCAACGATACGCTTGTATAAATCCATGGCCTTCTCGGTGACAGCTTGCACCTCATCAGGAGTCGCCGTTTTGGGGAGCGCGAGGAGGATATGACGCAGGCGCACGCGATCCTCAGAACGAAATTTGCTGGCATTGAGCTTGTAGTAACGCTCGACGTCGTCGTTGGTAATGTTGACTTTATTTCTTACCTGCCGATTGAGAATCTCACTTTTTTCCAGCTCGCTCTTGACCGACGCCCGATAGCTTTCAAGCGTCTGCCCCTCACGGCTCAACGCGGTCTTGAGGTCGTCATCGCTCAAGCGATTTCGTTTCTTAATTTCATCGATGTATTGAGTGACATCCTGGTCGGTGATTTTGATACCCGACTCCCGCGCTTCCGCTTCCAGAAGTTTTTCCGTGATGAATTGCTCCAAGACTTCCCGATCGTTATCATTAATCTTCTTCAAATCCCCCGAGGGAAATTCCCGACCCACCTTGGACTTCGCATAGGCCCCTAGGTTTGAGAGCGTGTAAGGCTCCCCATCGATCACCACGATCAGTTGCTCAATAACTTTGGCCGAGGCCATTTGGTCGAGGAGAAGTAGGCAGGAGAATAACAGGAAACCCGTTTTGAATATTCGCCTCAGCATAAAATTACAAACTTGCCATAATCACAATTATTGTAACAGCTACCACAGTTAATTTGCAAAACCAAACGACGGACTCGACCAGGAGTTTCAAAATCCCAATGGCCGCCCGGTTGAGATATTTTGCCGGTTCCGGGTCTTTCATCCATGCGACGACTGGAAGAGCAAACTTTGCTGCGCCGGGTCGTCACGAATCAAGTGCAGCATTTGCATAACTTCACCCAACAGCGCTTCCCACTCCTGATTTTGCGGCGTAAAGGAGAGCCGTCCATCCGGCGCTAAACGGAATTTATTTTTTTGCTTTTTGATGAGCTCGAGTAATTTCTCAACTTTCACCGGCGACTCCGGATGGAATAGTAGGAAGACTTGACCATTGGATACGCTGATCTGTTGTACGAGAAACTCTTTGAGCACACGCCGGAGATCCATGACCCTAAATAGATTTTCGACTATCGGCGTGGTGGGCCCGAAACGATCGCGAATCTCTTCTTTCAGCTCGGCAAGTTCTAATGCATTACCCACGCTCGCGAGCCGTTTGTAAAAGAGCAAACGCTGATTGGCGTCCGGGATATAGCTTTCCGGAAAATAAGCGGGAATTTCCAGACGGATCTCGGGCTCCACTTCCGGCGCCACGACTTCGCCTTTAAGCTCGTTGACGGCTTTTTGCATCATTTCCGTATAGAGCTCGAAGCCCACGGCGGTAATTTGACCCGACTGCTGCTCACCCAAAAGATTGCCCGCGCCGCGAATCTCGAGATCGTGCAGTGCGAGTTTGAAGCCACCGCCGAGCCCATCGAGTTCCTGCAGCGCCCGCAGCCTCCGCTCGGCATCCGGTGTGATTACTTTTTCACCGGGGATCAATAAATAAGCATAGGCATGCCGATGGGAGCGGCCCACGCGTCCCCGCAGCTGGTAGAGTTGCGCAAGACCGAACTGATCTGCTCGGTTGATGATGATGGTATTGGCGTTGGGAAAATCGAGCCCTGATTCAATGATCGCCGAGCAAACCAAAACCTGGGTTTTATTTTCCAGAAAATCGAGCATGACTTTTTCTAGTTCCTTTGGCCGCATCTGGCCATGCGCCACAGCCATCTTTGCCTCGGGAAGCAAATCCGCCAACTTGAGCGCCAACCGATCGATGGTCTCGACTCGGTTATGGAGAAAAAAAACCTGGCCGCCCCGCTGGAGCTCACGAAGAATCGCATCGCGGATGACCTGTTCGTCATAGCGCGTCACGTAAGTTTGGATCGCCAGCCGATCCGCCGGTGGGGTTTCGATAATGCTCAAGTCACGAATGCCGACCAGCGACATGTGCAAGGTGCGGGGGATCGGCGTCGCCGTCAGACTGACGACATCGACGAGCTGGCGCAGTTTTTTTAGTCGCTCCTTGTGGACGACACCGAAGCGATGCTCTTCGTCGATAATCACCAGGCCGAGATCTTTAAACTCGACATCCTTCTGGAGCAGCCGGTGGGTTCCAATCAAAACGTCGACGCTGCCCCTGGCGGTCTGTTGAAGGACTTGCGTGATTTCCTTCGAGGTTAAAAAACGGCTGACCATTTCAATACGTACCGGGTGATTGCGAAACCGATGACGAAAAGTCTGGAGATGTTGTTGCGCCAGAATCGTCGTTGGCGCCAACACGGCAACCTGCTTTCCACCTTCGACGGCGAGAAAAGCGGCTCGCATCGCCACTTCGGTCTTGCCATAACCGACATCGCCGCAGATCAAGCGATCCGTCGGCTTTTGGCTTTGCATGCCGGCCAAGGTCTCATCGATGGCGCGTTGCTGATCGGGAGTTTCTTCGTATTCGAAAGCCGCTTCGAATTCTCGGTACAAGGTGTCGGGCGGCGCGAAGGCATTTCCCTGGCGGGCTTCCCGAATCGCATAGAGCTGTATCAGTTCTTCGGCCATCGCGAGAATCGACTTGCGCGCCTTTGCCTTGACTTTTTCCCAAGCGGTACCGCCTAAACGATCCAGGGACGGCTGTGCCCCGTCGCCGCCGATGTACTTCTGCACCATGTTGATGCGATCCACCGGTAGATAAAGACGATCGCCGGCTTCATATTCCAAGTGGAGAAACTCGCCCTCGGCACCGGCGACCCTGAGAAATTTAAGGCCGCGATAGATGCCAATGCCGTGATCCAGGTGCACTACATAGTCGTCCTGCTTGAGCTCACTCAGACTGGTCAAGAAGTGGCTCGGATGGCTCTTCGTGCTCACGGTCGGTTGTCGCTTCCGGGTGCCGAAGATTTCATCGAAAGTCACCACCACCAGATGAGCTTCAGGCAGGCGAAACCCTTGGTTCAGATGACCACCTACGATGGCACGCGGAAGTTCCCCTCGGGCAAATAGTCCGGGCACGGCTCCCTCGACCACGGGCACGTCTAAATTGTAACTGGCCAGCAGTTCCCTCAACCGCATGGCGTCGCCCTTCGTCGGTGCCACGAAGAACACTCTTTCGCTCTGCCAACCTTTGAGCCGTTCGACTAGCGGCGCCAAGGAGGCGTCTGTGCCGCGCGGCACGGTCTCATGGCGAATGTCGGTGGTCAGAAATGACTCCACCGTAAGCGTGGACTCCTGGGCTTTCTCCGAGGTCGCCATAATCGTGAGCGACTCGCCTCGCACCTGGGCCCACGGCTCCAATGCGGCGCGCCATTCATGCTCATTGAGATAAAGGGTCTCCACCGGCGGCACGAGGTGACGCTCCTCGGTGGCCTTCTCGTAACGCTCCCAGGCCAGCCGGCCGAATCTTTCCGCCTCCGCCTCCACGCGGTCCCCACCGTCGAGCCAAATCAATGTCTCAGGCGAGAGGTATGAGAAAATCGAAACCAGCTCAGGATAAAAGTAAGGAACCAAAGACTCGATTCCGGGAAACGGTATTCCTTCCCGCAAAGATTCAAGCAGGCTGTGTTTCTCCCGCCGATCGATCTCTAACTCCCCAGCCCGTTGGTCGAGCTTGCGTACAACGCTTTCTAAATCGGATCGCTTTAACGAAAATTCTTTCATCGGCAACAAAAACATTTCTTCCTGGGGCCGCTCGGAACGCTGATTGGCCGGGCTGAATTCCCGGATTGATTCCAATCGGTCGCCATCGAACTCCAGCCGCAGCGGCTGCGCATATCCAGGCGAGAAGATATCGACAATGCCGCCGCGGACGCTAAAATCGCCTCGCTCTTCTACTAACGGGACATTCTGGAAACCCCATTGCACCAAATGTTGCAGCAGACTGTCACGCGCCAGCTCTTGCCCGGCGACGAGGTAAAGATAGGACCGCTTGAACTGTTCTTTTGGAATGACTTTCTGCAGCAAGGCGGCAGGAGTCGCTATTAGTATGGGTGCGTGCTCCTCGACGAGTTTGTAGAGTCCTTCGAGACGGGCCGCCACATTGTCCGGATGGGGCGATAGTTTCTCGAAAGGGAGGACTTCCCACGATGGAAAAAGATGGAGTCGCTTGCGAAACGGCGGCAGGGAGCGCTCTTCACCCAGGAAAAATCCCAGGTCGTCGTAGAGATTTTCAGCGTCGCTCGTGGTCGGTGCGATGATTAGCATCGGCCGGCGGCTTTTCTCGGCGACTAAGGAGAGAACATACGCCTTCGCGCCCCCCTGAATCCCCTGAACCCGTTTTGCTCCGGACCAAGTGCCCTGGAGAAAGTGTTCGAGTTTGGCTCCAAGTTCAAAATCGTTCATGTAAAAAAACTAAACCCTTGCAGGCGAATCTTGGGAATGGACGAGAACGGCTTACCGGTTGCGTCTGCCTGTTTGGCCCACGCCTCCATCGATTCGCTAAGATCTTTTACGCGGATCTCGAGATGAGACGATTGATAGTTTTCGAAGCGAATCAGCGCCTGGTAGACCATCCGCACCGGCCCTTTGATCTCTCCGAAATCGGTATAGAGCCTGAAAGCGACCGCTAGTTCGATCAATGCCTCGAGAAAAGGCTTATTGGCATCTTCGGTTTCCTGATAGAACTGTTCCAAAGTCTCATGAGACTCAAAAAAACGGCCCTCATTAAACAGACGTATGCCCTCCCGCAAACGAGCATCCATAACGGCAAATTACGAAATTAACGTAGCAACTTCTCTTCAGCGCCTCAAGGCAGCTTGCCGCGACCGCATGTCCGGCCGGGCCGCGGGAGGCAATCGTTAAATTACAGGTTAGGCGACCTAAAAAGTCGTTTATCGCGATTGGCAACCGGTGGAGCAGCAGCAAGCCATATGCAGACATCAGAGCAGGCCAAAACCAGCGCCGAGACTTTATGTTTACGTCATTTTTTTTGGCATTGGCTTCGGCCACCGACCCCCACCAGTGTCATCAAGATGTTTAGGGTATAGGCCGCCGGTTTGGTCAAAAGGTCGGCGATAAAGCCGAATACGACACGACCAAAGCTACTGGTGATGCCGGCGAGACCAAAGATCGTCGCGGCCAGTAGTTTGCTGTAACCCACATCGACCACGTGGGCGACTTGATGGGTCACAATCACCGTCGTGCCGGAAGCTGCGCAAATGCGCGCAAAGAACAGGAGCCAGAACTGCCAACTCCGCAGCGCCAGCTTTGCCGTCCAGCGATGGTCATCGGGATTCGACTCTTTCTTCGATCGAAGTTTTTCGCCGAAAGGTCCATGCTGGTAAAAGACCCATACCAAGGGCAACAGCAATATCAGCACGATCCCGGAAAAAGCTTGAAAGGCCCGCGGCCATCCCCAGCTCGAGAGCAACCATTCACTAAGCGGAGCCAAAAGTAAAATACCCACGCCCGTCCCAGCATAGACGAAACCGATGGCTGAGGCGCGATTGGAGGCAAACCACTCCGAAACCAAAAACACATGGGGCACCATGCCGGTGAAGGTGATACCCACCGCGGAGATCAAACCGAAAAAGATGTAGAGTTGCCAGAGACTGTCGATAGTGCTGCTCAGCAGAAGTCCCAAAGCCAGAATGAAACAGCCGCTACAGACGATTTTCTTAGTCCCGAAACGATCCAAGAGATAGCCGACAACGGGCGAGAGGATCGCGTCCACGGTAAGAGCCATGGAAAAAACTCCGGCGGTGGCGCCGCGGCTCCAGCCAAAAGTGTCGAGCAGGGCCACGTAAAAAACCCCGAACGAAGAATGGAGACCACGGGTAAAACCAAGAATAACGAAGGCAAGTGTAGCGACCAGCCAAGGTGTCGGAAAAAAACGCATGATGATCGGTGATCATTTTCTTAACAGAGTGAGCAGCCGGCGACAAGCGAACGCGGGTTGAGTTTTCATCGAGCCTATTCTAATAAAAGCTTCAATGACCAAAATATGGTGGGTTTGCGAACTAGGAGTTCTATTGATGATCGCTGGTTGCGCTACTCTAGAATCGGGCGGGGAATTCATGTCAGGCCGCCGGGCGCTGATGAGCGGAGACTACGCGGTCGCCCTTACTTATTTCGAGCCGATTGCCAAACGCAATCCCAATTACGTTGCGCCTTTTACTTCGTTTAGAGAAAGCATCTGGACCTATCTGGGGCGCGCTCAATATCAGTCCGGTAAGCTTTCCGACGCCAAGGGTTCATTGGAAAGAGCGCTGTCCCAAATTCCCGGCGATTCAGTGGCCAAGCTTTACCTCGCGTTGACGAACCTGCGCCTGCAAACGACGGAGAAAGCGATCAATCCCTTTACGCTGCAGGACATTGCATTTGCGCTCCGCGAACGCGTCGAGCCCAAACGGGTCGCCGCTCTTGTCCGTGAACGAGGCGTCGCTTTTGATCTCACAGCCGAAGCCGAGAGCCAACTTAGAAAGGGCGGCGCAGATGATCTGCTATTGGACGAGATAAAAAAAATTCGCGCCGAAGCCTCGAAACTAAGAAAGGCCAACGAGAGTCAGCTGCGCGAATCGACTAAGGAACTGGCCGCCGCTCTTACCGGCATTCGCGACCAACTGGATTACTTGAACAGCACTCGGACGGGGATTTTTTGGGATCCTAACAAGGACATTCGTTCGCCAATTCAAACGGGGCTTGCGCTCCTCTCGGCGCCACAGCCCGACTGGCAGAAGGTTTTCAGCACTGGGGAGTGGGTGGGGCAGAAACTCGAAGAGGAGATTGACCTCGTGCGCCGTGATGAGAGCCAAGAGCTACGCAGGCAACAGCAACGTTAACCGGTGGATCGCCACGGACAGCTTTAGCAAGTTAAGCCTTCACGGCCTAATCGCTGTTCAGCGTTGCAGGCTCTTCTAGTCGCTTCGATCTCGTCGGCGACCTCCTGGCTGCCCGGGTTGACGGTGCGGGCTTTCTCGAGCTCGGCCAGTGCGGCCGTGTAATTTCCTTGTACTCGGTAACCCTTCGCCCGATTGATGTAGGACGCAACGTTGACACTTTGCACTGGCGGTTTCGTTGGCGGCACTTGAGACGGCTCGACGACGGGTATGGCGGGCGGCGGTTTACTGGTCGGCTCTTTGACTATGATGTCCACGGCTAAACTTTCGATTCCACCCCATCGGGCGACGACTGCGATTTTGCCCGCTCGCAACGCCAGCAATTCGCCGCGGGAATCAACCGTTGCAACTGACCTGTCGCTGCTCCGCCATTCAACGCCGCTGGAGAGTCCCTTCTCGTTGCCATCGGAGTATCTGGCCTTCACGCGAAGCAGAAGCCGCTCCTGAATTTTTATCTCGCGGTTACTTGCGGAAACCGTGAGTGCCAGCAATTTGGTTGCCACCGGAGTTTTTGTGATTGGCTTCTCTGCCGGCGCGGTGACAGTCAAAACCGGCTTCTCCGCTTGCACGGCAAGCATCCAAGCTGGGCTCACCCTATCGCGGTATCGTGCCGTGATCTTCGTCTCGCCAGCCTGCCGGGCGGTAACTCGGCCTTGGTCATCAATCGTTGCCACGCGCGGTTCGCTGCTGTGCCATTGGACGCCCTCATTGATATGCTTCTGGGTTCCATCGCTGTATTGTCCCTTGAGGGTGACATTCAGCGTCTCGTTGGCGCCGATTTCTTGCCGGTCGCCACTCAAGCCGAGACTCACGAGGCTTGGCGTTGGAACTGGTGCCGGCTTTACTGCTGCAACTTCCGGCGCCGAAGTCAGCCTATGCTTTTTTCCAAACCACAAAAACGCGCCCAGAACAGCGATCACGATAAACACTCCGACTGCTGCCCTCTTCCACCATGCTGGCAGCTTGCGAGCAGACGCTATCGATGTTGAACCGATTCGGCGGACCAACGGCCGTGTGGAAAGCCCGGAGCTTTCATCAGTCACTGCCGATCTATCGACGGCGCGAGCTTCTTCTACGCTGGGCTCTGGAATAGTTTGCTTTTCTCGAGGCGCCGCCTCGGCATCAGAGAGCGTTCGTGGCGGCGGATTTCCCATTAAAGACTCGATATCGGCGATCAGTTGCCGCGCTCCAAGAGAATCCCTCGAGCCGTCCCAATCGATGAGGTCCGCCGCTTGACGTACCAGAAGATCGACTCGCCAAAGATCGTGCTCCGCCGCCTCATGCGGAACGCTCCATTGAGTCGTCAGGATTCCCAGTAACGCGCCATTGCGGCTCCGCAACGGAGTCGAGTTGATGGCACGCACGCCCGCCTCGCGCAAAACCGCTAACGACGGTGACCCGACGAATATCGGACTCGATTCCACGTCCTCAATAATTACGCGCTCGCCACACTTCATCGCCTCGCCTACAGATACTCTGCCTTCGGCAGAATTGAAGAAATCCAAGTATGGCCGCTGATGCCCGTGGTGGGCGACAATCAGCAGGGAATCGCCTTCGACCAATTTCAGAGTGCCGCGGTGAGCCCCCATTATGTTGACAGCTGCATCCATGATCCGTTGGAG
>Ga0137403_10003306_pt1 | contig 19390 bp, 26 predicted proteins | sample CZOMad2_1_16fung_FD_122057 | JGI IMG/M metagenome (GOLD analysis project Ga0137403, IMG submission 122057) | Vadose zone soil fungal communities from Angelo Coast Range Reserve, California, USA - CZOMad2_1_16fungal (Hybrid Assembly) | ecosystem: Environmental > Terrestrial > Soil > Vadose zone...
AAGATCAACGAGGTCGTCGACACCTTGGTGCGCAAGGAAAACTATTGCGCCGAATGTGCCAACGAGCTGCTGAAATATGTCAGTAGCCTACTGGCGCGGGAGAAATAACCATGTCGGACATCCCGTGGGATCTGAGGCGGCGGGCGCTCAAAGATAGTCTGCGCCATGATAAGCGCGTCAAAGAGGCGATCCGCCAGAATCTGAAAGAGTTAATCGCCGAGGAGAACATCATCACCTCCGATGGCCGGAAGCTGGTGAAAATCCCCCTGCGCTACCTCGATCAGTACCGCTTCCGCTTCGGCCAGATGGGCAGTGGGACGGGCCAGGGCAAGGGCCACGTTGGCGAGGTCATCGCGCGCGACGGTGAACGGAGTGAGGGGATTGAGCAGCCGGGAGACCAGCCGGGCGAGCAGGTCTATGAGGCCGAGATCTCGGTGGAAGAGCTGACGCACATGATGCTCGAGGATTTGGCGCTGCCGTGGCTGGAGGACAAGGAAGCGCAGCAAATCACCACGCACACCTATAACTTCGATGATGTGCGCCGCAAGGGCTCGATGGCCAATCTGGATAAAAAGCGCACGCTGCTGGAAAACCTGAAACGCCATGCCGCCCACAAGGAGCCGAAGGTCGGGGCCTTTCGCGATGCCGACCTGCGCTTCAAGGTGTGGAGCGTGCGCGAGGAGCATCACTCCAACGCCGCCGTGTATCTATTGATGGACCGCAGTGGCTCGATGACCACCGAGAGGAAGTACATCGCCAAGAGCTTTTTCTTCTGGCTCGTGCGCTTCCTCAAGCTGAAATATCACACCGTGGACATGGTGTTCATCGCCCATGATACCGAGGCACAAATCGTCCCCGAGCAGGACTTCTTCACCATCAGCAACAGTGGCGGCACCATGTGCTCCTCCGCTTATCGGGTCGCTCTGGAGCACATCCAGCAGTACCATCCGCACGCGCGCTGGAACAACTACGTCTTTCACTTCTCGGATGGCGACAATTGGCACGACGATAACTCGCACTGCAAGGCGCTCGTCACCCAGCTCCTCGATCATGTAGCGATGATAGGGTACGGGGAGATTCACTACCAGGACGAATCCACGTTCTATGGGTGGGGCACGTCGTTCAATGCGGCATGGAGTACCCTACATACAGAGCTGAGTACGATCGCGCATCCGCGATTTAATACCGTGGCCATCAAGCAGAAGGCAGACGTGTACCAGGCGTTGCAGACCTTCCTTGGGGGACGCGAGGGGGCGGGGAGTCTCTCCGAGTCGGGCCACATCACTCCTTCTGCGTAATAGGCGGTGAGCTCAGGATGGGGGGCGCGAGAACGGCTGTTAAGCGAGGTGGGGCGATGGACAATCCGCGTTTCGATGAATTGCGTGAGCTGGCGCGACGGTTAGGGCTCGATTTCTTCGAGGTAATGTTCGAAGTCGTACCACAGGATATCATGTCCGAAATCGCCGCCTATGGCCTGCCGACGCGGGCCGGACATTGGTCCTATGGCAAGGTCTATAACCGGCAGCGCGTGCACGGGCAGATGGGGCTCTCCAAGATCTACGAGATCGTACTCAACAATGCTCCTGCCTATGCTTTTCTGCTGGATACCAACTCCGAAATCGCCAATCTGCTCGTCGCTGCCCATGTGTATGCCCACTGCGACTTCTTCAAACAGAACGTGTACTTCGCGCCTACCAACCGCAATATGGTTAATGTGGCGGTCGAGCATGCGCTACGCATCGATGAGTACATCGACCGCTATGGCCTCGACCGGGTCGAACGGGTGATGGATATCGCCTTCGCTGTTGACCGCCACATCGACTTTCATAAAGGGCTGGTGCGAAAGTCGTACCCTACGCGGCAGGTGATCGAACGGGAGCGTAAGATACACACGTATGCCGACCTGTTCGGGGAGGAGGAGTTGTCGCTGACGAAAGTGGTCATCGGCGACCACTTTCCCCCGCATCCCGAAAAAGATCTCCTCTGGTTCTTCGCCCACTATGCTCCAATCGAGCCCTGGGAGCGAGATGTCCTGGAGATCATTCGCGAGGAATCATACTATTTTTACCCGCAATTCGAGACGAAGATTCTCAATGAAGGCTGGGCCACTTATTGGCACGCCGAAATTCTCAACCAGTACCCTGGGCTGTCTCCCAGTGAGACGATCGACTTTAGCGTGCTACATGCCGGCGTTGTGAACCCCGGACACCCCATGAGCATCAACCCCTATTACCTCGGCTACCACTTGCTCGTCGATGTCGAGCGTCGGTGGGATAAGCTGTATGCCGCGGGGAAATCGCCCATTACAGGCCGACAGAAGCTGTTCGAGATTCGCTCCCAAGACAATGACCTCTCATTTCTCGCCAACTATCTGACGCAGGAATTAGCGGACAAGCTGGAGCTCTTCGCGTATGGATATGCTTGTGAGCATGGGCCTCAGGGCACCAAGAAGTGCCAGAAATGCGGCGAACTCACGGTCATGAGTCGAAAGGTCGAGGATGTCCTCCATAGCCTTCTAGCGCCGCGCTACAACTACGGTGTGCCGAGAATCGTCATCACCAATGTGAGCGACGATGGGAGCCTGCTGCTGGAGCACGAGCGCAACGATCGAGGTCCGCTTGACCTCAAGTATACTGAAAAGACCCTAGAATATTTGCACGAACTCTGGAGGAAGCCCATTCATCTGAAGACCTTCAATAACCCGGGGGAGGCCATTACGCTAACCTGTACCGCTTCGGGCATCGAGATCATGAAGTAGCGCGTACGGCTCAATGGCTCTGACAAGGCTGAAGTGGTGCCCAGGGACTTGTTGGGGTCGCCTGCGGCTGATGATCAGTGGTGGAACAAGGGTCACATCGATCGGAGAACTTCGAAAGATCGACAAGGGAGTAGTCGCTGTTGCGGGCAGAAGGGAAAATCCTGCTAGCTGGGAGAAGCCGATCATACGCATGCGTGACCGTCCTTTCAAGATGTGGCAATGGTACTTGACCCCGTCAAGTAAGCTATGAGGGAATTCCCCCTAATTATGTGAGCTTGATATAGGCTCAACTGTCGCGATCTTCACTAGCTCAGCCATGCCCGCGAGATTGTACCTATGATCCCCTCATCGAGCGGTTGCCGCAAGACCTCCACGACATAGCGGCGGAACTTGGGTAGTTCGTCCAAGAAGAGCACGCCATGGTGGGCCACCGACACTCTGCCCGGCATCGGCACAGGGCCTCCGCCGATCAGCCCCACCTCCGAGATGGTGTGATGGAGCTCCAGGGCCTGGTCATAGAGGACGACCGCCTCGCGAATGGCGAAGGCCTGGGCCGGCTTCTCTGCCGCCTTCAGGGGATACTCGAGGGCCTTGGCCCACTCTTCTCCTTAGCGGTAAAGTGCCACGCCGGAAAGTCGAGACGGAGAACGAATTCGCAGTCGTGCATGCCTTCCCACGAGTTCTCGCCCAACTTCTGGCAGATCGAGAGGAGCTCTACCCGGATCGAGCGAAGCTCCTTTTCTAGAAGGGCTCGCACGGCCTTCCTCTCAATATCCTTCACGAATATCCCGAGGCCTTCCGCTGCCTCTTCCAATACGACCGCCATAGCTCAGTTTTCCCCTTTCACTCTTGATTTCTCCCGATCAAGCGATGTGGCACGAGAAAGTCGTCGAATGTGCTAGGAACATACCCTCAATCCCACGATTGGACAAGAGTGTGTAAGAATAGATAAGTGCTGGCCCACCGCCATGTCCAATACCTCCAGCATGAGATGCCCTTACGGGGGGATGCAGAGGCTCGGGGTGCTACAACCACGGGAGTGATCCGGCGCAGGGCAGCGGGTCCCGTCTCGGTTGGCCGAGCCGATCCAGACCAGCACCTCCTGCCCTGGACAGTTGTAGCGCCCCTCTGTTGACCCCCGTCCCAGCCTCTGCTAGCATGCCCACTGACATCTGTTCCGGCCATATCTGTGCGATAGTGCCGAAACGTATGATCCGACGGGGAAGCGGTTACTGACGTCGGCTGTCGAGTCAAGAGGAGTGCCCCGATGCAACTTGGCTTTGTCGGAACTGGGACCATGGGTAATCCGATGGCCCGCTGTCTTCTTGAGGCTGGCCATGCGCTCACAGTCTACGATGTACGGCGCGAGGCCACAACCGCCCTATGCGAGCACGGGGCACGCTGGGCCGACAACCCCTGCGCCGTGGCGGAAGCCAGTGCAGTGGTGTTCACATCTTTGCCCGGCCCTACGGAGGTGGAGCAGGGGGTGCTGGACCCGAGAACTGGCATCCTGGCCGGATTGAAACCAGGTGGCGCCTATATCGACATGACCACCAACGCGCCGAGGGTCGCCCGCAGCCTCGCCGAGGTCTGCCGGGCGCGGGGCGTTGAGATGCTGGATGCACCGGTGAGCGGCCGCCCGCCAACGATGACCATCATGGTCGGTGGCGACGCAGCCACGTTCACGACATATCGTCCGCTGCTGGAATGCATAGGGCGGAACATCTTTTATGTGGGACCGACGGGCAGCGGCTGCATTGCCAAGCTGGTCACGCAATATCTGGGCTATTCGAACTTCGTCACCGCGCTGGAAGGTCTGCTCATCGGCGCCAAAGCGGGCATAGACCTCGGCATTCTGGCGCGGATTGTCCCGGTGAGCGCAGGGGCCAGCCGCACCTTTGACAATATCCCGCGCTCGGTGTTCAGCGGCGAGTTTACCTCTGGCGGGACGCTGGACATCGTGGCCAAGGACCTGCATCTGGCCTGCGAGTTGGCCCGCGAGGTGGGGGCACCAGCCCATATCGGCCTGCTCACCGATGATGTGCTGCAGCGCGCCCAGGCCCAGGGCTGGGGGCAACGCGGCTTCCCCATCGTCGCGCGCATCCTAGAAGCGATGGCGGGCGTGGAGCTCCGCGCAGCCGAGGCCAGGTATGACAGAGGCTATCAGGATGAGGATCCCAGACGGGGGTAGTCTCCTCCCCCCATCCCTACCCTCCCCCTCGCCGGGGGAAGGGGTCTGATACTGAACCAGCGCCACAGGAGGCCTGCATCGATGACGGACCACCATGAGGCCATTGCGCATTTGCTCCTGAAGCAGGCGATCGAAGAGTTCCTCTACCACGAGGTAGAGCTACTAGACGAAAGGCGTTACGAGGAATGGCTAGAGCTACTGGCCGACGACGTGCGCTACTGGATGCCGATGCGGCGGAACGTCAGGTTTGGGGAGCTGGAACGGGAATTCACCCGTGAGGGCCTGGACATCAACTGGTTTGATGAGGGCAAAGATACCCTGACCCGGCGGGTGCAGCAGATCCTGACGGGAGTGCACTGGGCCGAGGAGCCGCTGTCGCGCATCTGCCATATGATCTCTAACATTCAACTCTTACACGTCAGGCCTCCGGTGCCAGAGCCTGTAGAGGTCGCGGTCAAATGCCGCTTCCTGATTTACCGCAATCGGGTACAGACAGAGACTGACATCCTGGTGGGGAAACGGGAGGACGTCCTGCGGCAGGTGAACGGGCAATGGAAGGTCACCCAGCGGAAAGTCATCCTGGACCAGAACGTCTTGCTGGCCAAAAACCTGACGTTTTTCTTCTAGGGAGGACGGAGCCATGGCGGCATCAGGGAATGGTGGTTATCAGCACGGTTTGGTGGACATGGCGACTGGGCAAGTCAGCCGTGAGATCTTCGTCAATGAAGACATCTACCAGGAAGAGTTGGAGCGGGTCTTCACGCGCGCCTGGCTGTTCGTTGGGCATGAAAGCCAGATTCCCAAACCCGGGGACTACTTTGTGTCGAGCATGGGGGAGGAATCGGTGCTCTTGTGCAGGGACCGGGAGGAGGCGATCCACGTGTTCCTGAACTCTTGCCGGCATCGGGGCATGAAGGTGTGCCGCTACGATGAGGGCAATACGCCCGTCTTCACCTGCCCCTATCATGGCTGGAGCTACGCCGCCGATGGCCAGCTGGTCGGCGTACCCTATTTCAAAGAAGCCTATCACGGCAAGCTGGACAAGTCGCAATGGGGATTGGTGGAGGTGGCGCAGTTGTGCAACTACAAAGGCACCATCTGGGCGACCTGGGATGCGTCGGCGCCGCCGTTTCTGGAATATCTGGGTGATTTCAAGCTCTACCTGGACCTGTCGCTCGACGCCTGGGATGGACGCGAAGGGGGTACCGAGGTCTTGGGTGGCATCCAGAAGTGGCTCATTCCCTGCAACTGGAAGTTCCCGGCGGAAAACTTCAGCGGCGACAGCTACCATAATATCAGCCACCGCTCGGTGGACCTGGTGGGCATCGGCCCTAGCGGCACAGGACGTCGGGACATGCAGGAGCGACAGATGGCGCGCCGGGTGCAAATTTGTTTCCCCGAACGCGGGCACCAGACCGGCGTCTACCTCTTACCGAAAGACCAGCCGACGCCTCTGGCGTATCAGCACTCTCCCGTGGTGTCGGAGTACTTCAGGCATTGCGAAGAGGAGCGGCGACGGCGTCGTGGGGAATGGGGGCGGTTGACGGGGAGCCCAGGGGAGATTTTCCCGAATACGGCTCTGCATCCGCGCCAGCCGCGCACCATCGCCGTCTGGCATCCCCGTGGCGCGCATCAGACTGAGGTGTGGCGCTGGTATCTGGTAGACCAGGAGGCTCCGCCGGAGGTTAAGGACTTCCTGCGCCAATACTACATCCGCTATTCCGGTCCGGGTGGGCTGACGGAACAGGATGATATGGAGAATTGGAACTATGCCCATGCGGCCAGCCGGGGGACCATCGCACGGCGCTACCCGTACAGCTACGAGCAGGGGATGGGTTTTGAGGTGCAGAATTTTGCCTGGGATGGACTGCAGCTGCCGGGAGTCGTGATGGATATCACCGAGGCGAAGTCGAGCGAGCACAATCTGCGCAATCTCTACAGGCGCTGGGCCGCGTTCATGGAAGCCGAAAGCTGGGATGAATTAGCCGCCTGGCGCCGCCCTGAGCCTGCCAAACGGACGAACGGCCAGAGCGACAGAAGCTGAGGCCAGGAAGGGAGGCGTGCCATGAGCGGTATCATCAACCTCAGGCTGCTGGAGCCGGGGACAACCATTAGCCTGTCCGATGGGTCGACGGCAGAGGTGGTGTCAAACCCATTGGATGGGGTCTGGGTGTTCGCGCGTTATCTGTCCTCACCGAACGACTCCTCCGTGGTCGGGACAGAAGAGATGATCTTTGCGCAAAATATCGTGGAGATCCTGAACACGCCCTAGCCCTGTGTTTAGGTGGTGAGGGGAGCTAGACTGTGCAACCGACTCGAGAGGAACTGCGGCAAGCCTTTGAGGCTGGCTTTCAGTCGATCGATGAGGGGGATAGCTTCTATACGGGTTTTCATGCGTTTTTGGAGTCCAGAGGCTATCGCAAACGGAACGATGCCGAGTGCACATGCCGGGATGGCGGAGCGCATGGTCACTTACCGGAGTGTCGGTGGATGAAGGGCTAAGGCGGCCGACGACGGGGGGGGAACTACCATTCGTACTGGTGCTGAATATCGAGACAGCCTGTGTGATGGGCGCAAAATCTGGGTCATTGGCGAAGGTCGGGTCGATGATATGACGACGCACCCTGCCACCCGTGCGATGGTGGATTACCATGCCGGCTGGTACGACCGCCACTTCGACCTGGAATGGCAGGATATGCTACTAACGCTGTCCAACGCCAATGAGGAACGCATACCTGTGGCGTTTCTCGTGCCGAAGAGCGCCGACGATCTACGTCTGATGGGGCGGTCCTTTGCCACTCCGTGGGATTCAGCGGGCGACGTTCGTGGTCTCGGTGGCGACGCCCGGCGTAACCGTGGTCTGCCGGCGGATCGCCGCGCGCCACCATAATCCCTTTCTCGCACCGTTGAGCAGCCGGTTCGATGAGCTCGATGCGCAGATGTGGTTGGACGACGTCTTCATTCCCTGGGAACGAGTGTTTCTGACGGAACCTTCCGTTGAGGCAAGCGAGCAGGCCCCTCTTGATCTCGACCGGGGTGAGAGTGTCACCTCCTGGCTCTTCTGGCATCAGTTGTATTGCTGGCTGGCCAAGGCGGAGTTCACCCTGGGCCTCGCCCTGGCCTGCACAGACGCCATGGGTCTGCGGGAGCATCAACAGACGCTTGACTACCTGGTGGACCTCGTCGCCGGGGTGCAGACCGTCCGCAGCTGCATCGCCGCCGCTGAACTGGATCCACAAGTGACCCAGGCTGGCTATGCCTATCCAGGTTTGGTCCACATCGCCGCGGGCAGTATTGCCATGCTCAAGGCCCGGCAACGTATCACCGAGATTCTGCGCGTGCTGCCAGGCTCATCGCTCGTCATGGCCCCCACTGACACCGACCTCGCCGCTCCGGAGATGGCGGCAGGCCTGGAGGAAACGTTTGGGGGTGGCGGCTATACGGCACTGCAGCGCTCGGCCCTCCTGAATCTGGCCTGGGACCATATCTCCTCGGGGCTCGACGGGCGGGAATCCGCATTCGAGCTGCATGCCAACGGCGGCATACCGACCTGGCGCAATCGGCTGCGCCGCTGGTTCAGTGATTACAATGAGCTGGCCAACGGTGTGCTGAAAGCCCTCGACCTGGATATGCTCAAGATCGACCTGCACAGCCTGCGCCAGATGTTCCTGGCGCCTCGGCGGCCAGTGAGCATGCCGTCACAAGGGGGCTCTGCGGCCGGTCCCCAGCAGGGCGCCCAAAAACGTTGACCCAGGTCCTACTGACCTTCGACAGCGCTCAGGAGGCAAGCTCAGGAGGAACGATCATCGTCCAGATGGAAAAAGCAAGAATTGCGCTGCGTTGTGGGCAGGTGTCTACCTCAGCTAGCGTGTCAGTCCCGTCCCAGGGCGTGTGACCAATCCGCCTCGACTCCCGACTCCGCCGTGACCTCGTCAGCTATCCCTTCTCTGGGGACTGTGTCGAGGTGGTCGCCTTCCCACTCTTCGACGCCACACACAGGGCATCTCAATGGGAGATTAATTTGCGATGGGTGCTTGAGATCATCTAGAACACTTGGGCCAAGATTATGTTACTATGGGCCATGACTCGAACCTTCCTGTTGGTGGAATGCTATCGCGCTCACCCCACTCCACCAATAGGCAAGGCTCGTCGAGCCGTTTTGGGCGATCCTGAGCCAGGCAGCCATGTTGACTGGGCGAGACGAACATACCGGCAGGTCGCAGACACCGTGGGCGACCTTTGTTGGTCATCATCGATCCAGGCTTTGCAGGTGTTCCCCCGAAACAGGGCTCTGCGATGGGTCGGTAAAGGGCTGTGTGAGGGAGCCAGAGGTCAAGAGCGCCTTTGCGCCAGTGTTGCCCCACATGCGTCCCTGTGGGCTCAGGTATCATCGAGTGTTGTCCACACATCTGTTGCAGGAGGGCGAGATATGGCCATAAACGCGACCATCTGTGTAGGCACCTTGGGACAGGGCATCTGGCGGTCCGGCGATAGCGGAGAGACGTGGACCCGTGTGCGACAAGGTCTCTATTCCGAGAGTGCCGTGCGCGCCATAGCAGTTCATCCTAGAGAACCGCATATCATCTATGCCGGCGCTGAGAGCGGGATCTATCGGAGTGAGGATCGAGGCGCGAGCTGGGAGCGACTGGACTCGCCGATGAACAGGCTACCGATTTGGGCGCTCGCGATCGATCCCGTGGATCCCAACATCATATTTGCAGGGACCAGGCCATCGGCGCTGTTTCGCTCCCAGGATGGAGGCGTCACGTGGCAAAAGCTGGCCGTGGCGCTGGCGGAGGAGTGCCCGAATGTGACGATTCCGCGAGTGACGGCGATCGTGATTGACCCGGTAGACCACCAGCATGTCTGGGCAGGCATCGAGGTCGATGGCGTCCGACGGAGTACGGATGGTGGCGAGACCTGGGAGACGATCACGAGCGGGGTCAAAGATCCGGACATTCACAACTTGGCCATCAGCGCTGGGCCACAGAAGAAGGTATGCGTCATCACGCCACGCGAAGTCTTTGCCACGATGGACGATGGCCTGACATGGGAGCCCCTGGGGATTGGCAAACAGCTCTCCCTCCCCTACTGTCGGGGAGCGGTGGTGAAGCCAGATGCCCCCCAAGTGATCTTCATGGGGAATGGAGAAAGCGCCTTTGGTGGACAAGGAGCCATCCATCGTTCAACGGATGCTGGCCGGACCTGGGAGCCGCTTCCGCTACCGACGGTGCCTAATGGGACGGTGTGGAATCTCGCGGCCCACCAGGCAGACGCCAGTTTTCTCTTGGCCTCTACGGTCAATGGACAGGTCTTCGCCAGTGCCGACGGGGGTACCGCGTGGAGGAAATTGCCGAGAGACTTTGGGGAGGTCCATGCCTTGGCGTGGGTACCGAATTAGGGCTCAATCGGACCACAGACCATTGGTACACGCACATGGCGGAGACATCGGCCCGACCAATGTTTCGATGAATCTCTCTGTACCGATCGTCTGTGGTTCGATGTCGGCAGAGATGAAACCGGAGACAGGCAGTAAGGCAACACGACAGCGGCTGAGTGACACTGGATACAGCGCCTCGGCGAGGAGGTACTCCATCGCCATCGAGAGAGGAGGCATCGCTGCCGGCCCGAGCCAGGGGCGGCCCGCGGCGCCACAGCCGCCGCTCCTACGCCCCTAACCCTGTGTGCCCTAGAGGGTGCTCACGACCCACGACGCACCAGCGCATCTGGCCTCACCTTGTCTGGATCTCCTCCCAGCCATAGCGCTCCTTCCAGTAAGAGGACGAGGCGCCAGCTATGCAGCCCCCCTAGTACTGCTGTGTCTGCGCTGCTGGCCGGTGCACCTTGAGGCGTGGCGTCATCGGCTGAAGCCTCGCACTTGGTAGAGCCAACCGCTTCAGGGATTCGGGACAACAACTCATGGACCTCTACATGGACCTATGGAAGGGACGCTGCGATCAGACGTCATTGGCCCTTCTTAGGGCTTCTGTGCGCACAGACGGACGATCCGAGTGTTCCACAGCCCGAAGTCGCGCAGTCGGTCAAACAAGCGCAGCAACTCGTTCGTGTCGAATACGACTCCGCCGCTGATCGCTGCTGTCTTCGCCGCGTCGCGATGGAACCCCTCCACCGCGACGAAACCGCCTGGCCTCAGCGCCTCGTGCAGGTGCGACACAACGCGCCGCACCCCGACATAGATTAGCCCGATCAGGTTCCACTGCTCGGTGCCAAAGTCGAATTCGTCATCGCGTAGCACGAGCGTGGTGAGCTTGACACCGAGGCCTCGCGCCTGGTCTTGCGCGGCGGCAACCGCCTGATCTGCTGGATCAAACCCCGTCACATCCCAGCCCTGCCGCGCCAGGTACACAGCATTCCGCCCCTGGCCCATACCGACGTCTAAGGCCTTGCCGGGGCTGAGGCTCTGGGTCATCTCCACGAGGAAGGCATTTGGCTGCGCGTTAATCGTCGGCGTGGGCGCCGTCAACGTACGGTTCCAGCGTTCGATTTCGAGCCGCTGTCCCTGCTCTGTGATGACGCGAAGGTGGTGCTCGATCTGGGTGGCACTCAGCCCTTCAGCGGCGAGGACAGCCCGGTATCGATCCAGAAGGCCGGGGTCGCGTCCACCGGACCGCTGCTGGGTCGTCCACGTCCTGAACTTCTCATAGATCTGCACCTCGGGCCCTTGGCCAGCGGCGGGGGCCTGGGTGAGACCGGGGCCTAGACTTCACAGATTGATGACGACCCCGAGGCCGATAGCTGCGCGGGACCATAACATCATGACACACTCCCGCGGATCATACCGCCGTATTGGCTGCCGGGACCACCGACTCCTGAAAGAGACGCATGGCGTCGTCAAACGTGCCCGCTTGTCTTTGGACAGTCACGACTCACGCGTAAATGGTCTCGTCTCCTTATGAGCCCAGTCGTGGCACTGGCCAATGCGGTGGCGAGCATCACCAGCAAAACGCTATGACACCAATGTGCACTGACCCTACCTGATAAAGTCAGCGGCGCGCTCGGCCAGCATAATGATCGTGGCATTCGTATTGGCGCGGGGGATTTCGGGCATCGCTGACGCATCAATCACCCGCAGATGACTCAGGCCATGGACCTGGCAGTACTGATCCACCACCGCCATCGCATCCGACGTAGGTCCCATTTTACAGGTGAGCGAGGAGTGTCCCGCGATACCAGCGCTGAGCTGTAACCAGGTATCCAAGGCCTGGTCAGAGGCCAGATCCTGGTCGGTCGGTGTCGTGCGGTGTCCCACTATGTCTTTGAAGACCGGCTGCCGCAACAGATCAACGCACAAATGCACCGCCACGCGGAGACGCTCCCGGTCCCAGGGATGTGTCAAGAGCCGGTACTCCAGGTGAGGCTGCACTCTGGGGTCAGTGGAGGCCAGCCGGATTTCGCCAGTGCTTACGGGCAGCTCTAGTCTGACGCCGAGGCGCATATCCTCTGCGGCTCGACCCACCGGTCCGGAAGACGTCGGTTGAATTTGGATGTCGTTCCGGGTGTGCGATCCTGGGGCGGTCAAACGCAACGCCACCTGATTTCTTGGGGCATTGGGGTCCAGCAGAGCATGTGCCTGTGGGAGGTAGCGCAAAGATACCCCTGGGTGATTCTTCAGATGTTGCCCGACGCCGGGCAGGTCATGGACCACCGGGATGCCCAGGCGGCGCAGGTGGTCTGCCGGTCCCACACCAGACAACATGAGGATTTGCGGGGATTGAATAGCCCCGGCACTGAGGATGATGTCGTCAGCTTCGACGACGAGGGTCTCTCTGCCGCTGTCAACCTCCACGCCAACAGCTTGCTGGCCGGCGAAGAGAATGCGCCGGACCAGCGCGTTCGCTTTGACGCTCAAGTTCTGGCGGTGACGACAGGCGTGCAGGTAGGTCAAGGCCGTGCTCATGCGGATGCCGTCCGGGTTGTTCAGCGGGAAGGCCCCGACGCCACCAGACGTGGGATGGTTCAAGTCCGCATCGTCGGGTATCCCAGCGTCGAGACAGGCATGATAAAATGCTGCCTGAAAGGGGACCCAATACTCCCGATGATGACGACGCACCGGGATGGGGCCATCAGTGCCGTGGAACTCGTCCTGGATATCGAGGTCCCTTTCCGATTTTCTAAAATACGGGAGAACTTTCCGATAGCTCCACTCGTCGTTCCCCAGAGCCGCCCAACCGTCGTAATCCTCCTGGGGGCCACGCAAAAAGATCTGGTGATTGATGGCACTGGTGCCGCCGACCACTTTCCCCCGGGGCACCGGAATCGGCCTGGACTGCTGCGGGGTGGCCTGACCGAGGAACGACCAGTTGTGGGGCGCCCCTGCCTGGGAAGCCGCCTGATGACAGTCATACTTCAGCTCATCCGGCAGGTGCGTCGGGTCCGGATAATCCGGGCCGGCCTCCAGGAGCAGCACCGAGCGCTGCGAGTCCTCCGACAAGCGAGAAGCCAGGACACATCCAGCCGAACCAGCCCCAATGATGACCACGTCATATTTCATAGTAGCCTCCCGTATGTGTGAACCATGTGTGAAGATAGATGCAGGTCATGGCCAGGGATCTGGATCCCTTTGCAGTCTACCAGTGGTCTTTCCTTGCGATGCTGGACGGCATCCTGTGCGGTTGCGAGCATCGATGGGAATGATCACGCATCGTCCAGCAGTGTCTGGCAGGCGATCATCGTCGATGGATGAGCGCCATGATGGGGACACCAAGGCATCGGTACAGTTGCATGTCTACATGTGTATAGATGAGATGACGCGGCTGGTCAACCGTAGAGTCGTGTTAGACCTGCCAGAGCCAGGACCACCAGTGATGGAATCCCTGGTTTGATAATGTTGCTCGATTCGCTATAATGCGAGGTACTTTGCATCCCCATGCGGTGCGAACGACCTGGCGGCTCCAGTGGGGTGGTGTGTCGTGGGCGGCCGCGTCGCCTGTCGGACTGCGATTATCCTGTGCCGTCGCTCCTGGAGGCCACGATGCGAGAACCATATGCCTCCCTCCGGTCGCACAGACCAACCTTTGCGGTAATCGACTTCGAGACGGCCGATTACGGTCGCGATAGTGCATGTGCCGTCGCAGTGGTACGCGTTGAAGGGTTGGCGATCGTCGATCGTATCTACTTTTTCATTCGTCCTCCACGTCGGCAATTTGTGTTTTCATATTTGCACGGTATCTCGTGGAATGATGTGGTTGACGCGCCGACATTTCGTCAGCTGTGGCCATCTTTCCAGAAGAAACTTGCCGGCGTCGAGTTTCTCGCAGCCCATAATGCGAGTTTCGACCGCTCGGTGCTGCGGACGTGCTGCGAACGCGCTCGTCTGAGCGCACCATCACACACATTTCAGTGTACGGTCCGCCTCGCTCGAGCGGTCTGGAATATCTACCCGACGAAACTGCCAGACGTCTGCAGACACCTCCGCATTCCCCTGCGCCACCATGATGCAGGGTCTGACGCTGAAGCCTGCGCACGCATTGTCATCTCCGCGATCGAGGCGGGAGGGCTGCCGTCGTCGAGGCCATTGCCGCCTCCGGTCTGACATTGTTGTGTTATTTACCGACCATACGCAGGAGCCGGGAGGCTATGGTACCGTGGGTGGAAGTGTTAGGCGAAAGGACGTCAGCCCAGACTTCATGGAGGCAAATATGTTGAAGGTTACGCAAGACCTCATGATGCCGACGGCGATCACCGGGTCGTATCCCCGCCCCCTCTGGTTCACCGAAAGCCTGCACGGCCGATCCTTCAAAGCGGCTCTGGGCGATTCAATCTTTCGCGAGCAGTATCTGGACGCGGTTGCCTGCATCATCAATGCCCAGGAGGCCGCAGGCCTCGACATCGTGACGGACGGCGATAGTCGATTCGACCTCGCTGTAGGGGGCAAGTCGTGGTTCTTCTACCCGATCGAGCGGCTGGGCGGGATCGCCGGCCACCGCGACACGTCGCGCGGCTGGATGGGGCGACACAACCTGCGTCCGGGCCACATTCTCTGGGAGGTGCAGGAAGCCTATCAACCGGCAGTGGTCACGGAGCGCCTGACCCGTGGTGCGCTCGAGTTCACCGCCCTCTGGAAGGTGGCCCAACGCCTCACGGCCCGGCCCGTGAAGTTCGGCACCATCTGCGCCCCTGCGCTGGCAGGCATGCTCTGGAATGAGTATTACCAGGACGAGAAGGCCCTCATATACGACCTGTGCGACATCTTCAACGCCGAACTGCGAGAGCTCGCCGCAGCTGGTTGCCCCCTCATCCAGGTCGAAGAGCCGCCGCACCACGGCCGTACAACCCGGCCCGATTGCACCGATGTCGACTTGGAGTTTCTCACCGAGGCATTTAACCGCCAGCTCGTTGGGGTCGACGCCGAGATTTGGGTCCACACTTGCTGGGGCAATCCCAATCAGCAGCGCGTCTACTGGGAGCCCCCGAGTTACGAGCGTGCCCTTCCCTATCTCCTCCAACTGCATGCCGACGTGATCACCTTCGAGTGCGCCAGCACCAACGGTAGGGATCTGCCGCTCTTCGCCAAGTACCCGACGGGCAAGAAGATCGGCATTGGGGTCGTGAACCACTGTAACACGGTGGTCGAACCACCCGAGCATGTCGCCGCGCTGATCCGCAAAGCGCTCGAGTATATTCCACCTGAACGGTTGGTGATCACCACCGACTGCGGCTTCGGCCGTGAAGGGTTGAGCCGTCGGATTGCCTATTACAAGTGTGTCTCGCTCGTTGAGGGCACCAACATCGTCCGCCGTGAGCTGGGACTGCCGGAGGCACGGGTACGCGCGGCCGATCCGAGGCTCTACTTCGCCAGCGTCGCAGAGTAGGGTGCCCAGCGAAGGTCAAGCCTAATCTGAGGCTGAGCTCCGAGCATCAGCAAGAGGTATACAAGAATAACATCCTCTAGCAATAGTTTGACCAACAAGAAAAACGACAGCCGACATACGACAGCTCTGAGAGCCAATTAGACATCGCTCGCAAATATGCCGTGTCCATAGTTGAAGTGAGCGTAGAAGAGTTGGACACTGCGCCCCACTACTATCCACTATCCTTGGGCGGGGGAGTCAACATCGGTAAGCAGGTTGATAGGAAGTGAGCGCAACTCGTTGATGTAGCTGTCTAGTGCGGCAAGGACATTCGATTCCGTTGCGTCTCACCCCGACCCGAACGCTGCAGAGAGCGCGGTATCGCAAGCACGGGAGGGTACGATTTTGTTCTTCACGAAGAGAAACCCGAAATGTTGGATCAGGCGCTTCACGATCTGTTCAAGACAAATGACGTGACCGCGAATGCGCTGAGCGACGGGGCGACAGGCAGGAGCCAGCGCCAAAGCACGTAAACCGGTCTTATCGCCGGTCGCTAGAAGATACTGGTCAAACTCCGCCGTAGCTGAAAAAAGAACGGCTTCCCCAGCATCGATGCCATCGATACTGGCGAGAAGTTGGAGTTCTTCGGATAGTCCTGCGGCGTCTATCTCGCGCGCATTCCCAAGAAAATCCCGAATACGGGCAAAGACTTCAGCCCCATACCGTCGTTCCCCTATGCTCGGCCTCTTCCTTGCGACGCCGAACTTGTATTTTGCAGTCGGCAACACGTAGGCATCGGTCCTAGCCAAATCCAGAACTGCAAGGCTATCGTCTAGCAAGTTGCACATCGCGAGCTTGTAGATGACGTCGTTGTCAACCAGGCAAATCACGGCTCTGGCCAGCCCGGGTTACCCGTAGTATGAAGTCGTAGATGTCCTTTGGGAGCTTAGTCTTGTCGAGATACGCAATCATTCGCGACCGTACTAAGGCTACTGCATCCGCATGCGGCTCCAACAGTCTTAACGCAGCATTGGCTAGAGCGAAGAAATCGCCACCCATCTGATTGGCACAGTTCAGGACGATGTGGCCGGGATCAATCTGCTCGTGAACACCAGCATCGAGGGCAGCACGGGCCAGGGCTCGGGCTGATCGCCCGGGCCCCTTAGGCAGCACTCGAAGTTCGGTCGAGCCACGTGAGCGGTTCAGCCGGCGTCAGATCGAGCCGTACGGCCAAACGCTCGATGGCCCGCGCAAATTCACCGCGATGACAGGCCAGCGAGGCATCAGCGACGGCATCGCGTCCGACGTCCGAGACGAGCCGATGGGCGCGGTCCACGTGACCCCGAAGCATAGCCCGGAGATCGCGCTCGTAGTACAACAAGAGATTGAAGGCCCGCCCGGTCGAGGCCTGGGGCGCGGGAGCCACCTGAGCCGAGCCAACCATGGTCGGCTCCGAAGGACCGCCGAGATGAGCGGCCAGGGCGAGCAGGGTGACGACGATGACGATCCAGCCGCCGACCAGGCCGACCGAGAGGAGAGCCCGAGAGCGTCGGCGGACCGTCGAGCGGGCAGGCGCGAGGGGTTCCAGCGCCGTTAACAGGGGCTGGGGTGCCGGGCTGCCGCAGACCGTGCATCGGTAGGGTTGTTGCCGATGGTGGATGACGGCGAGAATATAGACGGGAATCCAGAGGGCGACGAGGAACACCCTCACCAAGGAGTGGACCATATGGGCGGGCCCGCGCTTGGTGAAGAGAGGCGATTACCGACAATACGAACAGAGGGCTTGCAATTGTTGCAGCGCCATGGGATCTCTCCTTCTCTTATGGGAGCCGTCGTTGCGCCTGGACGGCCTGAACGGTCTGCATCTCGTTCATGAGGCGGTTGGCCCACCAGGCCAGGGCCGCCTCGCTGCTACGTGGACTCCTGACTCGAGACCGTATCCGGCACCGCGTCCACGAGGCGCTGCAGGGTTCGGTGCAACTCCAGCGCATTCGCTTCTTCCAGCGTCGTGTCCGGCCGTCGACTCGTCATATGTGCCTCCCCAGCTTGGCGTGATACTTTTGTAACCGTCGCTGTAGCGCTTTCGCCCGCCGCCAGCAGGGCGCATCATAGCCGCCTCGCTGGCCGTTCCACTCCAGGAGTGCCCCCAGCGCCTCATACAGCGCCAGGGTCGTCTGGTAGTCCGTGATAATGGTCATATCCTCCGTGCATTGTAGGGCCACGTTATTGTCGGCCAGGTCCACGGCCTCCATCGTATGCCCCGCGTGTCGATCCAAAAAGCGTTCAAATGGCACGGCTCTTCTCCTACCACTCCACCGTCTCGATCGCGGTGATCTCCAGGTATTCCTCGCCGATGATCGCCTCCAGCGCCGTCAGGTGCGCGGCGCGGTTCCAAGCAAACGCGGCGTGCCCATCGGCACGGCGGGCCAGGCGCCCGATCACCATCTCGTGCAGGGTGATCTTCTCGCACGCCACCACGCCCTGCTCCCGCTGGTGCGCCGTCGACGGTAACGGCAACTCACGCAGTACCTTCACCATCGTCCTCATCCTCCTCCTGGACCGGATAGGCATCGCGTACGGCAGAGCGCAGCAGGCGATAGGTCCGCCGGTCTGCCGCGTCGAGGGCCTTGAGATCATCCAGGGAGATCGCCTCGAAGAGCAGGCGCTCCAGGGGCACGCCATAGACCTCGGCCAGCTTCTCCAGCAAATCCGGGCTGGGCGGCCGGTGCTGACGCTCCAGGCTCGACAGATAGCTCGGGGTCACCCCAACCGCCTCCGCGATCTGCGCCTGTGTGGACCCGGACTCGAACCGTACCTGCCGCAACATCCGACCCCAATCAATCATGATCGTCCTCTCCCTACACATGACAATCGCAGAGCACCGACATCTTGCAGCGGCAGGCTGCCATTCATCTCCATCCCTTGCTGGTAGTACCGCAGCGCGGCCAGCTCGCGGGGGGTCAGGGTCATCGGGGGTCCTCCTGGCGTGGGAGCCAATCCAGGATGACGCCATCTTCCAGGCACTGGTTCTGGATGACGCGGAGCTGGTGGATCTGGCGCTCCAGGTCGGCCAGGGCCTCCAGGGAGCGCGGGGTCCGGATGACGGCTTGGGCGGCGTTGATGACGGCCTGGGCCGCCTGGGTGACGTCTTTGTCAAGCATGCGCTGGCGCTCCTCCAGCATGACGCGCATGCGGTCCAGGGTCATATCGGGGATGTTCATCGGGGGTCCTCCTCGAAGAGGGAGAGTTGCTGACGTCGGGCGGCGTTGACGGGCTCGACCACGCGGGTCAGGACCTGCGGCTGCTCGATGGGCGGCACGGTGGCCGCCTCGGTGTACACGTCTGCCAGGGGCCCGCGCAAGGACTGGCCTCGGGCCTCCTGCAGGCGGATCGATGCGCAGCGGCACCAGCCCGTACAGGCGCAAGTTGAGCCGGCGCATCTCAACGCACAAGGGATCAATGTCGAGGCCGAAGTACTGCAGCTAGCCGATCTGGCTGAGCCAGAGCGGATGACAGGCGGTATGGCCCAGCAACATACGCCCGCTGCCGACATAGGGGTCACAGATGCGGACGGGATCGACCCGGTGGCGGAGCCTGGCCAGGGTGAGATCGGGAATGTTCATGCGGTGT
>Ga0137403_10003307_pt1 | contig 19389 bp, 14 predicted proteins | sample CZOMad2_1_16fung_FD_122057 | JGI IMG/M metagenome (GOLD analysis project Ga0137403, IMG submission 122057) | Vadose zone soil fungal communities from Angelo Coast Range Reserve, California, USA - CZOMad2_1_16fungal (Hybrid Assembly) | ecosystem: Environmental > Terrestrial > Soil > Vadose zone...
ACGGTGAACTGCCGTAATCCCCAAGGCTTTTTTTCCAGAGGATCCACGATGTTCGCACCTAACGACTTCAGTTCCTGATAGGACGCATCGATATCTTCCGCGAACACCCAGTGAATGGCAGGTTCGAACGGCGGCTTCCTCTTCCGAAAGAATATCGGGCCCACATCACCGCGTGACACGGCCCCAATCTCTTTGTCTGGGTAAAGCCATCCAATCTCAAAGCCGAGTGTATCTCGGTAATGCTGTTGTGCGCGTTCGACATCAGCGACCGGCAACTCCGGCACCGGCCGGCCAATCGAGGTCATTTTCTCTCTTGTGCCCATGGAGCTCTCCTTTGCTCTCCTTTATGCAACAGGACCACCCCCGCGTCAAATTAGGACACTACCGAATGTTTCGGTTGCTTTACACGTTTCAAGGGATTGTGTTAGCCTGAATGAGTCGAAGAGAAGAGGAAATATTTAGGGAACGACGGAGAGGGCACTTGAGCGCACCGAAAGCCGTGTTGATCGAACAGTTCCGGAGCCATGTGAAGGATACGGGCTCGCCCGAAGTGCAAATCGCGCTATTGAGCGAGCGGATCAACTACCTGACGACGCACCTCAAGGGCCACGTGAAGGACCATGCGTCGCGGCGCGGATTGATCATGATGGTCAACAAGCGCCGGAGATTGCTGGACTATCTCAACCGCCGCGACCCGGATCGGTACCGCGAGATTGTGGATCGGCTTAGCCTGCGCAAGTAGTTCCGAAATACGCTATCTACTGCGTTTTCACCAAATGACAAATTCCACGAGGAGTCTGTCCATTGGCCGAGTTGTGGCCGTGGGTGAAATGAAGGGGCATCGGGCTGGAGTTTAGCCGGATTCACTGGTGGTGTGTACTGGTTCGACGCGATTTGTTCGTTTCTGATCACGCCTCTCTTTTCGCACAAATGCAGGGGATAAAGCAGGGAATTACAGCGCATCGGCTTGCAGCCGGCCTGGCACATTCTCTGCGCGAAGGCTCTCCGCGAACGGGGAGCTCAAAGGAAATGATTCATGTCTGAAAACAATCACACGCCCGCGCCTTATCAGGTGTCGGTGGAAATCGGTGGACGGGTACTCACGCTGGAGAGTGGAAAAATTGCCAAGCAGGCGAACGGATCGATTACCGCGCGCTACGGCGACACCGTGGTGCTGGTGACGGCGTGCATGGCGTCAAAGCCGAACGATCGCGATTTTTTGCCGCTGACGGTGGACTATCGCGAGAATACCTACTCCGCGGGAAAGATCCCTGGAGGATTTTTCAAACGCGAAGGCCGGCCCAGCGAGAAAGAGATTTTGACTTCGCGGTTGACCGACCGGCCGATGCGGCCGTTGTTCCCGGAGTCCTGGCGGAATGAAACGCAGATTATGTCCATGGTTTTGTCGGCCGACAGCGAAAACGATCCCGATGTCGTTGCGGTGACGGGCGCTTCGGCTGCGGCTTATTGCTCGGACCTGCCGTTTAACGATCCTATAGCTGCGGTTCGCGTCGGGTTGATCAATGGGCAGTTGGTTGCCAATCCTTCGATCGCCGAGCAGAAGACCAGTTTGCTGAATATCGTGGTCGCGGGAACCGAAGACGGCATCGTGATGGTGGAATCGGGAGCGTTCGAGGTTTCCGAGGAAGCGGTTGCGGATGCGCTGGAATTTGGGCACGCGCAGGTGAAGAAGATTGTTGCCGCGATCAAGGAATTGCACGCGCAGATCAAGCCGAAGAAAGTTACGGTCGAGCCGTTCCCGTTTGATAAGACGATTTTCGAGAATCTGAAGAAGACGCTTGGGGCGAAGCTGAAAGATGCGCTGGATACGCAGAAGCATCCGAAGAAGGAAAGCTATCACCTGGTCGACGCGTTGAAGGACGAAATTCTCAAGGCCATTCCGGAAGAGCCCAAGAAGGAAATGGACGAAAAGCGCACGCTGACCAAGCGGGCGTTTGAGAAGCTGCGCGAAGATATTTTCCGCGATGAAGTGTTGAATGCGCGGCGGCGGCCGGATGGGCGGGCCTTCGATCAGGTGCGGCAGATTACTTGCGAAGTGGGCTTGCTGCCTCGCGTGCATGGATCGGCGTTGTTTACACGCGGCGAGACGCAAGCGCTGGCCACCCTGACCCTGGGCACCAAGGAAGATATGCAGCGGCTGGACCTGCTGTTTGCGCAGGATACCTTCAAGCGCTTCATGCTGCACTACAATTTTCCGCCGTTCAGCGTTGGCGAAGTGAAGCCGGTACGCGGACCGGGGCGCCGTGAAATCGGGCACGGTGCTCTTGCCGAGCGCGCGCTGGTGAATTTGCTTCCGCCGGATACCGAGTTTCCGTATGCGATGCGTTTGGTCTCGGACATTCTCGAGTCCAACGGTTCGTCGTCGATGGCCACAGTTTGCGGCGGGTCATTGGCGTTGATGGATGCGGGCGCTCCGCTGAAGGCTCCGTGCGCGGGAATCGCCATGGGCCTGGTGATGGGCGAAAAAGGGAAGTACTCGATTTTGACGGACATTGCCGGAGCGGAAGATCACTACGGCGATATGGACTTCAAAGTTGCGGGCACGCGGGCTGGTATCACCGCGCTACAGATGGATATCAAGGTCACGAACATCAGCGTTTCGGTGATGCGCGAGGCTTTGGCGCAGGCCAAGAAGGCGCGGCTCGAAATTCTGGACATCATGGAAAAGACGCTGAGCACCGCGCGGACGAGTATTTCCGCGTACGCTCCGCGGCTGTACAAGCTGAGTATTCCCACCGACAAGATTCGCGATTTGATCGGGCCGGGCGGGAAGAAGATCAAGTCCATCATCGAGCAGACTGGCGTGAAGATTGACGTGCTGGAAGACGGCACGGTGCACATTTTCTCGACCAGCGGCGCGGGCGGCGATGCGGCTCTGGCGATGGTCCGCGACGTTACGGCTTCGGCGGAAATCGGCAAGACCTACCTCGGCAAAGTCGTACGGCTGGCGGAGTTCGGCGCGTTTGTCGAGCTTTTCCCAGGTACGGATGGCTTGCTGCACATCAGCGAAATTTCCGAGCATCGCATTCGCGACGTTCGCGACGAGCTGAAGTTGGGCGACCAGGTGCTGGTCAAAGTGCTTTCGATTGAAGGCAACAAAGTGCGGTTGTCGCGCAAGGCTTTGATCAAGGAAGCGCGTGAGAAGCAGGCCAAAGCCGCGGCTGGCAGCGCTGCTCAACCGCCGGCTTCGCAGCACGATGGCGGCAATGGCGGCGGCGGCGACGAGTCCGGCTCGCAAGAATAACGCCAGCCGTACACTGAATGCGCAAAGCCCCCGAGAGTCTTCGGGGGCTTTTGCATTTATCGCATTCGGATCGCCGGCTATTCCTTGCGATTCTCTGGTGCGTAGTGCTCTTGAAGGTAGGCGGTGATACGTTTGGCCGTCGCTTCGGGAATCGGTGCGCCATACACTTTGATCATCTTGTTCACTTCCGCGTCCCAGGTGGCTCTGGGCAGCGGTGGTTGCATGATGATGTAGCGAGTGCTGTGGCAGGTAGCGCAAAAACTCTGCACTTCCAACTTGCCGTCTCCTGCGGCCAGTTCGGGAGTGAACGACGGATAGGACCCCGCGTCGTACTTTCCATCGGCGGAAAATTCCGGCACTGGCTCCTGCGGCATGCTCGCAGCGTTCCTGGACCCGTACGATCCGCTGCGTAGCTGCGCGTAAAGCATCCCGCCGGCGAGGAGCGTCGCGGTTCCGATCGATAGCAGCCCGGTCTTCCAACGTTTCCCGATCATCGCTCGCCTCCGTTCGCGCTGCCCGCGACCAGTTCTTGTTTCTCGATTCTGTTCCACAGATAGCCGCCGGCGTTCCAGACCGGCTCGTCCGGTTGCACATTTCCTTTTTCGTCGGTGGCGCGCGTGGCGATTACGTACTTTCCCGGCGTCTTTGGCGTCCAGGAGGTTTGCCAGCCCCGGAATGAATACGGTCCGTGATCCTCGCCGAGTTCAGCCGCGTGCCAATGGCTGCCGCCGTTATCGGAAACTTCCACTTTGACGACGTTGCCGTATCCGCTGAAGGCGATGCCGCTCAGGGTTACGCCCAAACCCGCTGGAATTTTCGAGCTGCCGTCCGGAGAAACTAAAAATGAGCGTACCGGCATGCGTTCGATGGGGATGGTCTTTACTTTTCCGCCTTTCAGGTCCTCCGGGGTGGTGGTGCCGCGCGGCGTGTCCGGAATTCGGTAGGCGGTTTTCATCCAGAAATTATCGTCAGGCGTATCCAGCACGCGAATCCAGGAGAGAGACTTGGTCCAGTACGTGGCGAAATAGCCAGGAACCACCAGGCGCACCGGAAAACCGTTCAGCATCGGCAGAGCCTCGCCGTTCATCAGGTAGGCCACGATGGTTTCATCGATCACCGAGTTGGCCAGGTCCAGCGATTTCTGGAAGCGGCTCGAACCGAAACCCTTTGGGCCCGCGCCGGTATCCAGGCCTTCGAACTGCACTTGCAGCGATCCGCTCTTCACGCCGGCTGCGTCCAGCAGTTCGCGCAGCCGCACACCGGTCCATAGCGCGTTGCCCATCGCACCGTTGCCCCATTGTCCGCCGGGGACACGCGGCTGCAGGCGGCTTCGGCTGTTGCCGGAACATTGATTGACCGCGGCCACCGACGCGGGTTTGAATTTCTGCAGCAGGTCGCTGAGGCTGAACGCCAGCGGTTTGTTGACGTTGCCCTCGATGCGCAACTTCCACTCCGTCAGATGCACGGCATTGGGTATTTCCGCGAGATGCCAACGCACGTAAAACGCTTCGTTGGGCGTGAAGACCGTTCGAAAATAGTGCCGCGGCGTTTCCAGTTGCACCGGCCGGTCGGTTAGCAGGATGAGCGGCGCTTTTTGCGGCTCCACGACATACGGACCGACGGAGTTCCAGTGCGGATTGGCGCTAGGCCCGGTGAAGGATTCGAGTGGTTTCGCGTCGTCTGGCGATGCCGCCGTTGCTCGCGTTGCGTGCGTCCAGTTGGCTAGCGCTAGAGTGCCGCCGGCTGCCCCGAAAAATTTGAGCGCGCTCCGCCTTGATACAGCATGAGTCTCACGTTCCATTTCGGACCCCCTCGCTCGGGTGACTATCCTTCATCACAGAGCAAAAGAAAAGGCCCCCGATTCGGTTCGGGGGCCTTTTTCCTAGATCGGGTGAAAGGCCCGCGGTCTGAAAACCGCGACTGCAATTGCTTTCAGTTTTTTGCTGCGGCTTTGACGCAATGGACAGCGTCCAGCGCGCCCCAGAGGGCGTCCAGGGCTTCGTTGGTGGTGGCGAGGATTTCATCGTCGTTGCCGTTGGCGTGTTCTTCGAGCCAGTTGCGCCAGGCGGCGCGATGGGCTTTGTCCGCTTCTTCGTGGACCGCGAAATAGGCCAGGCCTTCTGCGCTGTTGACGCCATAAAACTTTTTCAGCCCATCCATTTTCGTGGTGGCGATTTCCGGCACTTGCGATTCGTAGGCGTACAGCGCGGCGACGGCTTCGGCTACCGGGCGGTCTCCGCAGATTTCGCGGAAGGTTTGCACGACGGTTTGCGTTCCGGGAAGCGACGGGCAATACGCGATATCGTCTTCGTTGACGCCGACAGCCGCGGCAAAATCGCGCCAGAGTTTGGGGTGCGAGCCGGCCGGATTCTCTTCCTCGGCCAAATTCTCTTGCACGATGGCGCGGAGCGGCCCTTCGGTGCGGGCAGCGAGCACCCGCAGATGCTTGGGAAACGCCTCGACATGCCGGTAATACTGCGCGGCGTAGAGTTGCAGCGCTTCGCGGCTTAGCTTGCCCGCTTGCCAGTCCTGATAGAATGGATGCTTCAGCAGGCTCTTCTCAGCAATCGCCGCATCAATCTTGTTCAGCAATTCCGCGTTCGCCATGGCCGGTCTCCTAGGTCGAGTAGCGTCCGCACTACCGCGACCCAAATCGTGCCGCGCATTGTATCAAAGTTCACGGTCGACTGCTTGACGGTGATGAGAGGTTACTTGCGGCAGCCGAACGCTCACGGTTTGCGGAGCGTATGTGTTCGCCCTCTCGCTACAAAGGCTTCGGCCCATTGATGCTGTTCCGGCGTGTCCAGCACGTTGCAGCCGCGCGCCGCTTGGATTTTCTGAAACGCGGAATCGATCGAGATGCCCTGCTTGGACAGCAGGCAGGCGCACGCCATGGATGACCTACCAATTCCTGCCCGGCAGTGGATCGCTACGCTCTTTCCATGTTGCAGCTTTGCGTGCAGCCCATCCAGAAAATCGGCCAGGTCGTTCGCGGACGCGGGGAGCGACCTGTCTTCAATGGGAAACGATAGATACTCGATTCCGGATCGAGCACAGCACTCTTGTTCTTCCGCCAAGCCGAGTTCTTGCGCCTCGGCCAGGGTCAGCGCCGAAACGATAACGTCCACACCGGCGCGGTGCGCCGCCGCGATATCGTCCGGGAGCCAGTCGTTGCCACGCGGTCTTGGCAAGATGGCCAGACGCCACTCGCCTGCTTCTATCCAATAGGGGTTCATCGAGGACAAGCCTCCGAAAGAACGATTTGAACATGCCGTGATTGATCTTGTTCGACTAACTGACGGGAGCGTGCACGCGTTCGATGTCGGCGCCGAGGGCTTGCAGCTTTTCGACGATGCCTTCGTAGCCGCGGTCAATGTGATAGACGCGCTCGATGGTTGTCTCGCCGTCTGCCACCAGCGCCGCCAGTACTAGCCCAGCGCTCGCCCTTAAGTCCGAAGCCTGGACGACTGTTCCCGATAAGCGTGCCGGCCCGTGCACCGTTGCCGTATGCCCCTCAATCGAAACGTGCGCGCCCATGCGCATCATCTCGCTCGCATGCAGAAACCGGTTCTCAAAAATTTTCTCGTTGATAACGGACGTCCCCTTGGCTTGCGTCGCCAGCGCCATGTACTGTGCTTGCATATCCGTCGCGAACCCCGGGTATTCCTCGGTGGTCATATCAGCAGCGACCAGCTTCGCTCCGTTGTGAACACGCAATCTCGTCTTGTCCGCAATTTCAATCGTGACGCCGGCCTCCTGCAGCTTTGCAATCACAGCACCCAGATGCTCCGGCGCGCAATTCGTCACCGTCAAGTCGCCGCCGGTAATCGCTCCGGCCACCAGAAACGTTCCCGCCTCGATGCGATCTGGAATCACACTGTGTTCGGTACCGTGCAGTTCCGCGACTCCGCGAATCCGCAGCGTGGGCGTGCCGTCGCCGCAGATTTGCGCGCCCATTTTTCGCAGCATCACCACCAGATCAGTCACTTCCGGCTCGCGAGCTGAGTTTTCGAGAACCGTCTCGCCGTCCGCGAGCACCGCTGCCATCAGAATATTTTCCGTGCCCGTCACGGTGATTTTCTCGAAGACGATATGCGCGCCACGCAGCCGCCCGCCTTGCGGCGCGCGGGCCTCGATGTATCCGTGCGAAGTGGTGATTTCCGCACCCATCTGCTCCAGCGCTTTCAAATGCAAGTCCACCGGCCGCGCGCCAATCGCGCAGCCTCCCGGCAACGAAACCCGCGCCACGCCCACGCGGGCCATCAGCGGCCCCAGCGTCAGAATCGAGGCGCGCATGGTTTTCACCAATTCGTAGGGCGCTTCAGTGTGATTCAGTTTTGGAGCTTCAATCACGTAGTCGCTGGCGGGAACTTCCGTCACGGAAACTTTTGCATCCAGGAACGCCAGTAGGCGGCTCATGGTCACGAGGTCGCGCACTTTGGGGATGTTGTGCAGCGTGACGCGGTCGGCGGTGAGCAGCGCCGCAGCCATGGCTGGCAGGGCGGAGTTTTTCGCGCCACTAACCGAGACCGTGCCCCGGAGTGCTTTGCCGCCGCGAATTCGAAATTTATCCATTCCTGCCTATGTTTCGGTTGCTCGGCTACACTGGCGCACCAAGGCGCGCCACTACAAAGACTTGCTGCTCGCTACTCTCCTAAGGCTGCGCGCAAATTTCCGTTTGCGCGCGCCAACAACTTCTTCGCCCCGCTAGCGTCAACTTGTCGCTTCAGCATCACCAGCGCCAACCGCATGTCGTGTTCCGCTGCCCGCAGTGCGCGTCCCGCAGCAGACACTTCGGCGTCGCTGGCATCCACCAAAATTCGCAGCGAGCGTCCCCAAAGCTTTTCGTTGGTCATTTCTGCGTCGATCATCAGGTTTTCATAGACATGTCCCAGGCGCACCATCACCGCGGTACTGAGCATGTTCAGCACCATCTTTTGCGACGTTCCCGCTTTTAATCGCGTCGATCCCGTCAGCACTTCCGCGCCAATCTCCGGTGCGATCACGATCTTCGCCAGACCCGCTACCGGCATATTTGTGTTCGACGTCACCGCCACGGTGACACAGCCGCGCCTCCGCGCATACGCCAGCGCTCCCAAAACGTAAGGCGTCGTGCCGCTCGCCGCGATTCCCACGACAACATCGTGCCGCGTCAACTTCCGCGCTCGCAGGTCGCGCCCGCCGTTCGCCGTAGCGTCTTCGGCGCCCTCTACCGCCCCTGTCACGGCGCGCCTTCCGCCGGCAATCAGCGCCACCATCTGCTTGCGCGAGATGCCAAATGTTGGCGGACACTCCGCAGCATCCAGCACCGCCATCCTGCCGCTCGATCCCGCGCCAACATAAAACAATCGTCCACCGCTATGCATCGCCGCAACGATCGCATCCACCGCGCGCGCAATCGCTCCCAGCTCCCGCCCGACCGCGATCGCGACTCTGCGATCCTCGCGATTCATCAGCCGTACAATCTGGATCGCCGACATGCGATCCAGGTTGCGCGAAGCAGCTAGCCGCCGCTCCGTAATCCGGCGGTCTTTCTTCTGTAGGGGCATTCAGCGATTATATCCGTTCGCGCCGGCGCCCAAAGCAGCAGCAATTCCGGCTGTGCGATGCAAAGCACAACCACCCATCGTCATACAATTGTCTTCGCCGGAAATCGGCTATGTTAGAGAACGGCCACCGCACTGGCTCTTTTGTTTTGGCCGCATTCTTGGGGCGCGGAACTTTCATGTCCATCGACGCATTGCAAAAGCTTTTCGAAGATTACTTTCGTTTGCCAGCCACGCAAGTCCAGCCGCTGCAAGGCGAGCTTGGCGGTTCTGGCCGGAAGATCGTCCGCCTGGCCAACGAAAAAGCGACCGCCATCGGCATTCTATACGGCATACGCGAGGAAAATGCCGCGTTCCTCGAATTCTCGCGCCACTTCCGCCGCCACGATTTGCCCGTGCCAGAAATTTACGGCGAAGATCTAGCCCAAGGCGCATATCTGGAAGAAGACCTCGGCGACACCACGCTGTTCCAATTTCTCTTGAAGAATCGCACCGGCGAAACCATCGCGCCGCAAGCCGTGGAAGCCTACCGCCAAGTTGTTGAAGTTCTTCCACGCTTTCAAGTGGAAGCCGGCCGCGACCTCAACTACAATTTTTGCTATCCCATTTCCAGTTTCGACCGCCAATCCATCGCCTGGGATCTGAACTATTTCAAATATTATTTTCTGCGTCTCGCCGGGATTACTTTTAGCGAACAAGCTCTGGAAGACGACTTCAGCCGCTTGACCGATTTTCTCCTGGAAGCACCGCGTGATTATTTTCTCTATCGCGACTTCCAATCGCGCAACATTCTGTTGCGCGACGATAGCAAGCCATATTTCGTCGATTATCAGGGCGGCCGCAAAGGCGCCCTGCAATACGACATTGCGTCGCTGCTCTACGACGCCAAGGCCGATCTGCCACCGGCGCTCCGCCAGCAACTACTCGATCACTACCTCCAAGCGCTTTCCAGCCACATTCATCTCGACCGGGAAAAGTTCCTCCGCTATTACTACGCTTATGTCTACGCCCGCATCCTGCAGGCGCTCGGAGCCTATGGTTTTCGCGGCTTCTACGAACGCAAGCCGCACTTCCTGCAATCCGTCCCCTACGCGCTAAAAAATCTGCGCTGGCTTTTGCACAACGCCGCTCTTCCCATCGAGTTGCCCACGTTGTTAGGCGCGTTCCGCAGCATGCTCGCTTCGGAAAAACTGCAAGGCATCGCCTCTGACGCCGACAATTTAGTGATCCGCATCTTCAGCTTTTCGTTTCATCAAGGTTTGCCCAAGGACGAATCCGGCAACGGCGGCGGCTTCGTTTTCGATGGCCGCAGCCTGCCCAATCCTGGCCGCGAAGACCGCTTCAAGCCACTGACTGGAAGAGATGCGCCGGTGATCGACTATCTTAATCAGCAAGAGACCGTGCACCAATTTCTGGCCAGCGCGCTTTCGCTGGTGGATGCCAGCATCGCCAGCTATCAACAGCGCAGCTTCAAAAACTTAATGGTCTCTTTCGGCTGCACCGGTGGCCAGCACCGCTCCGTCTACCTGGCCGAACAAATGGCCAAACGTCTCCGCGCCAAATCCGGAGTAGAGGTAGTCCTCCGTCACCTAGGTCTGGAAAACCTCCACGCCGAGATCTTGCAAGCGAAGGGTCAAACGTGAGTGCGACACGATGTTGTAGCCGCCCTCTTCAGAGGGCGGGACTTTCTATTCGCCGTTGTAGCGGCCGCGCGTGGTTTGCGCGGGCGCTTTTCCTTTGTAGGGTCCGCCTTCTGCCTGTCCCGACCCTGTCGGGGATGCGGACCGTTCTTCGTGCTCTATTCGCTCCAAGCTGTCATTCCGAACGGAGCAGGCCGACTTTTTCTTTCCCTTTCGCTCCTGCGAAAGAGTCGGCCTGCGGATGTGAGGAATCTCTCTTCGATTTCAGCGCCCAACACCCAACTCTCCTCCGGCACTCCCAATGAAAGCCATGATCCTAGCCGCCGGCCTTGGCACCCGCCTCCGCCCGCTCACCAACGACCGCCCCAAAGCGCTGGTAGAAATCAACGGGCGCACACTCCTGGAAATCACCATCTCCCGCCTACGCACCTTCGGTGTGACCGAAATCATCGTCAACGTCCATCACCACGCCGAAATGATCCTCGATTACGTAAAGTCCAAGAAGAATTTTGGATTGCGCATCGAAATCTCCCACGAAGAGGTTCTGCTGGACACCGGCGGTGGCCTAAAAAAAGCTGCTTGGTTCTTCCAAGAAAATTCCGCGCATCCTGACTCCATGCAACGGGACGAGCCCTTCCTGCTCCACAACGTAGACGTAGTCAGCTCCATCGACGTGGCCGCCATGCTCGAATTCCACAAAGCACACAGCGCGCTGGCCACGCTAGCCGTGCAACACCGCGAAACTTCCCGCTATCTGCTCTTCAACAATCAACTCCAACTAGCTGGCCGCCGCAGCGATGGCAAAGACGATGTCATTCCCGGTCTGCCTGGGCATGCAGGCGAAGCGAGGAATCTGTGTTTCGCAGCGCCGCCCGAGTCGGCCCAAGCAGCAAAGCCCCAGCCGCCACCAGACCTCCAACCGTTAGCCTTTTCCGGAATCCACGTAATCTCTCCCCGCCTCCTTGCGATGCTGACCGAAGAAGGCATCTTCTCAATCATCCCCGCCTACCTCCGCCTCTCCGCCAAAAGCCAACACATCCTCGCTTTCCGCGCCGACCAATACTACTGGCGGGACCTGGGTCGCCCAGCCGACCTAGCCCAAGCCGCTGCTGATTTGAAGCAAAACACACTTCTGTAGCCAACTCTGGCGCCAGCATCTTGCCGTTTCCTGTTTCAGTTGTAGCGCAGGGCAGAGTCCGCACAGCTCTGCGGTCTTTCCGCTGCGTCTCTGAGGAATACGCAGCCTCGCATCAGTGCGGGGCTGCGTAATTTCTCTGCGGCGCCCCGGAACCCCCGCTCGACACCTGCGAAGGGGCATTGCTTACGGACGACGCTGGGTATACGTTGTCAACCGGCCAGCGAACTGTGATTTCCGGCGAGGGCCGACACACCGAATGCAACCTGAAATCACGGAACCGAAATCAGCCCCTCGCATCGATCAACAGCTAGCCTTCCTCGTCGAATCCGACAAGCTCAAGACCGTCCTTCGCCGCACTACGCTGACCGACGGTTCCCGCCACGAAAACACGGCGGAGCATTCCTGGCATCTCGCTCTAACCGCCATGGTTCTGGAGGAATACGCATCGTCACCAGTGAATTTGGCGAAAGTTCTCCGGATGCTCGTCGTGCATGACGTCGTCGAAATCGACGCCGGCGATACCTTTGCCTACGACGCGGCCGGAAACGCCACGAAAGAAGAGCGTGAGCGCCGCGCTGCGGACCGTATCTTCGGGCTGCTGCCAGCCGGGCTCCGGGAAGAACTGCGCGGCCTATGGGAAGAATTTGACGCAGCCGCAACTCCCGAAGCCCGTTTTGCCAATGCGGTAGACCGAGTCCAGCCCTTCCTGCAGAATCGCGAAACCGGAGGAGGAACGTGGCACACCCACAATTTGTCCAGAGATCAGGTCTTAGCGCGCATGGATCCGGTGCGCACGGCCCTGCCCGAGCTTTGGTCAACCATACTGGCGACCATCAACGACTTCTTTCCGAGGTAGCACATCTCGTTGATTCGGTGGCGAAAACGCGGACCTGGAGAACCGACTAGAAGCCATCTCACAAATTCGCTCTTTAGGAGGTCGGGGATTCAGCCCCTGAAGAAAGCTTGGATTCAGCAGCGCATTTATGACCCGGCTTCTAGCCCTTGCTTTTGGTCTTTCGCGATGCGCTGGCCGACTGCTCCGTCGCCAATCCCAGCGCTTGCATCACCGCATCGTGCAGTGCGGGTCGCACCTGCGCGATCTTCTGGTTCTCCCGCGTCGGGTTCACGCGATTCGTTAGCAAGACCACAAACACTTGGCGGTCTGGGTCGATCCAGATCGAGGTGCCGGTAAATCCGGTATGTCCAAAGCTGCGGGGTGAAAAATAATGCCCGCTCGAGCTGCCTTCGGTCGGCACTACCCAGCCCAGCGTCCGCGTGCCGCCTGCCAGCGATTGCGGTGCAGTAAACTGCGCCACGGTAGCGCGGCGGAGGATTCGTTCATGCGCGTACACGCCACCGTTCAGCATCATCTGGCAAAACGCCGCAAGATCCGGAGCCGTGCTGAACACGCCGGCATGGCCCGAAACGCCGCCGATCGCAAACGCATTCTCGTCATGCACTTCGCCTTGCACCAGCCGGTGCCGCAAATTGTTATCGATCTCCGTCGGCGCAATCGCCGGCCACAGTTTTTTCGGCGGGCGGTACATGGTGTCCTTCATTTCGAGAGGGCCGAATACATAACTCTTGGCCAGATCATTCAGCGTCCGTCCGGCAAGCCGCTCGATAATTTCCGCCATCAGGATTATTCCGAGATCGGAGTACACCATCTTGCTTCCCGGCTCGCTCTCCAGCGGCTCGGCAAAAATCCGTACCAGCGTGTCGGCCTTGTTGATCGAGTCGCGCCAGTATTCCTTGAATGCGGGCAGCCCGGACGTGTGGGTCATCAAATGACGCACCGTCACGCGGTGCCGCCAATCGATGGCCGCCGGGTTTTCGTGGAGCAAATCTTTCAAACCCTTATGCGGCTCCGCGCCGGACGCCCACTCCGGCAGATAGCGTTCGACCTTGGCATCCAAATCCAGCGGCACGGCGAAATCGCCTTCCGCCAGTTTCGCGACCAGCGTTGTGGTTACCAACACTTTCGTCAGCGACGCGATGTCGTACATCGTGTCCGGCTTCACCGGCGGAGCGTTCGCCTCGTAGCTGAGCTTCCCAAACGCGTGCACCGAGACTTTCCCTCGGCAACCAATCGCCAGGGTTGCTCCGGGAAACGCTCTATCCGCGATGGCTTTTTCGACTACGTCGAATGCCGGCTGCAATTTTGCTTCGCCGCGCACGTCCATTGCTTGCAGCTTTATAGGCTTCGCCGCCAACTCCATTCCGAATCCCGCCTTCAAATTCACTCCGGGAATGGTCACAGGTAAGTGCCCGCGCACCGGAATCTCGCCGAAAATTGCCCGGGCCATGGAAATCTGCGCCACGTCGCTGATACCGAACGCCGCAATCCACGTCTCCGCTTCCGGAAAACGCTCGATCAAATAAGGACTGCCAAACGCCGCGGTAATCACCGGCTTCCCCGCTTTGTACAACTGCTGCGCCAGCGCGATTTGCTCCGCGGGCACGTCGACGTTGCCTTTGCGGTCGCTGACTCGCACGAACAGCGCGAGAATCGCCACGTCGTAGGAATCCGGCGGCGGCAATTTCAGATTGCTCGCATTCACAAACCGCGTGTCCGCGCGCAGTGTGGTCACGGAATCGAAACGCGTCTTCAGTTGCTTCTCAAGATCTTCGCCGGGATACGGCTCGGGATCGGCGTAAAACGCCAGCAGCAGCGCGCGCGAGGGTTTCGCTAAATCGAGCGGCAGCTGTTTCGCCGTATCGCGCAGCAGCGTGACGCCGCGATCGGAAATCTTCTGCGCTTCGTCCTGCCACGCCACGCTTCCAAACTCTGCATTCAATCCATTCACATCGACGAGCCGAGTCTTGTTCAGTCCGAGTCGCGCTTTCGCTTCCAGAATGCGGCGCACGGATTCATCGAGCCGCTCGCGCGAAATGCGCTTGCTCTTCACCGCCTCCTGCAACGCCTCGAACGCCGCATCCGGAACCGGCGGCATCAACAGCGCGTCCGCACCAGCCAATACTGCGCGCACCGCGGCCTCGCCCGGCGCATACCGTACCGTGATCCCGCCCATATCCATCGCATCGGTGATGATGAGGCCTTGGTAGGAAAGCTCGTGGCGCAGCAATCCCGTCAAGATATTCGAGGAGAGTGTAGCGGGCGTATTTGGATCGGGCTCGAGCGCTGGAATCGAAAGATGCGCGGTCATCACGCTGCCCACGCCTGCCGCGATGGCTGCGCGGAAGGGGACCAATTCCAAATCTTCGAGGCGTTGTTTGTCTGCATGGATCACCGGCAGATCGATGTGCGAATCCGACGCGGTATCACCGTGTCCGGGGAAGTGCTTTGCGGTCGCCAGACCGCCGTTTTCTTCCACGCCGTGCACAAACTGCGTTACGAACTCGGAAACGCGCGCGGGATCTTCGCCGAAAGAGCGCGTGTTGATGATCGGATTGCTGGGATTGTTGTTGACGTCGGCGTCCGGCGCGTAAATCCAGTGCACGCCAGCGGCCCGTGCTTCCAGCGCAGTGATCTTGCCCATGGTGTAGGCGTCGTGCGTCTCGCCGCCTGCTGCGACGGCCATCGCCGTGGGGAACGAAGTGCCTTCATCGAGACGCATAGCCGTGCCGCGTTCGAAATCCGCGCCGATCAGCAGCGGCAGCTTGGAGGCGGATTGCAAATGGTTCGCCAGCACCGCGGTCGGATAAACCTGGCTCTTGACGATGCCCAGCGGCGATGACTGCGTGACGAGAATGAATCCGCCGGCGTGCAGATCCTTCACGTCGTGCATGATCTGGCGGTAGGCTGGCGAATCCGTGGAAGTAAAACTTCCGTGATAGGTGTTGAAGAGGAGCTGGCCAATTTTCTCGTTAACGGTCATTTTGCGCAGCGTGGATTCGACCCACTGCTTCGCGGCGGGTGGCAACTTTTTTGCGCCGGCGTTTTTCGCGGGAGAATTATTGTTCTTCGCAGCCGGCGGGCGGCTTTGGCTTCGCGCGTTGTAGGCCATAGAGATGATGAGAATCGAGCAGGGAATCAGAAGCAGAAAGCGGGCGCGGCATCTTGGCATGCGTTCACATTCTCCCAACGTGACGCCCGAGTTCTGCGTTTATATGTAGCACACGCACTTTGCGGTCACAACGCAACTCGGGAGGAAACGTTCCAAACTAGTATGGCAGTGTACAGGGGTGTGGATGAATTCGTCAGCCAGGGTTTCCCGTGGCGTTGGGTTTTGTCTGGCCGTTCTTGTGCTTCTTGGATTGGTGTGTTGCCATCCGCTTGCTGCTGCCCAGAAGAGTAAGAAGCACGGTTCGCATGCCGTCCGGGTGCAGACCGGCCTGGACGTGCTCGAAGCGCAGAAGTTTGCGCCGCTGCGCGGCAAACATGTCGGGCTGATCACCAATCACACCGGTTTTGATGCGCAGGACAAAACGACCATCGATTTATTGGCCCACGCTCCCGGCATGAAGTTAGTGGCGTTGTTCAGTCCGGAGCACGGGCTGGCGGGCAGCGCGGACGAAAAGCTGACCTCGACCAAGGATCTTTCGACCGGACTGCCGGTCTACAGTCTTTACGGCGATGGCCGCCGGCCGACGGATGCGATGCTCGAAGGCATTGATGCGCTCGTCTTCGACGTCCAGGACGCCGGCGTGCGCTTCTACACGTACACATCGACGCTGGCCTACTGCATGGAAGAAGCCGCCAAGCGCCATATCGCGTTCTTCGTTCTGGACCGGCCGAATCCGATCAATGGGGACGTTGTCGAAGGACCCATGCTGGATGCCGACAAGACGGGCTGGCTTTCCTACATGTCGCTGCCGATCCGCTACGGTCTGACGATTGGCGAATTGGCGCAATTCTTCAACGGCGAAAATCACCTCGAGTGCGACCTGCACGTGATTGCGATGAAGAATTGGCACCGCAATTATTTCTTCGATAGCACGGGAATTCGTTGGGTTCCGCCGTCGCCGAATTTGCGCACGACCAAAGGCGCGATCCTGTATCCGGGAATCGAGATTTTGCAGAATGCTGGCGTGTCGGTTGGGCGGGGAACAGAAGCGCCTTTTGAGGAGTTCGGCGCGCCGTGGCTGAATGGCGAAGAAGTCGCCGACGCCCTCAATGCCCGCCATTTTCCGGGCGTTCGCTTCAGCGCGCATCCTTTTATTCCGGTGTCGGGGTTATACGCTGGAAATCGCTGCGGCGGCGTAGGTATTCGCATCACCGATCGTGCTGCGGTGCGCTCAATGCACATCGGGATGGAAATTGCGGCGCTTCTGCAGAAGCGCTACCCAAAAGACTTTGATGTCGCGAAGATTGTTCTGCTCGTCGGCAACGACGAAACGATTCGCCAGCTGCAAGCCGGCGCACCAGCCGACCAAATCATCGCCAGTTGGTCAGCCGACCTTGCCGCCTTCGATGCCACCCGCCGAAAATACTTCCTCTACAAGTAGACGAAGCCGGTCAGTCGCCTGATCGAGGCCGAATCAGCCCAGGCGATAACTCAGATCATCAGAGAAACGAATTTCAATTTCCGCGGTAGCGCGCAAATCAGACATCCACTGCAATTCTCCTCGGATCTCAAATACAGCCGCTCGCGATACGGGATATCTTGATTTCCTCTAAAGTGGATTTTCGTCATGTCATCAAGTGACAATCGCAGGAACTCGACTCTGTTGAAACGAGGATAGTTTTCGACTTCCTTTCTTGTCATACCGGGTTTGAGGATTTGGCTGTAGGATCGTACAGCCGCCTGATAAGTGGTTTTCTGGTTGGCCCCCACCCGGCTCTCCGCTCGCACTCTCATTTCGTGCCGAACCCCAAAGAAAGTGAGCGGCGCCACCACAAGAATCAGAATGAGCAAGACAAGAGGTGTTTCAATAGCGGGCTCATCTGGGGGAAGTCGCGTGTCGTTTATGCTGGCTTAGAAAGGAAGACCTGTCTACTGGCGCGCCCGATTGGCGAATCGGTCGGAGAAATCGTTGCCTTAGTCCTGATGAGTCGCACTACCGAACATCTGAGCTATGCGCATGCGCTCAAACCGAAGGCGAGCGACGGTGCGCGGTCACGCGAATCCCGTGTTTGGGGCGAAGTGTGACCGAGGCCAGCGGCTTTACTTCGTGGCCAGCAACTAGATCCAGACGGAATTTCTGCTGGATCGTGGCCAGCAGCAGCGTGGCTTCCAGCATGGCGAAGGCTGCGCCGACGCAGACTCTCGGGCCACCGCCGAACGGGAAGTAGGCGAAGCGCGGGATTTTCCCCGCGCGGACCGGATCTTCGCGCCAGCGCTCGGGATCGAAGTCGTTGGGATTGGCGAAAAAGCGCGGGTCGCGCTGGGTTAGGGATTGGAAAATGAAAATATTCGTGCCGGCAGTCACCCGGTAGCCACCGATTTCGCAGTCGGCGATGGCGCGTCGCCCGATGCCCCAGACGGCGGGATACAAGCGCATGGACTCCTTGAGAATCATTTCGGTGTAGCGCAGGCGGGGCAAGTCTTCGTGTGTGGGTTCGCTATCGCCGAGCACTGATTGCAATTCTTCGACGAGCTTGACTTCGATTTCCGGATGTTGCGCCAGCAGGTAGCAGGTCCAGGAGAGAGCGATGGCAGTGGTTTCGTGGCCGGCGAGAAAGAGCGTCATGACTTCGTCGCGAAGTTGCGTGTCGCTCATGGGATGGCCGCCGGCGTCGTGGACTTGCAGCAGCGTGTCCAGTAAATCTCCGCGGCGTTCCGGAGAAGCGCGGCGTTCTCGGATGATGCCGTTGATGATTTTGTTCAAGTCGTTGATGGCGTTGCGTCGCGCCGGCGCCAGAAAATCGGGAAGATCGAACGGGAGAAGAAGAGCTTGGCTGGCGTCGGTCATAAAGCGATCGGTCACTGCTTCCATGGCCTTCCCGACACGTTCAGCGACGCGCTCAGCGCTGCTAGTGACGGCTGCGCCGAACAAGCATTGCGCGACGATATCCAGCGTGACCGCCATCATATCTTCGTGGATGTTGCGAGATTCGCCGGCGGTCCAGGAAGCGAGCATGCGGCTGGTGGCGCGGGTCATCACCGGTGCGTAAGCCAAAATGTTTTCGCGACGAAAAGCCGGCTGAATCAGACTGCGCTGATGCTGCCAGGGCTTGCCTTCGTTGGTGAGCAACCCGTTACCGAGGACGCGAGCGAGAGCGCGGTAGTCAGCAGACTTGGTGAAATTCCCGGGATTGGTGACCAGCACGTATTCGATGTCGCGAGGATGCAGGAGCAGGCAGATCGGAACGTGCAGGTAACGAAGGCCCACAATATCGCCATATTCTTTGGCGCATTGAGAGTAGAAGCCGAGCCAGTCACGGGAAACAGCCGCGAGATTGCCGAGAATGAAGTGCCCCTTGGGACCTGGCGGAGGTTTCAAAGAAGACTTGGTAACCACTGGGGAAGCGGCAGCCATCGGGTCGGGTCCGGCTAGTCCATTTTTAGCTTTTCGACTGCGACCAGTGTACAAGAGGGAGCGGTGTGTGACGCTCAGTTTCTGAGACGGGAAGTCTTCAACGAAAAGGTGCTGGCCAAAAGCATGCCTTCATCGCAGTCCACCGGCGCGAAATCGATTGTGGTGCTCGCGTAATCCCGGTGCCATTTCGTCTTCACTCGGAAGTAGTACACATTTCCGGCTTCCGCCGTGAAATGCACCAAAGCCCGCGCTGAACTTGGGTTCGCGCCTTCACTTGTTTGCAGGCTGGCGCCGCGTTCCATGAACGGACAAGCCCGTAGAACGGCAGGAGGAACGCATCCATCCATCCATCCGCATCGGCGGCTGGCGCTGTGCGCTGACTGACGCCCATTGCTACGAAGTTCTTCCACTATGAAT
>Ga0137403_10003308_pt1 | contig 19389 bp, 18 predicted proteins | sample CZOMad2_1_16fung_FD_122057 | JGI IMG/M metagenome (GOLD analysis project Ga0137403, IMG submission 122057) | Vadose zone soil fungal communities from Angelo Coast Range Reserve, California, USA - CZOMad2_1_16fungal (Hybrid Assembly) | ecosystem: Environmental > Terrestrial > Soil > Vadose zone...
AGGTCTCGGGCTCGAAGTTGAAGGCGGAGTCGTTGAGCCGGAGCTTCTCCAGCGCATCGCGCAGGCCCTCGTAATCGGTGTCCTCGATGGGGTAGAGCCCGGCGAAGACCATGGGCTTGGCGTCACGATAGCCGGGGCAGGGGGCGGGGGTGGGCCTCAGCGCGTCGGTGATGGTCTCCCCCATCTTGGCGTCGGCCACGCGCTTGATGGCGGCGGTGAGGTAGCCGACCTGTCCCGCCGACAGCTCGTCCACCGGCCGCATGTCGGGTGAGAACACGCCCACCTGCTGCACCTCGTAGATCTTGCCGTTGGACATGAGGAGGATACGCTGGCCCGCGCGCACCCGCCCATCGAGCAGCCGGATATAGACCACCACGCCCTGGTACGAATCGTAGAAGGAGTCGAAGACCAGCGCCTTGAGCGGCGCGTCCACGTCGCCCTTGGGGGGCGGGATGCGCTCGACGATGGCCTCCAGCACCTCCGGCACGCCGGTGCCGTGCTTGGCGGAGATGGCGATGGCGGCGTCGCCGTCCAGGTCGAGGAGCTCGGTGATCTGGCTCCGGGTGCCCTCCACGTCCGCGGCGGGGAGGTCGATCTTGTTGAGCACGGGGACGATCTCGAGGCCGCTGTCCAGCGCCAGATAGAAGTTGGCGAGGGTCTGGGCCTCCACCCCCTGGGCGGCGTCCACGATCAGCACCGCGCCCTCGCAGGCGGCCAGCGAGCGGGAGACCTCGTAGGAGAAGTCCACATGGCCCGGGGTGTCGATGAGGTTGAGCGTGTATTCCTTGCCGTCCCGGGCGGTGTAGAGGAGGCGGACGGTATGCGCCTTGATGGTGATACCCCGCTCCTTCTCGAGGTCCATCGAGTCGAGCACCTGGCCTACCGCCTTCTTGGCGTCCATGGTCCCGGTGAGGGACAGGAGGCGATCGGCCAGGGTGGACTTGCCGTGGTCGATGTGCGCGACAATGGAGAAGTTTCGGATCTGCTCGATCGCCATCGGACTCAGGATAACACGCGTCAGGGCAGCCGGGCCTCGGCGGGGATCACCGCGCCCGGCTCGACCACCGAGCCGGGGCCGACGCGGGCGCCGGCGCCCACGCGCGCCCCCGCCCCCACAATGCAGTCGCGGAGCTCCGCGCCCGCGCCGACCTCCACGCGCTCCCAGAGGATGGCGCCCGCCACCGTGGCGTCCCCGCCCACCACGCATCCGGCGCCGAGCACCGCGGATGGGCCCACGGTGGCGCCGGCCGCCACGCGGCAGCCGGCCCCGATGACCGCCGGGCTTGTCACGAGCGCGCCCGGCTCCAGCACCGCGCCCGGCCCCACGAAGCGCCCGCCGCCCTGGGCGCCCGCGGGCGACAGCGGCGTGGCGACGCGCCCGGCCAGGAGATCGAGGGCGCCCTGGCGATACTTGGCGGGGCTGCCGATGTCGAGCCAGTAGTGCTCGGCCACCCATCCGAAGAAAGGCAGGCGGTCCTCGAGCAGTCCCGGGAAGAACTCGCGCTCGATGGACACCGCGCGGCCCCGGGGGACGCGGACGAGCAGGCGCTTGTCGATCACGTAGATGCCGGCGTTGACGGTGTCAGTGGTGACCTGCGACGGATCCGGCTTCTCGATGAAGCGCCGGACCTGGCCGCCCTCCGCCAGCTCCACGAGGCCGAAGGCAGTGGGATCGGGCACCCGCGTGAGATACAGCGTCGCCGCCGAGCCGCGCGCCTCGTGGAAGGCCAGCATCGCGCCGAGGTCGGCGTCGGTGAGAATGTCGCCGTTGAGCACGAGCACGCGCCCGTCCGCGCCCTCCACCGCGTTGCGGACGCCGCCCGCGGTGCCGAGCGGCTCTTCCTCCACCGCATACGACAGCCGCACGCCCCAGGCGGTGCCGTCGCCCATGGTGGCCCGCACCCCGTCCACCATGTAGGAGCAAGACAGCACCGCGTCCCGGACCCCATGCCGCGCGAGCAGCGCGAGCTGGTAGGCGAGGAAGGGGATGTTGAGCAGCGGGACGATCGGCTTGGGCCGATCGTAGGTGAGCGGCCGGAGCCGGGTGCCCTGGCCGCCGGCGAGGATGACGGCGGTTACTTGGCCGGCGCCCAGGGCTCCGCCTCGCCGATCAGCATCACCGGGATCCCGTCCCGGATGGGATAGGCCTTGCGGCACGCCGGGCAGATGATCCGGGTTTCCTCGAACAGGAGGTCGCCCTTGCAGGCGGGGCATGCCAGGATGGCGCGGAGCTCCTCGTCGATCATCGTCCTGCCTCCCTCTTGAAGAATTCGAACGTTCGGGCCAGCCCCTCGTCCAGCGAGACGGAGGGCCGCCAGCCGAGATCGTGGGCGGCGCGGGCCGGATCCAGGCAGCTGCGGCGCTGCTCGCCCGGCCGAGCGGGCCCGTGGATGGGCGTCCCGCCGAAGCCCGCCGAGCGGGCCAGCCGCGCGAAGAGCTCGTTCACCGAGGTCTCCACGCCGGTGCCGATATTGAACGCGCCCCGCGCCTGCGGCCGGCCGAGCGCGGCGAGATTGGCCGCCGCCACGTCCTCGACATAGGTGTAGTCGCGGGTCTGCGTGCCGTCGCCGTTGATCACGGGAGACTGGCCCCGGAGCAGCCGGTCGCAGAAGATCGCGACCACACCGGCCTCGCCGGCGGGATTCTGGCGCGGCCCGTAGACGTTGGCGTAGCGGAGCGCCACCGCGGACGAGCCGTGGATGGCGCCGAGCGCGGCGACGTAGTGCTCCATCGCCACCTTGCTGACGCCGTACGGCGAGGCGGGAAGAGATGGGTGGCTTTCCGGGGTAGGGATGGCATCGGTGTCCCCGTAGCCGGCGCCGCCGCTCGAGGAGTAAATGACGCGCGTCACGCCCGTCCGGCGGCAGCACTCGAGGAGGTTGAGCCCTCCGATCACGTTGACGCCGGCGTCGAAGGCGGGGTCGACGACGGAGCGGCCCACCGACGCCTGCGCGGCGAGATGGGCCACGACCTCCGGGCGCTCGGCCTCGAACACTTCCGCCAGCCGGGCCGCGCGCAGATCGAGAACGTGGAGCCGGACGGGCTTGCCCGCCAGCCACGCCGGGTTGCCGGTGGCGAGGTTGTCCACCACGGAGACGGCATGCCCCGCGGCGAGGAAGGCGTCCACCACGTGAGAGCCGATGAATCCGGCTCCCCCCGTCACCAGGATCCTCACCGCCCCGCCCCGGCCTTGCGATACCACTCGATGGTCTGGCGCAGCCCGCTCTCGACATCCACCCGCGGCTCCCAGCCGAGCAGGCGCCGTGCGCGGGTGATGTCGGGCTGGCGCACCTTGGGGTCGTCCTCCGGCAGCGGGGTGAAGACGAGCTCGCTGCGGGAGTCGGCGAGCTTGACGATCATCCGGGCCAGCGCGAGCAGCGTCATCTCGTACGGGTTGCCGAGGTTGACGGGCTCGTTGACGGGCTCGTTCATGAGCCGCCAGATGCCGTCCACCAGGTCGGAGTAGTGCGTGAACGAGCGCGTCTGCGAGCCGTCCCCCGCCACCGTGAGCGGCTCGCCGCGCAGGGCCTGCCGGATGAAGGTGGGGATGGCGCGCCCGTCGGCGAGGCGCATACGCGGTCCGTACGTATTGAACAGCCGCGCGATGCGCGTGTCGACGCCATGGAAGCGGTGATAGGCCATGGTCATGGCTTCCGCGAAGCGCTTGGCCTCGTCGTACACGCCGCGCGGGCCCACCGGGTTGACGTTGCCCCAGTACTCCTCCTGCTGCGGGTGGACGAGGGGGTCACCGTAGACCTCGGAGGTGGAGGCGAGGAGGAACTTGGCGCCCCGCGCCTTGGCCACCCCCAGCGCCTTGTGCGTGCCCAGCGCGCCCACCTTGAGGGTCTGGATGGGCAGCTCGAGATAGTCGATGGGAGAGGCCGGGCTCGCGAAGTGGAGCACGTAGTCGAGGGGGCCGTCCGCCACGATGTAGTTGGTGACGTCGTGCTTGACGAAGAGAAAGCGGGGATCGTGGATGTGGGCGATATTGTCGGCGCTGCCGGTGAGGAGATTGTCCATGCACACCACCTCGCAGCCCTTGTCGAGGAGGAGGTCGCAGAGGTGCGAGCCGATGAAGCCGGCCCCGCCCGTCACCAGCACGCGCACGCGGACGCCTTCAGGCCGGGATCACGGGCTTGCGCCCGATCGAGTAGTACTCGAAGCCGAGCCGGCGCATGCGCTCGGGCTCCCAGATATTGCGACCGTCGAAGATGACCCGCCGGCGGAGAACGCGCCGCAGCCGCTCGAGGTTGATGAACTTGAACTCGTTCCACTCGGTGACGAGCACCACCGCGTCGGCGTCCTGGGCCGCCTCGTAGGGGGAGGCGCTGTAGGTCACGCCGGCGGGCAGCAGCGCGCGGGCGTTGTCGGCGGCCACGGGATCGTACGCCCGGACGGTGGCGCCGGCGGCCTGGAGCTGCTCGATCACCTCGACGCTCTTGGCCTCGCGCATGTCGTCGGTGTTGGGTTTGAACGCCAGCCCGAGCACCGCCACCGTCTTGCCGTCCAGTGGGCTCAGCACCTTGCGGATCGTCTCCACCAGGCGCGGCGCCCGCTCGCGATTGATGTCCACCACCGACTTGAGCAGCCGGAAGTCGTAGCCCAGCCGTCCCGCGGTGTGGATGAGGGAGTCGACGTCCTTGGGGAAGCAGGAGCCGCCATAGCCGAGCCCGGCCTGGAGGAAGGCGGCCCCGATCCGGTCGTCGAGCCCCATCCCCTTCATGACTTGGGTCACGTCGGCGCCCGCCGCCTCGCACACGTTGGCGATGGCGTTGATGAACGAGATCTTGGCGGCGAGGAAGGCGTTGGACGCGTACTTGATCACCTCGGCGGAGGGCAGGTCGGTGATGATCATGGGTCGCTCCAGCGGCGCGTACAGCTCCACCAGGCGCATGGCCGCGGGCTGGCTCAGGGCGCCGATCACGATGCGGTCAGGCCGGAGGGTGTCCTCGATGGCGGAGCCTTCGCGGAGGAACTCCGGGTTGGAGACCACGTCGAACTCGATGGGCGTCGGCTGATGCCGCGCCACCACCTCGCGCACCAGCTCGCCGGTGCCCACCGGGACGGTGGACTTGTTCACCACCACCTTGTAGCGGTCCATGGTCCGGCCGATCTCGGCCGCCACCGCCTCCACATGGGAGAGATCGGTCTCGCCGGTCTCGCGCGGAGGCGTCCCGACCGCGATGAAGATGACCTCCGACTGGCGGACGCCCGCCGGCAGATCGGTCGTGAAGGTGAGGCGGCCGTCGTCGACATTGCGCGCGACCATCTCCTCGAGGCCGGGCTCGTAGATGGGCATGCGCCCCGCCTTGAGGGAGTCGATCTTCGTGCGCACCTTGTCGACGCAGACCACGTCATTACCGAGGTCGGCGAACACCGCCCCCGTCACCAGACCTACGTAGCCCGTGCCGACCACACAGATGTTCACGTCGCCTGATCCACCCTCCAGTCAGGATAGCAAAGAACTGCCGATTTAGCCGAGGGCGAATCGAACCAGGCGCTCTCCGACGAAGACGAGGAAGAGGATGAGCAGATAGAGGTTGGAGAACAGAAAGAGCGACAGCCAGCCGCGCGGGTCGTCGGGATGGCGGGCGAACTTGGTGGCGAGCCAGATGAGGCGCCAGCCCAGCACGGCGGCGGCGGCCAGCGACGCCGCGCCTCCCAGCCCGAACGTGGGTGCGGCGAGGGACAGCGCGGTGAGCCCGAAGGCGTAGACGAGGATGAGCCGGGCGGTGCCCTCCACGCCTACCGCTTCCGCCACCATGGGGAAGCCCCCCGCGGCATAGTCCTCCTTGTACCGGAGGGCCAGGGCCCAGAAATGCGGCATCTGCCACAAGAAGAGGATCCCGAACAGGATGAAGGCCCCCGCGTCCAGGGGGCTGCCACCTCCCGCGACCCAGCCGATCACCGGCGGCAATGAGCCGGGCAGGGCTCCCGGCACCGCCGCGAAGGGCGAGGTGGGCTTGAGCCAGGGCGTGTAGAGCCCGTTGTAAAAGGCGGCGGCCACGATGCCGAGTATGCCGGCGGTGTGGCCGATGCCGATCCAGAGGATCAGCGCGCCCACGCCCAGCGCCAGGATCGCGAAGACGAGGCCCTGGCCGAACGAGAGGCGACCGGACGGGAGCGGGCGACCCGCCGTCCGCGCCATGAGCGCGTCGCGCCGGCGCTCCTGGACCTGGTTCAGCGCGGAGGCGCCCGAGGACAGGAGCATCACTCCCACCAGCATCACCAGGCCCGCCGCCCAGGGGAACTCCGGGCCCAGCGGCGCCGCCAGCATGAAGCCGGCGCCCGCGGAGACGAGCACCAGGAGCACGATCCCGAACTTGGAGAGCTCGACATAGGCGCCGGCGCGGCTCCGCATGCCGGACAGCGCCGCGGCGCGCGCAGGGGAGGGCGTGGTGGGCCCGGGAGTAGCGGTGGCCACTATTCTGGCCCCATCGAGCGCCGGCGCGCCGTAGTGGTTTGGCGAGGCGCAGCCGCAGGCGAGCCGAGCGGATCAGTAATTTGGCGAGGCGCAGCCGCAGGCGAGTCGAGCGGATCAGTAATTTGGCGAGGCGCAGCCGCAGGCGAGTCGAGCGGACCAATAATTGAGCCCGAGCCGAGGTTCGCGCCCGCCGCGCCTGCCCGCACCGCGATCCAGACGAGGAGCGCCCAGAGCGCATAACCCACGACCGCGTGGGTGGCGCGCACGGGGATGGGCAGGCGCAGCAGCACGGCCAGGATGCCCAGCGTCACCTGGGCCACGGCGAGGCCGGCCACCGCGGCGCCGGCGCCCGCGAGCGCGGTGCGGCGGCTCGCCCGGGCGAGGTGGAGGAAGAAGCCGAGCAGAAGCACGCCGAGCCAGCGGTGCACCCAGTGCACCCAGCCCAGGCAGTGCCCGGGGAACACGTCTCCGCTGCAGAGCGGGAAGTCGGGGCAGGCGAGGCCCGCGCCCGAGTGGCGGACATACCCGCCCAGCACCAGCTGCGTGAGCAGCACCGCGAGCCCCACGGTCGCGAAGCGCGCGAGCCGCGGCTCGGGTGAGAGGGCTGTCGAATTGCTTGGCTCGCCTGCGGCTGCGCCTCGCCCGGCATCGGGCACCGCGCAAATGGTTATGAGCCCGGCGAGCACGGACAGCGCGGTGAGGAGATGCACCGTGCTCACCAGCGGGGACAGCCCCAGCAGCACGGTGACACCACCCAGGACGATCTGCACCACGAGCAGGCCGACGAGCGCGGCGGCGAGACGCCGCAGCGCGGGCGTGGCGGCGCGCCGCCAGGTGACGAAGGCGGTGGCCACCAGCAGCGCCGAGAAGAGCGGCACCGCGAGGCGATGGCGGAACTCGATCCAGATCTCGGCGCCGCCGGGTGGAATGACGCGGCCATGGCAGAGCGGCCAGTCCGGGCAGCCCAGCCCGGAGCCGGTGGCGCTCACGATATTGCCCAGCGTCATCACCAGAGCCAGGGCGCCCACGGTGAGCCAGGCGAGGCGGCGGGGAAGCCTAGCCGCCACGGCGCGCCTCCGTGGGGGCCACCGCGACGTCGTCACCGCCCGCCGCCTGCCAGCGGAAGAAGACCACCGACAGCGCGATGAGGAACACGAGGCCGCCGGGGATCCACATGATGAGCCCGCCCAGGTGCTGGTCGGCGCGCGGGGTGAGGGCCTCCCAGATCCGCGGCGCCGCCACGTAGTACGGGTAGAGGATGCCGTCGGCCATGCTGATGAAGATCGCCACCACCACCATGGGCAGGCCCACCACGAAGATGTAGAGCATCTGCACGGGGTAGGGCGCGCGCGGTAGCTCCGGGAGCGGAGAGAGCAGCGGCCACCAGAGGATTACGGCGGCGGCCATGATCATGAGGTGCTCGACGATGTGGACGGGATGCTGCTCCATGGCGAGGTTGTAGAGCGGGGGCAGATGCCAGGCCACCAGCACGAGGTTGAAGCAGGCAAAGGCGCCCGAGGGGCGGGTGAGCCGGCGGCCGAGCCCGCGCACCCGGGGATCGCGCAGCAGCGGCCGGAGCATCCACCCCGGCACGCCGTGGAGCAGCAGCGGCGGCATCGCGAAGGCCAGCAGCATGTGCTGCACCATGTGCGCGCTGAAGAGGTAGTAGTCGGAGAGATCGTGGACGGGCCCGGTCAGGGCCACGAAGAGCACCAGGAGCGCCCCCGCGAAGGCCGCCACCTTGTCCGGCTCCACCCGCGCCTCCGGGTCGAGCCGGCGCCGCCGGAGGGTCGCCCCCGCGTAGACGGCGCCGAGCGCCAGCAGCCCGACCACCACGCCGGGATCGGCGTTCCAGGCGGTCCAGTCGAATCCCCCGGGCCCGAGGGGCGGCGGCCCCGTAAGCCCGGGCACTGCGTGTGCCATCTCAGTGGCGCGGCAGCAGGATGTAGGCGCTGAACAGCGCCATGAGGGCGAGGATGATCAGGATGGCGAGGATGAGCGGGCCGATGAAGAAGCTCCGCATGATGTTGTGGTCGTACCGGAGGTGCATGAAGAAGCCGACCACCAGGATGAACTTGATCGCGGACATGATGAGGAGGCTCCCCACCAGGAGGCTGTTGGGGATACCGGGGATGTAGAGCGTCGCGACCTCGATGGCGGTGATGAAGCCCAGCACGATCGCCACGAAGACGTAGGTCTTGACGGTGGCGTGCCCGCCGCTGTGTCCCTGCTCCTGGCCGCCGTGGTTCTGATGCCCCGCGACGGCATGCGTGTCGGCCATGTCGGCGCTCCTAGGGGATGAGGTAGATGATGGTGAAGATCGCGATCCAGACGATGTCCACGAAGTGCCAGTACAGCCCCGCGATCTCGACCTTGGTGTAGTCGCCCCTGTTCAGCCGGCCCCGCTTGAGCTGCCACCAGAGACCCATCAGCCAGATCACGCCCCCGGTCACGTGGGCGCCGTGGAAGCCGGTGAGGGTGAAGAACGTGGAGCCGAAGAGGTTGGTGCTCAGCCTGAGCCCGTCGTGGACGGCGAAGGTGTAGAACTCGTAGACCTGGTTGCCCACGAAGTGCGCGCCGAGCAGCGCGGTGGCGAACAGCCAGCGTCCCGTCCACTTGTGATCGTTTTTTTCCAGCGCGGCCAGCGCCAGCACCATGGTGAGCGAGGAGAGCAGCAGCACCGCCGCGCTCTCCGAGGTGAGCGGGATATTGAACACGTCCCTCGGGGTGGGGCCGCCCACGCTCTTGCCTTTGTAGGAGAGGTAGGTCCCCATGAGGGACCCGAAGAACATGCAGTCCGAGCCCAGGAAGATCCACATCCCCACCTTGCGGTTGTCGAGCCCGGTGGTCCCGATGTTCGGATCGTGGTGGACGGCGTGCGCGCCCGCGCCGGCGTGGGAGTCCACTAGTGCGCCTCCGGGGCGGGACGGTGATACTCGAGCGCGAACTTGAACATGCAGAAGAGCACGAGCAGTCCGCCCGCGATGATCTGATAGGTGCTGATGAGGAGGCCGGAGAGCATGAAGGTCAGCGCGAGGGCGAGCAGGATGGGCCAGTAGGACGGCGGCGGCATGTGGATGGCCGCGATCTCCTGGGCGGTGGGCGTGGCGGGCCGGGGCGTGGGGGCGCCCCCGTGGCCGTCGCCGTGCTTCTGCAGCCAGAGCTCGTCCCGGCCGTGCACGGTGGGGAGGGCGGCGAAGTTGTAGATGGGGGGCGGCGACGGGATGGCCCACTCCAGCGTGCGGGCGTCCCAGGGGTCCGGCCCCGCCACCTGCCCCGACCGCCGCGTCTTGAGCACGTTGACCATGAACACGAGGATCGAGAGCGCGATGATGAACGCTCCCACCGTCGACACCATGTTCCAGAAGTTCCAGCCCAGATCACCCGCGTAGGTGTAGATCCGCCGCGGCATCCCGATGAGGCCGAGATAGTGCTGGGGGAAGAAGGTCAGGTTGAAGCCGATCAGCATGAGCCAGAAGTGGAGCTTGCCCAGCCGCTCGTCGAGGAGGCGTCCCGTGATCTTCGGCCACCAGTAGTAGATGCCGGAGAAGAGCCCGAAGATCGAGCCGCCGAAGAGCACGTAATGGAAGTGGGCCACCACGAAGTAGGTGTCGGTCTGCTGGAGGTCCACCGGGGGCGAGGCGTGCATGACGCCGCTGAGCCCGCCCATGGTGAACATCGCGATGAAGCCCAGCGAGAACAGGAGCGCGCTGGTGAACCGGATGCTGCCGCCCCACAGCGTGCTGATCCAGTTCAGGATCTTCACCCCGGTGGGCACCGCGATGAGCATGGTGGCGATGGAGAAGGCGGCGTCGGCCACCGGCCCCATGCCCACCGAGAACATGTGGTGGCTCCACACCCCGAAGCCGAAGAAGCCGATCATGATGCCGGAGTAGATGACCACCGGCGCCCCGAACAGCGGCTTGCGCGCGAAGGTGGGCAGCACCTCGGACACGATCCCCATGGCAGGCAGGATGAGGATGTACACCTCCGGGTGGCCGAAGATCCAGAAGAGGTGCTGCCACAGCAGGGGGTCGGCGCCGGCGGCGGGCGCGAAGAAGAGCGTGCCGAAGAAGCGGTCGAACATGAGGAGGATGAGCGCCACCGTGATGGCGGGGAAGGCGAGCACTATCAGGAACTGCACCACCAGCGACATCCAGATGAACACCGGCATGCGCATCAGGGTCATGCCGGGGGCGCGCATGTTGACGATGGTGACGATGAAGTTGAAGCCGGCGAGCATGGAGGCGATACCGAGGATCTGCAGCCCCAGCATCCAGAAATCGATGCTGTGGCCGGGAGAGAACTGCCGCGTGGTGAGCGTGGCATACCCGAACCATCCTCCGTCCGGCGCGGCCGCGAAGAGGAAGCTCGAGTTGATGAAGAGGCCGCCGCACAGGAAGATCCAGTACGACAAGGCGTTGAGCCGGGGAAAGGCCACGTCGCGGGCGCCGATCTGCAGCGGGATCATGAAATTGAAGAAGGCGGAGCTGAGCGGCATGATGGCGAGGAAGATCATGGTGGTGCCGTGCATGGTGAACAGCTCGTTGAAGGTCTGCGCGCTCACCAGGTTGTTGTCCGGGCGCGCGAGCTGGGTCCGCATGATCAGCGCCTCGATGCCGCCCATCAGGAAGAAGATGAAGGCGGTGACGCCGTACAGGATCCCGATCCGCTTGTGGTCCACGGTGGTGATCCAGGACCAGACGCCGTAGGGCGCTGCTTCCGTCTTGACGCCCGGCATGAACGCCGCGTGTGTCGCCATGGGGCTCCCCTACTTCAGGCTCAGGAGGTAGGCGGCGAGCGCCTTGGACTGATCGTCGCGCATGCCGAGGTTGGGCATCAGCACCCCGGGCTTCATGTGGTCCGGATTCTCGACCCACTTCGCCAGGTTCTCGGGAGTGCTCATCATGCTGGCGCCCCCGAAGGTCTTGCGGCTGCCGAAGTGGGTGAGGTTCGGCCCCAGGATGCCCGCGGACATCCCCGAGATGGTGTGGCAGCCCATGCAGGCCGACTGGCTGAAGAGCTCCTTGCCCTTCAGGGCGAGCTCGTCCTTGGGCTCCAGCGGCGGGCCCTGCTGCGCGGCCACCCACTTCTCCCACTCTCCCTTGGGGTGCACGATCACGCGGAAGCGCATGTTGGCGTGCGACGTTCCGCAATACTCGGCGCACTGGCCGATGTACTCGCCGGGCACCTCGGGCGTGAGGGTGATCCGGTTCACGCGACTGGGCACCACGTCCCGCTTGCCGCCGAGCTGGGGCACCCAGAAGGAGTGGATCACGTCCGGCCCGTGCAGGTTGAAGGCCACCGTCTGCCCCACCGGGAGATGCGCCTCGTTGGCGGTGACCACGTTCTGGCCGGGATAGCGGAATTCCCACCACCACTGGTGCCCGACCACGTCCACCTTGAGATCGGTGGCGGCGGGCGCTTCCTGCGTCTTGAAGATCACGCGGACGGTGGGCACCGCGAAGATCACGAGGATGGCGGCGAAGGCGATGGTCCAGCTCACCTCGAGGACGGTGTGGCCGTGGATCTGCTTGGGAATGGGCGCGCCGGGTCGATCGCGGAAGCGCCAGCACGCGTAGAGCAGACCGCCCTCCACCAGGATGAAGATGCCGAGCGTCCACCAGGAGATCAGCATGAAGATGTCGTGGGTCATGCGCCCGAAGTCGGACTTGGGCATGACGGTGGACATCTTCGTGTCCCACTCCCAGCCGACCGCGCCGCAGCCGGCGCTCAGCGCGATGACGCCGAGGAGCAGGAGGGAGATGGCGAGGCGCCGCGGTGGCTTGGTCATGGGTTCCCTTGGCGTGGCGGGGCGCTCGGGGTCTCCGTCGCCGGGACCGCGGTGATCACGGCCGACGCCACCGCAGGCCGCCCCAGATCGAAGACGGCCACCCAGCTGCGGGCGGCGAGGAACAGCACGAGCATCACGGGGATGACGGTCCAGAGGAGCTCGGTGGGCCGCCGCCGGCGTCCGGCCAGCAGCGCGCGCCGCGAGCGCAGCACGAAGACGAGCGCGCCTCCCTGGAAGGCCAGAAACAGGGTCAGCGCGAGCGCCAGCAGCAGGTGCAGTATCGTGGACACAACGTCCTCTTGGGTAAGGTTGTTTCCGGTTCCGCCCGGAGTGTACTCGAACGGTCCCCCCGCTGCCAAGTGGAATGTTTCACAATGAGGCCCCACCCCCGCCGGCGGGGATCAGAATGACCACTCGGAGAAGAGCTTCTCGCGCAGACGGGCCAGATCCTCCACCGGGGCGGCCGGCTGCGCCCGCTCGGAGAGCTCCAGGATCGTGTCGTTGAGGCGCAGGACGCGACGGGCGAGCACTTCGGCGACCGCGGCGAGGAGCTTGTAGGCGGCGAGGTCGCCCTCGGCGAGGCGCGCGTGGAAGTCGTTCTTGCGGAGGAGGCGCAGCCGGCAATCCGTCAGCGCGCTCACCGTGGCGGTGCTGGTCCCGCCCACGACCAGGCTCAGCTCGCCGAGCAGCGACGGCGCATCGACCACCGCGAGGCGGGTGGTCTCCCCGTCGTGCCGCCGCCGCTTCACCTCGACCTTGCCCTCGAAGAGGAAGTAGATCCCCTCGCTGACGGAGCCTTCGCGGATCACCGTCGACCCGGCATCCGTGGAGAGCAGCTCGGTGCCCGCGAGCAGCCGTTCCGCCTCCGCCCGGGTGAGGGTCCGGCAGAGATGCGTGGTGACCACGTCGACGAAATCCATGGCCCTAGACTCCCCGCAAGACCGTAGCCCGTCCCACCCGGCCGATGGCGACGATGAACGCCGCGGTGCGGAGGGGCACGCGATGCTCGCGGGCCACCCGCGCGATGGTGGCATAGGCCTCGCGCAGGTGCCGGTGCAGCTCGGCGTTGACCTTGTCCTCTTCCCACGTGAACTGCTGGACATTCTGAACCCACTCGAAGTAGGAGACGGTGACGCCGCCGGCATTCGCGTAGATGTCGGGCAGAATCGGGATGCCGCGCGCGTGCAGGATCTCGTCGGCCTCGGGGGTGGTGGGCCCGTTGGCCGCCTCCACCACCCAGCGGGCCCGCACGTCCTTGGCATTGTCCCGGGTGAGGACGCCGCCGAGGGCGGCGGGGATGAGGACGTCGACGTCGAGGGTGAGCAGCGCCTCGTTGGTCACCGCGTCGGTGCCGGGAAAGCCGGCCACGCTGCCCCGCTGTCGCGCATGCGTGGCGAGGGCGGGAATGGCCAGGCCCTCCGGGCTCGTCACCCCGCCCTTCACGTCCGAGACCGCCACCACCTTGGCCCCGCGCTCGTGCAGGAAGCGCGCCGCCCACGAGCCCACGTTGCCGAAGCCCTGGATGGCGCAGCGCTTGCCGGCGACGGCGCCGCCGCCCAGGTCGGTCAGCATCTCCTCGAGCGCCCACACCACGCCGCGGCCCGTCGCTTCCTCGCGGCCTCGCGAGCCGAAGAGCTCCACCGGCTTGCCGGTGACCACCGCGGGGGAGAAGCCGTGGATGGTGGAGTACTCGTCCATGATCCACGCCATGATCTGGGCATTGGTGTTGACGTCGGGGGCGGGAATGTCCCGCTGCGGCCCGATGATGTCGTGAATCTGCTGCACGAACCGCCGGGTGAGCCGCTCCAGCTCGCGGGAGGACAGGGTGGCGGGATCCACCGCGATGCCGCCCTTGGCGCCGCCATAGGGCAGGTTCACCACCGCCGTCTTCCAGGTCATCAGCGAGGCCAGCCCGAGGGCCTCGTCCATGTCCACCGTCGGATGATAGCGGAGGCCCCCCTTCATGGGGCCGCGGCTCTTGTCGTGCTGGACGCGGTAGCCGATAAAGGTGCCGAGCTCGCCGTTGTCGAGGGTGACGGAGACGTCGACCTTCACCTCTCGATAGGGCGTGACGAGGAGGCGCTCCACCCGAGGAGACAGATCCATGACGCGCGCCGCCTGGCGGAAGTAGTGGTTGACGTCGTCGACGCCCGCCATGGGGGAGGAGGCGGCCGCGCGCCCGCGTCAGCCGGCGAGCTGCAGGAGGGTATGGAGGAGCACGTTCCCGCCGCGCTCGATGGCCTTCCAGTCGCTGGTCTCGTCGGGACGGTGGCTGCGTCCCCCGCGAGACGGGATGAAGAGCATGCCGGAGTCGGTGACGGAGGCCAGGTTCTGGGCGTCGTGCCCCGCGCCGGAGGGCATGCGCCGGTACTTGAGCCCGAGCTCTCCGCAGGCGGCCTCCACCGCCTTCATCACGCGCCGGGAGCAGTGCACGGGCAGGCTCTGCGAGATGGTCTCCACCTTCACGCGAAGCCGGCGCCGCTTGGCCACGGCGCGGGCCAGCACGCGGCACTGGCGGTCCAGGCGCGAGAGCGTCCGGCCGTCGAGCGAGCGCATCTCGTGGAGCAGGATGGCGCGCGCGGGGACGATGTTCGACACGCCGGGGGAGATCTCGATACGGCCGAAGTTGGTGACGCTCTTCCCGCCGCCCCGCTTCACCACCAGCTCGCGCGCGGCCAGGGCGTACTCGGCGGCCCCCAGGAAGGCGTCCTTACGCCACTCCATGGGCGTGGTGCCCGCGTGGTCGGCCTGGCCGATGAACGTGACCCATGCCCGGCGATTGCCCACGATGCCTTCCACCGAGCCGATGGGGAGGCGCGCCGCCTCGAGGTGGGGTCCCTGCTCGATGTGCAGCTCCACGTAGGCGGCCAGGGTCTTCGGGTCGCACTTGGCCTTGGGGGCCTCCAGCGGATCGAAGCCCGCCCGCACCATCGCGTCCACCAGGGCTTCTCCGTCGGCGGAGCGGAAGTGCGGGATCTGCCGGGCGTCGAGCTTGCCGGTGAAGGCCTTCGAGCCGAACAGCGAGGCGTAGCGGCCCTCCTCATCGCTCCAGGCGGCCAGGGTGAGGGGCCGGCGCGTGCGGACATTGGCCTCCCGCAGGGTATGCAGGCACTCGAGACCCGCCAGCACGCCGAGAGCGCCGTCCAGGGAGCCGCCCTGGGGCACGGTGTCGATGTGGGAGCCCGTCATCACCGTGGGGGCGCCCTCGCCGAGCCGCCCGAAGGTATTGCCCGCCTCGTCCACCCAGGTGGTCAACCCGGCGTCCTTCATCCGGGCGATGAGCCAGGCGCGCGCCTCCTCGTAGGGGGGGCTCCAGCAGGAGCGGGTGATGCCCTGGCCGGCCGGGTTTCGGCCGAACTGGGAGAGCGTTTCGATGTGGGAGCGGAGACGCGGGAGCGAGATCGCGAGCCCCATGGCCGCGGGTCAGTATACAAGACCTCGCTGACCCTTGACACTGTCTCCGGCAGGCTCGTATCATGTCAATGAACGGTCGTTCAGTCAGTCCTGAGCGCCCCCAACCTCGTCGTGCAGGAGGATGTATGGATTTCACGTTGACCCCCGAGCAGCAATCCTTCCGGGACGAAGTCCGTTCCTGGCTCTCCCGGAACCTTCCCGCCGACTGGGCGAGCAAGGTCCAGGCTGCCTCCGACGTACCGCGGGAAGCGGCCTACGACTTCCTCCGCCAGTGGCAGCGGAAGATGTACGAGGCGGGATTCGTGGGGGTGACGTGGCCCAAGGAGTCCGGCGGCCGCGGGCTCACCTTCATGGAAGAGATGATCCTCCAGGAGGAGATGGCGCTGGCGCGGGCGCCCGGCGTGTTGAACATCCTCGCCGTCGGAATGGCCGGGCCCACCATCAACGCCTACGGCACCGAGGAGCAGAAGAAGCGCTACCCTCCCAAGATGCTCTCCTGCGAGGAGATCTGGTGCCAGGGCTACTCCGAGCCGAACTCGGGCTCCGACCTGGCCGCGCTGCAGACCCGCGCGGTCAAGGACGGCGAGCACTACGTGATCAACGGCCAGAAGGTGTGGACCTCGCTGGCGCATATCGCGGACTGGATGATGCTGCTGGCGCGCACGGATCCCAGCGCCCCCAAGCACAAGGGCATCACCTACTTCCTCCTCGACATGCATGCGCCGGGCGTCACCGTGAAGCCGCTCAAGCAGATCACCGGGGACGCCGAGTTCAACGAGGTCTACTTCGACAACGTGCGCGTGCACGAGTCGCAGATCCTGGGCGGGCTCAACAATGGCTGGGCGGTGGGCCTCACCACCCTCATGTACGAGCGCCTCGCGCTCGGCTTCGGGCTCCAGGTGCGGCTGCGCATCGCGCTCGACGGCCTGGTGGATCTCGCCCGCCGCTCCACCAAGAACGGCGTGCCCGCCACGCGTGACCCCCTCATGCGACAGAAGCTCGCGCAGATGTGGATCGACACCGAGGTATTCAAGTACACCGGCGCCCGCGCCATCACCAAGCTCCTCAAGGGCGAGCTGCCCGGGCCGGAGGCCTCGTCCGGCAAGATGATGTGGGTGGAGGGCCATCAGCGGGTGCAGGAGATGGCCATGGAGCTCCAGGGCCCCTACGCGCAGCTCATGAGCGGCAGCCGGTGGGCGGTGGAGAACGGCCTCTGGCAGTACGGCTTCCTTCGCTCTCGCGCCAACTCCATCGAGGGCGGGACCACCGAGATCCAGAAGAACATCATCGGCGAGCGTGTGCTCGGCCTCCCGAAAGGCTAGCCCCATGAATTTCGGCTTCAACGACGAGCAGGAGCTGCTCCGGAGCACCGCCCGCAAGTTCCTCGAGAACGAGTGCTCCTCCGAGGTGGTGCGCCGGCTCATGGACGGCGCGGAGGGGATGACACCGGAGCTCTGGAAGAAGATCGCCGAGCAGGGCTGGCTGGGCCTGATCTATCCCGAGGCCTACGGCGGCATGGGGCTGGGCTTCGTGGATCTCACCGTGCTCATGGAGGAGATGGGCCGTGTGGTGATGCCGGGCCCGTACTTCTCCACCGTGCTCCTGGGCGGCCTCACCGTCCTCGAGGCGGGCACCGAGGCGCAGAAGAAGGCGTGGCTCCCCGACCTCGCGACGGGCGACAAGCGCGTGACCCTGGCCTGGATGGAGCCCTCCGCGACGCTCGGCGCCGCCGGGATCACGCTGGAGGCCAAGTCGGCGGGCGGTCGGCACACGCTGGCCGGCACCAAGCTCTTCGTGCCCGACGCCCATACCGCCGACGCCATCGTGGTGGCGGCGCGCTCGGGCTCGGGCAGGTCGCCGGAGGCCGGCGTGAGCCTGTTCCTCGTCCCCCGGGGGACGCCGGGCCTCGAGGTCAAGCTCCTGCCCACCATGGACCAGACCCGCAAGCTCTGCGAGGTGACGCTGGCCGGGGTCACGCTCGGCGCGGACGCGCTCCTGGGCGAGGCGGGCCAGGGCTGGGCCCCGCTCGCGCGCGTGCTCGACTGCGCCAGCGTCGCGCTCTGCGCGGAGATGTGCGGCGGCGCGCAGAAAGTCCTCGACATGACCGTCGAGTACGCGAAGATCCGCCAGGCCTTCGGCAAGCCCATCGGCTCCTACCAGGGGGTCAAGCACAGGGCCGCCGACATGCTGGTGGAGGTGGAGAACAGCAAGTCCATCACCTACTACGCCGCCTGGGCCATGGACGAGCGCTCCCCCGAGGGGCCGCTGGCGGTGAGCATGGCCAAGGCCTATGTCTCCGACGCCTATCGCCGCGTGTCCGCGGCGGGCATCCAGCTGCACGGCGGCATCGGCTTCACCTGGGAGCACGATCTCCACCTCTACTTCAAGCGCGCCAAGGGCTCGGAGTTCACCTTTGGCGATGCCACGTATCACCGCGAACGGGTCGCGCAGCTGGTGAACCTCTAGCCGCCGCATGCTCGAGGGCGTCCGGCGTACGGTCGCGCGCTGGGTCGGCCGCGGCGGCGCTTCCGAGCCGCCGGCCGCCGACCATCCGCTCCTCTTCGCCGATCACGAGGAGATTCGCGACATCGCGCGCCATCTCGCGCGCTCCAAGGTGGAGCTGGATCGCTCTCTTCTCACCTTGCGCTCCTGGGCCCGCGACCTGAGCCGGCGCCTCGAGGAGTCGCCCGGCGGGATCGGACGCTCGGTGGACCTCCGCACCCTCGGCGAGACGGTGGGCGGGCTCACTCACAACTTCAACAACTCGCTCGCCGCCATCCTCGCCTATACCGAGCTGCTGCTGAAGGAGGTCCAGACCGACACCGCCCAGCGGCGGCTCAAGGTGATCCGCGACGTGGCCATGGAGGCCTCCGTCTCGGTGCGGCGCTTCCAGGAGTTCGTCTCCCGCGAGCCGCACGTGGGCTTCGGTCCGGTGGGGCTGCCGGCGGTGGTGTCGGAGGCCCTCGAGATGACGGCGCCCCGCTGGCGCGACGACGCGCAGCGCCGCGGCGTGGTGATCCGCGTCACCCAGGAGCTCGGGGCCATCCCGCCGGTGGAGGGCAACGCCTTCGAGCTGCGCGACGCCCTCGTCCACCTCATCCTCAATGCGGTCACCGCCATGCCCCAGGGCGGCGCGCTCGCGATCCGGGCCGCGGCCGAGGAGTCGGGCTGGGTGAGCCTCGAGGTGTCGGACAACGGCATCGGGATGCCGGAGGATTTGCGCCGGAGCCTGGCCCAAGGTGTGCCCCGCCTCGGGCGCGCGGCGGGGCGGGGGCTCGGCGAGGTGGCCGACATCGTGGAGCGCCACGCGGGCAGCCTCCGCATCGAGAGTCGCGAGGCGAAGGGCACCACGGTGCGGCTGCGGCTGCACGCGAGCCGGTTCCAGATCATCCCGCCCTCGGAGGAGATCGCCGAGCCCGTCCTTCCGGAACGGGCGGCGCGCGTGCTCCTCGTGGACGACGACCAGCGGCTGCTCACCGTGCTGTCGGACACGCTGCGCTCGGGCGGCCATCAGGTCGCCACCGCGGCCAACGGCGAGGAGGCCATCGCGACCTTCGATCCCGCCCTCCACGACGTGGTCATCACCGATCTCGGCATGCCCAAGGTCAATGGCTGGCAGGTCGCCGAGCACGTGAAGACCCGTGCGCCGGAGACCCGCGTCTTTCTCCTCACCGGCTGGGGCGAAGGGGTCACCGTCACCGAGGCGAGCAAGTACGTGGACCAGGTGCTGGCCAAGCCCATCTCCGCCGACGCGCTC